>OFLR01000006.1_pt1 | contig 341639 bp, 270 predicted proteins | sample 1540871 | NCBI WGS metagenome assembly OFLR01 (sample SAMEA4413043, study PRJEB24355) | metagenome | biome: human; feature: gut; material: faeces | place: United Kingdom | collected 2010
GGAACCCGCGCCCGCGCAACCCCGCAGGCACGGAAGGACCCGGAACCGTTGCAAACACACGCCTCCCCCGGCGTGTCAAAAACCACCTTACATGGCCGATATCATCGTCGTAGTCCTATGAAACAGCAATCGCATTACACGAAATCGAATGTTCATCGGCGTGTCGTCACTGCGGTCGGGCGCTGCCTACGAGGAAAGTCACGCAGGTGGGCGCCCGCTCTACCAGCGACGTCCGCAATGCTTGCCGCCGAGGCCTGATCTGCCGTCCGCTCCCCAAGGACCACGCCCTTCGGCGCGGAGCATCGCGAGATGACGCTTCATCGCAACCAGCATGATATGGGCGTCTTCCAGACCAAGGTGACGTTCCGACTTCGAGGAATCCAAGGCACCCTGACGTTTAGCGTAAGATTCCAGCGTATTGTCGCCATACGGATGCTCATCGTCGGGAATCGAGCCGTCATCCCAACGGCGGCTCATCGGCAACGTATCGATGATCGTAATGTTGCCGGCACGATAGCTTTCCGCATATCCGGCGATATTCAGCATGAAGAACCCATGCTCGAAACGGGCGTTGTGAGCCACATACGGTTGCTGTTCCAAACGCTGGAGCAATTCGATCTGAGCCGCCGGCCACTCGTCGAACAAGCGAGGCCTTCCGGCAAGGTCACGAACGTCGATGCCTGTAAGGCTGAGGATCAGGTCGTTGCCGACAGCGGCGTTCTCGGGTGTGACGCCGAAGGAAAGGCGGGCCTGGCCATAGGCGTCCCCGGCCACATAGGAACTTTGCTCATACCGGTATTCGGCCGGGGCATCCGCGGGACGTGGCGACATCATGTTCATGAATTCGAACCCGACGTCGATGATGTACGTACGGGCCGGATCGGTGCCCGTGGTTTCGATGTCGACACCCATCACGTTGTCGACATCACAACCGGGAAGGTAGGCGTCACGCCAGTCAGGCTTGCGATAATCGGCAAGACGACGGCCCTCCTCCGACCGGCTTGCATGACCGGCGGCGAACACCGAATCGTCATCGAACAATGTGGAACCGCCGGGACTGGTCACACCGCTCAGGTTCGCACGCGACATGGCATAGCGGCCGGAACGTTCCTGCTCACGTGCAGCCTTGCGGCGAGACGCGCGGCCGTTGACGATGTCGGCGGTCCGATCCTGAATATCGTCCAACCGGATGGCGGATGCCGAAGTTTCGTCAGATGCCAATCGATCACCGTTCGCGGTATCGGCGACGGATACGGCATCCGCGGCATCCGCAGGTCGTGCATACGGGTGCAGGACCGGTACGGTGACTCGTTCACGGCGTTCTTGCGTAATGGTCCACAAACGCATCTGCGCACCGATCTCACGCAGGATGGCAATCTCGTCACATAGGCGACGATTCGCATACGCGAGCGCGCGCGGCAAACGATAGGAGGCGATCAAACGATCGAAATCCGTCATGAACGTCGTATTGCATTGCGCGAGGATCGATTCAAGCCGGTCACGAATCGCAAGATCGAGTTTCAGCAGATCATGCAGTTGGCGTGCGGACAGCGATGGAGCGGGCCGTCCGGTCACGGCAGTCGTCGCGGAGGATCCCGTCTCGGAGGAACGCCAGTACCGCAACGCCGCAATCGCATCAATATGCTGCGTCGCGGCCGCACCGATACCGCGCTCCATATCAAGTGAAGCGACCCACTGCCAGTCAATCAACTGATTGTCGGCGTCCTTCGGCATCATCGCCGCCCACTGATCGATGTCTTTCCTGGCTTCGGACAGCCAGGAACCGTCCGTCTGCACTGCTTCGTTCATATCTCGAATCGTAGCCGAATGGCAGACGATTTTCCCACCCAACACAATACGAGCAAGACGCCAAGCACGAATGAATCCCCCGCATCCCTTGCCCCCGAATTCGGCGGATGGTCTCGTCATCCAGAGCATAAATTTTGATTTCCCTATAGCGAATAATGGCAAAAACCACAGGAAACAGAAGGTTTGACAGTTTATTTTTACATTATCGGAACGCAAAGAACGTTCCAGATGATGAAAGGAAGTTGCAATGTCGATAATGCATTCCAACATCAATACCATCGCGGCAGGTTATGGTTATTCTGGTGGCGCCGATTCCGACAGCGTGGAAGTCAACCCACTGTTCGCCCGTCCGAAGGAAGCCAAGGCCTTCTCTAAGTTCAAGATTCCGCAGGAAGGAAGCCTACCGGAGACCGCCTATCAGGTGGTGCACGACGACGCCATGCTTGACGGCAACGCGCGCCTGAACCTCGCGACCTTCGTAAGCACCTGGATGGACGATTATGCGAACCGCCTGTACATGGAGGCGGCCGACAAGAACATGATCGACAAGGACGAGTACCCGAAGACCGCCGAAGTCGAATCCCGCTGCTGGCATATGCTCGCCGACCTCTGGCATGCGCCGGACCCGATGAATACCATCGGAACCTCCACCATCGGCTCCTCCGAGGCATGCATGCTGGGCGGCCTGGCCTTGAAGCGCCGCTGGAAGGAAGCGCGAGAAAAGGCCGGCCTGCCGACCGATCGACCGAATCTGGTGATGAGCAGCGCCGTGCAGGTGTGCTGGGAGAAGTTCTGCAACTACTTCGACGTGGAACCGCGTTACGTGCCGATCTCCGAAGAGCACAAGGTGCTTGACGGCTACGACCTCGACAAGTACGTCGACGAGAACACCATCGGCGTGGTGGCCATCATGGGCGTGACCTACACGGGCATGTACGAGCCGGTCAAGAAGATCTCCGACGCGTTGGACCGCATCGAGGAACGCACCGGACTCGATGTGCGCATCCACGTGGATGCCGCTTCGGGCGGTATGATCGCACCGTTCATCCAGCCTGACCTTCAGTGGGACTTCCGCGTCAAGCGCGTGTACTCCATCAGTACCTCCGGACACAAGTACGGTCTGGTCTACCCGGGCCTGGGCTGGGTGGTATGGCGTGAGACCGCCGACCTGCCGGAAAGCCTGATCTTCAAGGTGAGCTATCTGGGCGGCGAAATGCCGACCTTCGCGCTGAACTTCTCCCGTCCTGGCGCTCAGGTGCTGTTGCAGTACTACATGTTCCTGCGTTTGGGATTCGAAGGCTACCGCCGCGTGCAGCAGGCCGCGCACGATGTGGCGAAGTACCTGTCGGGCGAAATCGCCAAGATGGATGACTTCACTCTGTGGAACGACGGTTCCGATATTCCGGTGTTCGCTTGGATGCTCAAGGACAAGCCGGATCGCAAGTGGAACCTGTACGATCTGCAGGATCGTCTGCGCATGAAGGGCTGGCTGGTGCCGGCCTATCCGATGCCGGTGGATCTGACGCAGGTGACCGTGCAGCGCATCGTGGTGCGCAACGGATTCAGCCATGATATGGCCGAATCGTTCCTGAAGGATTTGAAGGCCTGTGTGAAGTATCTGGATGGCTTGAAGGCGCCGATGCCGAGCGAGGCACGGGTCTCCGGCTTCCATCACTGAGTCTCTACCAATCGCCATCCTCCGTCGCGCCCGCATGCGACACCGCGAAGCCTCATCCGTGGGAGGTGAGGCTTCGCCCACCTTGGCGAATGCCTTCGGCTGGCGAAGGGTGGAGAGGAAACCATGTTTGTTCCTACAACGATTATGTTTATGAAAGCTGGCTGCAATGACAGTTCATGCAAAGAAACCGCTTGCCGTGATAGCGCACAATGCGAGTGCGGCGGCACATTCAGGATTCGCGCGTTCCGGAGCGGGCACGGCCGTGAGGCCGGTCGAGAAACCGTCCAAATCGCCTGCCGGTGCAGACAATCATGCACATACGGGCACACATGCACATGCCGGGGCGAGTAGCAAAGCCCTGATGTCGGTCGGTCAGCTGGCCATGCTGACCGTGGTGGCGGTGGCCTCTCTACGTTCTTTGCCGGCCATGGCCGATTATGGTCTGGCATCCATACTGCTGTATCTGATTCCGGCCGTGTTCTTCCTGGTGCCGGCCGCACTGGTCGCCGCCGAACTGGCTACCGGCTGGAAAGGCGGTGTGTATGTGTGGGTGCGCGAGGCGTTCGGTAACCGTTTCGGCTTTCTTGCCATCTGGCTGCAGTGGATTCAGAACGTGGTGTGGTATCCAATTCAGATCGCCTTCATCGCGGTGAGCCTTTCGTATGTGTTCAGTGCCGGCAATCTGGGCAATAACGGCGTGTACATTGCCGCAGTGATCATCGTGCTGTATTGGATCAGCACGATGGTGGCTTTGCGTGGCGGCAATCTCTTCGCCAAGGTCGGCTCGATCTCCGGACTGATCGGTACCCTGTTCCCCGCGCTGCTGCTGATCGTGTTCGGCGCGATCTGGCTGGGCACCGGCGAGCCGATGCACACTTCCATGCACGCCTCCGCTTTGCTGCCGCCGTGGACCGGCATCGCATCGATCGTGCTCATCGTCTCCAACGTGCTGGCTTATGCGGGCATGGAAGTCAACGCCGTGCATGCCAATGACATGAAGAATCCGGGCCGTCAGTTCCCGCGCGCCATCGCACTGGCCACCGCGTTGATTCTGCTCGTGTTCATTCTGCCGACTCTGGCCATCGCCTTCGCCGTGCCGCATCGTGAGCTCGGTCTGATCGATGGCATCAATCTGGCGTTCAAGGAGTTCTTCGACCACTTCGGCATGAGCTGGGGCACCCCGATCATTTCGCTGCTGATCGCATTCGGCGCGTTCGCTTCCGTCGTGACATGGATCGCAGGACCCTCTCGCGGCCTTCTGGCCGCCGCCCGCACCGGTTTGATGCCGCCGATGCTGCAGAAGCGCAACGCCCATGGTGTTCAGGAAGGCATTCTGATTCCGCAGGGTGTGATCGTGACCGTGCTGGCGTTGCTGTTCGTGCTGATTCCGAATGGCAATACCGCCTTCGCGACACTGGTCGATATGGCCACCGCACTGTATCTGGTGATGTACATGCTGATGTTCGCCTCCGCGATTCGGCTGCGCAAGATCCATCCTGAAGTCAGGCGCACGTACCGTGTGCCGGCTATTCGTCTGATTGCGGGCGTCGGCTTCATCGCCTCCGCCGCGGCCTTCGTGCTGACGTTCGTGCGTCCGGCCGGATTTACCGGTCTGAGCACCACGGCCTACGCGATTCTGGTGGCCGTGGTTGTGGTGGTGCTTGGCATGCCGCCGCTGATTCTGTATGCGATGCGCAAGTCGAATTGGGATATGCGTTCGGACGCGGAGAAGAACGCGGACGCGAAGGGAATGCTGGTGAATCCGGAAGGATAGTCCCCGTACCACCTTCTTCTTCCAAGAGGAAGAAACTGAACCATGACAGGCGGCTGCTCCCGTTAGAGGGGCAACCGCCTGTTCGCATACCGTTTAAAGATCGAAGCCGAGTTCGGCGGCGGCTTCGGTCGGCACCGGATCCTCACACCAGAAATCCTCAAGATTCTCATTGGTGGTCAGGCTCCGAATCTCCGCCTTGTCGATGTACAGCTCGCCGCTGAGATGATCGGTCTCATGCTGGAAGATGCGTGCCGGCCAACCATGCAGATGCTCCTCATGCCTGTTGCCATCCTCATCCTGCCACCGTGCGGTGATGTCAAGCCAGCGCTTGCGCACAGCCTGATACCCGTCGAAGCTCAGGCAGCCCTCATAGAAGCTGCGGATTTGCGTACCAATAGGCTCATAGCTGGGATTGATGATCACGTGGAACGGGAATTCCGCCGCCTCGCGCGGATCGCCGTCATCGCCATCACGTACATGATCCTCCACCACGGCCAGGGCCAGGCCTAGGCCAATTTGCGTGGCGGCCAATCCGACGCCCAGGGCTTCAAGCATGGTGACGTGCATGGTGTCGATAAGCTTGTCGAGCGTCTTGCGGCTCAGCTGCCCCTCATAGGCTGCGGTCTGCTGGCGCAGCACCGGTTCGCCGGCCTGCACGATTGGCAACAGTTTGTCCTTGCCGCCGGATTTGATGAGTTTTTCGACCTCGCGGTTGAGCTCGAGATTCACTTTTGCATTACGTCCAAACATGTTTTCTCCGTTGTTCTTGTTCCCGGCACGCTTCCCTCCATCTCCCTATGCCATGATGCCATGCCGCAGCATGGCATTTCCTTCGTCAGAAATCGTCAGAGGGTGAAACGGGGATTGCTACAATGCGAGCTCGTCGGCCACGACCTTGGCAAGGCGTTCGCACACCTCGTCGGCCTGCTGCTGGGTTTCGGCCTCGGCCATGACGCGCACGAGCGGCTCGGTGCCGGACGGACGCAACAGCACGCGACCGGTATCTCCCAGCATCTTCTCTTCGCGTTCGACGGCTGCCTGCACCTTGGCATTGGTATCGGCGGCCAGCTTGTCGACATTCGGTACATTGATCAGCTGTTGCGGCAGTTGCGGGAAGTCTGCGGCGAGTTCCTTGAGACTCTTGCCGGACTGTACCACCTCATTGCACAGGGTCAGTGCGGTCAAGGTGCCGTCGCCTGTGGTGGCGAATTCGCGATTGATGACATGGCCGGACTGCTCGCCACCAAGCGAATAGTCACCGCGCAGCATCTCTTCAAGCACGTAACGGTCGCCGACATTGGTCTGTACGGTCTTGATGCCCATGGAACGCAGGGCGAGCTTAAGTCCCAGATTGCTCATCACGGTCACCACCAAGGTGTCGTGATTGAGTTTGCCGGCGTTCTTCTTGGCGCGGGCCAGAATACCCATGATCTGATCGCCGTTGACCATGTTGCCATCCTCATCCACGGCCAGGCAACGGTCGGCATCGCCATCGAAGGCCACACCCATGGCCGCATCGGAAGCCTTGACCATGGCCTGCAGCTGCTCCGGATGGGTGGAACCGGCGTTCTTGTTGATGTTATAGCCATCCGGTGAGGCATTGATCACAATCACATCGGCACCTGCGCGACGCAGGGCTTCGGGAGCGACCACGGACGTGGCGCCATTGGCGCAGTCAGCCACGATCTTCAGGCCCTTAAGCGGCTTCGGCTGGGACTTGTCAGGACCGATCGGGGCGATGGTGGAAACCAGATGGTCGATGTACAGGTTGGTTGCGGTGGCGGTGTCATGGCTCACACGGCCCACAGCGGCACCGGTCGGACGCTCCCAATCCTGACCAAGCACGGCTTCGATCTCGTCTTCCTTGGTGTCGGGCAGCTTGAAACCGCCACGGGCAAAGAATTTGATGCCGTTGTCGGGCATCGGATTGTGTGAGGCGGAGATCACGGCACCCATTTCGACGTTCAGCACGGAAGTCAGATAGGCGACGCCCGGAGTCGGAATGATGCCGGCGTCGATCACATCGAAACCGCCCGCAGACATGCCCGCCGACAGTGCTGCGGCAAGAAAATCGCCGGAAACTCGCGTATCACGGCCAACCAGCGCACGGCGACGGCCTTCGAACTCGCCTCTGTTGCCGTTATTTCCCAGCACACGCACTGCAGCATCGCCCAAATCGAGCGCCAGTTGTGCGGTCAGGTCCCTGTTTGCCAATCCTCGAACGCCGTCGGTTCCGAACATACGTGGCATGAGTCTCAAGTCCTCGCTATCTGAAGTTGCTTTTTCCTTGCACTATCGTACTCACCTCACGCCACCACAGCGCAGATCGTGATGAAACGTTACGGAGCACATACGAAAGAAGGTGGATTCCCAAAGGAAATCCACCTTCTGTCTCGGCTCTCGTCAGAGGGCGGCGTTGAAGTCGCGCACCTTCAGCGTGCGATGGGAGGCCTCCACGTTGCCACGCACAATGCGCTTGAGCGCATTGTCGGCGTGCTCATGGGCGTCAAGCCACGCGTCACCGAGTTCGACCAGCTTGGCGGGGTCGGCATACCCCGGATACAAACCTTCGAGCAGGGCCTCGGCCATGTGGAAGGTCTTGTTCTGCCAGATCCAGTCAGCCACCTCAAAATACTTCTCAGCATACGGCTCGGCCAAGTCGGCACGTGGAGTGGCGGCGAAACCGCCCGCCACGGCCTCGAGCTGCATGTTGGTCAGCCCATTGTTGTTCAGCGCTTCGTTCCAAGCCCATGCCTTGGCCTCTGCGGTACCGGCCACCGCTCGGGCACCAAGGGCGAATTCACGGTTCTCGGTGGTTTCGCGCTTGGCAAGTTCCGCATCGATTTCGGCTTGGCCGATTTCGTTCACGGTGCTCAGAGCGTTGATGATGGTCCAACGGAAGTTATTGTCGATCTCAAGGCCCTCGAGTACCACGGAACCGTCAAGCAAACCCTTGGCATTGGCCACGAAAGCCTCATCTGCCGGCTCGCCATAGCCAAGATAGGCGGTGATGAGCTGGAACTGCTCGTCGGAACCGGCTTCGGCCGCATTGGCCAGCTTGAACAGTTCGGCTGCCACATGTTCCACGACCGCTGCACGATCGGCCGGAGCGGTGTAATGCCATGCGGTGGTGCTGATCTGGGCCAGCGCATAGCGGAAGGTGGTGGATTCGTGCTCGGTGGCGAGCGCGGCCAGCGAGGTGTCGATGAACTGCTTGGCCGGCAGTTCGCCGTCACGCGTCATATCCCAGAAGGCCAGCCAGATCACGGAACGGGCCAGCGCATCGTCGAAACGATACAGGTTCTCGGCGGCGAATTTCAGGGATTGGTCGTCGAAGCGCAGCTTGGTGTAGGTCAGATCGTCGTCGTTCACGAGAATCAGCGCCGGGCGAGTCTTGCCTGCAGCCGCCTCGACCACGGTGGTCTCGCCATCGACGTCGAGCTCGAACTGATCGGTGCGCACGATCTTGCCGGTTGCCGGATCCTCATTGTAGAAACCGACGGCCAGACGGTGGGTGCGCAGCACCGGATGTTCGGCGGGAGCGGACTGCCTGAGTACAAGCTGCCTGATGGTGCCGTCCTCATTCTCCTGCACTTCGGTGGCGATGGTGTTGATGCCGGATTGTTCCAGCCACTGGGAGCTCCACGCCTTCAGATCACGGCCGGAAGTGAGCTCCAGTTCGGCGAGCAGGTCAGCCAGGGTTGCGTTGGCATAGGCATGCTTGTTCAGATAGTTGTTGATGCCCTGGAAGAACTTGTCGCGGCCTACATAGAACACGAGCTGCTTCAGGACGGAAGCGCCCTTGGCGTAGGTGATGCCGTCGAAGTTCACATAGGTGTCGTTGAGGTCGTTGATCGGGGCGACGATCGGATGCGTGGTGCTCAGCTGATCTTGACGCAGCGCCCAGCTTTTCTCACCGGAGCTGAACGTGGCCCAGGCATCCTTCCATTCGGTGGCTTCGGCGGTGGCGAGCGTGGAGGTGAACTCGGCGAAGGATTCGTTGAGCCACAGGTCATTCCACCACTTCATGGTCACATAGTCGCCGAACCACATATGGGCAAGCTCGTGCAGCACGGTCACCACGCGACGTTCGGCGTAAGCATCGGTCACCTTGGATTCGAACACATACTGGTCACGGATGGTGACCATGCCGATGTTCTCCATGGCGCCGGCATTGTATTCCGGCACGTAGATCTGGTCGTACTTGGCGTACGGGTATGGCACGCCCCAGGTCTTGGCATAGAACGCGAAGCCCTTCTTGGTGATGTCGAACAGATAGTCGACGTCCTTGGCGAAGGCATCGGCAAGGGCCTGGCGGCAGTACATGGCCATCGGCACGGTGCGACCGTCTTCGTTGGCGTATTCGGTGTGCCATTCGGCGTACGGGCCGGCGCAGATGGCGGTCAGATAGGAACTCATGGTCGGGGTCGGCTCGAACACCCATCGGCGGGTGGTTTCGGCCTCATGATCGCCGAGCGTACCTTCCTCCGTCACGATTTCGGTATCGGTCACGGAGGCCGCCGGCATATTGGAGGTGACGATCCAGGACTTGGCTGCAAGCACGGAGAAGTCGAACACGGCCTTGAGGTCAGGCTGGTCGAATACGGCGTAGACACGACGAGCGTCCGGCACTTCGAACTGGGAATAAAGATAGATGTTGCCATCGGAGGGATCAACGCTACGATGCAGACCTTCGCCGGTATTGGAGTACTGGCACAGAGCCTTGACGGTGACCTCGTTATGCGCTTCAAGATTCTTGAGCTCAATGCGGTCGTCGGCGAAGGCGGTCGTCGGATCGAGGGTCTCACCGTTCAGCACGATTTCACTCACTTCGTTGGCGATGAGGTCGAGGAAGCTGTTCGATCCCGGCTTTGCGTCGAAGGTGATGGTGGTTTCGGATCCGAAATCCTTGGCTCCGTGGGTCAGATCAAGGCTGACCGTGTAATGGATCGGTGCCGAAATGGTATCCTTGCGTTCTTCGGCTTCGATACGGGTGAGGTTTGCTCCTGGCATGTCACTCCTTGTTGCTTGGTTGTCTGTACAACGTAGGCGGCGTAACCAGTTGTTCCGGTTACGCCGCCTTGATTGTTCCGATGATTATTCAGGCTGGTTTCAGCTTACGTAAACCTTGCGTCCTAGGCGTTACTTGGTTGCGTTTAAGCCCATAGCGTCATCGACATCCTGTGCGATGTCGGCCACGACCGGCACGATCATCGGCTTGCGATGCAGCTGACGGGCCACCCAACTGCCAAGCGTGCGGCGCATGAGCTGCTGCAGCTTGTACGTATCGTGGGTACCGGTCATCATGGCATCCCGCAGCTGCTCGACGATCTGGTGGCGCACCTTGTCGAATTCGCTTTCATCCTCGGCAACGGCGTTGAGGTAGATCTTCGGTCCTGCAATCACATCGGCGGTTTCGGTGTCGACGACCACGAAACTGGACACGAATCCTTCGGTGCCGAGAATACGACGCTTCTCAAGCTCCTCATCCGTAAGCTCGCCGACGGAATCGCCATCCACATACACGTAGCCGCACGGTACGGAACCGACGACGGCGGCCTGACCATGGTACAGGTCGACGACGTCGCCGTCCTCAGCCAGCACGACGTTCTGCGGATCGACGCCGGTCTTGACGGCGATCATGCCGTTGGCCACCAGGTGACGGTTCTCACCGTGGATCGGCATGGCGCACTTCGGCTTGACGATGTTGTACATGTACAGCAGCTCGCCCTCGTTGCAATGGCCGGAGACGTGCACGGCCGCATTATCGCGGTTGACCACGCGCGCGCCCAATTGCACGAGCTTGTTGATGACCTTGTAGACTTCGTGCTCGTTGCCCGGGATCAGGGAGCTGGCCAGAATCACCGTGTCGAATTCGTTGATGGTGATATCGCGGTGGTTGCCGTCGGCGATACGGCCCAGGGCGGCCATCGGCTCGCCTTGGGAGCCGGTGCACATGTAGACGAGTTTGTCGTCCTGCACATCATGGGACTGCTTCAGGTCGATGACGGTGTCTTCCGGCAGACGCAAGTAGCCCAAATCGGCTGCGATGGACATGTTGCGCACCATGGAACGGCCGACGAACACAACCTTGCGGCCGTACTTGTGAGCGGCGTCGACGACCTGCTGCACGCGATGCACGTGGCTGGAGAAGCTGGCCACGATGATCTTGCGAGTCGCCTGCGCGAACGCCTGGTCAAGGGCCGGACCGATGGAGGTCTCCGGCTTGACGAAGCCCGGCACCTCGGCGTTGGTGGAGTCCATCATCAGAAGGTCCACGCCCTTCTCGCCGAGCTTGCCGAATTCCACCAGATCGGTGATGCGATGGTCAAGCGGCAGCTGGTCGAGTTTGATATCGCCGGTGTCGATCAGGGAACCGGCCGGAGTCTGCACGAATACGGCCAGAGCGTCCGGGATGGAGTGGGTCACGTTCACGAATTCAAGGTTGTATGGGCCCACCTTGAGCTTGTCGCGGCCCTTGACCTCGACAAGCGTCGGATTGATGTGGTGCTCCTTGCACTTGGCCTCCGCGAAGGCCAGTGTGAGCTTGGAACCGATCAGTGGAATGTCCGGGCGCAGTTTCAGCAGGTACGGTACGCCACCGATGTGGTCCTCATGACCGTGGGTGAGCACCAGAGCCTCGACCTTGTCGAGACGATCCTTGATGTAGTGGAAGTCAGGCAGGATCAGGTCCACGCCCGGCTGCTCCTCTTCCGGAAACAGCACACCGCAGTCGATGAGCAGCAAGTGGCCATTGTATTCGACCACGTTCATATTGCGACCGATCTCACCCAAACCGCCCAGCGGCACGATGCGCATGGAGCCCTTGCAGTACTTTGGCGGGGCAATCAGCACGGAATCCTGCTGAGGTGCGGTGGCCTGCGGTGCCGGACGGGTGGAACGGCGATTGCCCGCGGAACGGGTGCCAGTGCCTTTGCCGCGGCCGGCGCCGTTGGCATTACGAGTGCGGCCGGAAGACTTGCGCGTGGTTGCGCTCTCCTTCTTCGCCGCGGAATCAGTGCGCTTGACAGCCTTGCTGCCGCGCTTGTGCGTTGTCTTTTTCTTGGTTTCTTCTGTAGCCATTTCCTAGTTGGATTTCTGTTACTAATTGTTCCCGCCTATGCGGGAACGAGGAATGAGGGGGCCCGCATCCACTGCGGATTGGAGCGGAGGTAGCAGGCCGTAATCGCAATCATCGTCGTTTTACAGCAGACCGGAGGCGCGCATGCCTGCCTCGGCACGTTTGATTTCAGCCTCACCCGGACCGACATTCGGCAGACGCATGGTGGTGTCGTCAAGAATGCCGCGTACCTTCAGGGAGGCCTTGGCCATGACGGCCTGGAAGCCGTTGCCGTTCATGGATTCGACCAGCGGTGCGAGTTGCACGGCAAGACGCTGCGCCTCGTGGATGTCACCACGGTCGAAGGCGTTGGCGAGGTCACGCATCGGGCCGGCCGCCGCGTGCGCGATCACGGAGATGATGCCGACCGCACCTACGGAAAGGAACGGCAGGAACAGGCCATCATCGCCGGAATACCAGGTCAGGCCGGTTTCCATACGCTTGCGCACGGCTCCCGCGATGTCGCCGGTGGCGTCCTTCACCGCCTTGACATGGTCGAGTTCGGCCAGTCGACGGTAGGTTTCCAGCTGGATGTGCAGACCGGTGCGGCCTGGCACATCGTAGACGATAATCGGCTTGTCCGCCGAATCGTTGACCGCCTTGTAATGACGGAACACGCCCTCCTGAGAAGGACGGGAGTAGTATGGCGCGACCACGAGCACCGCATCGGCGCCCGCCTCCTGCGTCTGCTCCACCATGCGCACGGTGTGTGCGGTGTCGTTGGAGCCGGCACCGGAGATGACCGGCACGTCCACGACGTCCTTGACGGCCTGAACCAGCTCGACCTTCTCCTCCATGTGGGTGGTCGGCGATTCGCCGGTGGTGCCGTTGACCACGAGACCGTCGGCGCCATCGGCCACGAGCTGCTTCGCAAGATTGCGCGCGGCTTCGAAATCAACGGAGCCATCGGCCTTCATGGGAGTGACCATGGCCGGGAGAATTCGTCCGAAAGGAGCGGGATCAAGAAGATGCATCGTACCGTCAGTCATACGTTCCACGGTACTTCGCGCCACGGACTCGAAGGGAAGCCGTACGCAAAAAGCGTCACATTCCGGAAAAGACGTATTCGGATCCATCGTAGGCAGCGGCAACGTTGACGCTCGCAACACCCCTCTTGGTATTGCACGTGCCAACATCCCCGACATCCTTCCCGGATCGAGGCCTTCCAGCTTGTGCTGCAGACCCTATGAGCGCTTAAGACCCGATCGAACGCGAAACGCCATCTTTGGAAGATTGTCCGGCAATGACGGCAACAACGCATTGGAGGAACGCCCAGGAAAGGTCGGCACCAATTTGCGTAAGCAACGGACCGACTGCGGCGATGGCCGGCCGTAGATTCAACGACACCACGAAGACCAGTGCCGCCCGCAGTCCAGTGGATGGCACATCGTATTCCGCAATGGCATTCTTTGCATTCATGAATTCTCCGCTCCGTTCTTCGCTTCCGGCTTAGCCTATCAGGAGTGGATTCCTTTTGTCGGAATGTCATCGGTGATGCTTAAGTTCGCCGCGATGCTTGCGATGTCCGTTGATATTCTCATGCGGATTGTACTTGCCGATTTCATGTGTTTGGCCGTTCCGAACGTTGCGATGGCGCAGCTCGGAACGGCCAAACACATGATTTTTGAAAACCTCGGAATAGATCCTTCGTGAGCCTGCTCGACCGGGCAAGCCGTTAATCCGGATCGTTAGGCAATGTAGCGGGCGGTATCCTGATCGAACTTGTCGGCGCAGCTCGGATTGCAGAAGTAGTAGGTGATGCCCTCATGCTCGCGGGTCGCGGCGGCGGTGACCGGGTCGATGGTCATGCCGCACACCGGATCCTTCACGGTGGTCGCAGTATCGCCGGAACCAGCGTTGCCGTGGCCGCAGTGGCAGGAATGGCCGCCGCAGGAGCCTTCGTTCTTGGCCTTATGATCACTGAACAGTCCCATGATGTTTCCTTTCTGACTGTGTTTGCTATTGCTCAGATTCGGCTTGCGAACCTGATAGGTCTTGGGTTTGCCCGGGTCGAACAAGCGCAGGCGGCTGGCATTCGACACCACGCATAGCGAGGAGAACGCCATGGCCGCGCCCGCAATCATCGGGCTGAGCATCCGGCCTGTAAACGGATACAGTACGCCCGCGGCCATGGCGATGCCAATGCTGTTATAACCAAGGGCGAACCCGAGATTCTGTGCGATGTTGCGCATAGTGGCGTGCGTCAGGTCGATGGCATGCACGAGGCCTATAAGCGAACCGTTCATCAACGTCACGTCGGCGGATTGAATGGCCACATCGGTACCGGTGCCGATGGCGAAGCCCACGTCGGCACGGGCCAGCGCCGGAGCGTCGTTGATGCCGTCCCCCACCATCGCGACCGTATAGCCCTGCCCTTGCAGTCGGGCCACCTCGTCGGCCTTGTTCTCCGGATGCACGCCGGCGATCACACGGGTCACGCCAACCTGACCAGCCACGGCCTGCGCAGTGGTCTCGTTGTCGCCGGTCAGCATGACGACTTCGATGCCATGTGACTTCAGCCGTGCGATTGCCTCGGCGGAATCCGGTTTGACGGTGTCGGCAACGGCCACGATTCCCGCAAGTTCGCCGTCGATGGCAGTCAATACCGGCGTCTTGCCGTGGCTCGACAGACGTTGCATATCAGCGATGATGTCGTCAAGATTCTCATCACCGGCGCTTGGCATACCGATCTCAAGTCGGTCGATCAAATCGGTATTGCCTACCGCGACGGCGTGCGTTTCGCGCGCGTCCGCATTCGGCAGGACCGCGGAATCATCATGCTTCGCCGAGGCCGCAAGCCAGTGCGAGCTCACTGTAATGTCGGCGGTGACGCCCTGACCGGCAATCGCATGGAATGCCGTGACTTCACCGATTGGAATGCCGCGTTTTTGCGCTCCCGCGACGATGGCCGCAGCAAGCGGATGCTCCGAATCATGCTCGGCGGCGGCGGTCAACGACAGCAGCCCTTCCGGATCGTCACGCCATTTGCCGAGCGGCAGCACATCGGTAAGTGATGGCTTGCCCGCAGTGATGGTGCCGGTCTTGTCAAGCACCACGGCATTGATCTTACCGGTCGTTTCCAACGCTTCGGCGGAACGGATGAGCACACCCATCTGTGCGGCCCGACCAGTGGAAACCGTTACGGAAAGCGGGGTCGCCAATCCCAATGCGCACGGGCATGCGACGAGCAGCACGGAAACGGCGGCGACCAGTGCATGCGTGACGCGCGGTTCCGGGCCGAACGCGAACCACAGCGCGCACGACCAGATGGCGATCAGCACGACAATCGGCACGAAAACGCCTGCGATGCTGTCGGCCATGCGTTGCACCGGAGCCTTCGAACTCTGCGCGGATCTGACGAACGCCATAATCTGCGCAAGCACCGTATCCTTACCGATTTTCGTGGCACGGTACCGCAATGCGCCGGACTCATTGATGGTGGCGCCGGTTACATTGTCACCGATTTTTTTGGTGACCGGCATGGACTCGCCGGTAATCATGGATTCGTCGACGCTTGAGGTGCCAGCGGTGACGACGCCATCCACCGGTAGCTTTTCGCCGGGACGAATGGCGATGATATCGCCGACCTGCACACCGTCAACGTCAATCTGCTCTTCCTTGCCGTCGCGTATCACCCGAGCGGTTTTCGGCTGCAGTCCGGCCAAGGCGCGCATCGCCTCACCGGTGCCGACACGGGCCCTCGCTTCAAGCAACTGGCCTACAAGCATCAGGGTGATTACCACGCCGACCGCTTCGAAATACGGTTCGCGTGCGTTTTCGGGCAGAATCTGCGGCGCGAACGTGACCACGCAGGAATACAGGAACGCGAATACCGTGCCGAGACTGACGAGTGCGTTCATTTCCGGCGAACGATGCGCGATTGCCGCGAATCCGCTGCGGAAAATCGGCAGGGCTGCGTACCCGACGATCGGTAGCATGAACATCAATTGCAACCATGCCGGCATGCGGTACAGCATGAGCATGGTGGAGCAGAATACCGGAATCGTGCAGATGGCCGCCACGATAAGACGGACGATCAGCATCCTGATTTCGTGCGACCGCGGCGACTGCGGCGACTGTGTAAGGCGGCATGAGCCTGATTCCCTCACGGCATTGGAAACGGCATCGGAAGATGACGGGGCACGTGACGAGGAAGGTGCCGACGTGACCGGCGGACGGAAGGATTCCGCGGCGTCTTCCTGCGTGGATTCCGCACGATGATGCCTGCCGGGTAGTACCTTCAACGTGCCATGCAGCATGTTCATGCCACACGCGAAAGGGTACTCCCCCGGGGTTTGCGGATGCAATGTCAGCGCGGTCGTACGGAAGGCCGGCAACGCCAGATCCACTCCGAAGTCGGAGAACACGACATGTGACGAACACTCGCCGTCCTCTTTACGGTCGAACACCAATTTCAGCGGCATCCCGGCTTCGGCTTCGATGATGGCGGGACTGTAGCCGCCCTTGACCTCGATCACGGCCTCCTGAACATCACCGTCGATTTTCGCACGATACGCCTTGCGCGGCGCGAAAAAGAACCATAGCACAACCGCACTCACGAGCAATGCCACAATGATGGCGATTACAGCTTGCATAGTTTCTCACCGATTTCCTGTTTTTTGACTTTTCGCTTCAACGAATACCACCACCATATACCCCTATAGGGTATATTTGCAAGAGTGTAGACTTGAGTTTTAGCTTTGAGGTCAAGATTTCAGCGTCAAGAGGAGTACGGCAATGAACGTTACGCAACACGGCTATGCGGATGACCAGAAGAACATCATCGCCCGCCTCAATCGCATCGAAGGTCAGGTGCGCGGCATCAAACAAATGACGGAGGACGGCGAGTACTGCATTGACATCCTCACCCAGATCTCCGCCGCCAACAGTGCATTGAAATCAGTGGCACTGCTGCTGCTCGACGACCATCTCAATCATTGCGTCAAGCAGGCCACGCAGGAAGGCGGCGCCGTTTCCGACGAAAAGCTCACCGAGGTAAGCGCAGCCATCACCAGATTGGTCAAATCGTGATCCTTCACGTCCTACTCAATCCACCGACGGCAATCCGACCGTCCGGCAGTCGCCATGCAAAATCGGCACGGTATCGACGCCCTGTTTCGGGATCGACGAAAATCGTCTGCAATAGCGGAATGGCAAAACCCTCATCAATCATCACTGCACGGCACATCGATTCGCCGCCGTTCTCGCTCGCACCATCGGCATATCGCAGTACGCGCGCCGCCTGCGCATAGCCGACGCGCATAGCCGAACAGCCGGCAGACAAATCGCGACGTCCGATTCCTTGTCTCAGCGCGGAATCCGCAATGGAAAGCCCATATGGAAAATCGTATTGCACCGAGCAATTCAGCACTGTACGTATTTTGTCAAGAACAGGCAGCCCGTCAACCACCTCCACTGACATGCATTGCTCCGGAATATACACACGGCGAACCTTCGCGATTCTGCAGAAGCCGTTGTGATAGGCGCTCGCGATGGAAACGGTGCCGTCGTGCAGTTTCCAGGAATGTTCGAAACCATGAGCCGTCGCGGCGATGTTTCCAACGAAAACCCACTTCGGGTGTTGCCTTGCCATCGCCCGCGCCATGTGCATGGAACGTTCGAACGGATCAAGGCCGTTCCAATAGTCGGAGGGAACATACAGACCGCGGGCGGGACGCAACAGCCCTCCGTCTTCAGCGACCCGTCTGCCTACAGGTCGAGGAAGTGGTCCAGGCCCACGGTAAGGCCGGAATAGTCGCCGGTGGCGATTTTACGGACGGCAAGCAGTACGCCCGGCATGAAGGAGATGCGATCGAAGCTGTCTGCACGGATGGTCAACTGCTCACCGGCATTACCGAAAAGCACCTCCTCATGGGCGTTGAGGCCGCGCAGCCGCACGGCATGCACGTGAATGCCGTCGACGACCTGACCGCGAGAACCACCATCGGTTTCGGTATTGTCCGGAACCTCGCCAAGACCGGCCGCATTACGGGCATCGGCGATGGCATGAGCTGTGTGGATGGCGGTACCGGAAGGGGCATCAACCTTGTTCGGATGATGCAGTTCGATGACTTCGGCGGATTCGAAGTACGGTGCGGCCACCTTGGCGAAGTAGTCGGCCAGCACTGCGGAAATGGCGAAATTCGGTGCGATGAACACACTCTGGTTGTCGCGTGGCGCCTCGGCAAGCGCGGCGCGCACCTGATCAAGTTTCTCGTCGGTCCAGCCGGTGGTGCCGACCACCACATCGACGCCCTGCCTGACAAGTGCGAGCACGTTGTTCAGGGATACGCTCGGTACGGTGAATTCAACCACCACATCGGTGTTCTCCGGAGTGATTCCGCTCAGATCGTCTCCGGCATCGAACGCGAGGGCGAGCTCGGTGTCAGCTGCGCCGTTCACGGCATCGACCACGTGAGAGCCCATGCGGCCCTTGGCCCCGACTACGGAAACCTTGATCATGTTTGCTCCTTACTGTTACAAAGCTGCTGCGGATTCCAAATAATCCCAAGTATGGATTCTACGTATGAATCTAAAGAAACGCTTCGACCCGAACCACGATATCCGGTTCGGACAGGCGCAAGGACCAGTCATTTCGGCGCAGAAATGGAAAGGGAACGGGCCGAAACCGGTTCGTTCCCAAGAGACAATCCGCCCGTCAAAGAGCCTACGATCATCCACGTTTGCGGACGATGAACCAGCCGAGCAGGGCGAACGGAATCGAACACAGCACGAAGATCCACGGCATCATCAGACTGGTGTTCGGCGTGGCATGGTCAAGCACGATGCCGGTGATCATCGAACCGAACGAAGCGCCCACGGTACCGGCGGTACTCACCCAGGACAATCCTTCGGTCAGCGACTCTTCAGGCACGGTCTCCTTCACCACCAGATTGCCGGAAGCGAACACCGGCGAAATCGTAAGGCCCGTCAGCACCTCGACGAATCCCATCAGCACCAGATTGCCGAGACAGGCGTGAATCACCACGAATCCGATGGTCATCAACGCAAGGAACATGATCATGTGGCGCCAACGTGAACCTTTGAGTTCGTGCGACCCGAAGAACAGCGCACCGATGCAGGAGCCGAGCGCCAGCATGGCGAGCTGCACGCCGAGCACCGAATCGAGATGCAGGGCCTTCATCACGGCCGTCATGGACGTATCGAATGCGGTGAAGCTCATATTGAACACCACGAACACCATCAGCAGCGGAATCACGCCCGCATAGGTGAGCACATTGCGCTTCCTGCGATTGTCGGAGGTCTTGAGCTGCCTCATGCTCAGCTTGTCGGAAGCAGTTCCGGCAACAGTCGCATCAGCATCGGTCGTATTGGCGAAACGCACGTCGGCATCGTCCGCATCGGCGGCGGTCACATTCACCATGCGGATGACCGGCGGCTGCGTATCGCGCAATGCGAAGAACATCGTGCCGCCGATTGCGCTGGCGGCAGTCGGTACGAACAGTTGCGAGACCGGATTCACGGAAGCCGCCAGGAATGCGGCGAGAATCGGGCCGAAGATGAACACGATCTCATCGATGGCGGATTCCAGCGCATATGCGGTGTTGAGCATCTCGCTGTTATCGGTGCGTTCCAGCACGTACGCCCAGCGGGTACGCACGAGTGCGCCGAAGGCGAACTGCGTCAGTCCCATCACGACGGCCAGTACGAACAGCAACGGAATCGGTACGCGCACCAAAGCGGCGAATGCGAAGGATAACATGGCCACAACCTGCACCGCGAGCACGAATTTGCCAACTTTGCGTTGGCCGAAGCGGTCAAACAGGCGCGCATAGAACGGCGTCACGGCCGCGGTGGCGAATACGTAGGCCGCGCTCATCACGCCAGCGATGGTCCAATTGTCGTACAGATGATTAAGCGCCAGAATGATGCCCAATCCCATCATCGACATCGGCAGTCGAGCCAATGCGCCGGAGGCGCAGAACGCCTTGGTTCCGGGAATGGAGAACAGCACCGCATACGGAGACTTCGCGGATTTCGCGAATTCCATGGCTTTGCTCACAGACCCGCCACCTCCCCGCGGTAGATGAACATGTCGTCGAATAGCGGCTCCGCTCCGTCAACGCTTGAGACTTCGGCATTACGTTCAGCGATGCGTTCCAGGCCTTTATGATCGTAGAAACTCACATCGCAGTCGGAATCGGTGTGCAGGTAAAACGCGTCCACGTTCCATGCGGCGAAATGCTCCTGCATACGGCGCCACAGGCCGCCGCCCACGCCTTGGCCACGCACGTCGGGATTGACGACGAACAATTCCAACTCACCTAGCGTGGTTTCGTTGGCGCGACTGTTCCTCTCCAAAGCCAGTTCCAATGAAAACGCGTTGTTCAGCCTCTCAAGACGTTTCGCGGCCTCTTCGTGAGCAATGATGCCGCGTTCGATGCCCGCCATCTCGTCGGCGACGTCGATTTCGTCAAGCTGCGGCTGTTCGCCGGCGACACGGATGAAGGTGACGCCCGCCAGCGTGCCGTCGACGGTAAAGGCGGCGTTCGCGAACGTGGTCGGTTGCAGATAGTGCAGTACGAAATACCGGGAAATCAGCAGGGACGTTTCAGTACCGGCAAGTTCGCCGTCCTGCGGCCATGTGCGGTCGAACAGTTCGACCACGGCATCCAGGTCATTCCAGCCGATCGGACGATAGATAATCGAATTCGGGTTGTTTCCGGCCGATGTGCCGGTGGTGTTGGTTGCGTCGATCGCAGCCATGATGCAATTGCTCCTTAACTTTCGTTGCGTCCGGCACGTGTGCCCGCCCACACATGCTGCACGAGGGTAGCGGCGTTCCTCCACAACGTTGCCTGCAGTGCGTTACCCTGCAGGCGGGCCGTCACAGCGCGTCGCTTCAACGTTCGGTGCATCGGCATTAGTCGTTGTCGGATTGCTGCGGAATTCCGTAGCTCAACTCGGCAAGGATCTCTTGTTCTGTTTTGTCGAGGGCCTTAAGCTCCCGATCGCCCTCTTTGGGCTCACTCAGATAGTAGAGGCAGGCGTCGATAGAATCCAACGGCACGCCTTCCATCGCTGACAGCAGAACGCGATACATGTCGAGCTGTGCGAGTTTTTCGTCGATTTCATTACGTTTGCGCGGCCTGTGTCCGGTTTTCCAGTCGACGATGGTGTAGGTCTTCGATTGGTCGTTCGGATCGATGCCACCGAAGAACACCGCGTCGAGTTTGCCATTGACGATGGTGCCGAGTTGCGGTACGTCGACGACGAGCTGCCGTTCCGCCCATGCGGGGTTTCGTTTGGCCCACACCGATTGCACAAGACGATGCCGCCAGTCGAGCAGCTTGCGTTCCTGCGACGCATTGCCAGATTCGACGGATTGTTCGATACGTACGATTTTCGCTTCATCCTGCGCAAGACCGTTGATGAGATCCGCACGGGAGACGGCATTGCCGACGCCTGCATCGGATTCGGCATCGGCCATGATGAACCGTTCCGCCCATGCGTGCAAACGCGTGCCGAGTTGTGCGGACGGCGAAGCGACGCGCGGAATCGGACGGACCAGACCACGCCAGTACTCACTGGAGGAGCGGTCATCCATCACACCGACGCGAGCCTGCAGGGAGGTGACGTTCTGGCGGCCGCCTGCGAGAATCCTCTCGCCGCGGGCACGGACGGTCGCATCGAAATCAGTTGCGCTATCGCCGGTGTCGGGCATGAGATGTTCGTCACCGACCAGCAGGCGTGCGCGCAACATCAGCGACTCGTCGACGGGCATCGTCATGTCATCGGACGATTGGTCGCCGTCATGTCCGTCATACGCACCGGATAGGGCCTGCATGGCCGAACGGACCTGATCGGCCGATGCGGCGAACGTTGTGGCCAGCCGATCGCTCAGACCGCACGGCCACGGCAGATTCCGCTGCTCGGCAGCCGGCTCAAGCGGCGCATTCCAAGCGTCGCCGACCACCGCATCCTCATAGTCGCGGGCATGCTCGCCCACGAAGTAGCCGTCCGGCAGGGGCGCACCGATTGAGGCGAGCGTCTCCACGCCGTCAATCATGTCCGCTGCAACAGCGGAATCGGCAAGATTGCCGGGCTCCCGCGCCACCGAAACGATGCCGTTCATCGAATCGCGTACTTCGCTCCAGAAGTTCGAAGGGCCCCTAACTCCCTGCTTCTTGCCTTCGACTAAACGGGAGTCACGGCTCTCTTCGCTATGCACGCTGAAGGTAAGCAGCACCTCATGCCGGGCGCGGGTCAACGCCACATAGGCGAGCCGCCGTTCGTCGGCGTGCAATCGGCGGCCGTATTCCTCGCTTTGCGTCAGATACAGGCCGGTCGGGTCCATGCCTTCCATATCGTCGATCTGCAGGGAACGCAGGGTTCCGAACACCTCATCGTCAATGGTCTCCGCATCGTCCAGGCTGGCGAGCGCCTCGATCGGGTCGCCGCCGACGAGTGCATCATGCGGGAATCGAGGCAGGATGCCGGCGTCCACACGCACGGGAACGGGCACGGCGGCGGGATTCTGCAGCCAGGTCTTGGCGGTTTCGGCATATTCCGGCGGCGTCCATTCGCCGTTGTTCAGTCCATTGAGGTGTTCCTCGTCGACCGTGACGTTCAGCGAATCGCCTTGGCTGGACGGGAACGTGCCGTCGGACATGCCTACCACGGCTACCGCATCCCATTCGAGGCCTTTCGACTGATGCACGGTCATAAGCATCACGTCAACGGGCGTATCGGGTGCGATGGCATTGTCATCGGATGCGTCGCGTAAAGAATCCACCCATGACACGAATGCGCACAGACTGGGCGTGCCTTGGGCCGCGATCTCCTGCATGTATGTGTCGGCGAGGCTCATCACGGCGTCAAGCGGCGACTTGGCAAGCGTCACATTGGAGGTGTCATTCGGGTGTTGCATGTGTTCGGCGAGCAACATGTCGATGTCGAGGTTCAGCGCGCCGATGGCCGCACGCACCACTTCCGGCAGCGGATGACCGTACACGTGCTGCACCCGGCGCAGCATGTCGGCGGCGCGAAGCACGGCTGCCGCTCCCCCGGCGCTGAGTTTGCCGTCGATGAGTTTCGACAGGTCGTCGCGCAGCATGAGGTCGATCAGAAAGACGGCGTTGGGCACTTGGTCACGATATTCGCGCACGATGGCGCGGATTTCGGTTTCGGATGGCATCTTGGCCTGCGCTGCGCCGATAGCGCTCGAATCGTCCGGTTCGTCCGTCTTGCCGGGAATGATGCCAGCCGCGATAAGCGCACGATACCGATGTGCCGTGTTCACATTTTCCGCGATGGCGGCAAGCGTTTGCAAATCCGCCGCTCCGACGCCGAATCGCGGGGTGGCGAGCAGTCGCATCAGCGATCCGCTGTCGGTGTGATCGCAGATTACGTGCAACAGGGCGAAGATATCCTGTACTTCCGGACGTTCCAGCAACGCCGCCTGGCCGACTACCAGCGTGGTCAGTCCGGCCTGTTTGAGTGCATCCTCGTATTTCGGCATCGACTGTTTGGAGCGGAACAGCACGGCCACATGCGGGCGATTGTCTTTCACGCCGCCGGCCAGTGCGGCGTCGGATGGCGTGTGTAGCGCGATCGCATGTTTGGCGAAGCGCACGACGGCGTCGATCTCCTGCCCGAAAGTGGCGAAGCCGAGCACGCCAAGCGTGCCTTCGGGCGCGGTATCGATGTTGGATAGGGCCGGTACGTCCACTTCGCGCATCAACGAACTGCTTAGGCGCCGGACGGGCAACCGTAGCGGTTTGGTGAGGTTATTGGCCGCTTCGAGCACCATGCGGGAGTTGCGTCGGGTCACGCTCAAGGCAAACGGCTTGTCGGTCTCGCTCATGCCGAAATCGCGTTGCAGCATGCGGAATGCGCCCGGGCTGGCGCCTCGCCATGCATAGATTGATTGGAATGGGTCGCCGACGGCGTTGACTGCCGATCGACGTGCCGAATCGACGTGGAACAGGGACGCCAATAGCGCGGCCTGCGTGGTGGATGTGTCTTGGTATTCGTCGAGCAGCACATGCGAATACCGTTTGCGATAGGTGGCGCCGATTGACGGGAATCGAGTGACCAGCTGGAACGCGGCGATGGTGAAATCGCTGAATTCCGCCATGTTGCGAGCCCGTTTCTCGGCATTGTAGTCGGCTACGAGGTGCAGCAGCAGGTCACGTTGACGCGCCGCATCGGATAACTGGCTGACCTTGTAGACGCATAGGGCGTGGCATTGTTCGCGGTACTGGCGTTTGCGCGCTTCGAAATCCTCGTCGGATTCCTTTTTCTTTCTCTTCAGAGGTTTGGGGGCCTTAATATCGGCGGGAATCTCTTCGTCCTCAAGTGCCTTGGCCACTTGTGCGACGAATGCTTCGTCCCAGGCGCGCACACGTTCCACGGCCTCGTCGAAGCTGGTACAGTCGCCGCCGATCATGGCGCCGGAGATGGCGTTGGACAGTGCGAACACCCTGCCGGCGATGGTACCGAACGATGCGAGGTCGCCGTCGAATCGCATGATTTCGTCCATATGTTTGTCGAGCACAGCATAAATCAGCTGCATGGCCCCCGCTTCGCTCAGCGGCTGCGTATTCTGGTCGAAGCCGACGAGCAAACCGTATTGGCGCACGATGGTCTGGAAGAATGCGTCGTATGTGGAGATTTCCGGCTTGAGGAACGCGGCGCCGGCCGATCCAGTCCGGCCACCCTGATTGCTCACCACGGCCGCAGACACGCGGGACAGCAGTTCGGAGGCGGCCTTGCGCGTGAAGGTGAGACCCAGGATCCTTTCCGGCGAAACGCCCTGTTCGATCAGGTTGATGATGCGCCTGGTCATGGTGTAGGTTTTGCCGGATCCCGCGCCTGCGACCACCACCACATCGGCGTATGAGGGGGCCTGAACGACGGCCGCCTGTTCAGGACTGTCAGTGAATTTCGACGTGCCGCTCATGCCACTCTCCTTTCGAAAACGGTGTTCTGTTCGCCGGCACAGGCCGGGCAGACTGATTTGTTTCTGCATGACTTCACGTGTTCCGACGCCGGCCGTGCGGTGATTCTTACGGCTCGGCTGGCGGCCGCCGCATAGAAGACGCGAGCGATCATGGTCAACGACCACACCACCATCGTGGAGCGCAGTTCCAGGAACTGCCGCCAATGCTCGTCGCTGACCGCTTCGGGGCGTTCAGCACCGTCGAGATCGTCGACGAACAGTTTGTCGAACGTGGGGAGGCAGAACCTGGGCACATACTTGCCCGCATTCAGGCTTCCGTTGGCGAACAGCGCCTGCTGATGATATGCCTCCTCGCCCTGCGAGATGCCGCGTGGGGCCGGCGCGGTGGAACACATGACGTGAAACAGGGCGCTCTGCCCGATATTCGGCATGAGTGCAATGGCCTGTGCGCCGCGCGGTCCTTCTTCCGGAAACGCCAACCCCAATTGGTAGCATGCAAGTTGCAGATCGCTGAACATGTCTTGGCCGCTGAGCTGTTTACCGGTCTTGTAGTCGATCAGGCGCACCTGTTCGCCGCCGCCGCTCAGCACGCGCCGTTCCAGCCGGTCGATCCGTCCCGACAGACGTATCGTAAGCCGTTCGCTCATGCCGGTTTCCGGCCATCCTCCGACAAGCAGCCCCATCAGAGATATGAGTTCTCCGCGTCCGATCGGATCGACGCCCTCGATCGCGTTGTACGCTTCGAGAACGTCATCGAATCCGAAGCGTGCGGCGAACTGCAGTTCCGGCTCCGCCTCCGTAAGCTTGCCGACTTCGAACTTATCGGCATTTTTGGCGGGGTATCCGCTGCGGTTCGAGTTGACGAAATACGTGGCGATGTTACGTAGCGCGTCGACGGCCCGCTCGTCCTTACCGAGTGCCTCATAACGTTCCTTGGGGTCGGGTATGGCGTTCAGATCGCCACGCAACCGTTCGTATTCGGCCATCATCCACTGCGTGATATTCTCGATGTTCTCCTCGTCGTTCAATGCAGTGTGGTTTTGCGGCAGATCAAATCCCGCTTCGGTGGCCTTCTGCGCCACCTTGTGGATGAGCGAGCCGAAATTCGTGGCCACGCTACCCATGCGCGGGCCCGCGAAGCGGTTCTCGAGCATCCAGCACACCGGGCAGGCCCACAGGCGGTCCACCGCGGATGGCGACAACGTCACCACATCGGAACGATGGGAATCCCGGGGTTCCGAATCATCAGTCTCCGGCTGCTTCGCGAACGGCCAATATGCTGGATCGGCGGCCGCAATGCCGCGCGAAGCCAGCAACGCCAACGCAGCGGCCGCATCCTTCGCCTTGGACAAGCCGGCCGGTTCGTCCGCCAGCACGCTGCGCGCAGCCGCGACCAAGCCATGCGGATCGGCATCGAGCCCATTGAACTCGCCGGTACCGCCGACCAACGCATAATCGCGCTGTTCCGGATCGGCGTCGCGTTCGCGGTCAAAGCGTTCCGGCAGATAGCCGTACAGAAAATCGGACGGCACATTGTCGTCATTCAATACGGCGCTCAGCACCGTGCGTTCGTCGGCGCGGGTCAACGCCACAAGAAAGCTCTTCTGCTCGGAGGCGAGCACCGCGGCCAACTGCGCATCCTGGCGGCCCGCCGAAGTGACGATGTCGTCGCGCAGTTCGCCATGCAGCATCATATCCGCCAGGCTCTCTCCGCCGAACAAGGTGTTGCGGGGAGCCAGATTCGGCCATTGGCCCTGTTGCAAGGCCGGCAGGAACACAAGGTTCCAATGCCTTCCGGCCGCACCCGCCGGCGTGGTGAGCGTCACGGCCTGGTCGATCGGTGCGGTGTGCGCCAACGAATCGGCTTCGATGGTGAGCGCACGCACCTGTTCGATGAACGCGCCGATGGTATGTGCGGCCAACACGCCACCCGATTCGTCGCCCGATGCGTAGCTGAACAGGCGCATCGCCGCGTCCAAACGGTCGTTCGCCGCACGGCCTGCCGCGGAATTTTCCAACGATACGCGCTGCCAGATCCGTGCCTTGTCGCAGGCAGTCCACGCGCAATCAAGCACGTATTGCGGTTCACGGGAGATGAGCTTACGTTCCGCTTCGATGGTCTTGTCGAGCACTTTCCACAGGCTCGCAAATGCTTTGGATTGCGGGTCGGCGCCCAATACGGAGGCGATTGCGTCGAGCACGCGGTCCGTATTGCCTTCCAATAGCAGCACATACAGCGCGTCCACACCAAACGGGAGATCGGACGGATCGACCAAGTCCGCGGAATCAAGCCGTTCCTCCGACATCAGACTGTCGTCTACCGCAATCGTCGGTGTGGCCGAATCCGCCGAATCGGACATCCGTGTCAACTGACGTGAGTTGCGCAAATCGACGACGTAATCCTTCCAATCGGCAATCAAACGCGGCAGCAACGCCTGCTTCGCTACGTCGGCCCTGTCCGAATCGTCCAATTCACCGGAATCATCCGATTCCAATACCGCGGCAAGCGAGCCGAGCGCATTCATCGCCGATTCGACGGTCGCCAATCGTGCGGGGCGCCCCTCATGCTGTGCGTCGCCGCCGACCGTGATCAGCGGCGAATTCATGATCAGCGCTACGCGCGAACGAATATACGCGCCGGCCGTACGAAGCCCCATCTTCGACGCCGCAATCGTCTGCTTCTTCAGTTCGGCCAGTTCGATCAGTGCGAACAGGCCCTGCACGAATGGCTCGTCCTTCAGCGGGCGGGTCACGCTCGAATAGCGCACAGGCACGCCGTCGGCCCGCAGTCGTTCGCCGAACGTACGCACAGTGTCGTTGTCGTGCGCGATCACAGCCATGTCGTTCCAGTCGCGGGAATGTTGCAGATGCTCGGTTTTGATCCTCCAGACCACGTCATCCAGCTCCTCGACGGCGGAGCGGTACATGGCGGTTCCGATGCTGCCGTCATCTGGCGAAATACCGTCTACGGAGACACCCGTCGGCACCGTTTCGATAGGTAGTGAGCCTGGCAGCGCCGGCATCTTGCCCGGACGACTCGGCAGCGCCTCATCCGTCGGTTCGGTACTGGCAATCGACAAACTCACGCGGCTTGCGGCCAGCGTACGATACGTGGGCTTACGTTGTTCCGTTTCCGTGACGTCGATGCGTTCCAGCCGAGCCTCCAATCGCGATTGCGCCGCGTTGAACAGGTATTCCGGATACGATCCGCGGAACGTCTGTACGGATTCGTCCGGATTGCCGACGAGCAGCAGCCGCACGCCGCGCCCGCGCAAAGCTGTGAGCATGTCGAATCCGGCAAGCGTGGCATCTTGGAAATCGTCGACGATCAGTAGCCTCGGCAGATCTTCGATCTCGGCCTGCGTCACGGTGGCGGCCGCATCGACCATGAGCTGCGATGCGTCGAGACGGTATTCGCCCGGATAGGCCGCGCGAATCGCCTCATCGTATTCGGCACGCAACGCAAAGGCGAGACGCCATTGGGTACGCATGCGTTCATGCCGCTCGTTGAGCGTGCCATCCTTACTGGCGGCACGTGCAATCAGCCCATCCTCGAGTTCGGGTTTTGCGCCGATCTCATTCATGCGGGCGAGCATGTCACGCAACTGGTCGGCAAAGGCGTCGGTGGAATCGTCGACCACCATGCCCGACCAGTCGGCCACCGCGAAATACGTGCGCAGCAGGTCGCAGACGGCACATTCGTCACCACGATTCGTATGGTCCACATGCGAGGCGAGCACGCGACGGATGATCATGTCCTGTTCGGCGCCGTTGAGCAGCTTCGGCAAAGGCAGACCCGCACGCGAGCGCACGGCCGTCACGATGCGGAAGGCCACAGCCGGCAATGTGGTGACCGGTCGGGCCTGCGAAATCGCGGACAACTCACGAATCACCCGGTCGCCCAAGTCATCGGCGATCTGCCGGCCCGACACCGTCATCACGGCCTGCGTATCGCCATACCGCCTCATCGCGGCGATCAGCGCACGTAACGCAAATTCGGTTTTGCCGCTGCGGGGCGCTCCCGCGACCAACGTCACATCCGCAAGGTCATCCAAATCCATCATGCCTCCCAAGACTACTCGACCGATTGCGTCCTCACTGTGCACCCACCGGACAAATCGTCAGCGTCACAACGCACGCCGCAACCACTCCACATCCGGCATCGTCACGATACCGGCCCACAACTGCAGAGCAAGAGCATCATCGAATATGGCGCCACGGACTCTATCGACCAGCCTCGATGCTGGCTGTCTTGCCACGGACGCGCAGACCGTTGAACATGGCCCGGACTCCGATGAACAGGAGCGTGACGGCGGCCCAGAGAGCGGCCATGCGGACGGTATCCGGCACGGCGGAACCGTTGCACAGCACACCGATGCCGGCAAGACATGGCAGATAGATGCATGCGGTAATGATGCAGGTGACGGCGAGGTAACGATAATCGCCTGCACCGATCAGAATGCCGTCGATCGCCCACATCCAACCGGAAAGCGGCAGCGTTGCACCGATGACGACCATGCCGACCGCAATCAGCATCCGCACCGGCTCCGACGCGGAGAACAGCGGAGGCGCGATCATTCCCAGAACAATCAGGCCTACGCCGATCACGATTCCCGCAACAAGCCCTGCCCGGCCGGCCGCCTTGGTCATACGCAAGGCCTGTTGCGGCCGTTTCGCACCGATCTCCACCGCCACAAGGCTCTGCCCGGCAATGCCTATGGCATCCAGCATGTTCAATACGAAATTCCACGTCGAATTCACGACCTGATAGGCGGCAAGCACCAGTACACCCATGCGTGCCGCCAGCATCACCGTGGCCATCAGACACGCACGTAGGGCAAGCGTGCGGACGAACAACATCAGGCCGTCGCCCATACTCGCCTTCATGCTTCGCACGCGCGGCCGCAGTGAAGCGCCCTCCTGATGAGCCCACAGCAACGCCGGTCCGATCAGCACGACCGCCATGAACCATTGCGCGATCAACGTGCCGACACCGGAGCCGAATACGCCCCAGCCGCATCCAAGGATGAGCGTCACATCCAGAATCGTATTCAGGACGGCACCGGCAATGGCCGCCACCAAGGTAATCGTCACCTTCGCCAGACCGCGGAAGATGCCGTTAGCCGCATATACCAGCAGCATGCCCGGCAAGCCGAACACCACCGCACGCAGATAGGCGACCGCATCATCCAATGCGCCGCCATTCGCACCCATCCACATGCATATCTGGCGCGCGAACACGAACAGCGCCACGGAAACAACGATGCCGATGGCCAGCGCCAACCATAATCCGCTGATGCCGGCCTCCAATCCCTCGCGCCGTTTGCCCGCACCCATCAGTCTCGCCACGCGGGATGTGGTGCCATAGGCCAGAAAGACGCACAGCCCGGCCACGGTAAGCACTATCGTCGAGCCGACCGATAGGCCCGCCAATGCGCTATCGCCGACATGCCCGACGACGGCGGTGTCGATAAGCGCGAACGCCGGTTCGGCGATCAGCTGTCCGAACGTAGGAATCGCCAACGCAAGAATCCGTCGGTTGACCGACCGTTCCGGCGGCGTACCGGTTACCTTCACGGCATCCGAGGCCATGCCGCCCGCCCGTTCATCATTGGCCATGCCAGACTCCCCGCATCATCGTGGGTTCGACCATTTCAGTCCTCTATGGCATCGACGTAGGGACGCAGTCTCGACAGTAGATGCCGGGCGCTTGTCGTGGCGGATTCATACAGCGCATACGATTCGATCTCGTCATATTGATGCACGATGACGTTGCGCAACGCACGCAGCTCACTCCATGGCAGTTCGGGAGTCTCATTGCGGAATTCGTCCGACAGTTTCCGTGCCGACTCCTGCGCCTGCACCATATCCATGGCCACGGAGTTGAACCGCATATAGTCGCCCTCAAGCTCCTGCGCCGAAGCGACGGCGGAAGCGTCGCGATGCGCACGTTCGAGATGCTCCACAAGACGGATCAGATTCGTCTCGTCCCGGAATCGCTGATCTCCATACTTACGCCGAATCATCATGCCACCCTGATCATATCCGGTTGGATATGCGTGTAGAAACGCCTGCTTGCACGGCTGATCTTCGCATTCCTACGCAATGCGTCCAACGACGTCAACGACACCTCCCTGCCAAACGCCCGTTCCAGATCGCCCTTCAATCTCGCCATCCGCATCATGTCGAGACGGACTCCCTGTGCGGTCACATACAGCAGGTCGACATCGGAGTCGGCGTCCGCCTCACCTCGGGCCACGGAACCATACAGATATACCTCCGCCAGCCCGTATTCCCTGGCGATCCGCTCGATGATGAACTTCACCGTGGTGACATCCACCACACTGTCGGACCGCATCAGCTTGCGCAGCGCCTCATCATAGCGTTGCAGAAAATCCTGCGTCGGATTGCCGACATGCTCCGCCCGGGACAACGCCGACTGCGTCGTACCCATCGCCTCCGCTACCGCCTGTTGGCTTAGCCCGCAATCCATGCGTCGCGTCTTAAGTGAATCAATCATCGCCACACCATCAGTATAGCATACATGCTATACTGTGATGATGAAGACGAAACCACTGCGGCCAGCCCTCGGTCATGACGGAGACAATCTTCCCCTTTCCACCCTTCTTTGCGGGTGGCGGAGGAGTGAAAACGGGGACTGCGCCGCCACCCGGCACAGATGCCGGCAGCATCACGAAATCGTCGGCAGTCGCATCGAGCACCGTCGCATCGGGCATCGCCGACGCCAACGGATGACCGCAATGCATGCGGCATCCGGAATCGCCTTCATGCTTCGCACCACAGTCGAAGCAAGGCACGCAATCCGCCCTCTTATCCATCACACCGTGCAGCCAACCCTATTATTCCCCTTCGTGACGGCAAAGCGCCGCCGCATGGAGCATACATCCGGCCGAATCGGCATCGACAGGGGCCAGTTGGTGAGGCGCACATCCTAGAGTATCGAGCAGAGTGGCCGCACGACGGCCTAGAGCAGAAGGACAAGGCATGGAGGTTCCACAACCGGTTCCGCCGCGGATACCCGGCTACGATTTCGTGCGACAGTTGGGTGCAGGCTCCGAGGCAACGGTGTATCTGTACCAACAGCGCTCCCCTGCCCGCCCGGTCGCCATCAAGGTGAGCAACAAGTCCTTGGATCCGCGAGCGGCCGCGCGCTTTCGCGCCGAGGCCGATTTCATGGCGCAGATCTCCTCACACCCCTACATCCTTTCGATTTTCGAATCCGGCGTGACCGGCAACGGGCTCGGCTACACCGTATTCGAATTCGCACCCGGCGGCAGCTATCGGGACGCTTTGCGCAAGGCCACGCTCAATGCCGACCAGATGCTCGATCTCGGCATCAATCTGGCGAGCGCCCTGTTTACCGCACATCGCAAGGGCATCATCCATCGAGACATCAAGACCAGCAACGTGCTCATCAATGCGCAAGGCATGCCGGTACTGTCGGATTTCGGCATCTCCGCCTCGATTTATGACCATCGCACGACCGGCTTCTCGCTGCCGTGGGCCCCGCCGGAGGTGATTTCCGGAGTCGGCGGAGGCAATGAGGCCTCCGATATCTATTCGCTGGGCGCCACGCTGTTCGCCACGATCACCGGCCGCTCGCCGTACGAATACGCCTATCGTGTATCCAACAAGCAGGAACTGGCCATGACGGTCGTCAGCAAGCCTCTGCCAAAGCTCAACCGCCCCGAGGTGCCGCCGCAGGTGGAGCAGGTGCTACGCAAGGCGCTCGACAAGAATCCCGATCAGCGGTATTATTCCGCACTCGATTTCGCCCGCGCCATGCAGCGGGTGCAGTACGCGCTGTACGGACATGCCACGCCGACCACGGTGGAAGGCGTGCCACAGTATCCGAAGGACCTCCCCTCACGCCAGGACACGCACGGCACGGATGACGCATCCGACTCCGGCCGCACCAAGACATGGGTGAAACCCGTCGTCATCGGTACGCTCGCAGTTGCCGCAATCACCGTGGTCGCACTGGTATTCGCCTTCATTGTGGCCCCTCGCATGGATTCCGTCTCCGATAACGGCCATGCGCGGATCAGCCCCACCACAAAGGGGTATGGCAATGGCGGCACCGGTACCGATGACGATGAGGATGACGACATCGCCACGACGGTCGTGCCTTCCGTGGAGAACCTCGCCGGCCAATACAACGGCGACAAGGTGAATTTCACTTGGGTGAATCCCGATCCGAAGAAGGGCGATTCCTACGCGTGGTCCATTGTCGGCGATTCCGGGACGAGTACGAACGCACAGGCGGCCACCACGGAAGACACGCAGGTCGAAGTCCCGGCGGGAGACGGCGCACAGACCTGCATTCAGGTAAGCCTGATCCGAGCCGATCGGCGGATGTCGCAGAATCCGACGATCGCCTGCGCGGCCAAGCCGTAACGCACCACCGTCACACCGCATTCGCCACGAGAGAACCGGAGAAGACTCATGGACAGATCAGCGCATCCGAAACGGACCGCGACCTCGCAGTCATACGAGAGGTCCCGCAAGATCGGCGCGATGATGCGCAGGCTGATGCCGTCCGGCAATCGACAGTGGATCACACCGATCATCATGCTGCTGCTTCTGTTGGGCATCGTGGCCGGCGCGCTGATCATCAGTTCGGTGACCCAGCAGCACGTGCAGCTTGACGACGGCACCGTGTGGATCACTTCACTGAAGGACCGCAAGGCCGCGCGGTTCAACGTAAAGGTCAAAGACACCGACGCGGGCGTCTCCTCATCCGCGGCACGGTTCGACGTAGCCCAGCACAACGGCGACACCGTGATTCTGGAGGGAACGAAGGCCAGCTATATCGCGGCCTCCACCGTCAGCGAGGACGGCGACACCACCATCAAGGCGGATATGCAGACGTTGATCGGCGGGGATACCATCGCCTTCATCAACATGAAGACCGGCAACGTGTGGGCGGGTACCTCATCCGATGTGAAATCCGTGAACCCGACCACCGCGTCGCCGAAGATGAAGCTCGGGACGGGCGGCAGAATCGCCGTGACCCACGACGGTGCGATCTACGGCTACCGACGGTCCGACGGCGCGATTCTGAAAATGGACGGACCGCAGGCGACGCCCGGCAAAGTGGCGGAAATCGGCGCGAACCAACGATTGCGGGCAGACTCCTTCACCGTGGTGGCAAATACCCCTGTACTCACTTCCGGCAATGCGATTCACTGGCCGAACGGCAGTGCGGAAGTTTCGATGAGTGGCACGCTCGTCCTCCAGGCACCGCCCACGGACGACAGGCAGAGCGGCTGGGTGGCCGCCGCGGGTCAGCGCGGTCTGGTCACGGTCGATCTGCAGTCCAGGAAGCCGACGCCCGTGGAAATCTCCAATTCCGGCAAGGGCGACGCGGCACAGCCCGTGTCCACCAACGGTTGCGTATCCGCCGCATGGAGCCAAAAGGCGAACAATTATCTGCGCGTGTGCTCGGCGCATGACGGCCATCCGCAATTCACATCCCTGCAGAACGTGAATGCCACCTCCGAACTCGTGTTCCGTGCCAACCATCGTCTGACGGTGCTCAACGACGTGGTCAACGGCAACGTGTGGAATCCACAGGAATCCGCAAAGGTCATCAAGATCCAGTGGAACAAGGTGCAGACGCAGCAGACGAAACAACAGGATCAGAGCACCGACAGCGCCAACAATCAGCATAATTTCAGCAAGACCTGTTCGTCGCAATCCGGTCAGATCAAGGCGCAGGACGATGCGTTCGGCGCACGAGCCGGCTCGTCGCAGATTCTCGACGTGCTACGCAACGATGAACAGACCGACTGTTCGGTGTTGCGCATCACCTCGGCGAGCGCACCGGACGGCGGTGACGTCACCGTCTCGCCCGTATACGACGGTCGGTACCTGCAGCTGAACGCCACTTCCGCAGGAGCGGGCACGGTGACGTTCAGTTACGAGATCGGCGACGGTCGGGGCCAGACGTCGAGCGCCACCGTGACCTTGAACATCACCGACGGGATCGACCATGCGCCTGCCCAGACCGATACGCCACCAGAAATCGACGTGGAGCAGGGCGCCACATATACGGCAAACGCGCTGGGCAGCTTCTCCGACCCGGATGGCGATCCGCTGACACTGGTCGCCGCGGTACCGACCAACACCGATCAGGTGACGGTCTCCACGCGCGCGGACGGCCAGCTGGTGTTCAATGCCGGCGCGATGACATCCGGCAGGGCGAGCGTCGAGGTAACCGTGTCCGACGGCGAGCAGACCGGCACCGGCATGCTGTATTTTTCGGTGAAACCGGCCAATACGCTGGGGGCTGCGATCGATCCGGTGGTCAAGCAGACCACGCCCGATGCACGCACCACGGTATCGCTTCAACAATACGTGCATGGCACTTCCGCCGAACCGGCGCAGTTGACCGCGGTGGAGACGCCGAACGGAGCTTCGACCACCATGAACGCGACGGATATGTCGTTCACGTTCACCGCCGCGAATCCAGGTACCTACTATGTGCCATACACCATTACGCAGGGGTCGATTCCCGCAACCGGTCTGGCTCGTGTGGAAGTGCAGGCCGTGACAGGCGATTCCGCCAAACCGGTGGCAGCCAATGACGTGGCGCTGCTCGGAGCGGACAACACCGCCATCGTGGAGCCGCTGGCCAACGATATCGATCCGATGGGCGGCGTGCTGTCGGTCACCTCCGTGAAGGCCGATGCGGCCAGCGGCATTAAAACCGGCGTGGTGAGCAACAAGCGCGTGTACATCACCGCCCGCCAGGTGCCGACCAAACCGGTGCAGCTCACCTACAGCGTGGCGAACGCGGCCGGAACGTCGACCGGCACCATCGTGCTGCAGCCGCCGGCGCTGACCACCGCGAATTCCGTGCCGAAGGCCGACAACATCGACGCACAGGTACGTACCGACGGCATCGTATCCGTCGATGTGCTCGACCACGTCACCTATTCCGACGGCACCACGGTAAGCCTGCAGGACAATCTGCAGTATGACGGGGGCACGTTCAAGGGACTGGTGTTCGTTTCCGGCGACACCGTACGCTATCAGGCCTCCGACCAGGCCGGCACATTCCCCGTGACGTACACCGTCAAGGACAACCTCGGCAACGCCGCCTCCGGAACGATCACCTTCACCGTGCATCAGAAGGATGCTTCCAACAAGAGCGCGCCGACGCCGTCCGACGTGGATGCGCAGGTGGCCGCCGGACGGAAAGTGCGGATTCCGATCACACTGACCGGCATCGACGCCGATGGCGACGACGACCAGCTACTGGGTCTGGGCAACAAGGCGCCGCAGCTGGGCCGCATTACCGAGGTCGGTGCGACCTATCTGGTGTATGAGGCGTATGCGGATTCCTCCGGCACCGACACCTTCTCGTATGCGGTCGAGGATTGGACCGGTCAGCGCGCACAGGCGCAGATCCGTGTCGGCGTCTTCAAGTCGGGCACCGATTCGGGCGTGTACGCGCGTGACGACGAGATCACGCTACGACCGAACACCGCGGCCACCGTGCCGGTTGCGCAGAACGACATCTCCGGCGACAACACGAACCTCACCGTCGAACGCAATGTGGAATCTCAGGGCATCGACGGCGTGAAGGTGAACGACAACATGCTCGCGTTCACCACTCCCAAGCAGGCGGGAACGTATTACGTCATCTACACGGTGAAGGACAAGGCAGGCCTTGCCGACACGGCCACGCTGACGGTGAACGTCGATGAGAACGCGGCCATCGCACCGCCATCGGCCTACGATTACCGAGTGCCGTCCTCCGCAACGATCGATAAGAAGTCGGTCGACGTGGATGTGTCGCAATGGATCGCAAACCCGTCTGGCACCGCCGACGAGCTGCAGGTCGGCGTGGACGATTCCGCCGTCGACCATGCGCGGACGAAGGGCGGCAGAACGTCCACCGTAATCACGGTGGATCTGACCGATGAGGCGCGTGCGGTGCCCTACACGGTGACGAACACCACATACAACATCACCTCCACCGCATTCATCCAAGTACCGGCATACGGCGTCTTTCCGCCGACGTTGCGTCCGAAGGCACCGGCATTGAAGGTGAACGCACGTGAGACGATCACCATCAACATCGCCGATTACGTACGTGTCGGCGCCGGCAAGACCGCCTACGTGGACGGCGCCGATTCGGTGAGCGCCACCAAGGCCGACAATGACGACCTGTATGTGAACGATCAGACGCTCAAGTTCACCGCGCCGAAGGATTATGCAGGCCCCGCTTCGATCACGTTCACCGCGGTCGACGGCAAGCATACCGGAAACGGCAAAGTGAAGATCGTCAATTCGGCGGTGTTGACCCTGCCGATCACCGTGATCGGCCGCGACGTGCCCGCACCTACCTTCTCATCCTCCACGGTGGACGTGGTGGCCGGTGAGGGCTCCACCACCATCGATCTGACCGCTTTGACGCATTCGCCGTCGGGATTGTACGACGACGAAAAGGAATACACGTATGCCGGCGGTGTCTCCTCCGACCAGGTGGCCACGAACGTAAGCGCCGACGGCAAGCTGACGGTGAGCGCCGACAAGACGGCCACGCCGGGGACCACGGTGAGCGTGCCGATCACCATCTCGTATTCGAAAGGCACCGTGCAGGCCGGTGTGACCGTGCGCGTGGTGGCTTCCACCAGGCCGATGGCGCGCATCGGCGCGAAGACCCTGAAGGTCAAGGCTGGGTCAAGCGAACAGGTGAACGTGCTTGGCGACGCCTACAATCCGTTCCCCGACACCGCGCTTACCGTGACGGGATGTCAGGCCGACGGTTCCGCCAAGCTGGCGGTGGACTGCCCCGCCAACGGAATGATAACGATTGCGGCGGCCTCCGATATCGGCGCGAGCACGAACCATGTGATCGTGACCGTGCGCGACGCCACCATGACCAAGGAACGTGAAGTCACCGGAACCATCAGCGTTTCGGTGACGGACAAGCCGGACGCCCCGCTGCTCTCCCCCATCGCCGGCGATGCCCAGGATGGCGCGGTGAATCTGAGCTGGACGGCGGGTTCTTCGAACGGCAGCCCGATCACCGAATACAAGGTCTCGTGGACGGGCGACTCCTCCGGAGAGAAATCGTGCGGCACGGTGACCACATGCCAGGTGACGGGGCTCACCAACGGCAGGAAGTACTCGTTCACCGTCATGGCGCAGAACGAAGTCGGATGGTCCAGTCCATCGAATGCCGTGGACGGGCAACCCGATAAGATACCTTCCACGCCGCAAGACGTGAGGGCCGAAGCCAACGGCAACATCGTGGCCGTGACATGGTCGGTGCCGAAAGGCAACTTCTCGGAAGTCACCGAATATGAGGTGACCCTGACCGGCGACGGCGTATCCAAGAAGGAGACCACCTCCGCAAACGCCATCAACTTCAACCTCGAGAACAACGCCATCACGGACGGCATGTCCGTCAGTGCGACCGTGCGGGCCAGGAATAGGGTGAACTGGAGCCAGCCGTCCCAGGCCTCGAACGCCACCGCACCGCGGGGAGTCCCCGACAAGCCGACCGTCTCCGCAACGCAGCAAGGCGATCAGATCATCGTCTCCGGCAAGCTTGGCAACATGCGCAATGCCGGCTGTGAAGCCGTGACGTTGAGTTTCGCAGGCAGGGACGCCGGCATGGCATGCGGATCGTCGGACGTTTCCGCGACCTTCGACATCGCCGAAGACTGGTACTACCAAAGCCTCGCGCCGAAAATCACGTTGACCACCAAATACGCCGGAACCGTCACCGCGCAGGGTAACGCCATCACCCCTGACGTCAAGCCCGACAAGCCGGCCGATGTCAGGGTCGTGCCCGATGGCGACCATTGCGTGGCTTCGTGGAACGCCGCCGGCAAGCATCATGACGGCTTCATCGTAAACGTGCCGAAGCAGAACAACATGCCGACCGCAAGCCTCAGCGTCACCTATCCGCTTGAACATTGGGGCAGCTGTGGCACCGTAACCGTGTGGCAGACCTTCAAAGGCCATACCAGCGATCCGGTGAAGGCCAGCAACGGCGAAATCGGCAACAAGGTCCAGGCTGTGATCGCCCTGCCGTCACTGCGTTGGGACGATACAGACGCCAATGTCATCCATGTCGAGGGCGGTGCCGTGAACGCCTACAACCAGTCCGTGACCGTGACCATCGTCCTGTCGGATGAATCCAAGAAGCAGTATCCGTTCGAATGGCATCCGGGCCTTACGACCACGCTGGACGCCTCGGCGCTGCCACAGGGATTCTCGTACTCGTGGCTCGTCAAGGTGGAAGGCACCACCGACAAGGCGGTCAACAGCACGAAGCAGAGTCCCACCCCGCTTAAGGACAGCGACAGGTATCACGCTCCGCCGACCCCTTCGCCCGGCACCAGTCCATCCACATCGACGTCCTTCGACGACGGCACCGACGAATCGCGGGGCGGGTCCAAAGGACATTCGGCATTGACGACGTTGCCGAGGCGGGCGAATCACGACCACCCCTGGATCAGGGAAATCCGACTGTTCCACGGCCGCCCGCCGATCAATCCATCATTCGTAGGCAATAAGCAGTAGAGGAGATTCCATGAGCAACGCATTCGACGATGCCACCCAGCTGAGCGAGCGCAGCAACGAACCGCACGGAAAGCAAGGCTTCACCATGCCGAAGCTGCCGGAACGCCTCGGGATCGAACATCATGAGTCCACCGACGTGGACGGTACGGTATTGGGCACGCATGGCACGACGGCCCCGGTGACGACGAACGCTCCGACCGTCACACCGACCGCCGCCCCAACCATCACGGTCACACCGGACACCGCCGTCCCGACCGAGCGGATGGCATCGTGGCAGGCAACAACCGAACGGCAACCGGCCGCCTCCGAGCAGGTTCGTCGGCAGCCGGCGGCCGGCATCATGCCGGAAACCCTGAATACCGGCATGATGCCGGCCGCCGGCGCCGATATCGTCGAATTCCATGACAAGTTCAACGCCTTGGTGGAAAACGTTTCCAAGGTGGTGGTCGGCAAGGACGGCCCGATTCGCCAATGCATCACCGCCATGGTGGTGGGCGGCCATGTGCTGCTCGAAGACAATCCGGGTACCGGCAAGACCCAGTTGGCGCGAGGTCTGGCCAATTCCATCGACATGTCGTTCAAGCGTATCCAGTTCACGCCGGATCTGCTACCGTCCGACGTGGTCGGCGTAACCTACTACGACCAGAAGCGAAGCGAATTCGAATACCGTGAGGGCCCGGTCTTCGCCTCCGTCGTGCTCGCCGACGAGATCAACCGCGCCTCACCGAAAACGCAGTCTGCACTGCTCGAGGTCATGGAGGAGCAGAAGGTCACCGTCGATGGCGTGACCCATGCCGTACCGCAGCCGTTCATGGTGATCGCCACGCAGAATCCGATCGAACAACTCGGCACCTATAAGCTGCCCGAAGCGCAGATGGACCGATTCCTCATCAAGACCACCGTCGGCTACCCAAGCCATGAGGTGAGCGTCGACATTCTGCGTCAGGTCAACGTCACCGACCGCGCTGCCGCCGTGCATCACGTGCTTTCCGGCGACGACGTGCTGCGCATGCGCGCCATCAGCGAGACCGTACGCCTCGATGACGCCATCATCGAATACATCGTTCGCCTGGTCGAAGCGACCCGGCATAACGAAAGGATCCAAGTGGGATCCTCCATGCGAGGCGCGCTGGCGCTCACCCGTTGCGCCCGCGTGTGGGCCGCCGCCGCCAATCGCGGCTATGTGGTGCCCGACGACGTGAAGGATCTGGCGGTCTCCGTGCTCGCACACCGCATCACGCTCACCGCCGAAGCCACATTCGCCGGTGCCACGGCGGAGCAGATGATCTCGCAGATTCTCGAGGAAGTGCCGGCCCCGACCCTAGGCGCCTGAGGAGACGGTTCCGATGCGAAATTCCCGAACAACGCTACGCAGACGAACCATGATGCGGTTCCTGCGCCGTACCGGACACCGGTTGAAGCGTCTGTTCACCTCATACGTTTCACCGGTGGGATGGATGGTGGCCGTATTGGCCGTAGCCACGTCTGCCGCGTTCGCGATGCTCGGTTGGCATGAACTGCTTGCCATGGCAACGGCATACGCGCTGATGCTGCTTGCCGCGGTAGTGATGTCGTTGGGCAACACGTCATTCTCCGCATCCATCGATGTGTCCAACAGGCGTGTGACCGTAGGCGACACGGTGCAGGTGAGGGTGGCCGTCGACAATCCCGGCAACACACCGACCGCCTCGGCACGCGGCGATCTGCCGATCGGAGACAACCACGAACGGTTCACCATCCCGATGCTCGCGGCCGGGCAGTCGCGCCAGACCGATGTGGAATTCACCGCCATGGCGCGTGCGGTGCTGCCGGTCGGCCCGCTGTCGATCCGCAAGGGCGACCCGTTCGGTCTGGTACGTCACGAAAAACGGCTCGTCGACCAGATCCAGGTATTCATTCACCCGCCGACCGTCATGCTCAATACGTTGAATGCCGGCATCCAACGTGACTTGGAAGGACAGCCAAGCGGCGAAATCGTGGATGACGATCTCGACTTCTACGGTTTGCGGGAATACGAGCCGGGCGACGATGTGCGTAACGTACATTGGCTGAGTTCCGCGAAAACCGGCTCGCTGATGATCCGCCAATACGAGGCCACACGACGCACCGACACCGCCGTAGGCATCAGCGTGAATCCCGATGACTACACCGACGCCCAGGAATTCGAACTGGCCGTGTCAATCCACGCCTCCATCGGCGTGCAGTGCCTGCTGCAGGACCGCCCGCTGACCGCACACGCCGGCGACGATCACACCACGCCCCGCAATGCCACGACGTTCCTGGACTCCTGCAGCGCCATCGAACCGGATCTCGACGACAATCCGAACCTTGCGCAAGGCACACTCGACTACGCCGCCGATGCCTCGTTCTACTACTTCACCGTCGGCCGGCTCAAAGACGTAGACGAAATCAAGCATATGGCGCTCGCATTGCCACGCTCAGCGACTTGCGTAGTACTGCAGGCAGCCGTCAGCCAACAACGCGCCATACGAAGATTCCCGAACTTCACCCTGGCCACGGTCGGCGATCTGAACGATCTGCCGATGATCATGGGAGTACTGTCATGACCTTCCCACCGATTCCCGACCAAAGCCATACCTTCACCGGATCGTGGGCCGATTCCACGCATTCGGTGGTCTGGATGACCCGCAGCGGCAAACAGCGGCCGCTGATCAGCGCACACCGCCCGGCAAGCCGGCAGTTCGCCAGTCTTCTGACGACGGCACTGCTCACGCTCGCCACCGCCAGCAACCTCATCGACGTGTATGGCTCACCAGCCGCATGGGCCGTCGCCGCCGTGCCAGCCACCGCCATCGGCTGTCTGGTGGCGCTCGCCGGCACCGTCGAGGCGTTACGACTATGGTGGCAGGCTCTGTTCATGGCACTGGCGCAACTCGTCATCGGACCCGTTCTCCTGCTGAACGAGACCACCATCGCACACGTCATACCCACCTTGCGTACGTTGACGCAAGGATGGACGTCCATGCTCGGATCGTTCAAGTACGTACTGTCGATCGACCCGCCTACCGGCACCGCCAACGGCAGTCTGCTGGCCGTATGGACGATCTGCCTGTGGTTCGCACTGCTGACCGGCATATTCGCCGTCGCGCAGGACGGCCGTCTCACCATGTTCGCCATCATTCCGGTGATGGCGAACATGGCGATCTGCGCATTGCTCGGCACCGCCAGTGGCTACTATCGTTTCGCCATCGGCACCGCCGTTGCCATCGTGTTGATGATTTGGGTGAGCGCTCGCTGGGGATTGCTGGAGTTGGGCCGTTGGATCAGCTCCGCGATCATCGTGGCGCTTTCGGCCGCACTGGCGATAGGCGCATGTCTGACGGTCCCGCAGGACCGAATCATTCTGCGAGACTATTACGACCCGCCGCTGAGCCCGTACGATTACACAAGCCCGTTGAGCGGCATGCGATCCTATATCAAGAATCATAAGGACGATACGTTGCTGACCGTCACCGACCTGCCGGCCGGCTCCACCGTCCGTCTGGCCGTGATGGACCGTTTCGACGGCAATGTGTGGAATCTTTCGGATTCCACGATGGCCGCCGATTCATCGAACTACCATCGTGTCGGCACCACTATCAGGAACAACGTCAAGGGCAGGAAGTTCGCGGCCACGTTCACGGTGAACAGGGGCCTGAGCGACTACTGGCTGCCGATGACCGGCACCGCCTCCGGCGTGACGTTCGAGCATGAGGATGATGCCGACTCGTTCTACTACAACACCGCCACGCATTCGGCCATCTATGCGTCCAAGACGACCGCCGGCCTGACCTACACGGAAACCGGCATCATGCCCGCCGTGCCCACCGACAGCCAGATCAGCAAGGCCAAGGCCTCCTCGGTAAGCCAGCCGCAGGCGCAGCACGTGCCCGACAGCGTGGACAGGCTCGCCACCGCAGTGGCTGGCGGCCGGTCCAAGGGCGGTGAGGCGGCCCTCGCCCTGGCGAACGAGCTCAAGGAATCCGGCTGGTTCTCGCATGGTCTGGCCGGAGACTATCCATCCTCCCCCGGCCACGGCAACTATCGCATCGATCAGCTTCTTGCCGGCACCGCCATGGTGGGCGACAGCGAACAGTATGCCTCCACGATGGCGCTGATGGCCCGCAGTCTGGGTCTGTCCAGCCGTGTGGTGCTCGGATTCCTGCCGAAGAACGAGGAAGGCGACATCAGCGAGGAACGCACCGAACGGCACGGCAAGTCCACCACCACCGAATTCACCGGCAATGACGTGACCGCATGGGTGGAGATCAAGCTCGACGGCTACGGATGGGTGTCGTTCTATCCCACACCGAAGGAGACGAAGGTTCCCGACGAAAACCAGAATCTCACTCCGCCGAACCCGCAGACGCTGGTACGCCAGCCTCCGGTGCCGCTTACCGACCCGCTTCGTGACGACAATCAGGCCAAGGGCAAATCGTCGATCGGCGGCAGCGAGGCCGACGAATCCCCTACCAACCTGTTCTGGCAACGTTTCGAGCGCATCGCTAAAAAGGTGGCCATCTATGGAAGCCCGCTCTGGGCGCTACTCACCATCTGTGCGCTGCTGCTCGGCATCAAGGCGATCGCCTTGGCACGGGCCCGCAGACATGGCGACGCACGTCAGCGTGTAGCCGCGGGATGGCAATCCGTCGCCGCCCTGGCCAGGCAAAGCGGACTCGATGTCGACGGCACCCGTCGCGATCAGGCGCAGGCCATCGGCCGACAGCTCAACGTCGATGCCGTCTCACTGCTCGCATTGGGCAAGGAAGCCGATTACGCGGCGTTTTCGGGCGATACGGTGCAGGAAGAGCATGTGCAACGGTATTGGCGGAACATCGATGTGGTGCGCCGGTCCATACTCGGATCCCTGCCTCCTGCGCGGAGGTGGAGAGCTAGGCTGTCGCTCGCGGACGTATTCCACATCCGACGGCACGGGAAAGGGCGGAGTTCATGAACGCAAACCGTATCGTGACCGGCCTGAACAGCGATATCGGACTGCGTCGCGCCAGCAATCAGGACAATGCCCTGGCCGGGCATGGCATATTCGTCGTATGCGATGGCATGGGCGGCGGCATGGGCGGTGAGCGGGCAAGCGAGGCGGTGGTGCGCCACTGTGCGCAGCTTGGCGCCAAGGCCGCGCGCAACCGGCATGATATCGAAGAGACGCTGAATGCCGCGCAACGTGAGGTGCTGGCATTGGGCGAATCGTTGGGCGGCATCGCCGGCACCACGATTTCCGGTGTGATCATGCCTGCCGATATCGATGACATGACGGCCCATGCAGCCGATGCCAACAGTACCGCCGACGGCAACGATTCCTGCTATATCGTCAACATCGGCGATTCACGCACCTACCATATGTGCGCTACCGAAGACGGCGGTTGGGATGCGAGCACGTTTACCCGCATCACCCGCGATCATTCGGAGCGCCAGAACGCCATCGATTCCGGGGAGATGCTGCCCGAGGAGGCGTTGCGAAACATCCCGCGCAACATCATCACGCAGTGCATCGGAGCGCCGAACGGCATCGCACCCGATTATTACGCGGCGGATGCCTTCGGACGTTTCATCATCTGCTCGGACGGCCTGCATGCCGAAGTGGACAAGGAACGTTTCGCCGCCATCGCGGCCGCCGACAACGATCCTCAGACCACCGCCGACGCGTTGGTCAAAGCGGCGCTGCGGGCCGGTGGCAACGACAACGTGACCGTGGTGGTAGTCGACATGATCACACCTTCGCCCATCGGGCGGGAGTGGACGGTCGGCAAACTCGCCGAGCATGAAGACATCGGCGATCTACAAGACGGCACATTACAAACATTACGAACCATTGATGTAAGGAGATCATGATGGTTGATTACGATACCGCGGTCGCGGCGGTGCAGGATCCAAACGCCGATCCCGCATTCCTAGCGAAGATCGCCTATGAGAACCCGGAATTCGGGGCGAATGTCGCGGCGCATCAGCGCGCATATCCCGGGTTGATTCGCTGGCTGGCCCAGTTCGGCGACGACCGTGCACGCCAGATTGTGATCCAGCGCGGCTATGCCGTACCTGAGACCGCAGTGGCGCCACACGAACAGTCGGCGCAGGATTCGCCGGTGCAGGATTCGCCGGCGCAGGAGCGGCAGTTTGCGCAGGAGCGACAGCCGATTCAGGAGCAGCTCGTACGGTCCGCGCAAGAGCAACCTGCAGTGCAGGACTATCAGGCTCAGCCAGTCCATCAGGCTCAGCCGATCCATCAAAACCAGCCGATCACCGACACTTCGACCGAATATCTTGACCCCTACACCAATCCTGCCGATCTGTCCGAGGTGGCGGATTATGCCGAACCTGTGCAGGAGCAGCCGCAGCCACAGCCGCAGCAGCCGATTGCACGGAATCCGTATGGCTTCACCGCGCAAATGGCACTGACCACCACCGATCAGATGCAGATCGCACAGATCGCACAGTACGCGCCGGAGCTGCGTGCCTGCATCGCACGCAATCCCAACACCTATCCGGCATTGCTGGAATGGTTGGCGCAGTTGAACGATCCGGCCATCAACGCCGCCTTGCGCACCAGGCAGTGAGGCCGACCATCATTCATGCGCACTCATGCATACGTATCGCCTTGGGCGGTACCGGCGGGAGCAACCATCATGCCTTGCAGTGGTTGTTCGTCCGGTGCCGCCCAAGGCGATACGTTTCGAATGATGTAGCCTAGCGTTCTTCGAAGGAGAAGAACTGATCGCCGATACGTAGCGTGGCCGGCGCCTCGAGCTGCATGGACCTGCCTTCCACCTTGATCTCTTCGTCGTCTTGGATGAGGTACGTACCGTTCAGCGAACCGTAATCCTCAATCCACAGGCTTCCGTCCCGATCGAAGCTGATGGCCGCATGATTGCGGGAAATGGTACGTGTCGGATCCTCCAGTCTGACCGACTTGGCACCTTCCGGCACATCGGCGGACGGCTTGCGCCCCAGCAATGTGCTGATGTCCACGGTCACGTCCTGGCCGGTCATGTCATTGTGCAGCAGATACACGTGATCCGGCTGCTTCATGGTGAACGCGGACGACAGCACCGTGCTGTCCCAATCTTCGATGCTCTGGTCTTCCGAATCGTCCTGCGACGGTTCGGTCTGCATCGTTGCGACCTGCACATCCGCCACGGGCTGCATGCTCAGCGCCGACCCGTCCTGCATCGGCTGCCTTCGTTCGAAAGATTCGGATTGGATTGCACCGGACAGTGCGGTAACGTCATCGTCATACCAGCCAGGTTCCGGCGGCGGTGGGTAAGGTAGAAAGCTCATGTGCTCCATTGTATGTGCAAGAGACCCATAACGATAGCGCAATTCATGTATCGACATGTTCTTCGGAACGACTTCGTTCAGCATGTTACCTGATTTTGCGGCGCTGAAGGGCTATGCTGGAACAATGCTAGTCATTACGGAAATATTTTTGAATATTCGGAAATATGTGACTTTGCATACGAAGAAGCAGAGGATACACAGTAAGGATTTCTCTTATGGATGACCAACTTCCTACCGATGGCACGCAACCGAACAGCGCTCGGACGCCATCCCATGCACAGCCTCAACCGCAAACGTCAAGCACGGCGGATCGGCAGCCCCAGCAGCCGGCACAGCCTCAGGCCAACCAGCAACCGATGCCGCCATATCAACAGACGCCTCCGCAGTACCAGCAAACGGCTCCGCAGTATCAGCAGCCGATGCCGGGTCGGCCGGGCGTGCCGGGTCAGCCGGGAACCCCTCTCATGCAGGGGCAACCGTACGGGCAGCCCATGCCGCAGAGCGCCGCGAAGAAGCCGGCGACCGGCCTGATCGTAGGCATCGTAACGGCGGTGATCGCCGTCATCGTCGTTCTTGCCGTAGTGGTGACGATGATTATGTCGAAACGCATCACCGCCGCCGACTACACGGCCGGAGAGAATCAGGTGCTCACCATGCAGAAGCATTATGCGAGCGTGAATGAGAAGCTGCGCGACGCCTATCTGTCCGCATACGGCAGCAGTTCCTTCCAGGACACAGACAAGAAGCGTCTCAAGGACCGTCTCAAGACCCTCCAGAATGACAACGCGAAGTTCGAATCCCTGAAGGTCATGAACGATGAGACCGTCAATAAGGAATATCAGGCGTATAAGAAGAAGACCGCGACATACATCAAGTTCGTCGACGAGATGATCGAATCCGGCGAATCGCTCTCCAAAGCGGCGAAGGCCTGCAACAGCAGCCCCAGCGTCAGCTCTTACGACAACAGCTTCTACACCAAGTACGGTGAGTATGTGTCCGCCTGTAAGGCCGCACTCGACGATGTCTCCAAGTCACCGAACAAGGACATCGCACAGTATGGCAAGGATCTTGGCGATTACGTCGATAAGCTCGGCGATATCATCTCCAGCATGCAGGCCATCGGCGATATCAGCTCGCTGCAGTATGGCACCACGCAGTACCAGCAGTTCCGTGACCTGCTCGACGAGTTCAACAATCTGGAGGCGCCGTACAGCAGCGTGAGCACGTTGAGCCAAGCGTTGCAGGATTCCGCGGAGGAAGCCGATCTGAGTGATTCCTTGCGCTCTCTGTATGACGCTTTGACGGATGGCGCCGATCATGCCCACTGATTGAGCGGCCACTGCCGCGAGCATCCTCCCCTATGATTAAGGCTGGGCCCCGACCATCTGCATGGTCGGGGCCCAGCCTTAATCAGTCATCGCCGTCGGCGCCACGGATCAGAGGGTGTCTCCCAGATCCATCTGACCGCCGTTATCGTCGAGGAAGTCATCCGGGTTGAAGTCGTCGCCGAGCTTCAAATCACCGAAGTCGATGTTGGAGAAGTCCACATCGGACAGATCGGCGTCGCCGAAGTCGGCACCCGTTTCGTCGCCACCCAGGCCGAAGTTCGGGTAGATGGTGTCACGGATGGCCTTGTCGGGTTCGACCACGGCATTGCGATAGCGGGCGAGACCCGTACCGGCCGGGATGAGCTTACCGATGATGACGTTTTCCTTGAGGCCCTTGAGGTCATCGACCTTCTGGCTCAGGGCGGCTTCGGTGAGTACGCGGGTGGTCTCCTGGAAGGAGGCCGCGGACAGCCAGGAGTCGGTGGCCAGCGAAGCCTTGGTGATGCCCATCAGCTCCGGACGGCCGGCGGCCGGCTTGCCACCGTTCTTCACGGCCTCCATGTTGGCGGCCTTGAAGCGTGCCTGGTCCACGAGTTCGCCCGGCAGCAGGTCGGTGTCGCCGGAGTCGATCACGGTGATACGACGCAGCATCTGGTGCACGATGACCTCGATGTGCTTGTCGTGGATATCCACGCCCTGGGAGCGGTACACGGTGTGCACTTCCTCCACGATGTTGACCTGAGCGGCGCGCGGACCGAGGATGCGCAGGATCTTCTTCGGATCCACGGAACCCTCGATGAGCTGGGTGCCGGCTTCGACATGATCGCCGTCCTTGACCAGCATCGGAGCGCGACGGGTCACCGGGTAGACGATCGGCTCGACGGAGTCGTCGTCCGGCTTCAGGGTGACCTGACGACCGCGATCGGTGTCTTCGACCTTCACCACGCCCGGGAACTCGGCGATCGGAGCCTCGCCCTTCGGGGTACGGGCTTCGAAAAGCTCGGTAACACGCGGGAGACCCTGGGTGATATCGGAAGCGGATGCGACGCCGCCGGAGTGGAAGGAACGCAGCGTCAGCTGGGTACCAGGCTCGCCGATGGACTGTGCAGCCACGATGCCGACGGCTTCGCCGACGTCCACCAGCTTGTTGGTGGCCAGGGACCAGCCGTAGCACTTGGCGCACACGCCACGCTTGGATTCGCAGGTCAGCACGGAGCGGGCCTTGACCTCTTCCACACCGTGGGCGACAAGGTCGTTGAGCACATCCATGGACAGCGCGTCGCCCGCCTTGTACAGCACGGTTTCGCCGTCGGCAGGATCGATCACATCGGAAGCGAGCAGGCGGGAGTACGGGCCGCCATCAGCGGCCTTGACGAGCACGAGGTTGCCGTTCTCGTCACGCTCGCCGACCTTCATGGGCAGGCCGCGCTTGGTGCCGCAGTCCTCTTCGCGCACGATCACATCCTGGGAGACGTCCACCAGACGACGGGTCAGGTAGCCCGATTCAGCGGTACGCAGTGCGGTATCGGCCAGGCCCTTACGCGCACCGTGCTGGGAGATGAAGTACTCCAGCACGGACAGACCGTCGCGGTAGTTGGACTTCACCGGTCGAGGAATGATCTCGCCCTTCGGGTTCGCCACGAGGCCTCGCATACCTGCAATCTGGTTGATCTGCATCATGTTTCCTCGTGCACCGGACTGCACGATGATGGCCAGGTTGTTCTTGGAGTCGAAGTGTTCCTCGACCGCCTCGGACACCTCGCTGGTGCACTTGGTCCACAGGTCGATGAGTTCCTGACGGCGCTCCTCTTCGGTGAGCATACCGATTTCGTAGTTCTCGTTGACCTTGTCAGCCTCGGCCTCGTACTTTTCGATGTACTCGTCACGCTCGGGCGGCTGGATGACGTCGGAGAACGCGAAGGACACACCGGACCACGGTGCACGGGTGAAGCCCATATCCTTCAGGGCGTCCAGCGTCGCGGCTACCTGGGCGGTCGGATAACGGGTCGCGATGTCGTCGACGATCTTGCTCAGACGCTTCTTCGGAGCCTGATCGTTGACGAACGGGTAGTCCAGCGGCAGCGTGCTGTTGAACAGGATACGGCCGTAGGAGGTGGCGAACAGCACGGAACCGTCGTGGAAGCGCTCTTCCTTCACCACGTCCGGGCTGCCCGGTTCCGGGTCGACGACCTTGAGCTCGCTCGGCTCCCAATCCTTCGGCAGCACGAAGTCCTGCGGCAGACGGATGAGCACCTTGGCCTGCATGTCGATCTCGTGCTTGTCGAGGGCCATTTCGGCCTCTTCCAGCGAGGAGAACACACGGCCCTGGCCCTTGGCGCCGTCGATGACGGTGGTCAGGTAATACAGACCGAGGATCATGTCCTGGCTCGGCATGGTCACGGTGTGACCGTCCGCCGGCTTCAGAATGTTGTCGGACGCCATCATCAGCGAGCGGGCTTCGGCCTGGGCTTCGGCGGACAGCGGCAGATGCACTGCCATCTGGTCGCCATCGAAGTCGGCGTTGAATGCGGCGCAGGCGAGCGGCGGCAGATGGATGGCCTTGCCTTCGACCAGAATCGGCTCGAAGGCCTGGATGCCCAGACGGTGCAGCGTAGGGGCACGGTTCAGCAGCACCGGATGTTCGGCGATGACCTCTTCGAGCACGCCCCACACCTCGGAATCGCCACGGTCCACCAGACGCTTGGCGCTCTTCATGTTCTGCGCATAGTTGAGGTCCACCAGACGCTTGATGACGAACGGCTTGAACAGCTCGAGGGCCATCGGCTTCGGAAGACCGCACTGATGCATCCTCAGGGACGGGCCGACCACGATCACGGAACGACCGGAGTAGTCCACTCGCTTACCCAGCAGGTTCTGGCGGAAACGGCCCTGCTTGCCCTTGAGCATGTCGCTCAGGGACTTGAGCGGGCGGTTCGAGGCACCGGTCACCGGGCGACCACGACGACCGTTGTCGAACAGGGAGTCAACGGCTTCCTGGAGCATGCGCTTTTCGTTGTTGAGCATGATTTCCGGGGCGCCGAGCTCGATGAGTCGCTTCAGTCGGTTGTTACGGTTGATCACACGGCGGTAGAGGTCGTTGAGATCGGAGGTGGCGAAACGGCCACCGTCGAGCTGCACCATCGGGCGCAGGTCCGGCGGAATGACCGGAATCACATCGAGCACCATGGCCTCCGGCTTGTTGCCGGTGGTCAGGAAGGCGTTGACGACCTTGAGACGCTTGAGGGCACGGGCCTTGCGCTGGCCGGTGCCGGTGTCGATCTCCTCGCGCAGCTGCTTGGCAGCGGCGTCAAGGTCGAAGTCCTGCAGACGCTTCTTGATGGCTTCGGCGCCCATGCAGCCTTCGAAGTAATCGCCGTAGCGATCCTCCATCTCACGCCACAGGTCCACATCGCCTTCCATGTCGCCCGGCTTCAGGTTCTTGAAGCGGTCGAACACGGCGTTCAGACGCTGAATCTGCTCGTCGAAGCGGGTACGGATGGCGGCCATCTCACGCTCGGCGCTGTTGCGCAGCTTGGCGCGTGCGGAGCCCTTGGCTTCACCTTCGGCCTCAAGCTGGGCCAGATCGGCTTCCACCTTCTTGGCGCGATCTTCGATCTCGGCGTTGCGGCGCTTCTCCAGATTGGTGATTTCGGTGTCGAACTCGTCCTGCAGATCGGGCAGATCCTGATGACGCTGTTCCTCATCCACGCCGGTGACCATGTAGGCGGCGAAGTAGATGACCTTCTCCAGATCCTTCGGCGCGATGTCAAGCAGGTAGCCCAGTCGGGACGGCACACCCTTGAAGAACCAGATGTGGGTCACCGGGGCGGCGAGCTCGATATGGCCCATGCGCTCACGGCGCACACGGCTCTTGGTCACTTCCACGCCGCAGCGCTCGCACACGATGCCCTTGAAGCGCACGCGCTTGTACTTGCCGCAGGCGCACTCCCAGTCGCGGGTAGGTCCGAAGATCTGCTCGCCGAACAGACCGTCCTTCTCCGGCTTCAGGGTACGGTAGTTGATGGTCTCGGGCTTCTTGACCTCGCCATAGCTCCAGTTACGGATGTCGTCGGCGGTGGCCAGGCCGATCCTCAGTTTGTCAAATGCGTTGACGTCCAGCACTCTATTGTCCTGTCTATCGTTTCTTTTGATTATTCACGTTTCGTGGGGACCGCCACGCTTCGGCGACGTTTGCCTCCGGGGCGTGACGGTCCGAGGAATCACTGGAATTCAGGGGCTTCCACTACCTGTTCTTCCTTGGCGGATGCATCAGGGCGAGCACCGATGTTGAAGCCCAGGTCGTCGGAGGCGGAAGACGGGTCGTCGTCCTCGTCCTTCATGTCGATGGCCACGCCTTCGGCGTTGAGCACCTCGACGTTCAGCGACAGGGACTGCATTTCCTTGAGCAGCACCTTGAAGGATTCCGGGATGCCTGCCGGCGGCAGGTTGTCGCCCTTCACGATGGCGCCGTACACGCGCACGCGGCCGTCGACGTCATCGGACTTGGTGGTCATCATCTCGTGCAGCGTGTAGGCGGCACCGTAGGCCTCGAGGGCCCACACTTCCATCTCGCCGAAGCGCTGGCCACCGAACTGCGCCTTGCCACCCAGCGGCTGCTGCGTGATCATGGAGTACGGGCCGGTGGAACGGGCGTGGATCTTGTCGTCGACCAGATGGTGCAGCTTCAGCATGTACATGTAGCCCACGGAGATCGGCTTCGGGAACGGTTCGCCGGTACGTCCGTCGAACAGGGTCGCCTTGCCGTCGGGGCCGACCAGCTTGTTGCCGTCACGGTCCGGAAGGGTGCAGGAAAGCAGGCCCTTCAAGGTGTCCTGACGCACGCCGTCGAACACCGGAGTCGCCACCGGAGTGCCCGGAGCGCCCTTTTCGGCGCCCTGCGGCACGAACTTCTTCCAAGCGGCTTCGGCATCCGGGTCAAGGGAGATGTCCCAACCGGCGTGGGCGATCCAGCCGAGATGCAGCTCGAGCACTTGGCCAAGGTTCATTCGAGAAGGTACGCCCAGCGGGTTGAGCATGATGTCGACCGGGGTACCGTCGGCCAGGAACGGCATATCCTCTTCCGGCAGGATGCGGGAGATGACGCCCTTGTTGCCGTGGCGGCCGGAGAGCTTGTCGCCCTGGGTGATCTTGCGGTGCTGTGCGATGTAGACGCGAATCATCTGGTTCACGCCGTTCGGCAGCTCGTCGCCGTCCTCCTCGGCGTCCTCGCGGGTGATCTCCTTGACGGCGATCACGGTACCGGTCTCGCCATGAGGCACGCGCAGCGAAGTGTCACGCACTTCGCGGCTCTTCTCGCCGAAGATGGCGCGGAGCAGACGCTCTTCCGGGGTCAGTTCGGTCTCGCCCTTCGGAGTGACCTTGCCGACCAGGATGTCGCCGGCCTCGACCTCGGCGCCGATGCGGATGATGCCGCGCTCGTCAAGGTTGGCCACCGCATCCTCGCCGACGTTCGGCAGGTCGCGGGTGATCTCTTCGGCACCCAGCTTGGTTTCACGGGCGTCGATCTCGTATTCCTCGATGTGGATGGAGCTCAGGGTGTCATCCTGCACGAGACGCTGGGAGATGATCACGGCGTCCTCGTAGTTGTAGCCGTTCCACGGCATGAAGGCGATGAGCAGGTTCTTGCCCAGGGCCATTTCGCCCTTCTGGGTCGCCGGGCCATCGGCCAGCACGGTACCGGCTTCCACGCGTTCGCCGTCGTGGATCAGCGGCACCTGGTTGTAGCAGGTGGTCTGGTTGGAACGCTGGAACTTGGCCAGCTTGTAGGAGCTGGTGGTGCCGTCGTCGTTCATGGTGCGGATGATGTCGGCGGAAACATAGGTCACGACGCCGGGCTTCTCGGCTAGGATCACGTCGCCGGAATCCACTGCGGCACGCCATTCGGCGCCGGTGCCCACGAGCGGACGCTCGGACTGGATCAGCGGCACGGCCTGACGCTGCATGTTGGTACCCATCAGCGCTCGGTGGCCCTCATCGTGCTCCAGGAACGGAATCAGGGAGGCACCGACGGACACCATCTGGCGCGGGGACACATCCATGTAGTCGACGGAGCTGACCGGCACATCGACTGCCTCTTCCTCGCCGACTCGGGCAAGGGCCTGGCTCTTGACGAAGTTGCCGTTCTCGTCGAGCTCCTGGTTGGCTTGGGCGATCACGTGCTCGGCATCGCGATCCGCGGTCATGTATTCGACCTCGTCGGTCACATGACCGTTGACGACCTTGCGGTACGGGGTCTCGATGAAGCCGAATGGGTTGATGCGGCCGAAGGTTGCCAGGGAGCCGATAAGACCGATGTTCGGGCCTTCAGGGGATTCGATCGGGCACATGCGGCCGAAGTGGGACGGGTGCACGTCTCGCACTTCCATGGAGGCACGGTCACGGGACAGACCGCCGGGGCCCAGTGCGGACAGACGGCGCTTGTTGGTCACGCCGGCCAGCGGGTTGTTCTGATCCATGAACTGCGACAGCTGGGAGGTGCCGAAGAATTCTTTGATGGTGGCGTTCACCGGGCGGATGTTGATCAGGGACTGCGGGGTGATGGCCTCCGGATCCTGCGTGGTCATGCGTTCGCGCACCACGCGCTCCATACGGCTCAGACCGGTACGCAGCTGGTTCTGGATCAGCTCGCCGACCTGACGGATACGACGATTGCCGAAGTGGTCGATATCATCGACATCCACACGCAGATCCACGTCCTGACCGTCACGCTTGCCCGGGAACTTGGCCTCGCCCGCATGCAGGGTGACCAGGTACTTGATGGTGGCGATGATGTCTTCGCGGGACAGGCTGCGATCGTTGACGTCCTTCTCAAGACCGAGCTTGCGGTTGATCTTGTAGCGGCCGACGCGGGCCAGATCGTAGCGCTTGGTGTTGAAGTAGAAGGAGTCCAGCAGATTGCGGCCGGCTTCCGGAGTGGCGGTGTCGGCCGGGCGGATCTTGCGGTACAGATCGGTGAGGGCCGCTTCCTGGGTGTCCACGGTCTCCTTGGCGAGGGCGTCCATGACCAGCGGGTAATCCTTGAACGCGTCCGCGATCTCCTGCTTGGTCATGCCGATGGCCATGAGGAACACGATGGCGGACTGCTTACGCTTGCGGTCCACACGCACGCCGAGCACATCGCGCTTGTCGATCTCGAACTCGAGCCATGCGCCACGGCTCGGGATGATCTTCGCGCCGAAGATCTCCTTGTCGGAGGTACGGTCCTGGCTGCGGTCGAAGTACACGCCAGGGGAACGCACGAGCTGGGATACGATCACTCGCTCGGTACCGCCGATGATGAAGGTGCCGTGCGGGGTCTGCAGCGGGAAATCACCCATGAACACGGTCTGGGACTTGATTTCACCGGTGTCGCCGTTTTCGAATTCGGCGTTCACGTACAGCGGTGCGGAGTAGGTGTAGTCCTTCTCCTTGCATTCCTGCACGGTGTGACGCGGCTCCTCGAAATACGGATCGGAGAAGGTCAGGCTCATGGTCTGCGCGAAGTTCTCGATCGGGGAGATCTCCTGGAAGACCTCGTCGAGACCGGAGGTATGCGGTACGGTGTTGGTGCCGTTTTCCAGATCCTCCTCGACGCGCTGCTTCCAGCGTTCGCTGCCGATGAGCCAATCAAAGCTGTCGGTCTGTACACCCAGCAGGTAGGGTACATCAATGGGCTCGCGGATGGAGCCGAAGTTCACACGGTCCGACGCCTTATGCAGATCAATGTCGTGCTGGTCGGCGCGTGCGATGATGGTGGTGGTGTTCGTCGTAGCCTCAGCCAATGGACGTTCCTTATCGCTCGCTTAATCGTATCGATATGTTTCCCCGGAAGCGCTCTCATTGGCCACCATATGCCTAATACGCGGGCGCTTCTTCCTTGTCAGCATGCCCGCTATATGACATGCGTCTTACGCAAAGTCAACAGAATACCATATCCTAAAGATTTTCCGGATTCGTACCCGATGCCGTTTTCCCTCGGACGGGAAAGCCGGCACGAAGCCGCGGAGGGAGAATCGCGCGAACTACTCCACGGTGACCGTGACGGGGTCGGATTTGGCCTTGGCATGGCCGGCAAGGGTCAGCTGCGCCACGTACGTGCCGCGGTCGACGCGAGGCAATGTGGAATCATCCGCGCATTCGGATCCGGTGCGATCGCCCGGCCACGTGATCGTGCCTTGGATTTTGTCGCCCGTGGCGATCAGCCGCAGATCCTGATCAGCCGGGCATACGTTGGATTTCCAGATCACGTCATCGCCGGATTTGATCGTCAGCACCACGCCGGAGGTCGACGCGTCGACCAGACAGCCGACCTTGCTGGAACCGTCATACTTGACCGTCGTCGTGAAATCAAGGGTGCCGCCGACACCGAAACTCTGCGACGCCGGCGTCAACGACAGCGACACGTTGGATGCGCCGCAATCCGGCACTCCGCTTTTCTTCTCGTCCTCGGAAGGCGACGGCACCTCTTTTTTGGAGATCGCATAGACGTCGTCGTGGTGAATCTCACGATTGACCGCGACGATGCCCTGCGAGACCGAGTAGATGCAGAATACGACGAAGATTATGGCGATCAGCGCCGCGATGCCGACGACGATGCGGCGACGACGGAACATCGCCTGCTGCTTTTTGCTGCGTTTGCGTTTGACGGTCGTCTTCGCGGAATTCTTCTGTGCCATGATTCCCCAGTCTACCTTGCCGACGTTCGGTTGCTCGGGTTTCCGCCATTGCGGACGGAACCACGTCCGTCCACGATAGTCAGCACGGCAGCCGCACACTGCCGTCCGGCAACATTTCGATCAGGCCGTCATCGTCAAGCGACGCAATGCATTTGTCGAGCTGGATATGATCGGACCACAGTGCCTCGATGTCCTTGCGATCGATTGCGATTCGCCCATCCGGCAGTCCTCGCAACGCGTTCAGCACCAGCCCGCGCACCTGCCGGTCGGTACCTTGGAACCGTTGACGGGGACGCGTGCGTCGTTCCCCCAATCCCGGACGGCCGTTGGCGAGGAACATGCACTCGGCAGCGACCGGGCACTGTTCGCACAGCGGGCTTTTCGCCGTGCAGATCACCGCGCCCAATTCCATGACGCTTTGATTCCACACCACGGATGGCCGGTCGAATCCACGACATCGTGCGGCGGAATCCTCAGGCAACACCTTGTTCGCCAACGCACGTTCCGCAGGACTTGCCGCCCCTCCCCTCGACTCGGCGCCGAGGAACACCCGCGAGAGCACACGTCGAATATTGGTATCGATCACGGCGATCCGCTCACCATAGGCGAAGCTCATCACCGCGCTGGCCGTATAGTCGCCGATCCCGGGCAGGGCGACCAACTCGTCGTAGGTACGCGGCAGATCGTCATGGTAATCGTCCGCCACCATTCGCGCGCATTCCTGCAGACGCAAGGCCCTGCGCGGGTAGCCGAGACGACCCCAGGCGGTGATCACATCGGCTTTGGGCGCATCCGCGAGCGCGGCCGCATCCGGCCAACGTTCCATCCATGCCTGCCAATACGGCACGACGCGACTCATCTGGGTCTGCTGGCTCATCACTTCGGAGACGAGCACGCCCCACGGCGTGGCCCGTCCGAATCGCCACGGCAGATCGCGGGCGGATTCATGCCACCATTCGGCAAGCGATTCGGCCACCATACCGGCATCTCCGTCATGTCCGTCTTCCGGCATGGAGGGCATGGTTTCGGCTGAAGTGTTCGTGTCGTTCATCGTTTCTATTCTTAGCATTTATGACGAATGAAGAGCGTGCCCTTGAAGCTCAGGGCGCAGAAGCTGCACAGACCGCCACGCGGAACGCGGAGGCCAAGGTCGAGAAGATGTTCGAATACGGCTACCGTAAGTCGAATTACGGTCCGGATGAGTTGGTGACCGACGCGCATGGCAATCCGATTTCCGTGGTCGACGCGATGCTGTCGGCCGAAGACGCGGCCAAGGCCGAAACCTCCACACCGCATCTGTGCTACTACTCCCCTCGTATTCCGGGCAATACCGGTTCCGCGATCCGCCTGTGCGCGGTGACCGGCACGATCCTGCATTTGGTGGAGCCGCTTGGTTTCAATCTTCGTGATACGAAGCTGCGCCGTGCGGGCCTTGACTACCATGACATGGCACATGTGGTGCTGCATCCGGATTTCGACAATCTGGTGCAGTCCATGCCGAATTCGCGCATCATCGCGTTCACCGCGCATGCCACCAAGCTGTACACGGAAATCGAATACAAGCCGACCGATATTCTGCTGTTCGGCCCGGAGCCGGGCGACATTCCCGATCCGATGGATATTATGGCCGGCCCTCACGTGGCCGAACAGGTTCGCCTGCCCATGCGGCCGAGCCTGCGCTCCCTGAATCTGACGAACTGCGCCTCCATCGCCATCTATGAGGCGTGGCGTCAGTTGAATTTTATCGGCGGTAAGTAAAAACTGTATATGAACGCGACAGAGCCCGGCCCTCCGCATAAGGAAGGCCGGGCTCTGTCGTCAGAGAACGTCAGTTCTTGAACGAGTGGATCGGCGCGGGAATTCGGCCGCCGCGGGTCACGAAAGCCTCGCAAGACGTCTGGTTCACCGGGATGATCGGCGCGTAGCCCATCAGTCCGCCGAAGTTGGCCATCTCACCGACGCCCTTGCCTTCGACCGGAATCACGCGCACGGCGGTGGTCTTCTGATTGACCATGCCAATGGCGGCCTCGTCGGCGATGATGCCGGAAATCGTCGAAGCGGTGGTATCACCCGGAATGGCGATCATATCAAGGCCGACCGAGCATACGCAGGTCATGGCTTCGAGCTTCTCGATCTTCAGGCAGCCGTTGGATGCCGCATCGATCATGTTCTTGTCTTCCGAAACCGGAATGAACGCGCCGGACAGGCCGCCAACATAGGAGGACGCCATGATGCCGCCCTTCTTCACCTGATCGTTGAGCATGGCGAGCGCCGCAGTGGTACCCGGAGCGCCGACCTGCTCCAAGCCGATCTTCTCGAGCACTTCACCGACGGAATCGCCCACGGCCGGAGTCGGCGCGAGCGACAGGTCGATGATGCCGAACGGCACGCCGAGTCGACGGGACGCCTCCTGCGCCACCAGCTGGCCGACACGCGTGATCTTGAACGCGGTGCGCTTGATGGTTTCGCACAGGAATTCGAAATCCTTGCCCTTGGCCTCGTCGAGCGCACGGGAGACCACGCCCGGACCGGAAACGCCGACGTTGATCACCGCATCGCCTTCGGTCACGCCATGGAAGCCGCCGGCCATGAACGGATTGTCGTCCGGAGCGTTGCAGAACGCCACGAATTTGACGCAGCCATAGGAGTCGTTGTCGGCGGTGGCGTGCGCGATGTCCTTGATGATGTGGCCGAGCAGTTCGACGGAATTCATGTCGATACCGGTTTTGGTGGAGCCCACGTTGACGGACGAGCATACGATGTCGGTTTCGGACAGCGCCTTCGGCAGGGAGCGGATGAGCATCTCCTCGGCCGGGGTCATGGACTTCGACACGAGCGCGGAGTAGCCGCCGATCAGATCGACGCCGACCTTCTTGGCCGCCCGGTCGAGCGCGTGCGCGATCTTCACGAAGTCGTCGGAGCTCTTGCAGGAGCTGGCGCCGACCAGCGAGATCGGGGTGACGGTGATGCGCTTGTTGACGATCGGGATGCCGTAATCGCGTTCGATGGCTTGGCCGGTCGGCACGAGATCCTTGGCATAGGTGGTGATTTTGTTGTAGATGTTGTCGCAGACGGTATCGACGTCATCGGCCGCGCAATCCAGCAGGCTGATGCCCATGGTGATGGTGCGCACGTCGAGCTTCTCCTGCTCGATCATCTGGTTGGTCTCGTGGACCTCCATGATATTCAGCATAGGCGTTTCCTTTTCTCCCCTATCAGACGCGGTGCATCTTGGTGAAGATCTCTTCGCGCTGGCAGCGGATGCGCACGCCGATCTCGTCGCCGAGCTTTTCGAGGTCGTCCACGACCTCGCCGAATTCCTTGTCGGCATTGGAATAGTCGACAATCATCATCATGTTGAAGAAACCGTCGATGATGGTCTGAGAGATATCGAGCACGTTGACCTGATGTTCGGACAGATAGGTGCAGACGCGTGCGATGATGCCGACAGTGTCCTGACCGACGACGGTGATGATTGCCTTGTTCATGGAACTCCCTAAACGTTAGGTACGAATATCCAGCTGCCGCCTCGGCAAATGCCGGACGTGACCCCAAGTATAGAAAAGGCACGTGCCAAAACACGTGCCTTTCAAGCGATCGCCTTACATTGTGAGACGGCTCGTTTCGCTATGCCGGCCTCGTCGGATCCTAGCGCGAGGCATCCTTGCCTTCCTTCAGGAAGAAGGAGAACGCGAGCACGACCACGATCAGCACCAGGCCGAATACGTAGCCGTAGCGGGAACCGGCCACGAAGCCCTCCGCCTCGCTTGCGCCGGAACCCATGCCGAGCAGGCAGGTGGCGATGGACGTGCCGATTGCGCCGAACACCTGCTGCATGGTGTTCAGAATCGTGGAACCATCGGCGGCAAGCTCACGCGGCAATCCCTTCAGCGCGGCCGATTGTGCGGACTGCTGCATCAACGGAATGCCGATCATGAACACCACATGCGCAAGAATGAAGAACACCGGCGCCGTGGCCACGCCGATCGCAAGGAACAGCAGGGAACCGACGATACCGATGACCGCACCTGCGCTCACCAGCGGACGTGCCCCGACACGGTCGTACCAGCGGCCCGCCAGGAACGAGCACACCGCATTGACCACGCCACCGGCGAGCATCAGCATGCCGGCTACGGAGGTATTCAGTCCCAGGCCACGTTGCAGCTCCTGTGGAGCAAGGTACATGATCGCCAACGTGCAGGCGAACGAGCAGGTGACCATCAGGGCCGGTGTACGGAACGAAGCGATGCCGAGTGCACGCAGATCCAGCACAGGGTTGGCAATGTGCAGCTGACGGTATGCGTAGCATGCGACGACCAGTACGCCGATCACCAGCAGCGCCACGACCAGCGGTGAGAATCCCATGTCGGCGACGAGGCTCACACCTGCCACCAGGCAACCGAACCCAATCACGGATGCGAGCACCGACAAGGCATCGACCTTCGGACGGGTCGTTTCGATCGGCGTGACGAACGTGGCCGCAGTGCAGGCGATGGCGACGACGGCGACGACGGCGAACAGCATGAAGATCGCACGCCAGGAGAAGGCGCCGATGATCAGACCGGCCAAGGTCGGGCCGATCACCGGAGCGAACATGATCACGAGACCCGCCACACCGTTGGCGGCGCCGATTTTCTGCGGAGGGAACACACGCATGATGGCCGCATACATGGTCGGCAACACGATGCCGGTGCCGATGCCTTGGATGATTCGTCCGGCAAGCACCAGCGCGAACGCCGGCGCCACTGCGGAAAGCAAGGAACCGACGAGGAAGCAGGAGAGCGTGACCAGCACGAGGGTCTTCGCCTTGACCCACTTGAGCAGGAAGCCCACGCACGGCAACACGATGCCGATGGCGAGCATGTAGCCGACGACCATCCACTGTGCGATGCCGGTGGTGATGCCGAACGTGTCGCACAGATCCGGCAGCGCGATGTTCATGGACGTTTCGGACAGCATGCCCAAAAACGCGCCGACGTATAGGCCGAGCATCACCTTATGCGGGTGTGCGAGGCGTTCTTTCTCCTGTGATTGCGCATGCGCCGCGATTCCTTGCGGATGCATGATGACTTGCGATTGCTGCGTTGCCATGCTTTCGGACAACGTCTTTCCTCTCTCGACGGCAATAGGTGTGATTGGCCCGTGTTGCGGGACGGTCGTTCGATTCGCGAACCGCCCGTTTTCGGGCAACAAAAAACCGCATAGCCAAGCCTGATATTTCGGCTAAGCCATGCGGTTATTCAAACAGCCGTCAAGCTACCATGGATCCCGATTCTTCGTAAGTTCGCCCGGCGTGTCGCCTGCGTTTTCCATTGATGCCTCACGCGTTGTACAGGCGTTCCGGCGACAGGGTCTCCTGTGTGGCGAGCACGATGCCGCCTGCCAGACCGGCGAAGCGTCCGAGCGGACTGCGACCGATGCTCAGGTTGCGCGTGGTCAGCGGGCGTGCGGTCCTGTATACGGTGGTGCGGATGGCGGTGAGCAGCTCGTCGCTCGCCTCCACGATGAGCCCGCCGACGATGACATGCCTCGGATTGAGGACGTTGCACAGCGTCGCCACCATGATGCCGATCGCCTCGCCTGCCTCACGCACCGCCTGCTCGGCACCGAGATTGCCGTCGCGCAGCCGTTCGATGAGCTGTTCCACGCTGTCCGGCTCGTCGGCGGTCGGCGAAAGCGCCTGCATGCGCCGTAGCATGGCCGGTACGGATGCCTGTGTTTCCAAGCATCCGGTCTGCCCGCAAGCACATCGTTTCCGATTGCGCGGATCATATGACGTATGCCCGATTTCCCCGGCGGATCCGTCGAATCCGTGGAAGATGCGCCCGTCCTTGACGATGATGCCGCCGCCGATGCCGGTGCCTATCTTCACTTCGATGATCGGCCGCTCGTCTTCGGGCAGTATCGCCGCGTCGCCCAGCGCGCGGATATTGGTGTCGTTCTCCACGCCAACCGGGCAGCCAAGCGCGTCCTGCATGTGCCGCACCGCATCGAACGCATCCCAGCCGGGCATGATCGGCGGACGGATCGGCGCATCCTCACGAATGTCGATGCGCGCGGGCAACGACAATACGGCATGCCGCAACGGCAGGTCGGCATTCACCGCCGATGCCATGCGCCACAGCTGTTCGCTCACCCAGGCCAAAAAATCCTCCGGAGTGTAGTCGGCTATCGAAATCACATGCCATTCGTGTGCAAGCAGCCGCATGTTCATGTCGGCGATGCCGAGCATGGTGTGCCGGGCACCCACGTCGGCCACGGCGATCAGACCAAGCCGATCGTCGATCACCAGTCGTTCCGCAGGGCGTCCACGGTCCACTGCGATCACGCCGGAAGTCGTCAGCACTCCCCTACGCAGCAGTCCGTCCACGCATGACGACACCGTCGATCTGGCCAAACCGGTTTCACGCACCAACTCGGCCTTGCTGTTCGCCTTACCGGAGGAGACCAGCAACGCGACTTCGCTCGGCAGCTCGCTGCCGGTAACGGCCAACGTCCACGGCCGGTCCGGCAGGGTGAAACGCCACTGTCGTTTCGTCGACGATATTGCAGACCGCTTCATCACATCCTTTCAAAAATCGTTGAGATTCCAATGCTTTCGACATACGACAGATTAATGTCGAATTGCTGCATAAATCTGTCGTTGAACCGCATTAATCGAAATCGTATCGTAAGAACCACCTTAAGGAAAACGGCGCAAGCGCAGCAGCTTCCCCGTGTTGGTACCGACGAAGACAGCCATCATAAGAAAGGACCCGATATGGAAACCCCAAAGTTTGCGGTCTCGCTGATGTGCATGGACTTCTCCATCGCCGGCGAGCAGGTGAGCACGCTGAGCCAGCATGCCGATTCCCTTCATCTCGACATCATGGACGGCCATTTCGCTCCGAACCTCTCCCTGAGCCCGGAATGGCTCAAGTGGGTGCTGCCGCATAGCTCCGTACGCAACGAAGCGCATCTGATGACCACCGACCCCGACTATTGGCTGGAGCCGCTCGCCCAGGTCGGCGTGAACGTGATCTCACCCCATGCCGAAACGCTCAACACGCATGCCTTCCGCACCATGAATTCGATCCGCGCACTGGGCTGCGGCACCGGTCTTGTGGTGAACCCACTGACCACGTTCGAATCGATTCTGCCACTGATCGAACGCGTCGATCTGCTCACGCTGATGACCATCGACGTCGGCTTCGCCGGACAGCCGTTCATCGACGAAATGCTTGCCAAGATCGAGCAGGCGGCCAAGTACAAGTCCGACCACGGCCTGGATTACGAAATCCAGATCGACGGCTCGTGCAGCGAAAAGACGTTCGCCAAACTACGCAACGCCGGCGCGGAAACGTTCATCCTGGGCAATTCCGGCCTGTTCTCGCTCGACCGCGATCTCGACAAGGCCTGGGCCAAGATGCGCGCCAACTACGAACGCACCACCGGCGAGACGCTGCCGGCCGAAGACTGATTCGGTCCGTCGAATCCGTCGCGGCGACTCCTCCCCATCATCACTTGGCGCAGGGCCGTTCCCTCTCCTTCATACCTTTCATCCAAATTCGGAACGGTTCTGCGTCACCCTCAGCCGTAGCGACAGCCCGGTACGGCCACATCGATTCCATCAACCCTTCCCTTGCAATGGAGCAACCATGAACAACATCAATACAACTCCGGCAACCGCAATCGCCAACAACGAGCCGATCGTCGCCACCGCCGACAGCCCGGTCAATTCCGCCACGTTGAAGACCCCGGTCGTGCTTGGCATCGACATCGGAGGCACCAACCTGCGCGTCGGCCTGGTCGACGCTCTCGGCGCACTCGTCGATTCCCGTCGCGTCAGTTCGCAGGAGGCTCTGAGCGGCAACGATCCGATGACCAAGCTCGCCGACTATCTCGAAGGCTATCTTGCCGAAATGCTCGACGGCAAATACGAGCTGAAGGCGATTTCCGTCGGCTTCCCGTCCGTCGTCGACGCTACACGCACCGTAGTGTTGCAGACCACGTTCATTCCGGGATTGAACAACGTGAATGTGCCGGAACGACTGAGCCGCTTCGGCGTACCGGTGTTCATCGACCGCGACGTGAACATGATCATCCGGTACGACGCGAAACGCCTGAATCTGCAGAATCTCGAAGGTGTGACCTTCGGCTGCTATGTCGGCACCGGAATCGGCTGCGCGCTGGCGGTGGATGGCAAGATTCTGGCCGGCCTGCACGGCGTGGCCGGGGAACTCGGTCACATCTACGAAGCGACCGGCAGGACCTGCGGCTGCGGGTTGGAAGGCTGCTCCGAAACGGCCGCCTCCGGCAATGCGCTGGTACGTGAGCTCGAAGCACACCATCCGGGCGCCTCCATCGACGACGCGTTCAGCGAGTATGGCGACGAGCAGTTCATCGATGACTGGCTGGAGCATCTCGCCTGGACCTTCTCGACCGTCATCAATCTGCTTGATCCGGCGAAAATCATCATCGGCGGTGGCGTGACGCAGATGAAAGGCTTCCCCAAGCAGCGTCTCGAAGAGAAGATCAAGCGCATGTCCCGCAAGCCGTACCCAGCCGAGGATCTGCCGATCGTCTACACCATCCCCGGCAAATACGACGGCGTAATCGGCGCGGCCCTGTGCGCGCTCGAGCAGATCTGACGGCCTCCCTCTCATCATTCTTCCGGACGGAACCCGTTTCATCCTTTCTTACGGGCTTCGTCCGGGCATAATAATCACAGACGATTACCAACCGACAATATAGAACATCCCTGTTGTAAGGACGCAACATGACCAACGCAACCTCTTCCATGGCCGGCGCCTCCGCCACCCGTAGCGGATATGGCCCGCTGATGAAATTCTCCCTGCTTTCCATTTCCCTGCTGCTCACCTCGTCGAACGCGATTTCCGGCGTGATGCCGGCGCTCATCAAGCAGTTCCCCGACCAGCCGCGCGCCAACGTCGAACTGTTGAGCACCGTGCCCTCGTTCTCGATGATCATCATGATCATCGCCTCCGGTTTCATCGCCCGTAAAATCGGCGACAAGGCCACCGTGACCGCGGGTCTGGTCATCGCCGCCATCTTCGGTATCATCCCGTTCCTCTTCACCGGCAATTTCTGGGTGATCATGGGTTCACGCATCGGCCTCGGCGTCGGATTCGGCCTGATCAACTCGCTGGCCGTCTCCATGATCGCCAAATTCTTCTCCGGCGACGAAAAGGCCACATTGATGGGGTTCCGTTCCGCCTTCGAATCGCTGGGCCAGTCACTGATGACGCTCGCCGCGGGATTCCTGGTGCTGCTCAGCTGGAACAGCTCGTTCCTCGTCTACCTGCTGGCCGTGCCGATTCTGATTCTGTTCGTCGCCTTCGTGCCGAAGGAACCGGACGCTCCGGCGGACGCTGCCATGGATTCCGCCGATTCCGATGCCGTCAAGCAGTCGGTGAACGGTCCGATTCTGCTGATCACCGTCTTCCTGATCGCCGCCGTGACCATGTACGTCGGCCTGACCACACGCCTGTCATCGGTAATCGCCGACTCCGGTTTCGGTACCATCCAGCAGGCCTCCACCCTGCTGAGCGTTATGACCATCGGCGGCATGCTGATGGGCTTCGCCTTCGGCTTCATCAATAGGGCCCTGCAAGCACAGACCCTGACCGTCGGCCTCGCGGCGCTTGCCGCAGGTTCGCTGGTGATCTACTTCGCACCGAATTTCGTGGTGCTGTGCGCAGGCGCAATGATTGCCGGAATCTCCTACCCGACCATGATTTCGTATACGTTCAACCAGATTTCCGAGGTCTGCCCGAAGGGTTCGGATACGCTGTGCACGTCGGTGGTGTTGGTCGGCTGCAATCTCGGCGCCTTCACCGCTCCATACACGTTGAAACTAGTCGGTGGTTCCGCCTTGAGCCAGCCGTATCTGGTGTATGGCATCGTGCTGTTGGTCATCGCCGCCGCCTATGCCGCCTATCATCTGATCCGCAAATAGCCGCAGTCGATTTTCGCGCACGGTCTTCCGAAAAACTCATTTCGGAAGACCGTGCGCGATTGCACTTCGCCTGTCACAGGGGATCGCCCCGGCAATGCCCGACAATGCCTTTATCGGAACGTATCTACCGGGAACGATCCCGTGTGATTGCGGCCTTAGATTTCGCGGCTCGCGGCGGCTGCGGCGAATGCCGGCAGGGCACGCGGGGCATTGAAGCCCTTGGCTTCGAATTCGTCGGCGATCTTCTGGGCGATCTCATGGCCACGACCCTTATCGACCAATGCGATGATTGAGCCGCCGAAGCCGCCACCGGTCATGCGGGCGCCGTACGCGCCATTGGCGCGGGCCACATCGACGGCGGTATCGAGCTCCGGCACGGTAACCTCATAATCGTCGCGCAACGAATCGTGCGAAGCGTTGAACAGATCGCCGGCCGTCTTGACGTCACCTGCGGCGAAAGCATCCACGAACTGGTCCACACGGCCGATTTCGGTGATGACGTGACGTACACGCTTCTTCATGGTTTCATCTTCCAGCTTGCCAAGCACCTCCGCCAATGCGGCATTCGAATCGGAAGAGGAGGCAACGGCTTCGGCGGTAACGCGCAGATTGGCGACGCCGAGAGTCTCGGCGGCCTGCTCGCAGGTGGAGCGTCGCTGCGCATACTGGCCATCGTTAAGCTGGTGCGGGGCGCGGGTGTCGAGTACGAGTAGTTCCAGACCGTACTTGTCGAGATCGAATTCCTTCGGTTCGACGCTTTCCACGGCCGACAGGCCCGGCTTGCAGTCAAGGCGGATCGCATGGCCGAACGAGCAGCGCATGGAGGCGTTCTGATCGAGACCGCCAGTGGATGCGCCGGCCATGTCGTTCTCGGACTTGATGGCCGCATTGATCAGGGTCACGCGGCCGGCATCGGTGGAGCCATAGCCCAGACCGTACACGTCATCAAGCGCCAGTGCGGTGGAGCAGGTCATGGCGGCCGAGGAGCTCAGGCCAGAGCCCAGCGGCACGCAGGACGAGAAGGCGGCGTCAAAGCCCTTCACCGTATCGAAGCCGGCTTCTCGCAATGCCCAGGCCACGCCTACCGGATAGGCGGCCCATCCTTCCACGCCGCCGGCGGTCAGACCATCGAGGTCCGCTTCGGCGACGGCATCCGGCGCCACGTCGGAAACCACGCGTACCTTCGTGTCTTCGCGCGGCTTCAATGCGATGAAGGTGCGATGCGGCAACGCGATCGGCAGGCACAGTCCCGCGTTATAGTCGGTATGCTCGCCGATCAGGTTCACACGGCCCGGGGCCGCCCATACGCCGGTCGGCTCCTCTCCGTAGACGGCCTTGAACAGATCGACGGCGATCTTCACGCCCTCGTCACGCGAGAGCGGCTCAATGAATTCAACATCAGTCATTGGTGTGTCCTTATGCTCGTATTGGTTCCGGTCAGCCTTCGATGTCAATCGGGCCGAGCTCGTGGAAGCGCTTGGCGATGAGTTCCGGCGTGGTGTCGGAGACCCAGGCGGCCATGCCGGATTCGGAGCCGGCCAGATACTTGATCTTGTTGGCGGCACGGCGGAAGGAGAAGAACTGCAGGTTCAGGCGATAGTTCTCGCGACGGGCGTCGTGGATCGGAGCCTGATGCCATGCGGCGATGTACGGCAGGTCCATGCCCTTGCCATCGCCCTTGTCGAAGAACGCATTGCCACGCTTCAAGAGGGTGGAGTACATCACGGCGAGGTCCCAGCGTTCCTGATCGTTGAGCTCGTCGAGGGTGAGCACGTCGCGCACCGGGGCCACATGCACCTCGAGCGGCCAACGTGCGGCGGCCGGCACATAGGCGACCCAGCTGTGGTTGCGCATGACGATGCGCTCCTCGGCTTCGATTTCGGCATTCATGAGATCCTTGAGCAGATTGCCGCCGGTCTTCTCGTGATAGGCCTCGGTATGCTGCAGCTCGGCTTCCATCTTCGGCGCGATGAACGGGTAGCAGTAGACCTGACCATGTGGGTGAGCCAGGGAAACGCCGATCTCCTGTCCGTGGTTTTCAAACGGGAAGATCTGTTCGATGCCGTCGATCTTGGAGATTTCGGCGGTACGGAAGGCCCATGCCTCCACGACGGTGCGCAGGCGGGAGACCGGCAAATCGGCCGGCAGGCCATCCTCGTCCGGATCGAAGCAGATCACTTCGCAGCGGCCTGCGGCAAGCTTCTTCTCCCACAGCGGGTTGCCGTCGACGTATTCCACGGCCTCGGAACGGCCCGGCACACGCACCATCGAGGGGAAACGGTTCTCGAATACGACCACGTTGTAGTCGGTGTCCGGCACTTCGCCATCCTGGTACGGGTCGCCCGGCTTACGTGCGGCCAGCGGATTGCCCTTGGCTGTGGCACCGGGGCCTGCGGTGATCGGACGGTTCATACGCGCGGTCGCCATCGGAATCCAATCGCCGGTCAGCGGGTCGCGGCGCATCTCCGGAGCGGCGTACGGCACTTCCTCGCCGGCCGCGTTGAGCTGATTGGAGAAACGGTAGGCCAATTGACGCGGATCGTTCAGTTCGCGGGTCTTGGCACCGGAAACGTATTCCGGATCGTCGTCGAGATAGAAGAAGTCACGGCCATCGGCAAGCGTGGTCGGGGTGATACGGATGTGTTCCTTCACATATTCTCCAGGAGCATAGGTTGCGAATTCACTCATGGTGATTACTCACTTTCCTGCATCTGCTCGGTCTGGTGCGCCAGCACGAGCTCTTTAACCAAATCCCTTGTTTTCCCAACCGAATCGGGATCGAGTCCATCATCGGTAATGACCGTGTCAACCTGGTCGAAGCGTGCAAACAGCGACAACGACGTGCAGCTCCACTTGGTGTGATCGGTCAAAATTATCGTCCGATCGGCAATGTCCATCAATGCCATATCGGTCGCGGCCTCAAGCGAGTTCGGCATGAGGAAGCCGCGTGGAATGGACACGGAATGCGTGCCCAGGAATACGGTGTTGACGCGCAGGGAGGCGACCACCTTGTCGGCGATCGGGCCTACCAGCGAGTTGGAACGGGTGGTCACGCCGCCGGTTACGATGACTTCCACGTCTTTCGATTCCAGCGCCTGCACCAGTTCCGCCACGGGAATGGAGTTGGTCAGGATGGTGATTCCGGAGGATTGCTGCGATTCGAGCAGATGCTGTGCGAACACGTAGGCGGTGGTGCCGCCGCCGATGGCGATCACGTCACCGGGGGCCACGTATTTGACGGCTTCCTGCGCAATGGCGTCCTTGAGACCGATGTCCATCTGCGACTTTACAGAGAACAGCGGCTCACTCAGCAACGTGCTGGTGGTGACCGCACCGCCGTGCACGCGTTTGAGAAGGCCCTTGTCGGCCAGATCGGCGATATCGCGGCGAATGGTCATGGCGGAAACGCCCAATTCCTTGGATAACGCGGTAATACGCACCGCACCACGGGTGCGCAACCGGCTTAGTATCAGATGCTGACGTTGTGACGATATCATTCGAACATTATCGCACACGTTCACTCAAAATAAAAACCGGAATGAGCGTTTCGCGCGTTTTTCACGACGAAACGATAAGCAAACATGGTCGAATCGCACAAAAACGCACGCAGTATCCTGAGTTTCACACCCACTCCGCCGCACTGGATGCAGGCATATCCGTGTATCCGCAGAGTCCCGACACCCGACCGATCGGCAATATTCCACCCCTCCCGTACGAAACCCACCTTGACGGGGGAGCAGCTTCCCGGACGGCGCCACGATTCCACCCTCTCGCCCGCACGAAACCCGCTCCTGCACTCGTAACCGTTCCGCCGCCACTCACTCCATCCTGCGTGCACACCAAATCCACGGACCGCACACCCGTGCAGCCAAGCGGCTCTCGCTTCGTATGCGAATCAAATGGCTTGGGGATGCGGATCACTTATGGAACAGTCGCTGCAAGCCCCAGACGGTGACGCGACGCATCGCCTCGATAACGATGGCGTTGCTCATCTTCGATTTGCCTCGCACCCGATCGGGGAACACGATCGGCACCTCCACGATCGTTCCACCCGCGGCCGCCACGCGACGGGTCATGTCAATCTGGAACACGTAGCCGTTCGCTTCAATCGCGTCCAAATCCAGGGAACGCAACATCGATGCGCGGTAGGCTCGGAAACCTGCGGTCATATCGCGCACGCCAATCCCCAGCATCGTCCGCGCATACCATGATCCGCTACGTGAAATGAAATCACGGAAAGGAGACCATCCGTCCGTACGTCCGCCGTCCACACGACGCGAGCCGATCACCAGATCCGGTACGGCACCGGCCGCAATCCCACGATCGCGATCAATCGATTGCCCGTCGCCCGGTTCCGCAACAATGTCATCGCACGGCCCCTCCACCGCGAGCGCTTCCAATAATTTCGGAAGATCCTGAGGCCGGTGCGAGCCGTCCATGTCCATCTCGCAAACCACGTCGAAGCCACGCTCCAGCGCCCACGCAAAGCCGGCCAGATAGGCTGGTCCGAGACCGTTCTTTCCTGCGCGGTGCAACACGTGGATGCGCGGATCTTCCGCAGCCATGTGATCGGCCTCCTCGCCGGTTCCGTCCGGAGAGCCGTCGTCGACGATTAGGATTTCGACCGACGGTCGGCATGCGAAAATCCCGCCGACGGTCGGATGCAGGTTCTCCAACTCGTTATAGGTGGGCATTACCACGCAGACCCGTTCCGCCATAGCCGCACCTCCTCACGCAACATCCAACTCACCATAGCATTGAACATCGGAAACAACGAGACCATTCGGCTCACGCCTGAGAGAACCAAACCATTACCCAACAACCACACCCCCACAACACCCAACCAAAGGCCCACACCCGAGAGAACCAACACACTACCCAACAACCACACCCCCACAAACCGTCCGCCGCCATACATCCAACCCAAAATGACGTCAAGCCCACCGCTCTCAGCCATATTTATCCTGACCTAGGTTGAAGAATCCTCCTCAACGGTGCGAAAATAGTGAACCATGGGATATGTTTCTGAGAATTTTTGGCACGACGCGGTGAACAAGGCCACCACCGATCTTTTCACCTTCGGATACAAGCACGTCATCAAACCGTATTTCGTCTTCAACCACCAACCCGACGTGGCGCATGATCAAATGATCGAATTCTGCAAAGTCACCAAAAACATCCCGCCGCTCATGTGGCTGTGCCGCGAAATGCTCAACTACACCGATCCGGTGCTCGAAACGAACGTGATGGGCATCGACTTCGCCAATCCGTTCGGCCTTTCCGCGGGCCTTGACAAGAACTGCGAAATGCCCGTGCTCATGGATAACGTCGGTTTCGGCTTCGAAACAGTAGGCTCCACCACCTCGCGCCCTTGCCCCGGCAACGAAAAGCCGTGGTTCCATCGCCTGCCTGAGTACGATTCGATGATGGTGCACGTCGGTCTCGCCAACGATGGTTCGGAGCAGGTGATTCCACGCGCCGAGCACGCCTGGCACGACGCGAAGAGCATGCAGGTGTCGATCTCCATCGCCCGAACGAACGACGATAAGACCGGCGACCTCGACGAAGGCATCGAGGATTACTGCATGTCGATGCGTCGCGCCGCAGGCCGTTCCGCCATGGTGGAGGTGAACATTTCCTGCCCGAACACGAAGGCCGGAGAACCGTTCAACGAAAGCCCGGAAGCGCTTGACAGGCTGTTCACCGAGCTTGACAAGATCGATCGTCCCCAGCCGACACTCGTAAAGTTGCCATTGAACAAAAGCTGGGCCGAGTTCAAGGATCTGCTTGATGTGCTCGCCGAGCATAACGTGCAGGGCCTGTCGATTGCGAACCTGCAGAAGGACCGCACCGGTATGGAAATACCGCGTGATTGGGAGGGAGGCCTGTCCGGCTCCCCTTGCTATGCGGCCAGCAATGCGATGATCAGGCAGACTTACCGTGAATACGGCGAACGTTTCGCCATTGCGGGCATTGGAGGCGTCTTCACGCCACAGCAGGCTTACGAGAAGATCCGTTCCGGATCAAGCCTGGTCATGTTCATCAGCGCCCTGATGTATCGCGGCCCACAGCAGATCACCGTGTTGAAACGCGGCCTTGCCGAACTGCTGAAACGGGACGGCTTCGATCACGTCAGCCAAGCCGTCGGCATCGATGCGTAGATAAACATGTAGGCGAGTACGTGTAATCGCGGGAGGACGGCATGCCCTCATAGCGCTTGTCGGAATTGTTCGGACGAATCCCTGATTCCGACAAGCCTACGGGTTTTGTATGGGGTATGCCGCCCTCCCGTTCGTCCGTTCGCACGATGCCCATCCGTACGATATCCGTTCGTGCGTCTGCCCACGCGCATTGGCGGTTTATACGTCACCTATACGAGAAGGCGGGATCAGCGGAAGGCTCCGCGCACATACTGCGCCGGATACGGCGCTTCCTCAACCGGCACGCCCAGCTTGTTCGCCGCGCGTAGCGGCCAATATGGATCCCGCAATGCCGCACGTCCGATTTCGATGGCATCCGCCTGCCCGGCTTTCAGCACCTTCTCCGCCTGCTTCGGTTTGGTGATGAGTCCCACCGCCGTCACCGGAACATCGGCACGTGAGCGAATCTGCTCGGAGAACGGCACTTGATAGCCTGGCTTGACCGGAATGGTCACGTCGGGAATGAGACCGCCCGTGGATACATCCACCAGGTCAACCCCATGCTCCTTCAGCACCTTCGCCAAATCGACGCTCTGATCGAGATCCCATCCGCCTGCAGCCCAGTCGGTGGCGGAAATACGCACCAACACCGGCATGTCGTCGGGAATGACGGTACGTACCGCATCCACCACTTCGACCAGCATGCGAATACGGTTCTCGAAGCATCCGCCATATTCGTCCTCACGTTCGTTGATCAGCGGATCAAGGAATTGCGACAGCAGATAGCCGTGGGCCGCATGGATCTGCACCGCGTCGAAACCGATGTCATACGCACGCCATGCGGCATCGCGGAACTGCGCCACGATCGCATGGATTTCGTCCACGCTCAATGCACGCGGGGTACGCAGCGATCCGTATGCGTTCGCGCTCGGGCATACGGTCTGCCATCCGCCGAATTCCTCCGGCACGCTCTCATCGTCGAATCCTACGGCGAAGCAACCGGTGGAGGCCTTGCGACCCGCATGGTTGAGTTGCACGGCCATGGTCGCACCGGCGGCCTTGGCATCCGCCACGATCCATCGCCATGCTTCCGTCTGATCGTCGCTCCACAATCCCAAGTCGCAGGGTGAAATACGTCCTTCCGGCGCCACGGCGGTGGTTTCCACGATGATCATGCCGAAACCGCCCATGGCACGCGATACATAATGCTGGTAGTGGAATGGCGTAGGGAGGCTATCCTGTGCGAATGCCGAATACGTGTCCATCGGCGGCAACCAGATGCGATTACGCATGGTCACTCCGCGCAGGGTCATCGGTTCGAACAGCCGCACCGAACCCTTCTTCTTGCCTTTTTTCTTGGTTTTCTCGCCATCGCCCATGATTCCGCCTCTCTCGCTCGCACAGCATCACCGTTCGGATTATGATGATTGCCAAAGTCCTGCCGGCAATCCACCCGGCATTACCTGCATTCTAAGCAGAACGCCCGCCGGTTGGGGCGGGCGTTCATGGACTATTCACTTTCACCAAGCAATATCGCACCAAGCAATATCGGCATGGTGACTACTGTTCCTGCTGATTGGCATCCTGCTGAGCCTGGGCCTGTTGCTCGGTCTGCTGCTGTGACTCAGTCTGCTGCTCAGTCTGTGACTGAGTCTGCGTCGTCTTCTGCTGCAGTGTGGAGGAGGCGCTCTTCGCCGTGATGTACTGTGCCGCGGGTTGTCCGTAATCGTTATCCATCGGAGCGTTGATCGCCGCCAGATAGGTGTTCATGAACTCCTTCCAGGCCGGGGTGGCGATGTACATGCCGTACCAGTTCGAATGGTATACGCCGTTGATGGTCTTGTAGTCGAAGGTGTTGTGAATCGGATCCTGCGCGTCAGCCACGGCCACGAATGCGGCCACCTGATTCGGCACGAAGCCCGCCGTGGTCATCACCGTGTTCTCGTTCGTACCGGTCTTCGCAAAGGTCTTACGGCCGCCGTCGAGCTGCGTGGTGGCGGCCTCGCCGCCCGAGACCACGACACCTTGGTTCAGGGCGTATGCGGTGGTCTGTGCGATTTCCGAGCTGATTGCCTGATGGCAATTCGCGGATGGCACCTTCACATCGGAGCCACTGCGATCGGTCACCTTGGTGATGGCGATAGGCGTGCATTCCACGCCGTTGGCACCAAGCGTGGCGTACACGTTCGCCATGGTGAGCGGCGATGCCTGCACGGTACCGATGGTCATTGGCGGCTGGAACGAATTCGCCGAATAGATGTCGGTGGCGTTCGCGGTCGCGTTATGGTAACCCATCTGCTTGGCGGCGTCCGCGATGGAACACAAGCCGATCGTCGAGGCCATCGAGGCCTGCGTGGTGTTGTGAGATTTGATCAGACCCTGCAACGGGGTCTCCGGTGAGGTGGTGCCGCCGCCGGAGTTCTGTACGCTCCATGCACGACCGGTGAAGTAGTAGTCGTTGCAGCTGAACTTCGACATCGCATAGCTCGTGGAGGTGACCAGCGACTCGTTGATGGAATGGCCTTGTTGCATCCAGGCCACCAAGTTGATCGGCTTCCATGTGGAACCGACGTTGAAGCCCATGCCGCCACCGTCTTCCTCGTCGACCATGTAGTTCATCGAAGTCTTGGTCTCGTCGTTCTTTGCGTCATCGGTCGCGTCATAGGTGCGGTTGATGCCGAATGCCAATATCTCGCCCGTACCGGGTTTTATGGCCGCTATCATCACTTCGAAGCCGGTCGGATCATCGGCAGGCACGGTGTCGTTCGCCGCCTTCATGGCAGCATCGTTGGCGTTCTGGTCGAGCGTAGTCACGATCTTCAGGCCGCCTTCCTTCAGCAGCTTTTCTCGCGCCTCGCTATCCTTGCCGAAGGCCTTGTTCTTCAGAATCTGATTGACCACGTATGAGCAGAAGAAGCCGGTGTTGTTGGCGGCCGCCTGGCATCCGGAGCTGACATCCTGAATGTTCAGCGTATCCTTCAGGGGCGTGTTGACGGCTTCCTTGTATTCCTTCTCACTGGAGATGAAGCCTTGGTCGTACATCAGCTTGAGCACGATGTTGCGCTGATTCTCGGCCTCTTCCTGATTGGCTTCCACGGAAGGGTCGAAGTTCTGAGGATTCTTGGTGATTGCCGCAATGGTCGCCGCCTGCACCACGTTCAGATCGGCGGCGGATACGTTGAAGTAGCGTTTTGCGGCCATTTCGACGCCGCATAGGCTGTTGCGGCCGAACTGCGCGATGTTGAGATAGCCCTGCAGAATTTCCGCCTTGGAATACTTCTTCTCGATCTGCACCGCGATGAGCATCTCTCGCAGCTTACGTGCGATGGTATCTTCGGATGCGTGGTATTCGGCGATCGGATCGTCATCCTCTCGGGCCTGCGTGGCCAGCACGTTCTTCACATACTGCTGGGTCAGGGTCGAACCGCCCTGCTGGTCGCCGCCCTTGAGATACGTCTGCACGAATGCGCGGAGTACGCCCTGTACGTCCACGCCGGAATGGTCGAAGAATCGTTTGTCCTCGCGGGCCACGACCGCCTGCTGCATGGCCTTGGAAATCTTCTTGAGCGGCACCACTTCGCGATTCTGCGTATAGAAATCGGCGAATTCGGTTTTGCCGTCATTGTAGTAGAAGGTGGAGCGCTGTGGAAGGCTGGTCACATCGAAATCAATGCCCTCCACCGTCAGCGACGGAATCACCGCCTTGGCCACGCTGTTCGCTCCAAGCACGGCAGGCAGGAGGAACACACTGGTCGCCACGCCGCCACCCACGCATAGCGTGATGTAGGCGAGCACCAATGTAAGCACACGTCGAGCAGTCAAAGTCTTCTTCTTGGGCATGTTGCCCATTCTAAAGTGGCGGGTATACTAATCAACTCCACGCCCATAGCCGTCACGTGTTCATCACATACCGGCTCTAATCTCAAAAAATACTGAAAACAAGCCGAAGGACCGTTACCTTCGTGACCTGCGGATCAGCATGCCCGGCTGATAGATGACGATCGACCGACCTTCACGCGCGATCCACCCACGATTGGCGAAATCCATGAGCGCCTTGTTCACCGTTTCACGCGAGGAGCCTACCAGTTGGGCCATTTCCTCCTGTGTCAGATCATGCGGCACCTTCAGACCCGCCTCCACCGGTTCGCCGAACCGCGAGGCCAGATTCAGCAAGGTCTTCGCCAACCGACCGGGAACGTCCATGAACACCAGATCGGAGATGCGCTCGTTATTGTCGCGCATACGATGTGCCAGCACCTGCAACATATCCACGGCCACGCGCGGATGCTCATCGAGCCAGGCGAACAGCGCATCGTGCTCCAACCAGACCACCCGCGTGCCGTTCGTCATCGCCACCGCGGAGGCCGTACGTGGTCCGCCATGCGGGTCGAAGACCGGAATCTCGCCCAGCAGTTCACCGTATGCATGGATGCTCAGCAACTGCACGCGCTTGTCGGAGGATTGTCTGATCAGCTTGACGCGGCCCTCTTCCAGCACATACATGCGGTGGTCGGTGTCGCCTTCGCGGAAGATGAAATCGCCTTTGCCGTATTCCGCATGCTGCAGATGCGGCAGTAGCTCCTCGGCCTCGTCTTTGGAGACCTGCTTGAACAGTGCGGTGTGCAGCAGCGTCGTGCTTTCGTCGTAGATCCCGTTCGGCGTAACCACACCCATCGCACCTCCATCTCCGATCGGATCGCCCTCGACCATTCGCGCTATATTGTAACGCGTCTGGCCACGGCAATCAGATGATTCACCACCACATCACGGCTCATGCCGGTCTGCGAGCGCATCGGATCGACGCGCTTCACCGCTGATTTCACGGCTTTATCCGACATCTTCTCGCGTGACACGTGCAACACGCGCATCATTTTTTCGCCGTCGATGTCATAGGCGAGCGTCACATGATGCAGTATCGCGCCGGGGCCCGTATCGATCGGGGGGAACCTGCGCTGCGCCGCTCCGCCAATCTTGCCGTATTGCGATGCGATGTCGTTCAATCCGGTGAACCACACGTCCAGACCAAGTTCGCGCAGTGCCGTGACAAGCCAATAGTCACACAGCCTATAGGAGCCCTCGATGCTCACGCCTTTGGCGAAATCCAGCGGCGCGTACAGCGAGTAGGTGATGGTGTTGCCCGGTTCGATGAACATCGCGCCGCCACCGGTGCATCGTCGCACTACCTGGATGCCTTCGGCTTGTGCGGCCTGCTCGTTGACCTCGTCCGGCAATGATTGGAATCGGCCGATCACCACGGCCGGAGCGGCCCATTCCCAGATGCGCAGGGTCGCTTTGCGACTGCCTGCCGCCACTTCGCGGGCCCATTGCAGGTCCGTGTCCATCTGTTCCTGCGGGCTGCGTGGTGCATCAAGCAGGACCGTTGCCTTGAGATTGCGCCATCTCGCCGCGCATTCCACTGCCGTCAGCTCGCCGAATTCGTCGCCTGTCGGAGTGTGATGCGATACCTGCGACGATGCGATTCGAGGCAGTGACGTTTGCGATTCCCGCTCTTGGGGAACGGGGTCATCTTGCGTAACGGCCCTACGAAAGGCCGTTTCAATTCCCTGCATGGTCATGCCGACCAGTGCAACGTCCGGATATCGTTGCGGAATGCCGCGGATCGACCGTCCCGCGACTAACGTCCGTTCGATGTCAAGCAGCATCTCATGGGCACGATCCTCATTGCCGTCAATAAAAAAATCGCCGTCGATATGGCAGTACCCATCACGAAGCCGGGCGGTAACCCCCACGAGTTTACCGCCCGGCTGCTTGTATACGCCTCTGCCCATCAATCGCGCAGCTCTACGCCGCGACCGTCGCGGTGCCACGGGGAACCGATGTCGGAGCACAGAATCAGAATGCCTTCGACAAGGCCCCAGATGCTGGCCACTACCGGTCCGATGAGGATGATCCATCCGACCACCGTCAGCAGTAGCTGCACAACGGCCTTGGTGGTGTTGCCGAGATAGAAATTGTGGATGCCCAGACTGCCCAGGAAAATGCCGAGCAGGCCGGCCACAATCTTCTGGCGGGGCACGTATCCCGGAGGCAACGGCTGGCCGTTCGGCTGATAGTACTGCTGTGCATACGGGTTCGGCTGAGTGTAGTTCGGCTGTCCATAGCCCTGCTGCGCGTATGCGTTCTGCTGGGTGTATGCGTTCGGCTGCGTATACCCGTTCTGTTGGGCGTTCGTGTCATAGGCCGACTGGCCCGTCTGCCCGGACTGCGCATAATAGGAGCCATTCTGCCCATAAGCCTGGCCGGACTGCTGCCCATAGGAACCGTATGCGCCATACGTTCCATCCGCGTTTTGGCCGTAGCTCTGCTGTGCGGAGGACTGTTGCCCGTAGGAACCATAGTCGGCGGCCGGCTGCGTGTTCGTGGTCTGGCTATGGTCGGCGGCCGGCTGTTCGGCACCGTATTGGCTGTAGCTCGACTGCGAATCGTTTGATGGGGTCGATCCGTCAGCCGAAGCGGAACCATTGATGTGGTCGGGGTTGGTGAAATTAGTGTTGTCGTCGTTCATGGTTCAACAATATCGCATAAATCGTATGGCTACCTTGGCGACTTCCCCGAAAAGCCCCTGAGTCATCCCTGAAAAAATGTTCCCTCCGACGAGTGGCGCCGTCGGAGGGAACATTCGCTATGAGCAGACTTACATACGTGCCAGAATATCGCGGCCGACCTCGTCGGTGGAACGCGTGGTGGAACCCAGCTCCTCGATGTCCGCTTCGACTGCGGTGTCGATGCGTGCGGCGGCCTCGTCGAAGCCGAGGTGGCGCAGCAGCATGGCGGCCGACAGGATCGCAGCGGTCGGATTGGCCTTGTTCTGACCTGCGATGTCCGGAGCGGAACCGTGGATCGGCTCGAACATCGACGGATACTCGTCGGAGGCGTTGATGCAACCGGAGGCGGAATAGCCCACGCCGCCTACCACGGCACCGGCTTCGTCGGTAATGATGTCACCGAACAGGTTGTCGGTCAGAATCACGTCGAAACGGGACGGGTCGGATACCATGAAGATGGTGGTCGCGTCGATGTGCAGATAGTCGTGGGAGACTTCCGGATACTCCTCCGCCACCGTATTGACGATGCGCTGCCACATGTCGCCCGCGTTGACGAGCACGTTCTTCTTGTGCACGAGCGTCACGTGCTTCCTGCGTTTCATGGCCAGCTGGAAGGCGTAGCGCACCACACGTTCCACGCCGTAAGCGGTGTTGATGGACACTTCGGTGGCCACTTCGTTCGGGGTGCCACGGCGGACCGCACCACCGGCACCGCAATACAGGCCTTCGGTGCCCTCACGCACCACCACGAAGTCGATGTCGCCCGGATCGGCGAGCGGCGAGGTCACGCCCTTGTACAGTTTGGAGGGGCGCAGGTTCACATACTGATCAAGATCGAAACGGAGTTTCAGAAGCAGGCCGCGCTCCAGAATGCCGGCCTTGATGCGCGGATCGCCGACGGCACCCAGCAGGATCGCGTCGGTCTTCTTGATGCGCTCCTCTTCCTCTTCCGGAAGGATCGCACCGTCACGCAGGTAGCGTTCCGCTCCCAGGTCGAAGCGCTCATACTCGAATTCGGCGACGCCTTCGGCCGCCTTCTCCAGAGCCTTCTGGGCCCACGGGGTTACTTCCTTGCCGATGCCATCGCCCGGAATGACGGCGATGGTGTACTTCTTCGTTGTTTCACTCATAGCACGCGACTCTACTCAGCGATTCATGCTTCGAACCGGAACCGCTCAGCAAGTGGACATCCGCCCGTCACACGGCGAATCATGGCGCGAATCATGGGCGAATCCAAAGATGGTCCAGTTGATCCGAGCAGATATGGGCGGCCTGAGGCCGCCTAGGCTGCGATCAGCTGGTAATGCCCATCACACTCAGGCACCAGGCGTTCTCATATGAGACTTCCTCCCACTGCTTGTAGCGACCGGAAGTGCCGCCGTGGCCCGCTTCCACCTCGATCTTCGCCACGGCGTCCACGCCGGCGCGCTGCAGACGGGCCAGCCATTTCATCGGCTCCACATACAGCACGCGCGTATCGTTCATCGACGTGGTGATGAAGATTCTCGGAAACACCGCCACGCGCGCGTCGTCGGTGGATTCCGGCGCATTCTCATACGGCGTGTATCCCTTCATATACCGGTACACATCCGCATTGTGCAACGGATCGCCCCATTCATCCCATTCGGTGACGGTTAACGGCAACGACGGATCGAGAATCGACGTCAACGCATCCACGAACGGCACGTCCGCCTCTATGCCTGCATAGCATTCCGGCGCCATGTTGGCCACCGCACCCATCAACAGGCCGCCGGCCGACCCGCCATTCGCCACGGTACGCGACGGCGAGGCCAGTCCGGCTCGTTGCAGGGCCCGCGTGGCATCCACGAAATCCTCGAACGAATGCTTCTTGTTCATCAGATGTCCCTGCTCATACCAGGCGCGCCCCATTTCGCCGCCGCCACGGATATGCGGCACGGCATACAGCACGCCTCGGTCGAGCATGCTGATGCGCGACACCGCGAACCCAGGGTCGGAACTGATCTCGTACGCACCATAGCTGGTGATGAACATGGCCGAATCGCAGGTCGGCACGTCGCGCCTCCACACCAGCGACACCGGAATACGTTCGCCGTCGCGTGCGGTGATCCACACACGGCGTTCCATATAGTCGCGCGGATCGAAATCGCCCAATACGGTGGCGCGTTTGAGCAGACGGTCCTCACCGGTGGCCGGGTCGATGTCATGCAGTTCGCCCGGCCGCGTGTAGCTGGAGAAGGAATAGCGCACGCGCGGTGCATCGTATGAAGGATTGCCACCCACGCCGATCGAGTACAGTCTGCGGGTCTCCCCCGGCATGTCGTCGGCGGTCGCACCGTCGGAAGACGTCATGGCCTTGCGTGAGATGCCGTGTACCGCGGATCCCTTGCCTTGCGCCGCCTGCAAGACGTCGGCATGGCCATGCAGATTGCGCGCGTGGGGTCCTGCGGTATCGTCGGCGCCCATGATGTCGGAGCCAAGACCGCGGTCAAGTGCGGCCCACACTTCGGCCCGCTCCTCATTGACCTCATCCACGGATTCGTCTACGTCCCAATCGTCTTCGAGCGCATGCGGCACGAGCTCGGTGAAGCGCCACGGCCGGCCTGCCAGAAAATCCTCGGCTGCGGCCGTCTTGGTCATTACGGCCACGTGTGGCAGACTTTCCGCACGATACTGCAATGCCACGAAATGCCGGTGAATCGCGATACCCTCGATGCCGAGGCCGTGCGCGCCCTGCAAAATGGCGGGATTGCATGGATTCGAGTATGCAGTGCCGATCGGTCGGGCGAAGGCGCCAGGTTCGACGGCGTCGCCATGCTCGCAGCCGTATGGCGATCCGGAAGCCACGCACACTCCCTCACCCAAGCGGTAAGGCGGCTCATGCGAACGCATGTCGATGACGTCGATTTCGAAATTCGGATTCAGCGCATTGTGGTACACCACGGCCAGCGGAATATCCTCACCATGCTCGCCGGCGCCTTCGAAGCATGCGAAGCTCACATCATATTCCACATCGGCTTCGCGCGGAATGAACGCCTGGAACTCGCCTTCAGGCGTATCGGTGGGCAGCAGCAACACCTCCGTGGTGGTCTTGGAACCGGTACCGATCACGATGTTGCGCTCGTCGAACGACAGACCGACGCCCACCCAGAAACGCTCATCGGCTTCACGGAACACTTCCACATCGTCGGCGACCGGCGTTCCCACATGGTGGCGCATAATCACATACGGACGCCACGCATCGTCGAGCAGGGTGTAGAAGACCCATTGCGCATCCGGCGTAAAACATGCCCCGGCGATCCCCTCGAACACCTCCGGCAGTTCTTCGCCGGTCTCGAGATCGCGTATACGGAAATCGTAGCGTTCATCGCCACGCGTATCGATGCCATAGAGCAGCCAACGGCCGTCCTTGGAGATATCCATGCCGCCGATGCGGAAGAAATCGTGTCCTTTCGCCTCGGCATTGGTATCGAATACGATTCGTTCACCATCGATCGGCACACCGGCTTCGATATGCGGCGGATCCCAATCATCATCGTCGCGAATCGGCAGGCGGCACTGCACTCCGTATTGCTCGCCCTGCTTGGTACGGGTGAAATACCAGTAGCCGTCCATGCGCGTCGGTACCGACATGTCGGTTTCCTGCACATGCGACTTGAATTCCTCGAACAACGTGGTGCGCAACGTTTTCAAGGGTTCCATACGCGCCGCGCAGTACCGGTTCTGCGCGGCCACATATTCCCGTACTTCCGGTGAATCCTTGTCACGTAGCCATTCGTAGTCGTCCACGAACGTATCGCCATGAAACACGCGCTCCTGAGGTACCCGCTTCGCGCACGGAAATTCCAGCCCACTCTGGTTCCGGCCCAGCCCACTCTGGTTCTGCTCCAATACGCCCTGCGCACCACGATTTTCACTCATGCACGCGATTATACCGGCATGATTCTCCCAATCTGCCGACGCTGAGTCGGGTCTAACCGTCGGCAGATTGGAAAACCACCCAAACCACCGACACTGAGGTGGGCCTCAGCGTCGGCAGATTGCGAAGACCTTACTTGTCGAGTTGCTGCTTCAGGTACGGCATCATGGTTTTCATCAGATTGGACCCCGTGGTGCCGGTGAAAACAGGCACATCGGTGACCGGCACCGGCTGCGTGGCCGCAAGTCCCGCCATCGTACCCAGACTTCCTGCGGATTCACGCGGCGAAAGCTGCCGTATGCCTACCGCAAGCACACGCCCCGGGTAACGTTTGGCGATGGTTGCGTATGTGGTCGGATCCTTCTGACCGTCATCGCCTATGAGAATGAATTTCATATCCGGAAAATCGGCCATCAGCTGTTCCGCATACTCGAGTTTGTGCTGCACACCGGAAGGAATGAAGGTCTTCGGTCGCGGATCGAGATCGCGCAGCAGAAGCGGTCCTTCCGGGAATCCGTGGTAGGTGATGAAGTGTCGGATCGAACTTTCCACGTTCCATGGCGATGTCGACAGGTAGAAAAACGGTGCATCCGGAAACATGTCGGCGATGCGGTTGAACAGTAGGTTCATACCCGGCACCGGCACTTTTTTCTTGGGATCAAGCAGCAGCAGATTGTAGGCCGCCTTCATCAGGCTCGGTGCCTGCGTGACCATGATCGTGTCGTCAACGTCGGAGATTACGCCGACTTTTGTGCCGCTTGGTATCGTGAAGAGATTCGCGGCGACCGGTTTGCGGCTACGCACGCGATACGACACGTTGTGGATGCCCGGTTCCAGCGAATGTTCGGCAACCAGATCGAGATAGCCGGCGGAATCGGAAGCGGCGAATTCACTGGAGATGTCACGTGACCTGTCGACGTGGTCGTACACTTCGGATATGCCGACCTGCACCGTTTCCAACGGTACATCGTCGATGGCGATACGCACTTTCGTATGCGGTGACGGAATGGTGAGCATACCTCGAATGCCGCGGGTCAGCCGTCCGGACTGACGCTTGAACGGACCGAACACGGTACGGCAGATCAGTCGGGAATAGTGCTCGGTACCGTAACCGACATACGGCTCGACGCGCGGATACCAGTTGAGACGGCGCACCAGGGCGGTGGAAAAACGCAACCAGATGCCGAATCCGTACGTGATGGCGCGACGGCAGAAACGAATCAGCGGCGGCTTGATTTCGATGCGCTCATGCCGTGAGGCGGCGTCGAACGTGGTGACGACCTTACGTGCGGGAATCGGCACGGTAGGCATGTCGTCACTATCGCTCGCATCAATCTCGCGTTGGGGCAACGGCTGTGGTTCGTTCATATCCTCACTATAAAAGGCCCGGGAGAACAACCCGTTACCCAAACGCGAAAATCAGGGAACTTTCAGGGTACTTTGAGCCTCGCACAGTCAACTGTTCGGCGGCTATTCGGTGACTATTCTCGCGTACTCCCCGGAACTGAGCAGATCCGGCTCGTCGTCTTCGAGCTCGATCTTGAAGATCCAGCCTTCGCCATACGGGTCGTTCGTGATGATGCTCGGATCATCCGAAACCTCGGCGTTCACGTACCGAATCGTGCCCGCCACCGGGCACACCAGAGGGGTCACGGCCTTAGCGGATTCAAGCTCCGCCACTTCATCGCCCGCCTCGACCTGGGCACCGACCTCAGGCAGATCCACGTACACGAGCTCGCCGAGCTGTTCGGTGGCATATTCGGTGATGCCCACCATGGCGGGTTCGACGGAGGCGTCGACCCACACATGCTCGTCGGAGTATTCGAGGTGCTCGGGCACTTCGAGATTCAACTTGTTGTCGTTATCTTCGCTCATGTGCCTAGCGTACCGCACCGGACGGCATGGCGCCTACCACTTGCACCACGGTGCCTTCGGGGCAGTTGTCGTAGATCCACTTGGCATCCGCCTCATACATGTTCACGCAGCCGTGCGAACCGTAGTGCACCGGATCGCCATGCGCAATGCCGTAACCATTCCAGCTTGCCGTGTGGAATCCTTCGCCGCCGTTGAAATAGCCGACCCATTTCACGCCTTTGGAGAGGTAACGCGAACCGTCATCATTCAGGCCCGTCATATCCTGCACGTTGTATTTCAGATAGATGTAGTAGGTGCCCAGATCGGTTTCATGCTTGCCGGCGGTTCCCGTGCACACCGGGAAGGTCCTGACCGCCTGATCGTTCTGATACACGGTGGCGGTCTGAGAGGCACGGTCCACCACGATGCGATACTCCGACTTCTTCTGCACGGTGTCGAATGCGTCCACGTCGCTTTCAACGGGAATCGTCTCGCCTTGGCCACCCTGCAGGGCGTTCACCACCTTCGGGGTAAGGGCGGACACGTTCTTGACCTTCAGCCCATCCACACCTTTGACTATGGTCACCAGCACCGTGCCGTTGCTGTCGACGGCGTCTTCCTGCGAGACCTTGTCTTGGTTGAGCTGGTTTGGCACTTCCTGTTCAAGATAGTTGCCGATTGCCTGTTCGTCATAGGTCAGGGAGATCGTGCCCTTGTCCAGATCGGCATTCGGCTTGATCCAGGAAGCGACGACATCGACCGGCAGTTCGAAGGTCTTGTCCTTGCCGTTGTCGAGTACGATTTTGTTGTTCAATCGGGCGTTCGCTTCGTCGGTGGCCCGCTGTGCCGCGCTCACGCTGACCGGCATATCGACGTTCTTGTAGCTGATGGACGCGGTGCTGTTGCCACCCGGTACGTTGATGGCGTTCCGTACGGCGGCCAGCACCTTGTCGGTTTCAGGGGTACGTCCCTCCCTGCCTTCCACGGTGGTAAAGGCCTGCTCATCGGAGTCATAGGAGATGGTGGAGGCGACCGCACGCTCATCCTCATCCACGAACTTGTCGGTCACATACGTGGTGAGATCAAGCTCGTTGGTCTGCGCCGCAAGCGGCACCTCGCTTTTGTCGAAAGGATTCACGGCATTGATGGCGGCCAGCACGCCATCGTCATCATGCTTGGCGGCAAGCAGATTGGAGACGGTTTTGTTGATGTTGACCGTCACGCCGAGATCGGTGAGCTTTGCCGTATCGGTGTTGCCATCATTGTCTTTGATGGTGATGGTAGTGCTCTTCACCGCGTCGCTGACGGTATCTTTCAGCTGCTCCCTGGTCTGCCCGGCAACGCTGGAACCGGCGAAGGTCACGCCCGGAGCGGCCTTATCCTGAAAATACCAACGTGCAACGAAGAATCCGGAGACGGCAGCGAACAACATCACCCCCATCACGATGAGGGTGATGATCAGCGGCCACTTGTTTTTTCTCTTTACTTCCGGCATGGCGATCTCTTCAATAGGAGTGAACACCGCCGGTGCCACCGGAAGCGGTGCGATCGTAGCGGTATCGTCTCCAGCCAGGGCTTGCTCACGCTCGTCAGACATGCTGCTGTTCCTTATATTCTTCCCCTATTCACAACAACCCCCAACTATACGCCGTGCGATGACCAATTTCGGTATCTCGCTCACGGCAGCTCGTGTCCGAGCCATTCCTCAATCATATACCGTGCGATCGTCGCCTTGCCGGGAGCCTCCATACGACCCGAAATCAACTCGTTCATGTATTCGTCACGGGTCACCCACCGTGCGGAAAGCGTCTCCTCGCCGTCTACTCGTATGTCGGTGGTCGTGGCAAGCCCTTTGAACGCCATCATCAGCGACGCAGGGAACGGCCACGGTTGGGAGCCGAGGTATCGCAGCTCCCCCACTTCGATGCCGACCTCCTCCCTGGCCTCGCGACGGCAGGCGTGCTCCAGATTCTCGCCGGCTTCCACGAATCCCGCGGAAACGGAATACAGCCCGGCATTGCCCCATGCGCTGTTGTGCTGCAGCAACAGACGGTCCTCATGGTCGATGACCGCCGTGATCACAGCCGGTTCCACACGGGGGAACAGCAGTCTCCTGCCATCCGCTTCGTTGGTGCAACGTTGGGCCCAGCCGCCGAGCGCCGGTTCGGTCAGCGCTCCACAGGTCGGGCAGTGGCGCTGACGCGTATGCCACATACCCAGCGAGATGGCGGTGGTCGCCTGCCCGGCCTCACGGGCGTTGGCATGCGGTGCGAAGGCGCGCAGATCCACCCAGTCGAAGCATTCCGCGGCGGATTCGAGCAGCGATGGCTTTCCTGAAACGGCTTCGGCGGCATTGCCTTCGTCAAAGGCGTCGTCGGCACCTTCGTAGGCGCTGTCGGCCACGGGAGTTTCGATGGCATGCACGCGGGTCACGTCGACGGCCACCACATGCTCGTCACGGCAACCGCCATACGAGCCGAGGAAGATGGCGAGCGCCGTCGGATGCGAGCGTAGTTCGGCGGCGACGTAGCCTCCCGGCAGTTGCGCAAGTCGCATGTTCACGTTGGCATAGTCGGCGATGGCGCCTTGCCCGTGCGGTACCGCCACTTTGCCGTCTTTGACGAGGATGACTTTCGTGGCCGGTTCCGGCAGTACGTTCGCGAATAGGTCGGGTTCGCCTCTGCGGCCCACCTCATAGTCGATGTCACCTTGTGCCAATGGCAGGAATGGCAGTGCCTGCGTCAATGCCAAAGGAGAAAACACGCTCATCGCATTCCTTTCCCCGTATGAAATATCTGAATTCCATATAGTATCCGCATCCGGCAACCCACGTCATCCGAAGCGCGCAGCGAGTCGGCGATGGCGCGGTGAGAAACGGATGCTATTGAATTCTACGCACGAGCTGGCGCAATGCTTCGGCCACCGCTTCGGGATGCTCGTATGCGCTGAAGTGTCCGCAATCACTGATTACGGTGAAGTCCACGGTCGTGCCGGTCATCGCATCCGCTACCGGACCCATCACTTCGGGCGGACTTGACGGGTCCTTGTCGCCGCAGATCACCGCGCTTGGTGCGCTTACCTTCGCCAGCACGTCGTTCAGGTCAGGGCGTCCTGCGGCCAGACGTTCACGCCAGGCGATGCCGGCTGCCGGCTGCTCATTGATCCACAGCGTGAATTGGCGAGCGTATTCGGCGGATTGCTTGATGCTGGAGTCCGTCTCGTTTGCCACGGCGAATCCCATCACCGGATCATGCGTGCCGGTGGCTTCGCATTCGTCGGCGATGGCGATGCGCCTGCCACGCATCGCCGCCGAATCCGCATCGCCTTTTGTGTCACATAGGGCGAGGCCCGCCACCGCTTCGGGATGCAGTCGCTGAATGTCAAGGATCAGATAGCCTCCCATGGAAAGGCCCACCCAGATGGCCTTCTCATGGCCGGCCTCACGAATCATGTCCACGTATGCGTCCGCCATGCGATCAAGGGCATGCGGGAACGTGCCGTCCGCGTCCTTGCCTCCGCTGGCTTCGTCACTCGGAATCGGACCTTCGCCCGCACCGGGCATGTCCGGTGCCCAGATCGGGAAGCGTGTCATACCGTGCTCGTCGCAGATTCGCGCGAGTGCGGCGGCGCACTGGTCCCACATGCGGTGATCCACCGGAAATCCGTGCACCAACACCACGGGAATCCCCTCCCCTTCGCGATACACGGTGTTCTTCAATTCAATCCCCATGTCATGCTCCAATCCGTCTCGCGTCATCTGCCGGCCCATGCCAGCGCCTGCCTCACAATCGTTCCATATCCATTGCCCATCTGCCCGAGGAACGTGTCAAGCATCGCACCGTTCGGATCGACCCATTCCACATCCAGCGTCTCGTCCTGAGGTCTGCAGTCACCGGCGATCGGCACTACGTAGCACAGTGCAATCGCATGCTGCCGGGCGTCGAAATAATCCGAGATGCCGGGCGTGGGGAAGAATTCCGCCACCGTGAACGGCTGCAGGCTGGACGGCAGCACCGGCAAGGCGATATCTCCCAGATCCTTGGCGACGTTGCGGGCGATCGCCTCACGAATCGACTCATGGTAGAGCACGCGCCCGGCAATCAGCGTCCGTTCGATGCTGCCGTCATCGGAGACACGCAGCAGGGAACCGACCTGCGCGACGCGGCCGAGTTCATCGGTGCGCACCGGCACGATCTGCACGTAGGGAATCGGCATTTCGTTGCGCATGCGGTTGATTTCATCGGAGCCGAGCCATCCGGGAGGATTGCCCGTTCCGCGGATGAAATCCTCCGGTGTGATGTCGTCGAATTCACCGCGCCTGCGTCCGGCATCGAAATCGCCCTCGTCGGGCACCTCATCATTCATCACTGGCATGCCTCCCATTATCGCGCACCTCGCGTAACGTTCAAGCCTTTTTCGTTCCTCCCATAGCGGACACCGGAATGCAAGACGAATGCCGGAGGTTATATACTGCACCACACGCGAATGTAAGGAGCAGCTATGGCAACGCATGCAGTCACCTCTGAGAACTTCAACGAGGTCATCGAGGGCAACAATCTCGTATTCGTGGATTTCTGGGCCACTTGGTGCGGCCCGTGCCGCGCGTTCGGACCGACTTTCGAAAAGGCGAGCGAAGCGAACCCCGACATCTATTTCGCCAAGGTCGATATCGATCAGAATCCTGATCTTGCTCAGGCGGCCAAGGTACAGGCCGTTCCGACGCTGATGGTCGTCAAGAAGCAGCAGATCGTGTTCCAGCAGGCCGGCGCCCTGCGCGCCTCCGATCTGGATGATCTGATCGGACAGGCCAAGGCGTTGGATGTGAACGCCGCAGCTTCCGGCCGCACCGGAGCCGAACAGTAGGCGGAAGCACCCCCACAACGGCAATGCACGCCCGTCGCGATCAACAAGCCATGATTGCGACGGGCGTTCGCATGTACCCCCGTGTATCTTCGGCTGCCGATAATCGAGCGCTTAGGGTAAACTGCTCTTTTAGATGCGCGCATTCCGGCGAAGCCTTTGCGGCCGCGTGCAGAACCCGAAAATTCGTCGAGGCCCATGAAGTCGCTTTATAGGAGCAGAATGGCTAACCACAGCAAGCATGGACGCCCGTTTACCCTGAGCCTGCCGAACAGGTCCCAGTGTGTGAAGATCGTCGCAACGTTCGCGGCGGTGGGGCTGCTGGCTACCGGTGGCATTATTTCACGTAGTTTCTATACGTCATCCACCCAGGCGGAGCCGACCACGCGTGTCACCGCCTATTCCGCCACCGATGCCGAAGCGTCCCGTGGCAACGCCCGTGAGGCTCTCGGCGGTGATACCGCATATGTCACCGTGAAGATCAACGGCAAGTCTCGCGTGGTGCCGGGCACCAATTTCACCAACGTCAAGTCCGTGCTGGAAGCCGGCAACATCACGCTTGAACCGGAAGACACCGTCTCCCCGTCGCTGACCACCAAAGTCGATGAGAAGACCGTAATCACCGTCAGCCGTGCAGGTGCTTCCGTCGAGGTCTCCGACTCGTCGATCGCATTCAATGTCGTGAAGAAGGAGACTTCCTCCCTGCCGAAGGGCCAGGAGAAGGTCGAGACCGAGGGCGAGGAAGGCGTGATGGAATCCACGAACCTCGTAACTCGCTCCGGTGACACCGTCATCTCCTCGAATATGATCAGCTCGTATGTGAAGAAAGCTCCGGTCGACAAGGTGGTTCTCGTCGGTACCGGATCCACTTCCACATCATCGTCGTCTTCTTCGTCCAGCAGCACCGCTTCGGTCGGTACCACCGTGCCGGCTGGCGAGATGCAGCAGTGGGCCCATGACTATCTGATTTCCAACGGTTATACCGAGGCCGATTTCACCGCGACCGTGTACATCATCTCGCATGAATCCGGCTGGAGCGTGTCCGCCACGAATCCGAGTTCCGGCGCGTATGGCCTGCCGCAGGCACTGCCCGGCAGCAAGATGGTCAGCGCCGGCGCCGACTGGGCCACCAACTACCAGACCCAGCTTAAGTGGTTCTGGGGTTACTGCGCCTCACGCTACGGCTCCATTCAAGGTGCCTACAGCTATTGGCTTGCTCATAAGTGCTACTGATTTTCACATCAAAGACCGCAAATCCCGCACGCGCAAACGTGCGGGATTTTTTCATACGTCGATCGCAGGTCCGGTCACCTCACCCCCCGGACGTCGTAGGCAATGTCTTGCGAACCGTGCCGAAAAAATGGCACCCCTTCTCGATATACTTGAGGCGTTTATGCCATTTCTCGAGAGTTAAGGTAATCCGCATATGCGCGTCTTGTTCGTATGCACCGGCAACATCTGTCGCTCCCCTATGGGGGAACTGCTGTTCCGCATGTATACTGCCGGAACGTCCATTGAAGTGGATAGTGCCGGCACGCATAGTCTGGTCGGTCACGAGATCGACGGTTCAAGCGCCGCACTGCTTACGTCGGCCGGCATTGACTCCTCTGCATTCCGTTCCAAGCAGCTGACCCGCCAGATCGCACAGGAATGCGACCTGATCCTCTGTTTTGAGGAAGATCAGCTCCATAATATCGTTGGCATTGCGCCTGCCGCCGTGCACTATGCGTTCATGTTGTCGGATTTTTCGAATATGTGCGCCTATTGTGCCCAGCAGAACATGATTGAGGGCTTCACGTTGCCGGAGCGTCTGCAGTCGGTAATCGCACAAGCCACGACGATTCGACCGATGTTGCCGCAAGCCGCCAACATCGCCGACCCGTATCGCAAGGATTTTTCCGCTTTTCGCAGGGCCGTGGATGCCACTGATACCGCCATCCGCAATATTATGAAGTCGTTGAGTTTCGGCACGTCCGCTTCCGCGATGGATATGCTACCGTTGACCGCTTTGCTTGCCGATGCCTCGAATCCGCCATATTACCGTGGTGACGTAGTGGCCGGAAACTGGTCATGGCCGATCATGCCGTTCGATAACGCCATAGTACCGGTGAGTGTGGCTGAAAAGAGCGACGGCACCGAAACGATCGCCGATTCTTTGAAGACAACAATGATCAGGCCGGACGGCAACGATACTATCGCACTACCGACTGGAGTTCCTTCCGAGACCTACCACGTTGGCAATACCGATGCGATGCCGCAAATCACGGAGGATACGTCCATTCGCAACGCGGCGATAGCCGCGGAGTCTCGGAGTCGCAAGCGGCGCATCATCCTAATTGCATCAGCGGCCGTCGTACTGGCTTTGGCCGCAACCGGCGGCACCGTATTCTGGCATCATACGCAGACCATAGCCAGACAGAATGCATTCAGTTCCTGCAAGAAGTCGGCGTCCCGTTATGCAAAGGTCAAGAAGCAGTATGATTCCGCGATTCAGAGCGCGAACCTGCTTACCACGATTCCCACAAGCGAACTGGCCGACGCAAGCACCGTCGACATGTTAAAGTCGGAGCTCTCCTCCACATACGATTTCATTCCGACCACACAGTGCGTGGTTTCGCTTTCGACCGCGAATCTGACGCAGGCTGCGGAACAGAACAATAAGAATGCTTCCGCCATGGAAAAGTCGTTGAAGTCGTTGACGAAGGCCTCCGATGCCGTGACCAAGGCACATGATGCCCAAACCACTTCCATCGTAAGCGCCGCCAAGCAGTCCCTCCAGACTACCATCGAGCAGGCCACAAAGCTGTTGGAATCCAGCAAAGGCAACGTGGCCGAGGAACAAACCCGGACCGACCTGCAAAAGACGATGGACGACGCCAATGCCCTCCTGCAGAATGATGATGCGACCATTGAGCAGCTCACCGAGGCGCGTGAGGTGACAGGCAAGGCCATGCAGGCCGTTACCGATTCCGTGGCGCAGTATAACGCCGATAACCAGGTATACGAGAAGCCGCAGCAGACTACAAATAGTTCGAACAGCGGGCAACAAACCTACTACAATCCGAGCGAATACAAGACGGACACTTCGACGGCAACGCCTGGTACCAATGACAACAATGACACAAACTCCAGTTCCGGAAACAAGCTGACGCCGACCAGTAAACCGACCACATCCCCGACTGTGCAACCGAATCCATCCACCGATCCGACCCAAAATCCCGAGCCCACTCCGGAGCCTACGACCGATCACACCGAGAAACCGAATCCAAGTCCGACCGCGTCCCAGGACTCAAGTTCGGACGCTCCGTCTCAGTCCTCCGCAAACGCGGAGAAATAGTCGGCATACGAACTGAAGCAAAAACGAGAGGTGCGGACATCGCAGAATTGAGCCGCGCTCCGATTGTCAGACTGACAAAATTCAATTTCGATGATTGGGGATGCGGCTCAGATGAACCGTACTGTCCTCGCATTCCCCACCGTACAACTACTCGGAAATAGCTGTCGCACTATATTTGTCGATGGCTTCCTGAAGCTTGTTGAGCTGATTGATGTATACGTTCGGATCAGCGGAAGCGGACGTATTTACTGTCTGCTGAGCATCGTTCAGAGCCACGGACAAATCCTGACGGGCGTTCAAATCGTTGGAGCGCACGGTACCGAGCACGTTCTGACCATCATTGACCTTGCTGATCAGATTAGCCTTCGCTAGGGTGACATCGCGGGCATTTTTGGAGTGCTCCACCGCGATTTCGGCACTCAGAATATCCTCGATCTTGTCTCCCAATTTGCGCGTGGCTTCGGTGATCCTTTCATCACTTGCCTGATTGTCTTCGGCTGAGGCAGACGTGTCGCAGCCAGTGTCGATCTTCGTTTTCACATTGCCTTCGTCGACTGCGGCACGTAAGTCAGCCACCGTTTGAGGATTCTGCACCTGATTCTCCGCAATCTGCAAATCATCGGCCGCACCGTCAACGGTCTTCTTCAAACGTTCCACATTGGATTGATAGATATCGACGGACTGTTGACAGGAACTCAGCACCTCTTGGTTATCAACACGTTGACGGAAACCGAACGCAAAACCTGCCACTACCATGGCGACTACAGCAATCGCGGCGATACCGACCAACTCGCGACGGTGTCGGTACGCGAATCCCTGCGGTTTTACCGTTGCCATAGAAACCCCGACACTATCAACTGAAGGTCCTCTGTATGAATCCTTTTCGGCAACCCGATCATCTCCAGTTAGAGGGAAATCATAAATCTTTGCGTCCCCTATATCGTGACTTCCACTTGGAACATGAACGTCCGGCCATTCACTAAACTCATTTCCCGACATACTCCAATATTCCCTTCTAATATTTCCAACTATCCTCTGGCACATTATACGGATGTCATGCCACAAGAGGGAAGACAGCAAAATTCTTACAACATATCTAGGGGTAAATCGGCAAACATACTTAGGGGAAAGTATCATACGTGTAAAAGGGGATGCAGCAACCACCCTAGCATGCAAAATTTTGGAGAACATTCAGGGGGGAGAGCATGACCGAGACCAAGAAAAAACTGCTCATAGTGCAAGAGGCCATGGGTGGCTGCGGTCGTAACGTCGTGGATATCGTCACCGGCATCGACCACAGCAGGTTCGACGTGACGGTCGCCTACGGAACCGGCCGACTTGATGATTATTACCGCAAGGCCCTGCCCGAAATGGAAAACCATGCGACGCTCATCCCCATCCCCGAACTAATCCGGGATATTTCCGCACCGAACGATATCAAGGCATGGTTACGCGTGCATGCTCTCATCAAGCAAATCAAGCCTGACATTCTGCACTGCCATAGCTCGAAAGCGGGTATCATCGGCCGCTCCGCAGTCATTGGAAGCCATGTGGCGAAAGTATTCTACACACCTCACGCCTACGCGTTCCAGGCTCGGGAATTTTCCAAACCCAAAAAGCTGCTGTTTGTGACGCTCGAGCGAATATTCAGCCATCTATTCACTACCTGTACATTCAACGTCTCTACCGGCGAGCGCGATATCGCATTGCAGTATGGGATTGACGATCCGAATAAATTCAAGGTCATCTATAACGGCATTCCCGACATCGCATTGCCGTCAAGCAAGGAGGCGTTGCAGTCACTGGGATTGTCCGGTTTGCCGCAGGACGCGATTATCGTCGGTTCGACCGTACGACTGGCGGCACAGAAGGATCCAATGACATTCGCGAGAATCGCCAAGATAGTCGTCGAGCGTGATCCGCGTGCGCATTTTGTTTGCGTAGGCGACGGAGATCTGCAGGATGATGTGGCGAGGTTCGTCGAAGACAACGATCTTGGCGGTAACATACATCTGCTCGGCTACCGGGATGATGCGGAGCGTGTCGTCACGGCGTTCGACGTGTACCTGTTGACTTCACTGTATGAGGGTCTGCCATATTCGTTGGTTGAGTCATTGCGTGCCGGTGTGCCGATTGTGGCTACGAATGTGACCGGCAGCAACGAAGTGGTGAGGCCCGGTGTGAACGGCTACCTGTTCGAGGTGGGGAATGTGGAGGATGGCGCACGCCAAGTGGAACGTGTCATCGCCGAACGGTTTTGCAATGGCAGGTTCTCTCCCGATGCCGTGCGTAATACGTATCTCGACAAGTTCACGTCGGAACACATGCTAAGCAGTGTGCAACAAAGCTATCTGAGCTGAATGAGCGTCTTCATTTTTTCACCTTCGCGTAAGTCCGCCACATTCCCTGACTCCGTCTCGAAGTACGGATGCCGCACTTACAAGTTCAATCCAGACACGCGCCTTCCCACCCCCTTATAATTGTATAGTTGGAGCACCATAGGAAGAGCGCGGAACATCCGAGGGAGATAATGACCAATCAGGAAGTCAAGGGGAGCAACCGCCAACAGCCGACTGTATTCTTTGTAATCCCCTGCTATAACGAAGACGAACAGCTTCCCATCACTGCACCGGTGTTGTATGACAAACTCACCGCGATGAAATCCAACCACCTGATTGCTGAAGATAGCTGCGTACTCTTCGTTGATGACGGTTCGAAGGATGGGACCTGGCAACGCATCAAACGACTCAACGGCACTGACCCGTCACTGTTCCACGGTGTGAAACTGGCCCACAATCGAGGTCATCAGAATGCGTTGCTAGCCGGTTTGATGACGGCCCTGAAGCGCGGCTGCGACGCCGCAATCAGCTTGGATGCCGATCTTCAGGATGATATCGACATGTTCGATAAATTCATCGAACAATACGTTTCGGGTGCGGAGATCGTATACGGCGTCCGCTCAAGCCGTGCCAAAGACACTTGGTTCAAACGCAACACCGCTGAAGCGTTCTACGCGTTAAACTCTTGGATGGGAGCCGAGACGGTCCGGAATCATGCCGATTACCGGTTGATGAGCCGCGTGGCATTGCGGGCACTTTCCGAATACAAAGAAGTCAACCTATTCCTGCGCGGCGTTGTGCCGGAATTAGGCTTCAAAACCGCAGTTGTCAAGTACGAACGTGGCGAACGGGAAGCAGGAGAAAGCAAATATCCGCTGAAGAAGATGATCAGCTTCGCGATTGAGGGCATCACCAGTTTTTCCGTCAAGCCGTTGCATTTTGTCACCAACATGGGTCTGCTGTCCATTCTCGTTGGCATCGCTATGTTTGTGTACGTGATCGTTTCCTGGGCGAATGACAATGTCGTTTCCGGCTGGGGGTCAATCATGTGTTCGCTATGGTTGATCGGCGGCCTGCTCATGCTATCGGTAGGTATTGTGGGAGAGTACATTGGCAAAATCTACTTGGAGGTCAAACAGAGGCCACGCTATATTGTCGAAATCAGTCTATAGCACATCGTCGGATGGCACTCTACGCAAATAGGGGAATACACAAACCCTCGTCGCCGAGACAAGCAACGCGATAACTCCGTCAAAATTCGCCATATTTTAGGGATATTCCGTGTAAAGCGCTTGTCTCCCCTAGCCCCTTATAATTTCTCCAGCAGAAAAAAGAGAGGACGACGGATGCAGAGCATCCGCGAGGAGGGACGCCGTGATTCAGACCAAAAACGACTTACAGCGATTCCTATCTCTAGAAAAGGCTTCCTACCTATACGGCGACCGACGCGACACGCTCATCGCATATCTCACCAACGACCCAAGAGTTCAGGTCTGGCGATACCAGAAGCGACTGCGAATATGCGAGTACCGATACAACAACCGCCACAAAACTCCGCTACATTTTTTCGCTTTTCTTTTGGCACGCAGAAAGAAGAACCATTTAGGCAGTCGCCTCGGCATTGAAATCTCCGAAAATATTTTCGACGAGGGGCTTCGCATCCACCATTACGGCAATATCGTCATCAACGGAGATTCACGCATCGGTAAGAACTGCGCATTGCATGGCGCCAATTGCATTGGCAATGCGGCAACGGATTTTGCCGCTCCCCAGCTGGGCGACAATGTCGACATCGGTGTTGGCGCGTCGATTATCGGCAATGTAACCATTGCCGATGGAACTCTAATCGGAGCGGGAGCCGTCGTCACACGCTCAGTTCTTGACAAAAACACCATCATTGCTGGCATACCAGCGAAACCGCTACATTGAGCCACACCGGAGAGCATATGACTTTCGTCAAAGTTTCAGTCTTTACGCCGCACAATCGGATGCTCGCATGCGCGTTGGCCAATGCATGTATTGCTGTCGTGGCCGTTCTTCTACTCGATGTTTTTTCACCATTGCATCCCTCAAACCTACGCTTGATGCCCGATCAGGATTTCTTCCAGCTCGTCGGCAAGGTGTGGGCCGAGGGTGGTGTGCCCTATCGAGACATATGGGACCAAAAAGGACCGTTCATTTTCTTTGTCAATATGCTTGGCTGGAAACTTACCGGCAACGGTTATGGCATCATCTTCATCGAATGCGTCTTTGTGCTCGTTACGATGTGGTTCCTCTGGCTGATCATCAACACGATGAATGATCATATGTGCTGTCTTGGCAATCGTAAACCCGTCTATTCATATGTCGTCAACATGCTGGTGCTGTGGATCTGCGTACTATGGATTGCGATATGTCTACCAGGATCATGGAACATGACCGAATTGTTCTGTTTGCCGTTTCTGGCTGCAAGTGCATGGCTGTTGCTACGCTCCCTGTTCACCTATCAAGATCATCCTATAAGCCAAGGCGCTTGGCGAGTACCCGGTCCATGGGCATATGTCCATGGACTGGCATTTGGCGTGTGCTTTATGACCCGTCTGAGTAACGCCGTGGGTGTGTGCGTGGGTCTGCTGGTATTGACCGCACTATTGATCATACGGTGTCGTTGGGGCAACCTAGGCATTTGCGCCCTAGGATTTCTGGCCGGTACAGCAACGTTCTTCATGCCGTTTGCCGCATATTTCGCAGCGCATGGCGTATTCTACGAGTTCATGTACGGTACTGTACTGTACAACCTGCACTATGCGGGTGGCTTGAGCACCACTGCGGGCATCCCCAGCTTTTCAACACTTGTCTTGGTATTTGCGGTGCCGGTCGCCATGTTGCTGGTGGGCGTTATTCGTCTGATTCGACATAGATCAATCACCTGCTACTCGGTTTTCCTTGTGTTTTGCGCAGTAACGCTCGCCGTCTTGTTCTTTAAGATGTTCGCCATCCAGACTGGATCTTACCTTCATTACACGGTAGTCGATATGGTTTTTCTTCCCTCCGTACTGGTACCAGCCGTAGCCTTTCTACGCAATAAGGTGTCACGTATCGTAGCACTGACATGCGTGACGGCCGCATTACTGGGATATGCCGGCATGCGCACCTATCAGGTCATGACTTGGCCGGAATTCAACAACACTTGGGTTGCCCAATTGGTAAAGCAATCCCAAGGCTCCATAGCGTTTTACAACATGAATGCGCTGGCATATACACTCAACGATGTAGAACCCGCCTATCCTTATGCGGTTTTTCAGGACTGGCAAGCCGAATTTAGCGATGATCTGCGCGCCACCATCATTAATTCCTATGCACAACCTCGTACTGAGATACTTGTGGTACAACAGTATGAAACTTCGGCACCGATAATCACCGACATACTTGACACAAAATATCAATTTGTTCGTTCTGTAACGGATCCTTCCGGTACCTATGCTATCTATCAATGCAAGGATGTCTAGCATTCACCTCAGGAACGCGATGAAGAGTCATCTAACATCGAAGTTCCACACACGGTCAACGATGAGGGAGGCCCGTTGCGTAAGTGAAGAACGCATTACCAATCCGGTGATTGGGGTGACTACAGCGACATTGATCATCAAGGATAGCGTTGTTAAGGCAACGAACAACATGATGCTGGCCACTCCATTGATCACTATCATCGCCGGACCGGGCACCGAAGGAACGCACAGGCTTACCACATACCAGAACACCACATCAAAAATTTGATTGCCGTGCAATAAGTAAACTCCGAACATTGCAGGTGCGATCAACGGTGCCAGCTTGCGCATGCCGCAGGGCTTGGATGGCCGCCGCACCACAGCGTAAAATATGCACGTCGCAATAGCCATGGGGAGAACAGGAACTCCTCCGAACATGGAATGTTCGGACCACTTAAACCACTGCGCAACAAAACCATCGGACACATATTCCACCGAGAAAAGGAACAGCAATAATGCTGCGCCGCCAATTACGCAACTCATTTTTAGACCAACACGGGACACATAAATACGATCTATGTATATTCGGATCCAAGCACCAATCATATAGATGATTACCGCATATAGTAGATTATTCCAATATGCCGAAAACTTGGAGAGTAATTGCCATATGCTTACTGCAGCAAGACCAAGAATCACCATCATATGATGTCGAGCACTGAGATGGGAAATAAGAATATTTAGCACTGGAGAGATAAACAACAGGAATATATAAGCCGTAGCGAACCAGTACACCGAATTCCATACTGGAAACACAGATTGAAAAATAGTGGTAACCTCAGGCAGACCTTTCCAATATGGAATAATAGAAGTAGGTAATACCTGTATGAACATCAGTAGATAATAACTTATACATAACAGCAAGCTATAGATGACAACCTGAATGTCAGTTTTAATTACGCGGTCCAACTTAAATGATTTATCAACCATAAAGTAGCCCGTAATAAGCAAAAAGCAACAAACACCAGTCTGACCTGTTATCTTATCAGCCCAAAACAGCAGGATATGAAGGAGGCTATCAGATTTCTCAGAATAACAATTATAAGACAAATAATGACAAAAAAATATCAAGAACAACGAGAATACGCGTAGTATCTCAATGTTCATATTTCGTCCAATCTTTTTTACTTCGACACCCATATTTTCACCATCTTGTACATTACATTTTGCAATATTTTTATCGCCATTGAAATAATCATTAAATCCCAAATAACGTTAAATACGTAGAATTCAGCAACATGATTATCCACCAAGAAATTTCAAGTTTCAGACATGTATTTTCCCATATATCCCACTCCACAGATAATACATACGCTACGAATGCTCCACATGCATTCTTTGCCAAAAGTACCATAGACATCGGTCAAGCTAACAACGTGTCGCCGTTTATCATATCGTATAATAAACAACGGTATTATTGAGATTAGCTACGATGCAATCGGCACAATTTGCCGCCACTCCGTCCGCATTGTAGTGTAATTGACCAGCAACACATATGAACAAGAACAAGCAATTCGTCATCAACCTTATAGCCTCACTGGTAAATTTCGTCGTCAACATGGGGATTGGCTTTGCCATCACGCCGTTCATCGTCAGCAGGGTGGGAGCCGAAGCCTATGGCTTTACAGGATTGGCCAACACCATGGTGGGATATGCGACGCTGTTTACCATAGCATTGAACTCTGTTGCAGGACGCTTCATCACTGTCGCATACCATCAAGGGGACAGACGCAAAGCAGATGCCTATTTCTCCTCGGCCCTGGCCGCAGATCTCGTTATGATTCTGGTGCCAACGGCAATCGCCGTCCCGCTAATCATCAATCTTGAACATGTCATTCGCATCTCCCCGCACCTAGTAACCGACGTCAAATGGTTATTCTGCTTTGTCTACCTCAACTATGTGGTGGCCACGATATCATCCGTACTTTCAGTGGCAACGTTCATTAAAAACAAGTTGTACTTGTCCAGTTTGGCCAACATCGCGTTCTCCGTGGTCAGAATCACCGTCATGGTGGTGTGCTTCGCATTGTTCCCCACCTACGTGCTGTTTGTCGGACTGGGAACTTGTTTGGCACAGCTCACATTGGCCATATTGAATTACGTGTTTACCATTCGCCTCACTCCTGAATTACGCATCAAACGAAATGCTATTTCACTTCGTGCCACATGGACGATGCTGTCCAGTGGCATATGGAACACCGTGATCAATTTGCAGCAGATCCTGCAAAATGGACTCAGCCTGCTCATCGCGAATCTAGCCATCAGTCCGTTGCACATGGGCTACTTGTCCATCGCCCAAGTCGTCCCCAATGCCCTCGTAACCCTTACCAACACCATTTCCGGTTTGTTCTCTCCCGAGCAGACCAGACTCTACGCGCAAGGCAACCACAATGCATTGTTGGATGAGCTCAAAACAGGAATGCGCATTACTGGATTATTCACCAACATTATCGTGGTGACCCTGCTGATCAACGGTTCGGCATTCATCGCCCTATGGCAGCCCAGTCAGAATACCCACATGATCTATCTACTCATGATACTAACCTTGAGTGGCTTTTTCTTCACTGGCATAGCAGGTACGTTGCAAGCAGTGCCTTTGCTGGTAAATCGGTTGCGTAACTACTCGCTCAGCTGGTTGGCATGCGGCATCATTTCACTTATCGCCACATTGGTATGTGTCAAATTCTCCAATTGGGGTATCTATGCCGTCGCTGCCGTGCCGCAAATCGTCGATATACTTGCGAACATCACTTTTGTGCCCGTATATGCTGCTATTTGCCTCCGGCTGTCTTGGTCGCGGTTCTATTCCGTATATGCGCAATATCTCGTCTCTGCCATAACGGCGATTGTTCTCGGCAATTTTGCCAAAACTTTTTTGCATATTCCGCAAACCAATTGGTTTGGTTTACTATTAGCATGCGCAGTAACCGCATTGATTACATTCGCATCGGATATGCTCTTCCTGCTTGGGAAACGGGAAAGAATGATCATCCTGCACAAACTGATGCGCTGGAGAAAGCTCTAAGATTCTTGATGAGCCTTCATCGCGCATCCCCGCCCACAGCGCTCTTGTCGCCGCGATGTTATGGGAGTGTAAGGTCACGCTCTTTTCCCGTTCCTCATATAGAATTTCTGCAATTGGGCGGCCACATCAGACATTTCATACCCTGCGGTTTTTACTTCGGCACTCCGGTCCCTCCGCTCAGCCGCATGACTGATCATGTTGTCCAATCGCTCCGCCCACGCCTCTGGACCATTTTCCAACCGTTCGAAGCTCATGAGCTCACACACCCGGGCCGATTCCGGCACTACAGCGGCGGAGCCGAGACAAGGCAGACCTGCACATTGAGCTTCGATGTATACGATGCCCAGTCCTTCAGCTACCGAAGGTAGCACGAAAGCGTCCATGGCCTGATAAAGTTCGGCGATATCAGTGCGTTGGCCAAGCAGCCGTACACAGCCATCCAGTTCCCCGTCAGCAATCCGACGTTCAATGTCATCGCGTAAAATGCCCTCGCCAACCAGAATCAACGCGGAATCCGGATTGATTGCATGATACCGCTCAAATACCTCTAGCAGAAACAACGGATTCTTCTGCGGTCGCAAACCACCGCAGAATCCGATAACCGAAGTATGATCCGCGAATCCCAACTCATGGCGCAGTCGTTCTCGCATGGCGGCGTCAAAGGCAAATCGCGCAGTGTCAATGCCATTACGGACCCAAGTGTATGGCTTACCTGGAAACATGAAATTCGCCGCCAGATCCGAACAGGCGAAATAATGCGTAGGGCATCGATCGATGTCCCTAGCGATGGCACGTCCGCGCATATCCCATAGCAACGCTCGCAACGGGTCCTCACGATGCTGATATTCCTCGATGTTATGGGAATGCAGAATGCGTAGCCCAATACCAGCGCGCTGAGCGTATTTCAACGGCAGCGCGTAGGAGAAATTCGCATGCATATGCACCCCCGCGATCTCCGGATGGCTTTGAAAAAAACGTGGCAAACATGTGCGCGACCGAATCAAGGAATCCCGCTGCGGCACGAGAACGCGATATATGGTTCCTCCCATGGATTGGATCTCATCCTCAAAATGCAGTGGACCATCGTGATAACCTTGCAGGAAATCAAACTGCACCTTGGTTCGGTCCATGTGACGGTACAGATTCATAATGAAAGTCTCAATACCGCCCAGACCGGTTGTCATACCCCACTGGAGAATGCGAATAGGCTGTGGGCTCATATCATTCCTCCCCCGCATTATCAATCAATGAATACAGTCGTTGTATCTGATCTTCATAGTCGAATCGTTCATTGCGTAGATTGGCGGTCAAGGTGCCACGCAAAGACGAATCTCCAAGCAGTCGACTGATTCCGTCCGCCAGTGCAGTCTCGTCAAGACGGACCAAGATTCCGTTACGTCCATCAATGATCTGTTCGCGGGAGCTCGGCACATCGGATGCGACAATCGGCTTAGCTATAATTCGAGCCTCCTGCAATGCTAGACTATATCCCTCGTATCGGGATGGTTGCACATAGACATCAGCCGCCTTGATATAAGGATAGGGGTTATCCACATGCCCTTTGAGAACAAAGCATTGTTCAAGCCTATATGAATGAATCATCGCTTCCAGCTCGGCTCGTTGATCACCTTCACCCAGCACCAGCCAGATGAAATCCACCCCCTGCCGGCGTAGCTTCGCAGCGGCCTTCACCGCGATATCGATACCCTTCTGCGAATGTAGGCGCCCTAATGTAACCAATTTGTTTGGATACTTGGCGAAATCGTCGGACAATGCTTGGGAGGCTTTGCGCCTGATGTCATCTGCGTCCAGCACGTTATACAGCACCTCGGCCTTGTCTGTGTATGCAGGTGCCAGCTCATCGAATCTACGCTTCACTGATTCGGACACACAAAATACCTTGTCATAGTATTTCAGATATGGCATGGCCAGGGGCAACCACTCCATACGTTCATCATGCATCCAAATCGCATGGAAATCCGCATCCAATTGAGCCCCAATGGTAGTGGTCAACGATCCATAGCCCCGAAAATCGAGTACCGCGTCGAAATGTTCCTTCGGCAGATCGTTAATGTGACAGGCGGCACAGTCATATACCAAATTATGTCGTTCGCCACTGCCGAGCGTCAGCAGTTTACGTCCGAATCGATATATGACACGTTGAATCGTAGTGTAGCCGGAAAAATCATTGAGCCCGATGCCGTATGCAAAATCCGAGGTGAAATGGCAGTGGCGAACTGTGACCTGTTCCGGGATCATCCTCAATAGTGGACCCTCGCGTTCAGGAGTCAACAGCGTCACCGAAAATCGGCGATAGTCCAGTCTGCGCAATAGGTGCACCAAAGCGATTTCCATGCCGCCATCTCCAAGGCCACACAAAAAAACGATACGTTTAATAGGGGCGTCAGTCATTGAGTCCTCCCTTCATGCAATTCCAGACGGGGTAAAATAACGACGGGCAAAGGGTTCCGCCGAGGATACGTACCCAATATCGTGGTGAATGCTGTCTCTTCAACGCATGCCACCAGTATCTACGCAGAATCGCCCTGTATTCGTCACAATGCGTTATATCGTTGACGTCATAGGTACGTAGCAACAGCTCTTCTGCCAGAATGGCATAGGACGCTTTTACCGAAGATTTCGATTCCTGCGGGACGATCGACATCATGCGTTCATGCGCTTCCAGACAGGTCGCGAGGGACTTCAAATCTACCTTGTGAGAGGTGGAATTAGGATTACTTCGGTAGTTGTACAGGCATTGGTTAGTACTTACCGTCACCGTAGACAACGATGCACATTCCACATTAAACAGTAAGTCTTCACACATGCTGATGTTTGAATCGAACTGAAGATCTCCCTGTTCGATTAATGTGCGCGAGAAAAATTTATTCCACACGTACCCTTTCACCCCTGAATACGCAAGAATGCAATCCAACACATCCTTTCTGGAAAGGATGCCCTCCTTAATCCGGTAGTCGGCCGGCTGCTCCCGCACGGTATCGGGGGTGTCTTCAGCCGATACGCTCCGGTAGTTGAATATGGCCATTTGCGCATGCTTGTCGCGGATCAATCCAAGCAGTCCGTCGATGGTTCCCTCTTCAAGCCAGTCATCCGAATCCACGAACTCCAGCCAATCTCCCTCCGCCGCATTGATGCCAGCGTTTCTTGCCATGGAGACGCCGTTGTTGGCCTGATGAATCACCATGACGCGGGAGTCCTTGTCGGCCCACGCATCGCATAAGTCTGCACTGCCATCAGTGGAACCGTCATCCACCAGAATTACTTGAATGTTGGCATATGTCTGCCGTAACAGGCTGTCAACACAGACATTCAGATAATTGCCAACGTTATACACAGGCACGATAAGGCTGACCAAAGGAGTGCCCGTATTCATGAACAGTCTCCGACCACTTGCTGAAGTTTATGGTACGACAACGGCGCCAAAGACAACAGCGTATGCTTGATTTTTCTTGAGACTGGAACCGTCCCGTCGTGTAATACCGGCCAGAGATGGCGTCTCATGTCACGCGCAATCCGCCGATATACCTCATGCGGGGCATCGCTCTGAAAGATGTTGAACAGTACATCTGCACGGCCCTGCAAGCGAAAATAATTCAGAGCATTCTGGTTACGGTAGCCATGCCGGGCCAGGTAGTCGCAGCATAGATCGGCAATCTGGATTTCATCGCATGAATGGTCATTAAACGAGTTCATATGCACGATGGAGCCTTGCCGGATGCGGTAGTGGTACAGCGGTTTCATCCGTACGAAGATCTTATTCATCTGCAAGAAGACCTGCGCGAGCACATAATAGTCCTCACTGTTCAATCCTTCGTGGAAGCGAACGCCTTGCTCACTTTTGAAAAAACGAGCATCGAACATTTTGCCCCATACCGGCCCGGCCAACGACAGATGATAAAGGAACTGAATCAAGGCCTCTTCACTGTCCATATCCCCCTCGGGTGCACGCCGCTTGTCAGTAACAATACTGCCATCCTCCAAATCATGCATACATGAGCACATCACCACATCCGCACCGCTTTGCTCATGCCAGCGCAGCAGTTCGGATACGTAGTTCGGCTCAACATAATCATCGCTGTCCACAAATGTGACCACGTCGCCAACGATGACGTCCAGTCCCGCGTTCCTTGCCGACGCCAGGCCGCCGTTCTTCTTATGTACCACACGAATGCGGGGATCACGCGCCGCCCACTCGTCACACATCTGGGGACAGTCGTCTGGTGAACCATCATCCACCACAACGATATCCAATCGTTCGTAATCCTGTTCCACCACGCTTCGTATGCAATGGTCGAGGTACGGTTCCACCCCATAGACGGGAATGACCACAGATACCACTGTCTGATCCGTCATCAGTCAGATCCTCCTTCGTTCGAATCAAATAAACGCAACAGCCGTCTCCAGCTATCAAGAATCGTCGCCATATCATATCGTTCGGCGTTGCTGCCGCTCATGGCCGAGTATTCGATACGCTTGGTTTTGTCGTCAATCAGCTCGTTGATAGCTGTGGCCATGGCATCGATATCCCCCAACGGTACGACCGTGCCGTTGATGCCATCTTCAATGACTTCCGACGGGCCGGTCAGGCAATCGAAACTTATCAGCGGCAAACGATGCATCTTGGCTTCGAGCAACACCAATGGCAACCCCTCAAAACGAGATGTCATCACAAACATGGCGGATTGTCGGTAATACGAATCCATATCACCGACCTGTCCCTTAAGAACCAGCCGCTTATCCAGGCCCGCATTGTGAATCTTTCGCTCCAGGACCGACCTATCCTCACCTTCTCCGAGAATCACCCACTGCCAGTCCGGGTGATTCGGCAAAACCTTGACCGCGACCTCAACCAGCAGATCAAAGCCTTTCTGGTAGGTCAACCGCCCCGCGCTAAGAATCAAACGGGAACTAACATCATAGCAAGCCTCAGCAGGGGTTCTCATGGGATTCGCAATCGCCATGATCGGACATTTCAGCTTGAGGTTGCCTTCATAAAGCTTTCTGTCGGTTTCGGTCAATGTCACGATGGCATCCGCACGTCGTGCCGCCCAACGGCGGGTCAGCTTACGGTAAGGCACTCCGGGATTCTGTAGGTAATTGAAGTGTTCCCATGACACCACCTTCACGCCGGTACTATGCTTGGCCGGTAATGAGTACATATCCAAGATACCGTCAATGTCAATCAACACATCGATATGCTGGTCATCAACAATGTTCCGCAATCGTCTGCAGGTATCGAAATAGTGTTGCATGCCATGCGTGACCGTCGGGTACAGCGCAAATCGGTGGATACTCGGATCAATCGAGAAGAACGGACTATCGTGCTCCTCGAACAAGCTAACGAACGAAATCTCGTAATCAGTGCCCGCCAAGAGCTCATTGGCAATCATGATGGACACGTTTTCCGTGCCACCTGATCGGGTGATGTCGCCGGAGAAAAACCCAATATGCATCAGGCCTCCATCTTTCTGACCATATTCGCATGCCGGCCGATACGCCCTTTGATCTTATTGACATCCCGCTTCCACTGGGATAGTCGTTGATTACGAGAGAACACCAGCAGATGCAATACCGGGAAGGTGGCCGCCTCATGACGAACCCACGAACCAAAATCCGGTTCGAACAACACGGACGCAAGCACATAGCCTAGGAAAATCGAAATGGCCAGAAACTGCGTCTCATCTTCAATCTCGTCGAGTTTGCCGAACAAGTGCGCCAGATATACGGTCACGGCGACCTGGAAGCAGAAGAACGGTAGATATTGTATGCCTTTTACCGCCAACTCGAGGGGAATCATCATGCGGAACGCATTGATCAGATAATTCAACAGGAACAATGGCAGATTCGAGGAATTGTCTCCACCAACCCAGTTCTTGATGATGGTGACGCTGTCGACGTCATCCTCTCGACCGTTCAGGCTATAGTCGCGGATGCCCATGATCTGCTCGTACTCGTCGTGCATGGCCACACTAGCCACCACCATCATCATGCACACCAGCAGATACATCGTCACCGTCGTGATGATGATCTTGACCGCAGGAGGAAACCTATGATTTTTGCGGAACACCGTCAAAATGCAGTAAATGGCAAGCACAAGCGCCGCAATCAGCACATAGTAGGAGCGGAATACCTTGCTCTCGAAATACAGGATTACCGCCGCAAAAGCAATCTTCATGGTAGAACTTTCAATCGGCATCAGTAGCACCAGATAGACCGCCATGAAGAACAGGAACTGAATAACGTCCTTACCGATATTAAACACGTAAATATTCAATAGGCCGATGCAGGCCAGCAAAAAGATGGCTTGCACCATGTCGGGTTCGGGAAGCTTGAGCACCATGAAAAACACGATTACGGTCAGCAACATTCCTAGGAACCAACTCCACTGACTGATGGAGGTGAACCCAAAGATGTTGATGGCCTTGAAGAAGTTCGCCGCGACAATATAGCTACCGGTCCAAGCCTTTACTCTCATATCTTCATTGACCATGCCGACGATGCGGTTATTATCGTAGAAGTATTTTGCCGGAAGCATCATGGTCAGCAGCTTGGCTGCCAACATCACAACGAAAGTGAGAACCAGAACAGCGTTCTTGTTACGGCTCTCCCACCAGCTGCCTTTGTTCCCAAGTCCAAGCTCATTGCTCATGAATCGTAATCACCTCAAACACGTGTGGATTCGGCCAACGCGTCCACATAGAACCTTTGCAGCCATTCCGCGTTGGCCTTGATGTCGAACCCCGCCTTGGTCACCTTGTCCGAGCCTTCCGTGCGATTGGTTTCGGCGTATTCGGCATGCTGGTCCAGAATCCGTTTGGCCCATTCCGCAGGAGTGGCATTCAATCCGATAATCTGCACATTTCCTGTCACATCGCACTGTTCGGGCACACGATCGGAAATAGTGCATGGCAAGCCGGACGCCTGTGCCTCGATCATGGTCACTGGCAAGCCCTCGTACAGGCTTGGCAAGATAAAGGAATCCATACCTTGCAACAGTCGGTTCACATCGCCGCGCACGCCAAGGAACTCCACGGCATCAGATAGACCGAGATCGTCCACCTTGGCTTTAATTTGGTTCTTCAACTCGTCGTTCAGCTCTCCGCCGCCCACGAGCCACAGCACACTGTTCGGATGACGCTTATGCACCCCTGCGAAGATGTCAATCAGAAATGTATGGTTCTTTTGCGGGAAGAACCGCCCTACATGGCCGAGCACGAAAGTACCCGAATCGGTGACGCCAAACTCCTCACGCACCTGCGTTGCGATGGCAGCATCATATCGGTAGGCCGACGTGTCGATGGCGTTACGTTGCTGAATCACCCTGTCACGGTTCTTCTCACCGTACAGCCACTCTCCCGCTTCGGTTCCGCATGCAAACATGTGCGTCACATACTTCGGCAGACGCATACGGAAGTATTCTCGGAAGATGGATTTCAGATTGAAACCGACCGGGCGATTATGCGCATGTGCGATACGTACCGGAATGCCTTTTTCAGCTGCGATCCGTAACGGGAAGTAGCTACGTTCCTCAAGGTTCGAATGAATGATCCGATATTCCGTGTGCTGTTCGAGGAAGTTGCGTAATTCACGCTTGTACCGTCTGAAATACTGCGGGTACATTGGGCACATGCGGTAGATGCGTCCCCCAAGCGCCTCGATTTCATCCTCGTAGGCCGCACGGTAATCACGGTTCACCAGAAAATCATAGATGACTTTGCTGCGGTCAAAATGGCGCAGATAATTCATCATCATGGTTTCGGCGCCGCCACGATCCATCACCGTGTCAAGTACCAGTACCCGAAGCGGAGCATGCTCAGTCATGGCGGACCTCTTCCTTGAGCAGCTGTTGTTCCAAGCGGACCACGGTATCGGAAGGAATGTTCTCGGCTATCACGCATCCGGCGCCAATCACGCAGTTGTCTCCGATGGTGGCGCCTTTGAGAATCGTCACATTGCTGCCGATCCAGCAATGCTCGCCGATTACTACCGGCGCCGTGGAATAGCCTTGGCCTTTGATGGCTTCCTTCTCGTCGGCAAAACGATGATTGTGATCGTACACACGCACGTTCTCCCCGAAAATCGTTTCGTTGCCAATTCTAATCTCCTTGATGGCATGCACCGCACAATCGTTGTTGAAGAAGACATTGTCTCCGATGGTAATGGTGCCACCCATCTCAGCAGTCAACTGCAACCCCTTGCGGAAATGCAACGATTTGCCCCAGTGGACGGATTGGCCGTAAATAACCTTATAGAGGGACTTCAGCAGCACTCCGGTAAACCGGTACCACAGCTTCACCACTATCATCGAAACCCCCCTACTGTGCGGACATGGGACAGTTACGTAAGCTGTCGCTTACTTCTTGGAGCGCACGGCACGCGACTTGGACTTTTTCTTAGGAGAAGAGCCGTCTTTGTGGTCTTCGCAGTAGTAATAGCTGGAACGGCCGGCATTGTTCACGGGAACCATGTTCAATACCACGCCACGGATAGCGGTCTTGGACATACGGAATTCCTTCACCACTTCGCGCAATGCCTTTTTCTGGGCAACGCCCTGACCTACGACTAACAGCAGCATGCCACCCCGTTCCGCGAATACAGCGGCATCGTTGGCTACGGTCATGGGAGCAGTATCGACGATGACATAGTCATAACGTTCGGCAGCCTGATCAATCAACTGACGCATGGCATCGGATCCCAGAATGATACCGGACGTCGTCTTCTGTTCCTCCGCAGGCAGCACATGCAGGAAGGATTTCCAATATGGTTGAATAGCTTCCTTGGCAGAAACCTCACCGGCCAGTAACGAAGCCAAGCCGATACCACCGTTCAGCCCCAAGGCGGAGGCTACGGATGGATGTCGCACATCAGCGCCGATAAGTAACACGCTCTTGCCCTTTTCGGCGAACGCCGCAGCTATATTCACCGATATCGTGGTCTTGCCCTCGCGTGGGTTGGCGGAGGTGACGATGATGACATTCGGCTGGTTTACATCCTTCGGAGTCACGAAGGAGATATTCGTAGCCAGACGGCGGATTTCTTCCGCCGCACGACCTCGAGGCTTGGCAATGACAACAGGAATGTCATCGGACATTATGTGGGCTTTCGGCATGGAAGCAAGCACGGGAACACGAACGATGGATTGCACATCGGTAGCGTCATTGATGCCCTTATCAAGCATCTCACGGATAAAGGCACCCAACATCGCGATGACCAATCCCGCGACGACACCGATGGCAAGGTTCGCCTTCACGTTTGGGGAAGAGGCGGAGCTAGGTTCCACCGGCGCTTGGATAACGACAAAGGAAACATTCGCACCAGCACCTGCCATCGCATCGGCTTGCTTCTCCAGCTGCCTCGCCAGCTCGTTGACGATACGCACGGTTTGTTTCGGATCGGAATCCGTGGCATAGATATAAACAATGGACGAGGTGTCGCTGGACACCGCCGAAACGTTGTCGCGCAACTGCGATGGCGTAGTGTGAAGCCCTAGGTTGTCTATGGTGGATTGCAACACTTCATCGGACTGTACAAGATTCGGATATAGGGTGGTCAAAGACGTGCTGTTCGGGTACTGCTGCCCTGTGGCAGTCGTATCCTCGCTGGATAGCGAAGAACTGCTTTGCGCCAATATCTCGGTACTCGTCGTATAAACCGGTGCTGTGGTGAACGTCTTTCCCGCGACGACACCAACCACAGCGCAGAAAAGCAATATTTCCACAACCCAGTGCTTCTTGATGGCTCTCAGCACATCCGATATAGTCATGTTCCCTCTCATTCTCACACCGAAGCGGTTGTCATCCCGCTCGCCGAGAAGCGCTCTGTCTTTCGTAGGCTATCTTACCGGCCTCTCCGACAAGAGCAAACCCCTATTTAGGCATTAGGGAATCCCCTCCACATACCTCCTTAGTATGCACCCTTATGGCTGAGCACTGCACCGACGGTGCGGAACAGCAACACTACGTCACCCAGCACGGACCAGTTCTGCACGTAGCTCACATCCAACGCCTCGGATTCCTCGGCGCTCAAATCGGAACGACCGGACACTTGCCATGGGCCGGTGATGCCGGGCTTGACCAGCATTCGCGTAGCGTACAGCTGGTTATAGCGCTCGTACTCTTCCGGCAATGGCGGACGTGGACCTACCACGCTCATGTCTCCTACGAACACATTGAGGAACTGCGGCAGTTCATCTATGGAGAAACGACGAATGAAATGACCGACTTTCGTGATTCTCGGGTCATCCTTCATCTTGAAGATGAAGCGGTCCTCCTGACCGGTCTGTTCAGCCAGCTCGGCCTTCAACTCGTCTGCATTCGTAACCATAGAACGGAATTTGATCATCTTGAACGGCACGCCGCGCAGACCGATGCGTGTCTGTGTGTAGAAAATCGGACCGCCATCGGTCAGCTTGATGGCTATGGCCACCGGCACGGTGATGAATAGCGACAGCAGAATCGCGACACAGGAGACAACCAAGTCGAACGCTCGTTTGGCAATGCGCACCGCAGGCGTGTACTGCGGCAGTCGCATGGTAATCACCGTGTTACCTTGGATGGAGCGCACCGTAGTCTCATGGCCCGCAGTATCGGCCGCAGACGTGATCAGGGCAATCTCCAGACTCAATGACTCCATGCGTACCGAAAACGTGTTGAAGTTATCTGATGAACGATGCAGCACATCCGAGATCATCACCGTCTGCGCGCCCATGTCCACCATGTTCTCAGCCAAATGGCGGTCGTTGTACTGAACGACCGGAATGTTTTCCCGCCAGTTATCTTCAATCTGTCGTCGTATCGCATCCGCGTCGGAATCGGCAACAATACGACCATCTTGCCCTGTACGAATCGGGCATACCGCCACCGGATAGTAGTTGAGTTGCTGACGTTTGCGCAGGAACCGCAACGTTCTGCCGATGCCTTCCGGCGAACCGACAAGCACGGTGCCGTATGAATACGCACCTTTACGTCGCCCCTGGGTGATCCACACACGCGAGACCACGCGCTCCATCATGGTGAACAGCCAACCGACGAACACCGTCAAGGTCAGACCGCCAAGCGTTAGGTTCAGTCCAATCACGAAATTTACCGCGCACAGTGCAATCCAGCTAAGCACCATGCCTTTGAACAGCAGCAGGTTCAGCTGATAGCCGTCGCCCATCACATGACGGTGGTACACGCCCGCGTAGTGCAGGCTGATGATCCACACCAGCGCCGCACCCACCATGTATAGCATGTCATTGATGATGCCGTCGAGCTGAAAATCCAGGCGAGCGGCTTGCAGATAGCCCATCTCGCCACGCATGTCCAACACGGCGACACCGGCCAAGATGAACATCACCGCATCGCACAACATCAGACCCAGGTTGAGGAAGAAACGCCAATACAGCACCCGCGACAATTGGCTTTGTCTCAGATCATTCATCTGTCTCTGCGTTCTCACGCCTACAGCAACACTCAAGATGGCCTCTCCTCTCCCCGTACGGCGTCCTTTCTTTACCCTATCTGATGAATCATTTCGAGATACGGTAAGCATGTAACGATTATCACCGTACACACACAACCCCCCCCCCCGAAAATAAGATATATCCACGAGGCAGGGCGAAAATAACGAATCACCCGTCATTTCCCCGTTTGGAGAGCGGAAATCACAATTATGTCGCCCCAGACGCCTTATTTGCGCCGCAAAACGTCTAAAAAAGTAAATCGAGCCGCATCCGATATGCCATGACCTGTTTTTCGGTCCGGCACTGTCGGGCTACGGCTCGATCCAGTAAGGCTCCGTCGCCAAAGACGTTTCGGCTGTCAGATAATCAGACAGCGAAATCGAACGTCAGGCTTCCTCCGATTCGGCTTTCTTGCGGCCGCGTTTCTTCATCACCCCCGCCTTGGCGTCAGCCACGGAGAACATCGCCACACGCTCTTCCGGATAGAAGGTTCCCTGCATGGACTGGAACGTCACCTGTCCGTCCTGAGGCTCATCAAGCTTGAAATACTTCAACACGGAGTCGAGAACCATGGCGTCCTTGATGTTCACGGAGGCGGTCTGCTTGCCTTCCGGCTTGCTGAACTTCACGGCATTGGCGTCGGTCTGCTTGCATGGTTTGACGGCGAATTGCTTGGTCTTGTCGTTGATCAGCAACTTGACATACGCCGGGTATCCGAGCGCGATCGCAGTCGCCTTGTTGAAGCGCACCACATCTTTGGTGATCAGCATGGAGAGCTTGCCACGCGGCGCAGTCATATTAACTTCCTCAAAACCCTGTAATACCGACATGCTTTACTCCTATTCGAAAACAGTTTTAAACAAATTTATTAATAAGTGTACTGCTTAATAACGGTAATTCAAATTCGAATAGGATTATTTTTTGAATTTAATATGATCCCGTTCCACGGAATACCACTAAAACTGTTTTCGCGAGAATGGCCAAATCGCCAGTAATGGACCAATTTTCGATATAGGAAACGTCTAAATATTCACTTTGCTCTTGGGAAAGATCGGAGCGTCCGGAAACCTGCCACGGTCCGGTGATGCCGGGCTTGACCAACAGTCGCGCCGAATATAATGACCCGTACCGCGCCACTTCCTCGGGCAGCGCTGGACGCGGCCCCACCAGCAACAGGTCTCCCTTCAAGACGTTGAAGAATTGCGGGAATTCATCCAGCGAGGTCTTTCGAATAAAATGACCGACTCGGATAATGCGTGGTTCGTCTTTCATTCTGAAAATAAAACGATCGGACTGGCCATTTTCTTCTGCAAGCTTTTTCTTCAACACTTCGGCGTTGGTAACCATGGAACGGAATGTATACATCTTGAACGGCTGACCATGCACCCCGATACGGGTCTGAGGGAACAATACCGGGCCGCCGTCATCCAATTTGATGGCGATGGCCATGCCCAGCATCAACGGGGAGTACGACCAGTGCAACCGCCGAGCAGATGATGTCAGGCACGCGTTTGATCACGTATGCGGAATTGGTGTACTGCGGCAGACTCGCCAGCAGCACGGGCTGTTTCGTGGTATTGCGCAGGTAGAGACGATGATCGCTGATGTCGGCCAACAATACTGACAACGCCAATTCCATACCCAAGGATTCGATGACCAGAGACATGCCATGCAGCATCTCGGAATCACATGACAGCACGTCGGCGATATACACCTCCCTGCGCACCGAGGCTTTCAGACGCGTGAGTGGAAGAACTTATTCACTCTGCTCGGAAGCACCCCCTTCGGGTGTGTCAGTGGACATGCCTGGTTTCGGCTGCTCATCGGAGCCTGAAGGCTGGTTATTCGTCGTCTCGTTATCCGTCGGCGTTTCGGTGGCGCTTGGCGAAGGCGATTCGGATTCGGTGGTCTTGGATGACGACGGATCGGGCACGGTCGTGGTGGATCCACGCCTGTAGGTATTCGTGCCACCATTCGTATTGGTATTGGCCTGCGACTGGGCGTTGGCCTGGTTCCGTGCGGCGATGGAGGCGTTCACACCATCGGAGGCGGCGGTTAGGCCACTGACGGCGTTCTGCATGGCCTTGGTATCCGTGCTGTTGCCGTCGATCAGTGCCTGTGCAGTACTGATGGCGTTTTCCAATGCCACACGCGTGGCATTGTCGGCCACCTTTTACAGGCTGCCATCCAGCAGTGCCTGTGCGGCATCGATGGCATTCCGCAGATTCGTACGTGCTTGGTCGATGGCGTCCTGCTTCGTTTTGGCGGTCTTGCTGTCGGTCACGAACGTGGTCGTCGAAGTCAACGCTTTGGTGTTCTCCTTGATGCCACTGAGTTGCTTGCTCATCAAGCGGGCATGCTGGCGCAATACTGGGTCGGACCGTGACGCCTCGTAGCCGCCTACGGTCTTCATGTTTTGCGCATCGGCAATCGCATCATTGAGCTTCGTCATCATCCGTGCATCCATCACCTGACTGGCGGTGGTATCCTGCAATGCGGCCGCCTTCTTCAGTGCCGCAGCCATACTTGTATTGGCGGAATCATATTTTTTCCCAGCCCGCTCGCATGTGGTGACGGCCGCACGACGTTCCTGTGAGGTCTGGCGGTTGCGCCACAGGAGCAGACCGATCACCACCGCCATCACAACGACCACCGCGACCACTCCTGCGATGATCTGCTTGGTATGGGGTTCTTTCGGCGTGACCGGAACGAGTTTCAACGGACCATGTTCCAAATCCTTGGAGATATCTTCGATGGGATCGGCCACTTTGATCGCGGCATCCGCGGCATTGCTGACGGGCGGCATATCGAACAGCGGAATGGTGGATGGTGCATCCATGATGCTACGCAGATTCACCAACGGCACGGTTTCGGAAGCATCCGTAGTACTGGTAACGCCCGCGGTTTCAGCGGCGGGAGGTGCAGCGGCCAGAACAGCCGTATCCCCGGCGCCCGTGTCGAATTTGTCTTTGCCGCTGGAGGAAACAACCCTTCTACCTGTGGGAAATGACTCTTCGACAATGGGTTCCGACTCGGGAAAGCTCAACGGCGGAATATCCCAAAGAGTATCAACGATATCATGGGAGTCGCTATCCAATGTGTCCTCGACAGGCTTGGAATCATGCTCATCGTTTCCCATATATCCTCAATTTCGCATATATACCGACCATTGGCTGCAAACTTGCCGGGTTCTAAAACCACTAGTCTATATTCCGCCATTCCCAATACGCTAGAAAGGAACATGAAAAAGCTCCCGCCGATCGGCGGGAGCTTGAACAACGTTCGGTCAGTGCCTTTTGTCCTTGTGTATTTTGTCAAATCGAGGTGGACGCTTTCAGCACTTAATCTGAACACGGTCGGCGTCCAACTTGAACACCGTCGGTGGCTGGTTCTTTGTTTTGTTGTTTGGTTGGTTTATTTCATGAGGGCGTGTCTGTTCCGGTAGGATTCGCCATGGAAACGGACGATCCTGTCGTGGTGCACGATGCGGTCGATGACCGCGGCGGCCATGTCCCCGTCGCTGAACACGTCGCCCCACCTGCTGAACTCGAGGTTCGAGGTGAAGATGACGCTGCGGGTCTCGTAGCTGTCCGCGATGACCTGGAACAGAGGCCTGGCCCCGTCGATGTCGATGGGCAGGTAGCCGAGCTCGTCGATGATGACCAGCCCGGCCCTGCCGATCGTTCTGAGCTCGGCGTCCGGCCGGTTCTCGTCCTTGGCCTTCCTCAGCCGCATGACCAGGCTCGAGGCGGTGAAGAACCTGACGGGAATCATGCGCTGGCAGGCGAGCACGCCGATCGCGATGGCCAGGTGGGTCTTGCCGCAGCCGACGTCGCCGTAGGGCACGAGGTCCTCGGCCCGGTCGACGAAATCCAGGCTTTCCAGCTGCTCACGCCCCCGGTCGGATGGGAACGAGGCCATGCTCCAGTCGTAGCCGTCAAGGGTCTTGTTCTGGGGGAAGCCGGCCTGTTTGAGCAGCCGCCGGCGTTTGGATTCGGCGCGGCCCGCGTTCTCCCTCTCGAACAGGTTGGCGAGGAAGCCGAGCTGGCCCGGGGTCGCGTTCCCGACGGCGTCGCGCAGCACGCAGTGGGTCAATGGCAGGTTCCGCGCGGGTTCCATGACCCGTTCGGGCGTGGCCTTGTCGACCACGCGCCCGCCGCGTTTGCGTGGCTGTCCGCTTCGTGTGCTCATTCGGTCTCCTCCATGTATTTGTCATGGCGTTTCAGGTCCTGCCCGCCTTCGGCCGTCCTGCCTTCGAGGATGCGTCTGGCGCATGTGGCGATCGTCGCGCGGTCGATGGTCCGTCCGGCGTCGATGACGGTCTCCACCGCTTTGACGGTGGCGGCGAACCCGCATTCGGCGGCCACGGCGCGGATGTCGTCGAGCAGGTTGGCCCGCGCGCGCCCGTCCATGCGGTCGAGCAGGGAACGCACGGTCCCGGGGAAATCGCTCCTGATCGGGCTTTCGCCCCATATGCGCGGCTTGCGCGCGATGATCGCGAGCAGGCTCGTCGGATCCGCCTGGGTCCTCGTCGATTTCCCCCGCACGCGTTCCAACGTGACGATATGCCCGCCGTCGGGATCGCGAAGCTCTATCTCGAAGACGCGCACCCCGGCCTACAGACGCATCGAGCGCCATTTCGGACCGGCCGGATACCGGTTCGCGTCGATGACGACGGAGCCTGTCTTGTCGGCCTTCACGCTCCTCCAGTCGCACGGGTCGAAACGGACGCCGGGCAAGGGCAGCATGTGGTCCTTCTCCGCCTCGAACAGATCCCTCACCGGAACGCCGTGCCGGTAATGGTCCGATCCGGCGACGCGTTCGCACGCGTCGAGCCACACGCGGGTCAACGCCCGGAAGCTCTCGGCCGACGGCATCGGCACCATCAGGTTGCGCCGGACGAAGCCGACTGCGTTCTCCACGCTGCCCTTCTCATGGCCGGAACACGGGTTGCGGAACCGGGGCTCGAACCCGTAGTGCGCGCAGAACAGGGAGAACAGGCGGGTCTGGGTGACCGTGCCGTCGGCGTTGCGGTGGCCCACGCCGGTGGCGTTGTCGAACACCACCACCCTGGGCGTCATGCCCGTCCTCTCGAACATCTCCGGCAGACCCTGGCACACGCATTCCGCGGTCTCGCCCGGCAACGCCACCGCCCAGCGCATGTTCGAATACGGGAACGACCCCGCCAGGAAATGCACGACCCGCTCCACGCCCACGACCACGGCCCGCGCCTGGCCGAAATCGACCTGGGCGCTTCCCGGCGACCACTCCAACTCGGCGAAGCCGTCCGACTGCGCGCGATGCTCCTGCCTCCAACGTTTGACCCAGCGCTGCACCGACGAGTACGAGCCCGTGAATCCGCATTCCGCCACGAGCCTCTCGTACACGCGGGTCGCGGTATGGCGCTGCTTGACCGGCATGCGCAGATCGGCGGTCAGCCATCCGTCGACGACGGCGGCGTACCCGTCGTCGGCCAGCGACCTGCCCGGTCGCGCGCCATTCGATGGCCTGGGCGAATAATCCCCGTGGTTGGCGTACTTGACCACGGTCGTGCGCGATACGCCGAGCCTTCGTGATATCTCCTTATGCGTCAAACCTTGGCGGTCGAGCTGCCTGATACGCTGTTGAACACACACCGGTGTCGTCATTTCCTTTCCTCCCGGGAACCATCAGTTTGGTTGATAAGCACTCGGGAATCTACCAAGGAACCGGACGATGCCGGTGTTCTCATCCCACCGGCACCACCACCGACGACACTGTCCAAATTGAACGCTCAGGGTGTACAGAAACAAGTGCCGACGCTGGACACCTTTATTTGATCACATACAGTCCTTGCGGCACGACAACCTGCTGAGTGTTAGTGTTCTCTGCAGAAACCACTGAACTCTCCATCTAAATCAAAGCCTATTCTAGAATGTCCCCTCATAGAGGGTGAAATCACCGCTTGTCGGTGTTAGGCACGAGCATGATCTCACCGTCGGCGATACCTTGCAAATGTTGGCCGTACGGGCTTTTACCGTACCGTTCGGCGGATTCCACAAGCTGCCCACGACTAATCCACCCGTTCTCGTAGGCAATCTCCTCCACGATGGCGATTGGCAAGCCCTGCGCGTGCTGCACGGTACGCACGAACTCACCCGCCTCGAACAGCGAATCCATCGTGCCCGTATCCAGCCACGCATACCCGCGGCCCAGCGTACGCACGTTCAACGCGCCCGCATCGAGATACATGCGGTTGAGGTCCGTAATCTCCAGTTCACCACGTGGACTCGGCTTGACCTGCTTGGCGAAATCGACCACACGTTCGTCATAGAAGTACAGGCCCGTCACCGCGTAATGCGATTTCGGCCTGGCCGGCTTCTCTTCGATCGAGATGGCCTTCTTGTTCTCGTCAAACTCAACTACGCCGTAACGTTCCGGATCGTCCACATAATAGCCGAATACGCTTGCACCCTCGCCGGACTCCGCCTTGCGTACCGCACCGCGTAGCGTGGCGCCCAAACCATTGCCATAGAAGATGTTGTCTCCCAGTACCAACGCGCACGGCTCGCCGTCAATGAACTCTTCACCCAGCAGGAATGCCTGCGCCAGACCATCCGGGCTGGGTTGCACCTTGTAGGAGAAGTTCACGCCATAATGCGAACCGTCGCCCAGCAGCTTTTCGAAGTTCGGCAGATCCTTCGGCGTGGAGATGATCAGGATGTCACGGATCCCGGCCATCATCAGCACGCTGAGCGGATAGTAGATCATCGGCTTGTCATACACCGGCAGCAACTGCTTCGACGTGACCGTGGTCAACGGGTATAGACGGGTTCCGGATCCGCCCGCCAGAATGATGCCCTTCATTGACTTCTCCTTACCTATGGTGTCCCTTCGACGAAGGAGACGGATTCAGTTCTTCAGTTCCCTGGCGACGTATGCCTTCAGGGATTCTTCCCAATCCGGCACGTTCAGACCGGTCCGTTCGATCTTCGCGAGGTTCAGCGCCGAATTGGTCGGGCGCGGACTGACCGGGTTCTTCGCATTCGCGAAATACTGGTCGGTCGAAATCGGCTTGACCTTGTCGCCGTTGCCATTCGTTTCATCGAACACCGCCTTGGCGATGTCCGCCCAGGACTTCACCGCACCGGAACCGGTCAGGTTGTACGTGCCATATTCGGCGTTCGCACCCAGCAGGTGGAAGATCGCCTCGGCCATGTCTGTGGTGAAGGTGAGCCGACCGTACTGGTCGTCCACCACGGTCACCTCATTGAGCTGGTCGTTCGGGTCGGCCACGCGATCGGAGAGCATCATCATGGTCTTCACGAAGTTATGGCCTTCGCCGATCACCCACGAGCTGCGTACGATATAGTGGCGAGGCGCGTTCGCCACTGCGATGTCGCCGGCGGCCTTGGTCTGCCCGTACACGCCCAACGGCGCGAACGCCTCGGTCTCGCCGTGCTCTTTCTCGACGCCGTCGAACACGTAGTCCGAGCTTACGTGCACGAGCGTGATGTTGTGTTCCTTGGCGATTCCGGCCAGCAGGGCCGGTCCTTGCGCGTTCGCCTTCCATGCGATGGGGCGGCCTTCGCCGGTTTCGGCCTTGTCCACGGCCGTGTAGGCACCGGCATTGATGATCGTACCGTACAGGCTCCAATCGAACTGGTCGTATTGGGTCGGGTCGGAGAAGTCGAACGTGTCGATGTCGTTGAATTCAAAGCCTTGCAGACCATGGGTCTCCACGTAGTCGCGGATTGCGTGGCCGAGCTGGCCGTTGCAACCGGTCACCATCGTGCGACGCGGCGCCATGGGCTTGGCGTTCTTGAGCATTGGATGATGCAGGTCGGCTTCGCTTCGTTCGGATTCCTCAAGCGGGATCGGCCACTGAATGTTCAGTTCCGGGTCGGCGAGGTTCACGAAAGTATAGGTCTTCTTCTGTTCCAGACTCCAGTGCGCGTTCACCAGATACGTATATGCGGTGCCGTCTTCAAGGGCCTGGAAGCTGTTGCCCACGCCACGCGGCACATAGATCGCCTTCGACGGATCCAATCGGGTCGTATACACCTGACCGAAGCTTTCGCCTGGGCGCAGGTCCACCCACGCACCGAAGATCTCACCCGTTGCGATGGAGATGTACTTATCCCACGGTTCGGCGTGGATGCCTCGCGTCACGCCCTTCTTCGCGTTGAAGCTAATGTTGTTCTGCACCGGTCCGAAATCCGGCAGGCCCAGTTCCAGCATCTTCGCTCGCTGCCAGTTCTCCTTGAACCAACCGCGATTGTCTCCATGCACAGGCAGGTCAAACACCAGCAGGCCCGAAATGTTCGTCTCCGTGACCTTCAGTTCCTTCTCAAATTCCATATTTCCCATCTCTCCATCAGACCATTCGAATGCGGATACGACGGATTGGGCGATGAGGGACTCGAACCCCGACATCCAATCCTTGCCAAGCCTCACTGACCTTGGGCCTTGTAGCGCGCTTCGGTCGCGGCCTTGGTCTTCTCCCACCACTGGCGGTTTTCGGTGTACCAATCGATTGTCTGGCTGAGTCCCGATTCGAAATCCGTGTGGGTCGGGGTCCAACCCAACTCCGTCTGCAGCTTCGTCGAATCGATCGCATAACGACGATCGTGGCCCGGGCGGTCCTTCACCCAATCGAACGCATCCTCACTCTGCCCCATCATCTTCAGGATCATGCGCAGCACGGTGATGTTGTTCTTTTCGCCGTTCGCACCGATCAGATACGTTTCGCCAATACGGCCCTTGGTCAGAATCGTCCACACGCCGGAGGAATGGTCTTCGGTGTGGATCCAATCGCGCACGTTCTCACCCTTGCCGTACAGCTTCGGGCGAATGCCTTCCAGAATGTTCGTAATCTGACGCGGGATGAACTTCTCAACATGCTGGTATGGACCATAGTTGTTCGAGCAGTTCGAAATGGTCGTGCGCAGTCCGTACGTGCGAGTCCATGCACGCACCAGCAGGTCGGATGCCGCCTTCGTCGACGAATACGGCGAACTCGGATGGTACGGGGTGGACTCGGTGAACTTCGCCGGATCATCCAGCGCCAGATCGCCATACACCTCGTCGGTGCTCACGTGATGGTAGCGGATGCCATGCTTGCGTACTGCTTCGAGCAGACGGAACGTGCCCTCCACATTGGTGTGCAGGAACGGCTCGGGATCGGCGATGGAGTTGTCGTTGTGCGATTCCGCCGCATAATGCACGATTGCGTCGTGCCCCGGCACGATACGATCCAGCAGATCCGCATCGCAGATATCCCCCACAACCAGCTCCACGCGGTCTTCCGGAAGTCCCGCGATGTTCTCAGGATTGCCCGCATATGTCAGCTTGTCCAACACGGTGACATGCACATCGGGATGATTATTGACCACATAATGTACGAAATTCGATCCGATGAAGCCGCAGCCACCGGTCACGATGATATTCCTAGGGATAAAGGTCTCTTCTGTCATGCCCCGATTCTACAGCTCCCCATCACCACGCCACCCTACTGAAATTTCATGATGAGGCCGGCTCTTATAAAAATCGGCAAAAGTGACATTTCATTCCGCTCAATCGAATCGCCGCAGAAGCAATAATCACATAACTGATATACAAAGAAATCCCACCCCAACATAAAAATGACATCCTTACTTTGCCTGCAAAATCATTCGTTTCGCTCAGAACAACGTTAAATTATTTACTCCAATCCCTCCCTCTGTACTGCCCTTTATAGTAGGATTTCGCTCGGGAGAACGGATCAGGAGAGAATCGTGAACGGGAACAGCCAAGGCATAGGACGCAAGGGTATACGTGTCAGGCATGCGAATCCGGTCCATTCACACGAATGGAACATCCCCACATGTCTGTTCATCGCGTTCATTCCGGTGTTACTCATTTGCATATTTACAATGCCTGCCTTCTCCACAATTGATGACGCCATACAGGCCATGTACCCGGAAGGTGTCTATTACGGGCAAACGTCATACCTCATGCTGTACACGCTCGCCCCCGTCAGCGTACCCCTCGGAATACTGGGCAAGATGTTCCCCGATTTGCCGGTGTTTGCACTCTGCCAGTTGCTGCTCATAGTTCTCTCCACCGCAGCTATGCTCCATCTCGTATCCAAAGGAACCGACAGACCATCCATCAGAGTTTCCCACACGGCCATGCTTATAGCATGCGAGTCGTTCTTAACCACATACTTGAACTACACAGCCGTTGCCTTTGTCGTCACAGCATCCGGTCTTTCGCTGCTTGTCGTCAACGCTCTTAGCAAGCAGATACCGCATATAACGAAACAAGACATTGCAGGTTTCTTCCTAGTCTTCCTAGGTACGAGCCTACGACCTGAATCCGGATTCGCCACCTTTGTCTTGTTCGTCCCTTTTATACTCTGGGTATTCATCCACGAACGACATATGCCTTCCATTCTTCGAGGTATCGCTGCCGGCATCGCCGCAATCCTCGCATATGCAATTGGTATGGCCGCTTACCTCATCACGCCTGGATGGCAGCAACTTCCACATGTGCTTAAGATCGGTCGTGCCATCACTGATACACAATCCGTCGACGCAGACACTATCCAAACCGTTGCCCCCAATCTCAGCAATAATGATGTCGATATGCTTTACGCCTGGTGGTTCGGCGATAAAAGTGTATTCAGCCTTGATACCTTCCAGAAAATCTCGGCCTTCGTACAGGAATACTCGCTATCCAACATTCTGCTCATTGGCAAACGCAATCTTTTGCTCACGATCATGGCGATTATCTTACTTTCCTTGCTTGCCGCATTCATATCGCTCAATATGACCCGATTCGTCCGCTCAGTCATCATTCTGCAGACAAGCATCATCCTTTGCGTCACAGCCACTCTTCTTGCTCTTGCGCTGCGCAATCGTATGTTCGATCGGGTCACTTTCTCACTCGATATCATCGCTCTGTACGCCCTTCTCACTGCCTCATACAGCTTTGCCGACAAACCGACTCAGGTAACGACACCAGCACGGCGGAACATCACATCATCGAGACGGTTGCCGTCATTTTTTACCGTTCTGCTCAGCATCATCTGCATCGTCTTAGCCTTTGCATTTCCCGTCAACCACGCTGAAAGCATCAAAGCAGACGCAACCGAAACATCCATCATCCAAGACAATATCCGACAATATGCATCAAATCACCCTGAACAGATCTTCATCCTTAACGTTGTTTGCGATGAAGCTTACGTGAAAAGCCACAGCATATTCGAAACTCTCAAGACTTGCCGATACGAAGACAACACCATCCCCCGTGGTGGTTGGGAGACATTTGCCGCACCCGACGACTATATTCTCAGCAGACACAATCTTGATAAGGACCATCGGTATGGCAACCTCATTAATCGTTCTGACGTTCGCCTTATTGGGGACAAGAGCACAGCCAGCAGAATGCTGATATTCCTCCGTGAACACTATGATTCGAACGCCACCATGACAAAAGAGGCCTCCCTTACCGATAACGACGATCCCAATAATTCCATCGGTGTATACCGATACAGCAAAATTGCACACAAGCAATGAGCCAAACCTCGCAGCATAGCCGAACGACAAAAAGTGCATTCAACAGCTTCACGGCAATTGTAATGCACCCAATGCATGGGAGCAATGAGAGAAAAATTCTACTTGGTCACAGCTCCTGTCTTGGCGATAGAGCCCGGCCAATTCAACGATGGTTTCGGATAGCGTTCAAAGGTCTCCTTATCCCAGCCAATCAGACCGAACGTCGGGACAAATGAGCCCCATTCGTAATTGTCTAGCAGCGACCAGTGGAGGTAACCCCGTACATCGACGCCATCGGTCACTGCGTCATGCATGCCGATAATGGCATCAAGGGTGTAATCAATCCTTCGATTGCCATCCGCAGTGGCAAAGCCATTTTCAGTGACGATAATCGGCGTATGCCTGGCAACATCCCATGTATGTCTGATTACAATGCCCAATGCAGGAGGGAAGTATTCCCAGCCTGTGAGGGTACGTTCCACATCATCCGGTATCGGGACGGGACCGTCCTTGCCGATGAAGGTCCTCAAGTATGCTTGGACTCCGATGAAGTCATCGCCGACAGAAGCCCCGGTGAAATGGTCCTCGCGAGGGACATTGGTATTCTTCCATCTCCTTTTCGCTGCCAAGTATAGCATGGAACACTTGACAGGCGATAGTCCAACCGGACTTTGATGTTCGGATTCGCCGATAGAATCTCACGCGCCTTCTTATGAGCTTGGACGAGCACCGCAGAAATATCCGGATCGGGAGCCGGCAATGAAGCGGCAACGAAATCCGTGCCTTCCGCGCCACCCCGTGTCAATGCGACCATATTCGGTTCGTTGATAGTACACATCCATGTGACATCGTGAAGGATGGGCATCACATATTGCACATAACGGGCGAAGTAATCGATGACCTTGGGATTAAGACACCCATCCTGACTGGCGAGCCACAGTGGTAACGTCATATGGTTCAGAGTAACCATTGGTTCCACGCCGTTGACATGACATACGTCGATCATGCGACGGTAGTGCAGCAGTTCCGCCTTTGAGAAGCAACCTTCCGCCGGTTCGATACGCGCCTACTCCATGGAGAATCGATACATGCCCAAACCTGCATCGGCAGGCAGTCGGATGTCCTCTTCGTAACGGTTGTAGCTGTCGGCGACATCACCTGACGGTTCGCGCACGTTGGTATGTAAGCCCACCAATCGCTGGCGACGTTGTTTCCCCTCAATCTGATGCGCGGCAGTCGACGCGCCCCAGATGAATTCAGCAGGGAATCTGTATGTTTCGTTCATGATGTGTCTTTCTATTTGATTCCCGTCATCGCAACGCCCTAATGTCCGGTATGGCGTCTCCACAATCATCACGGACGCTGGCAAGCATCCCGGCACGCGAGTTCAAGCACGTCAGATGCAGCGCCACTGCCGCCCCATCATCATCAATCACATGGTTTTTGAACAAAGCCCAGCGAGCGCAGTCTCTAGAAGGCAGGCCAGGCGTACATATCGTCGATAATGTAGCCGGTGCCAGCCGTGCGCTGGATGATATCTTCTTCGTCAACGACAACGTGAATAGACTCATTGGGGCCGTGTTTGCCGATGAACCGGCCCGACATGAGCACTCCGCAGCTTGTAAGCAATAACCACCAGTGAGGGCTGGCGAAGAAAGAGCGTATGGGCGGCTATGCGCGTGGTGTCATCTGCCACAGCAGGTTCGAGCATGTTTGCCCGGTGTGCGCAGGTCCCGAGAAGACGGCATACGAGTTGTGCATGACGTGCGGCTACGAGGTACGCCAAGCCTCTTTGTTGTAGTCTGACGGCATCCCCTTTGCCGACAGCGTCCGGTTTGGCCGTTACGCCTACAAGGGAGAGCAAATGTATCGTGTCACGCAGGGCTATAAGAACGCCATTGATCTTATTGCCGGTGAATATCAGACGAACATCAGCTCGCACCGTTCAAGCATATTTCCACGAGAGAAATAACCGCATAATAATATAAAAAGTTCTTACCTTAATATGAATGACACCATTACCCTGTTCGCAGAATTGTTTGTTTTCCGAAATAAATCAACCCCCGTAATTAACCCCCGTTAATCATCTCTTGATATACTTAATTCAAGCACAGCGCTGTACTTGCCTTTCCATTCTCTCGCTTTTGCGAGCACATTACCATCAATTCGACGCACGAATTTGATTCATGAATTCATACTTTCGTGCGCCATACAGAAAGAATAATCATGCAACGATCAATCAATAGTCGTATGTTTTTCATGTTCATGATGCTGTATTGCACCCTTGCGCTGTTTCCTGGCCATACGGTTGCCGCATGGGCCGATGCTCCGCCATCAGCCGTGGCACAGGTCGGCGACAACACATATGCCAGCCTGCAGGCGGCAATCCAACATGTCGACGACGACGGTTCGACCATCACATTGCTTACGGATGTCACCGAAAGCATCGATTTCACGCTTCCCGATGATGCCGATACCGCAATTCTGAATCTCGACGGGCATACGCTTGCGGCAAGTGGTGGCCCCGCAATCAGCATTCCCGCCGATACCACGCTCACCATAACCGGCTCCGGCACTGTCGCCGGAGGCACCGAGTCGGCCATACTGTGCTGGGGCACGCTGATCGTCGAGAACGGTACGTTCACGTCCAGCCATACACTGATGCAATTCGGCGAAGACAGCGAAGGTACGGCGGAAGCTTACTTGGAGCACGGCACGTTCAGCGCGCCCACGATTGTCGAACGTGTCGGTGCTGCCGATTATCTCGGATACGTGCAAATCGGCGGCGGCATGTTTCACGGAACGTTTCCCGCAGGATCGGATACGTTGGAGATACTGCATGGATTGTTTTCCGACATATCGAACCTAACCTCATATCTGCAACTTGCCACTGGTCTGGCGCAGACGGAGAACGGCATGTACGGAACCACCGCATTGCGAATCATCAGCGATATTCCGCAACTCGAGCTGACCGCGAGCGCGGATACGCCTGAGTTCACCGCCTCCAGCTTGCTTGAACAGACCGGTACGAGATTGAATGCACTGGCTGATTACCTACTTGATGTCGATGCGGTTCAGCTTGCGGCGCTTAACAAGCAGATCGGCTTGGCTGCGCAAGCGGTGCAAGGCGGCACCGCATTCGCCGGAGCGAGTCAGGATGTCGACATCACCGCCGCACGCATCACCTCCGAAGAGATGCAGTCGCGTACCGCAACGGAAGACCATATCGCCGCCAAGGTGAATGTGATCATCAAGCCGGTCAAGATACCGGCTCAACCGGAGGAACCAGAGGAACCGGCGAACCCGGGGCAACCCGAGAAGCCAACGACTCCCCCAGCCGAACCCAGTGAAACCCCTAGGGAGACGCCCGCAGCTCCATCTCAACAATCCATCAGCCGCAACATGCCGAAAACCGGCATCTTCACGCTCCCGATGATCCTTGCGGCCATGCTTCTTTTGTCCGCAACCGCAATCGTCGCTGTCATCCGAGCTCTCATTTCCCGCCGAAGGCTGAGATGATACAGCCGAACAGCCGGTCAGCAGTATGCATTATGCATACGCTGCCGGCCGTCGGCGCTTCCCAACTACACAGGAAAGGTGGAGGCGCCGAAAACGTCAGCATAGACAATCGAAATGAACAGCGTTGTGAGGTACGATTCCCGCTTACAACAGAAATCGCGCCCCACCTCACTTGTCATCGAAATCAGTCAGCCTCCTTTGCCAAGGAACCGACAACCGCACCCTCCTGCATAGCAGGAACACCAGCACTGATCTTGGAGGCGAGGCCGAGGCTCTTCCGTTTGGTGGTCTGATTTTTCTTGGCAGAAGCAACCTCAAAGAGCTCATCGACGTGAGCTTTTTCCTCATCACTGATGCGATTACGCGTCACAAGGGAAACGACGATATATACCACCAAGTTGACGATCAAACCGACCACACCGGGCGTCAGACTCCCCAACGCCGGAATATCGTCCGGGAAGATGACTGTCAGAATTGCAGCAATTCCAAAGCCGGAGATCATGCCAGACAGCGCACCATATTTGTTTCCGAATTTGAAGAAAATTCCCAAGAATAAGGGCACGGCAATCTGCACGATTCCCTGATAGGAAAGCTGAGCGAGGAGCTGCAGTCGGGACATGCCATTTGTAAAGTATGCGAGTACCGCAGAGACTAGCACGAACACCACCATGCAGCACTTTGAGAAAATGGTCTTCTGCCAATCGCTAAGGCTCATTCGACTACCGATGATGTCGTTGGCGATCTGGGTACCTGCAGCTTGGACGCTACCATCGATATGGCCGATGGAACCAGCGAAAATCATCACCAGACCCAAGCCAAGCAACCAAGTTCCACCATACTGATTCAGCAAGGTGGTCCAACCGGACTGCGGATTTGCAGCCACTTCAGGAATATGGGCCGCGGCAAGCATGGTCAGGGTCAAAAGCGCATAAAACACACCAGCAATGACAATTGCGTAGTTCGTGGATTTCTTTACCGACCGAATGTCTTTAGCCGTGTAAATACGTACGAAACTCATTGGCCAGCACAATGCACCGACGACACCGGTAAAAATCTGGCAGAAAAGATACATGGGACCGTAGGAGCCGCCATCGCCAGGAACCTTCAGAAGATTATCGGACATATGGGAAAGCATGCCCCAGTTTGCCGGAGAACTCGGGGAGACCAAGAGGAAGACACATACGATCGCCGCCAGCACATAAGCGAACAGACCTTGGTACATGTCAGTGTAGATCAGTCCTCGCATACCCATCTGAACGGTCCAGATCTGTCGAATCATAATGACAATCAGACCCGCAATCAGACATACAGGAAGAGCCCAGCTACCGTTGGATGCGATGTGGAACACCGTTGCTAGTGCCTGCATGCCAAGGATGGTCCAGGGAAGAATCGCAATAGCGCCAATGATGGAACACACCACACCGACGGGCTTGGACATGTAACGCAGTCTCATCAAATCCGGCTGAGTGACGAGGTTGTATTTCTTTCCCCATCTCCAGGCACGAGTGGCGATGAAATACATGAACGATAGACCCAGAGTCGAATAGGCAAGTCCATAGAAACCAAATACACCGGATGCGACGCTGATACCTGCGAACGAAATGAACACTGTGCCCGGCCACCAAGAATTGACGTAGCACATGGCAACGTACCAAGGGCCGAATGAACGACCCGCGACGGCATAATCATCGAACGAGCGGGTACGCTTCAACGTAATGTACAAAATCGCTATGATTCCCACGAAGAATAGGGCAATCATTCCAAGCATGATGGCCATGGTCACTCACCTTCCTTATTGCTACCGGTCATTTCCGGGTCAACTTCGCCGCGTACACTTTCCATCCAATAGAAGAGGAACATCACTGCGGTGAGGAAAATAAAATCGAAGAGCCAATACCAAATCGACATGGGGACTCCTAGGAATAAAGCGGTCTGACCACTTCCCCAGAAGTACAAAGGTGGAAGAATGGCAAACGCAAGAGGGATTACGTATAGCACCACGAAGATTACATTCTTCGTAGTTGAAGACATGTTTCTGATTGCTTCTTTCATTTGACTGCTCCTTTCATTGACTTTTTTGGTTATGGGAAATCGCTTGCCTCTGGTTTGAGGAACGATTCGAACTAAGTATTTTTCTGATTAATCTGCTTGTTCCTTTGAGCTTTTGTTAGATGTTTGCCTTCACTTGATCCCAGTTGAGCTCGCTCCGGTAGGTGTAGGCCCTCATGAGTTTCCAGATTCCGTATTTCCAGTAATCAAATGCGACATCGCGCACAGCCGAGGCTATGACACCCCACAAGCCCCATTTGATGTCACCTATCACTCTGGAGGCCTGAATACGGCTGAGTCTGTCGGTGGTGATGGTTCCAAGGTATTCTTCGATCAGAGGCATCGAGTCCTTGCTGTCATAGAACATCTCAGAGAGCCATAGAGCAAGTTCGCAGCTCGATTCATTGTTGCCGCAGAATTCAAAGTCAATGATCTTCATAGTGCCGTCTTTAACCATGAAGTTTCCCGGCATTGGATCGTTGTGGCAAGGCACGATGTCCAACCCTGAAGCCATGAACCTTGCCTTGACGTCCTTATAGTCGTCAATGAGTTCCAGAACCCATGCAGGCAGGTCTATGTTGAGCTCCCTCACTTGGGCCAGATGCTGGTCTATCTGCTCGAACAGCGTATTCGTGTGGTCAAACGGCTGGCTTTCATGCAGTTTCCTGTAGATATCCATCACTTGCATGCCTTGTTCCAAGGTGCGCAACGTGGTGGTCGTGCATGTGTCGTAGCCTTCGAGGAATTCGGTGATTTCAACGCCGTTATCCGGATCAAATTCATACACCTTCGCACCGATTCCCAATTCGGATGCCTTCTGCGTTCCGGCATCACCGGCGCTACGGTCAATAAATCCGGTGCCGACACCGGGAACCTTTAGGAAATAGGTGGTTCCGTGATTGTCCCGGGCATACCAGTTCTCGTTATTGAGGCCTCCTGAAAGCGGTTTGATATAGATCGACTTATCCTGCCAGATTCCGGCCTCGTTCACTGCATCCGTCACCGTCTGCGGAACGATTACGAATTCATCATGACTGATTCGACCTTCTATAACAGTGTTTCCCATTTGGATCACTCCCTTCGCTGCGCCTTACAATTTTTCGAGCCATGCCGCAGGGCCGAATGGCAGGACCATCTGATTCCGAGCTTTCGTTAGGCGCCAAAGTCCGTATTTGGCGAAATCTATTTCCGGCGTTTCCGTTGTTGCGCTACGCCACAGCCCGATAAGAGCCCAATACAGATCCCCTAAAATACCGAACACCTGTGCTACCGGCAGTGTTGATGCCGGTAGTCCCAATCCTGTAATCAGCTGCGCCGGAGTGCCGCAGAAAGGCCCGACTTCCGCCAGAACGGATCCAGCCTCCTCAAGTGGGTCCATGACACCGGAAACAGTCCACCCTGTAAGCATCGGCATGCTTACATTCCCCGCTTCGGGCGAAGGATCGATGAGAATGTTCGAAGCCGCACCATCTCCATGGCATGGAACCGCCGGTTCGTGGAATTCATCAACTCTTTTGATGAATGGATCGAGCTGCTTCAACAGTGCATCGACCTCTCTAGGCAACGTTTTCCCAGTATGCATATACAGGTCACGCATGCCGTACACGTCTTCAACCAGGTCTCTTTTCGTAACTCCTTTGATAGATTCTCCCGAAAGCTCGTGAATGCGGCGATGCTGTTCGAGAACAGACCAAAGCACATAAGGATTTCTGAGTTCGTCGAGCTTCGCGTTCCTCCAGTTCTTTGGAGTCCTCTCCATGATGATCGTCTGACCATCGATAGCCAGAATTTTCGGTGATATTCCCAAGGAACCAGCGGCCTTCATCATCGTTGCGATGCTTTCGAACGGGGATGAGTAGGGACGACTCTCCTGAGTGAACACCCTTCGGAAAACGGCATTTCCCGATGAATCCGTGCCCTCGGTAAAAATACCGTCACCACCGACCCAGCTGGGGGAGATGTCCGTCTTTTCAATGTCACCCCAGTTCCATTCGCCATAGTTGTCAGCAACCATATTCAGGCACCCCCTCAAAATGCGGATAGTTGATTGTTTCCGGTCTGCTTTGCTCCAAAGCGCCCGCGATGGCTAGGGCGCCGGCATCATCGAATCTCTTTGCAACAATCTGTATGCCCACGGGAAGCTTCGATGTCTGATCCACTCCCTCGCAATACACGGCTGCCGGTTGACAGGTTTGGTTGAACCATGCCGTGAATTGCGTATGGTGCAGCAATTGCTCATCATCCCCAGGGCCGGGAATATCCGCGTTGAATCCGACGACGGGAATAACCGGACTGATGAGGTAGTCGAACCGCTTCGTCTCATCGATCACATGGCATGCCGTGCTCAACACTCCGTTCATGGCATCCTCGTAATCGGCCATGCTGAGCTCGGCCGCCTCCTTGACCCATTCGGCAACGTAATCAAGAACGGCTTCAGGATGCCGAGAAGATCTGATTTCCGCCGCTGCATGGGCTTTGAACACTCGATCCGCATTGAAGAAATCCCCATCGGTCAGATCAAGAGACAGTGGTTCCACCTGACAACCCATTTGCGCAAGACGCTCCGAAGCCCTGACGACAAAGCTCGATACAACGGGATCCAAAGATGCCCCATACCCCATATCAAGCAGAAGGCCCACTTTGGGCTTTCGCGCGAGAATATCACCTATCTGTTTGGCTTCAAATGCGCCGGGAAGACTCCATGGGTCGCTTTCGGAAGAGGTTCCCACAACGGCAAGCACCTGTTCGACATCGGAGATGCTTCTCGACAATATTCCAGAGGAACGCATCACGCTTGCTGGAGAATAGGCGATTCTTTCCTGAGTAGGCTTGATGGCCGCAAGGCCACAATGGCCGGCAGGCAAACGTACCGAACCTGCGATATCCGTTCCCAAACCGAATGCGGCCAGTCCACTCGCCAGAGATGCTCCTACACCTGAGCTAGATCCACCTGGGCTTTTACTCAGATCCCAAGGATTACGAACGATTCCGAATTGAGAGCTGATACCGCTTCCCAACATGCCCATATCAGGCATCGTGGTTTTTGCGACTATCACAGCGCCAGCAGCTTCAAGCTTCTGTATCGGCTCAGAAGAAAAAGCCGATGGATCATCGCCATCATGGATAGCGGAGCCATGCCAACGTTTAAGACCCTTCATGTGGTAGCTGTCTTTGACAACAACCGGGACGCCGTCCAGAGGGCCTTTGACTTTCCCTTGGGAAAAGCGTTCCGCACTCGCCTCTGCCAATTCCTCTGCTTTTGGATTAAGCACGCTGATTGCATTACACTTCTGGGATACTTTTTTCGCGTAACCAATATGATCTGCAATCACCTGATTTGGCGTAAGAGAGCCACTACGATAGGCTTCTCCGTACTGAGCTATACCAAACATGGGAATCATTCCTTCCTGCGCCAATCCATTCATTGTTAAGTGGGAAACACATAAACAGATGCCTTAATATCGGCCGTTGTCTGTCATTATTAAGCGAAACGAATTTACACATCCCGAAGTACTGTTACATCTTGGTTAGTTATTCAAGTCCTGTATTAATGGTTCCGAACATTTTCCGAAAAGAAAGCCTCAAGACCAATCGGCGGAAAAGGTTCGGCGCCCTCTCCCCCGTTGTTCCAAGCGCCTTTTCAAAACCATTAATCTGCGATTCACCCATTCACTTCTGCGAAATATTAGGACAGACATGTGTGATTAAGGTGTTCCTTGTCAAAGAAGAGGAGTGGCACTATGGCAGAGGAACTCAGCTTAAGCAAAGATGAGATCATTCGCAGGATCCATACGCTCGTGAGACAGATGCAGCTCCGCTCAGGCGAGAAAATCGGAACGGAACGTGCTTTAGCCGATAAGCTCGGAATCACACGATCAGCCCTTCGACCAGCCTTATCAACCATGGAGTGCAACCATGAGATAACGCGCCGAATCGGACGTAACGGCGGCATCATCGTCACTGATGGAAAACTGATAAGGAACATCAACACCATAGAATCGCTTCCAGAAATCGCGCGAAGACAAGGCTTTTTACTTGAAAGCAAGGTAGCGACTTCCAATATGTCCGTTGCCGGACCAATGGACATCAGACAACTTCAGTTGGATGAAGATAGCTCGGTAATACGAATAAACCGTCTGCGCTTCCTTGACGGCGAGCCTTTCTGTTTGGAACAGACTACACTGCCGGCGACGCTATTCCCCCATCTTCTGATGGATGATTCGTATGCGAAATCGCTATATGGAACATTCCATTCGCGTTACGGCATAGACGTCGTATCGTCAGATGAGGTACTTGAAGTCGTCGATGCCGATTTCAGCCATGCATCGTTGCTCAGCCAACCTGAAGGTGCTCCGCTTGTCAAGGTTCAACGGATCGCTTCGGATGCGCTAGGCCGCATCGTAGAAAAATCAGAAGATCTTTTCGTCGCTTCCAAAATCAGATTCACCATGCACTCAACTGGATATGTCAGGCTTTCCGCAACAGCTCAAAAGAGCGAAGGTACCAACCGCCATATGCGTCATGCTGGGGATTGATATGAATCACGTGAACTGGCCCCTAGAGTCGGCGAAGCGAACCACAGACCACCAGGAACTCATCATTCAATGGGCAGGCACGGCCTGAGCGCGACGCCTACAGTCATCCACGGAAGCGGGATGGTGTACCAGCTTATCCACGAGAGGGGCCTTGTCATGCTGAAAGTAGTACTTCAAGTAGTCCGAGTCTAAATCGGTGCACATGAGGAATTGAGTTTTCCGTCATTAACAAAAAAGCTTTGGAGCAATTTTCTACGGCACAGATGAAAATCTTGCGATTTGAAATTCGCTTGGCTCCATGGAGTTACCTTAAGGATGGCGCTGAGAATACACTTCCTTGGTGGAAAACTTACAACGAAATTAAACACCACGGAGCGGAATGCTATTCGAAAGGGACCCTGGAGGTAGCACTGAATTTGATTGCAGCGCTGTTCATTGTTGACGCTTGCAATACTGAACTGTCACTCGAGACAGCTGGATTCACTCAAATTATCGATTGGGACCATCATGTGCATATGCCTCAGCTGATCGCTATTACGCAGCCGAATAATCATCTACGTCAAAAATCGTTGTGTACAACGGCCTTCGGTGGGATAATGCCTGAATTCTTGCACATTTTTTTAGATTCCGAGACCGACAGGAGAGAGACATGGTCCGTATTCCACGCGTGATTCCTAGGTGCCATTAAAATCACATCTGCTATGCATGTCGGCTTGATGAGCAACCGCGCCCCGAACTGTTATTGCCGTAGGGCGCTGAGATCCAAATCGAAGATCATCGATTCCGGTCGACGCTCCGGTTCGAGGAACATGCTCATATACAGCGGAAGGTAGGTAATCCGGCCATCCTGCCGAACGTTGCCTTTGCATAGCACATATGCTTTGTTCAATGCCCAATCATCAACCGCAAGCACATTATCCAACGCTTTGTGCTTTGTCCAATCATTGCCTGACTTCACTTCGACAGGTAACACGATTCTGCCACTCTGTACCATGAAATCGACCTCGCCAAGACGATTCGTATTGAAATAATACAGGTCGAAACCATGCGCGCGTAGCTCCTGGGCCACGACATTCTCCATGATTGCGCCCATATTCACGTCAAGGTTTCCCTGCAGTAGATCATATTGGATGCCGCCCATGGATGCCGTACATAGCAGACCGGTATCACTGAGAAACAGTTTGAACAGGCTGTGATTGCCGTTGCCTTCCAATGGCGGAACCGGCTCCTTGACGTTGTAACAGGGCAAGGCCACACCAGCATCCGCCAACCATAGGAAGCTACTGGCATAACGATTCTGCCGAGCATTTTTAGAAAGATCCGCAAGCACGAATCGACGATTCTTGTCATCGAGTTGGGACGGAATGGCATCAAAAATCGACCTAATCTTCGTCCTGTCCTTATCATCCGCATATTTGGCAATGTCAAGACGATGCAAAGCCAACAGGTCGGACTGCAAGGCGATTACCTGCGCGATATCGTGAGTATCCACATACCTTTGGACCACGTCAGGCATGCCACCCACCACAACATACGCCTGAAACAGGCGCATCATGGTGTCATGCACCGAATCGCTGACGGGTTCGTTCCCGTTGAAGCGGTCTCGAAGCATATCAATGGTCGATTCCTGCACACCATTGGCCAAGCAGAATTCTTCGAAGTCCAATGGATACATGCGCAGTTGCTCTTCAAATCCCACCGGGTAAGAAGCCACTTGCTTATTCTTCACGCCCGACAAAGAGCCCGTTTCCACATAGTCAAAACGACCGTCCTCCACCAGGAACTTGATGGCGGTACGCGCCGATGGGCACTCTTGGATTTCATCCAACAGAATCAATGTATGACCTGGCTCCAATTGGGTCTGCAGATACGCAGTGAGGTTGGAGATAACGGCATCCGCACTCAGAGATCCGTCGAACACCGATGCGGCTCTGGGATCTTCCAGAAAATTCAACTCGGCAAAACGCCTGTAGTGATGTTTAGCGAACTCACGAACCAACGTCGTCTTACCGATCTGCCTGGCACCGGTAATCATCAACGCTTTCCGCGCATCGGTCCGCTTCCAGTGCTCCAGACGTTCCCACGCCTTGCGTTTCAGCATCACTCCACCTCGCAAAACTCGACTACCGTAACGGAATCCGTGTCAACCAGTATATCAACTGCCACGTTTTCCGTAACGTTTTACATGGTTTTCGGGTGGCTTTCCGTAACGTTTTACACGGTTTTTAGGTGGCATACCGCCACGTTTTACAAGAATGGCTGCCGTTGAGACGCTTGCATCTAACCTTTCGACCGTCGCGCCCGGGTTCGGGTACGCTTGTTTGTGTTCAATGAGAAAATAAATCGCACCTTTGATTGTTAGACCGTTTTCTGTCTAACAATCAAAGGTGCGATCTTGTCATCTGACGGCTTTTCCCTACAGGAAAGTAAAAACAATCAGATTACTTATTTCCGCGTCGCCTCATGAAGTATGCGATACCTCCTGTAAGTACTGCCAACACAACAAGTGCCGCCAACATGACACTCGGTGCGACCAAGCTCGAGCCCGTCGCTGCCACGGTCTTTTTCACGGGCTTATTCGGGGTCGGTACGATGGTGTTGGTCAACGTGAAGCCACACTTCATATCACCAGTGACCTCACCCTTATAACCATCAACCGTGCCGACTTCCTTGACCGTGTAGGAAATCGCCTTGCCGCCCTTCTTCACATACAGGCCGGACCACGTATACGACCAATGATTCGACTCGGACAACTCCACCGGAGCACCCTGAACCGCACCATCCGCATACAGCTGCACCTTCACCGACTTCGGACGCGTATGCTCCTTGTCGTTCGCATCCTTCCAGACCTTGGACACGGACACCGAGGTCTTGCCAGGCGTATACGAATTGGTCAGATCAAAACCATTGACCTTGGTCGAATAGTTCTTGACCGCGTCCTCGCTGACCGTGTAGTCATACAGATGGCCATCGCCGTAATCGAACTTGGGCAGGTTCTCGAACGCATACGCCCACGAACCATCCGAACCGGCCGACACCTGGACGGAATCAACCTTCACGCCGTCACGCAACAGGTTGACCCTGATCGAACCCGGACGCACGCCGTCACGGTCGCCGTCATCATCCCAGGTCTTCGTACCGGCCACACGCGTGGTCTGCACATTCGTGTTGGTCAACGTGAAGCCACACTTCATATCACCAGTGACCTCACCCTTATAACCATCAACCGAATCCTCTGAAACTGTGTAGGAAATCTTTTGACCGTTGGCATTGTACTCACGCAGGTCCGTAAAAGTACCCTTCCAACCGCCATCCTCATTTAACACCAGAGACTTACCGGTATCCACACCATCAGCCAGCAGATGTACAGTCACCGGCCCGCTCTTAGGGCCAACCCACTTCTTAGAGACCTTGACTTTAGTGGTGATAGGCTTGTCGGTCACTGTCTGAATGGCACCATCCTTGGAGGAGGTAACTGTGAGCGTGTATTCCTCATCATTCAGCTTGTAACCAGTAGGGGCGACCTTTTCCTTGACCTTATAGGTGCCCTGTTCAAGGATTCCGGAAATGACGGTACCATCTGCACCGGTGGTCAATTCGAAAGTACTACCATCAGGTTTGGTAACGGTGAATACCGCGTTGGCAAGCTTGACGCTCTCATTGCCTTCTTCAACCTTGACGAGCTTAATTTTGTTCGCTAGGTCTCCATCGCCGGTGCCGCCCGATTCAGCTGAACGATAAGCGAACTCATACGACTTCGTCTCTTCATCGGAGGTCAACATCAGCTTATTCTTCAATGTTTTACCTGACGTGTAAGTCGATTGGTATGTGAGGTGGTATTGATCGCCATTCACATTGCCCAAGTTCAAGGTGAAGGAGTTACCATCGATGATAAGTTTAGAGTCGATATTCACCGTTTCAAGAACGTGATCAACGTCGCCATACTTGTTGAAAACGACCTTCTTCAACTCGAAACTTCCAGGAATGTAGTGTTGGGTCGGATCATCCAGAGTATCGGATATTACGACATTATGGAGAGTGGACTTCATATGGTTGATACGCGCATACCATTGTGCGTTACCGGGTTTCCCGTCCACTTTGCCAGCCCATTTATTGAGAACCTCATGTTCAATTTCATGAGGGCCTACAACTGTAACTTCACCAGTCTTATAAGTCGAACCTATCTGAACGGTAAAAGTATTTTTTTTGTTAAGGTCAACTTTTTTGGTGTTGAATTTGGCGACCAGATACATGGTGCCTTTTACATTATATTTGTTTTCCACCGTTTTAGTGAAAGTGGCACGAACGGTACCACCATTCTCATCAGGGCCCGGAGTCACATGCGCCTTGGCTACCACATTACCGTTCGGATCGAGGAGATCGAAATCCTGGGCAGTCACGCCATTGGGGAATTTAAATGCGTCAGGCAATATGACATCAAAGTAATCACCCTCATGTAAATTGATGCCGTAGGAACTGGCGTCCCAATCCATCGACAGCAGAAATGCTGACGAATGGTATATTTCATTGGCTTTTTTGTGATCAGTATTCTGAATCTCAAAATTTGTGAAATCAACATTCACGGCCTTCCCCTCAGGCGCGGCTTGTGCCACTGCCTGTGTGAATCCCATGAACACGCATAGGACGAGCGATAGAATTATGCTCACCCATTTTTCTGCTCTTCTCATTGGAAAATCCTTGATCGTTGCTATTTTTTTCATTCAAAGGGCCGGTTTCCAAAGGAGATCGGCCACACACTTTCATGGTAAAAGTTCATAAGATACCCTCCCCCTATCCTGAAAGAATGCTGATAGGCGGCATTGCTTTGTCTCCATACATTGAATCTCATTTTTCGGGTGCAGAAAGGATGTATATATGGCTTGTCGTTTATCATCACTCCTAGGGATTGACGCTCCTCCACTCGATGACAATGAAAACGAAGCACGTCACCCTGCCACGAGTGGAGCATCGTTAGTTTTTATTCGTGCCGCGCGATGCGTTGATTCCCGTCATGATTCATGGGAGCCAACGCATTAGCGCGGCATGGACCCCAAACCGATCAGCAAACCGGCATCAGTGGGCCAGCATCTCCTCGACGATCTGGTCCTTGTTCAGGCTGGACGGATAATACGTCGGCCAGTTGTCCATCTCCTTGAGGGTCTCCTCCTGCGAATCGCCTGCGAAGATGTGGAAATGCGCGGCCTTGCCCGGGGCGATGCCATGGTCGGAGAACTGCACGACCTTGGGGGTGCCGTCAGGCACGTCACCGACTGCGGAGAACAGGTAGCGCACGCCACGATTGCCCTTCTTGTAGTCGAGGATCTTGTATCCGTCGTACTCGTAGGTGGCGGTGGTGTCCTTGCCATTTCGGGTGAAGGTGATCTGGTCGCCCTTGATGGTGATGCGCTCCACATCGGTCTTGTAGCCTGCGTCATAGTACTTCGTATACTCTTCGGCGCTCATGGTGCCCTTCTTGGCCTTGGCTTCCATGACCTTCTTGAGGCTGCCGTCCTTCAGATACGGGTAGACGGATTGCCACTCCCCCTCATAGTCGGCCATCGAACGATTGGCGACATCCTGGGTGAGGAACCAGCCGTTAGTGGTGTCGTTGGCCAGCGCCTGCTTGGCGATGGTCGTAAGCCAGCCCAGCAACGTGTCCTGGTTCTCGGGCAGCTGTTCGGTGGCGGAAATGATCGTCTTGTTGCTGCTCTTGGCGGCATCGTTGAGTTTTTCGGCGAAACCGTCCATCTCCTGCGGGTTGACGACCAGCAGATCCACGTCGGATCCGGAAACGATGTCGAGGGTGGATTTGAGATCGGCGGCGGAAGGCTCACCTTCGCTGTTCATGGCATTCGTATAGGATTCCGGCGTCTTGTCGGTAGCGCCAAGATAGTCGAGCAGGTAGCTGATGATCGATTCGGTGGCCACATACGAGCGCTTCACGCCGGCGGCACGAGCCTTGTTGACCATGGCGACGAATTCGGCATAGTCCGCATTCCAGGCATTCGAATGACGCTGTGCGGTGGCCGCGGTATCGGTGCCTTCACCGGCCTTAGCGGTGTAAGCGTCCGTAATGGCGGTCGCGGCTTTGAGTACGGCTTCGGGGCTGAACCACAGGTGAGGGTTCGTGGAACCGTGATGATGGTGGTGGCCGGACTCGCCATCGCCGTCCTCATGCTCATGCTCCTCGGTGGCGGTGATACCCATGAGATCACCCACATTGACGATGGTCTGCTTGCTCTTGTCGAGCTGTGCCTTCTCGGCCCAACCGTCGTAGCCGGCTCCGTTGATCACCACGATGTCGGCCTTGGACAGCTTGGCCAGATCGGCTGGCGTAGGCTCATAATCATGCGGCTCCACGGAGGTGGAATTAATCAAGGATGTGACCTGCGCGCATTTGCCGCCAAGCTCCTGGGCGAGCGCACCCCACTGGTTGACGGAGGCGACCACGGTGAACGTGGTGCTGCACGAATCGTTGGCGTCGCTGACCGTGGAGGTCGAACCGCGAGACGCAGCGGAGGCGTTCCTGCCGTTTTTTGCATTGAGGAACGCAAATCCGCCGACGACGAGTCCGGAAACCAAGGCGCCCACGATGAACGCTACGATGATGGCGATGATACCCTTCCTGCCGATGGCATCCGTGCTCGCTTTCGTCACGGCCATGGTATCGGACGCATCTGCGGACGGTTCGGATGCCGTATTCTCCGGATTTTTGCTTTCGGGCTGGCTGAGATTGTTCTCGGTCATGCTCTTCTCTTTCTATCTATTCCTTATATATAGGTGACAATCTGTGTGATGTCTTCAATCGACATGCATGTATCCGCGACGTGCCGCGGCCGCAAGGTTCGAGGGCACCTGGACCGTGCGCCCGTCGGGCGTGGTGACGGTGGCCAATTGCGGCGCTTCGGTTTTCCAATGCGCGCGTCTGGAACGTGTGCGGGAGCGGGATGTCCTGTTTTTCGGTGTCGCCATCAGCCTTGCCTGCCCTTCCACCGCGGATTCTTCTTGTTGATGACGTAGAGGTGACCGCGGCGTCGCACGATCATCGATCCTTTTTTGCGAGCCAATGAGCGTATCGAAGCCCTGACTTTCATCGGTCATTCCTTTCCATAGGTGTCGTTTGCCGTGTTTTGCTGGCGTTCGCTTGCCGTATGTTCGCCGGCGAACCGTCCGAAGAGTCCGGTCACCAGCTGGATTTGACGACTCCGGGCAGCTCGCCCGCATGCGCCTTGTTGCGCAGATTGATTCGCGACAGGCCGAATGCTCGGATGAACGCCCGAGGACGTCCGTCGATCGCGTCGCGATTGCGCAGTCTGACGGGGCTTGCATCGCGGGGAAGCGCATGCAATCGACGCATCGCCTCCGCCCGCTCCTCTTCACTCAGCCGCATATTGACGGAATCCTTCTTGTATCGTGCGCGGCGTTCCGCGTATTTCGCCACGATGGCTTCACGCTGGCGTTGTTTTGCGATGTTGCCGGTCTTCGCCACGTCAGCGGACCTCCCGGAACATCACGCGTTTCCTGATCACGGGATCGAATTTCATGAGCTCGAGTCGGTCGGGATTGTTACGACGGTTTTTGGTGGTGGTGTAGGTGGATCCGGTGCCTGCCGTGGATCGCAGGGTGATAACCGGTCTGATTTCCGTGGTCTTTGCCATACGGTTGTTGTCCTCTTTCTATTTGAGATGGCCGATCTCACCGGATTCGATGAGTCGCGCCGCCACTGCTTCGATGCCCTGCCTGTCGATGGTTTTCATGCCTTTCGGCGTGAGCGTCAGGGTGACCGTGCGTCCAAGCGACGGTACGTAATAACGCTTCCTTTGCAGGTTAGGGCTGAAGGTGCGGCGGGTTTTTCTATGCGAATGCGACACCGCGTTGCCGACGTGGGCGCGCGTGCCGAGAACTTGACAATGTTTGGACATGTCGGTAACTATATCATAATGATAATCATTATCAATAAAAGGATTGTGGAAAGAGCCTGAGTATGCAGCATCCAGTATTGCCATCATTGGGAAACGCCGAAACGGACAAGGAGGCGATCTCCGTAGTATTGCTGACCGGCGTACACCGATTGGCGTTGGACGCCACATCATTCTCGTTGGCGGACTCATGCCCGTCGGTCTGCTGCGTGACATACGACTTCACCACCGACGACACCGCCGAAACGGGCTTCAGCATGACCCGCACCATCCGCCGACCGGGCGGCCTGGGTCAGTTAAGCGAAGGCGACTGCACGACCTTCCCCATGGAAGCCTGCTGCCCGACCTGTTCGGTCAAACGGGATCTTGTCGCCGCCCTCGGCCATCTATGCAACCGGGCCGACATGTTCCTCATCACCCTGCCGATCGGCATCGAAGGAGCACCGGTCGCGCAATATCTGCTGGAATGTTCACTGCTGGGCGGCACCGCGCACCCCGTGGATGTGGCGACGATCGCCTCCGTGACCGATCCCGAAGGCTTCACCTCCAGACTATGCGACGACGAACAGCTGCTGTTGGCAGGAACGGATGAACACGACGGCGTATTCGATCCGCGATGCGTGGGCACGGTCCAGGCCAGACTGATCAGCGAAGCCGAGCATGTGCTGCTGCTTCCCACAGCGCGCCCCAACCATCCCGGCACGAAAGCCGTCGCGCCGGAACGCAACCACGAACGACCGTCGAGATCTCATGATCTGATAGCCGCCCTGGCCTCGCCCGAAACGGTCATCCATCCGAATGCGCATGCCGTCAGCCTGCATACGTTGCTGGAAACAACACCCGCGGCAACGATCCCCGAAAGCGCCGATGCATGCGGCCGCAGCAATGGACTCGTCTAGTCCATCACATCATTCCATCGCATCATCGGAATCGTCTTCACCGTTCCCTATGACGTGCCCCTTCTCATCCCACGGGCATGAGTAGATGACACAGGGCGTCGACGGGGGACGGTTGACGAAAGTATAGATCAGCTCCAGTTGACGACGTGAAATGCCGATGCGGGCATCCGGTGAGATCAGCAATAGCGGCGACGCCAATTGCGTATGGATGAGCGCAGTGATGGTGCGATTATTGATCGCACCATCATCCACCCAGATGATCGCGTGGGCATCATATCCCCGTTCGACACGTTCACGCTGCTTGATGATCTCGTTCATGATCAGGTCGAGCTTCTGCATGACCCTGCCTTCATGGGTGTTGGGATCATGCCAGAACACGCTGGATACCACGGAATCGTCCCACCCCAAGCGATCGCCGAGCATCTCCGTATACGGCTGCCAAGTGGACAGCCAACGCAGATCCAGCATTCCACCCCTCGCCAAGGCATACAGTTTGCCGGCCAGTTCATCGGACCAATGCAGTTCATGGAAACCGCGCCGCCCGAAATCTATGACCGCCGTCTTGTCCAGCGGGAACGCCCTTTTCGCCGAATACAGGTCCGTACGGTACCCGTCCGGATCGGGAACCAACTCCACATGCCCGACATCGGAATAATTGACGATTCCGGTGTTGGGGAACGCGTTCAGAACGCCATCAAAATCCAGATACATCACCGGCTTGTTCGCACGGCTCATCTCCGTCTCACGATTCGCACCATGGACTATCTTGACCATCTTCCTCATGACTACTCCTCTCGTTGCGTTTACTTGGCGAATGCCATCGTTCAGCTTCCGGAATCGGCCTGTCTCCAGATCTGTTCATCCTTGATGAGCTGGGTGCCGTAACGCATCTTGAGCTGGGATACCAGATCGTCGATATGCCGCTGCGCTTCGATGATCTCGGCACTGTACTTCTGCATTCTCGCCTGATTGAAGGCGATGCCGGTCTCCTCCGGCATCTCACCGACCACATGAGGCTTCTCACCGGACAGCGCATATGCCGCCGCCTCATCCATCAGTTTCCGGTCGCCGCTCCACCTGCTGATGCAACGCTCGATACGCTTCGCACCGATCAGTTCAAGCGGCATCCCCACACTGGAGAAAATCTGATAGGGGCGCAATCCGCGCATGTACCAGTACATGCAGTAGACCTGGAATTCATGGGCGTAGGTGATCCGTTTGCTTGTCACATGGGCAATCGCCGGCAGCGATTCGAGGTAGCAGACCTCTTCCAGCGTGAATTCGACGTTGGTCATACCCCATCATTCCTAACGTAGATGAGCGATCATCTTGCGGATGCGCTCCTGCAACGTGATGATCGTTCTATTGAGCTCCTGTATTTCGGACAGACTCGAAAGGATGATCTCATCACGCATGGCGGGCTTTCGTCCCTCTTCATCGAGCTGTCGGACCTCGGCCATGAGCTGGGGGTTGCTCTTCCACCTGCTGATGCACCGTTCGATGCGCTTCGGCCCGATCAAGCGCGAAGGAAGTCCCGCATTGGAAAAGATGACGCTCGGCCGTGTGCCATGCACATATTGGTACATGCAGTACACCTGAAACGCATGCGAGTAGGTGATACGGCTCGTGGTCGCATGTTCCACAACCGCCAGGGACTCGAGTTCCTCGATCTCCTGATCCGTAAACTTCTTATTGTTCCGCATATGGTATTCCCCGTATCCGTTCTTGCATCGGCATATGCCGACCTTGAGTTCTTCCGCACGGTCTTGCGTCGTCGCAGACCTTCAGATGCTTGCATTCCTTTCGATAATTTGCCTCACTATACTCTGTTCGGGCAGGAAATCCGCAGAACGGGGAAGCCTCTCCCCCTATAAGCAAACCGGCACTCCTCAATCCCCTTACGTACCCTTGAAACGAGTGGACGCCAAATACGACACACCACCCATCATGCTGAGAGCATAACGGGTGGCTGCCATGATATTTCGGGGGCTTACGATCGGGTCAGCTTTTTACGCTTCAGATTCAGCACGATATCGGCGGCATCGGCCACACGCTCGGAATGCGTGACCACGATGACGCACTTGCCCAACTGGTGCGCGGCATCACGCAACAGCGTGATCACATCACCCGTCGTCTTCGGGTCCAGGCTACCGGTCGGCTCATCGGCCAGAATCACGGAACCCGGGGAGACCAAGGCGCGGCCGACCGCGACACGTTGACGCTGACCACCCGATAGGTGCATGATATTGCGCTTCGCTTCCTCACGGGTGAGACCCAGATCCTCAAGGATCTTCAGATCGGCCTTGGGATTGACCAAACGTAGGTTCTCCACCGGCGTGAGATAGTCGATCAGATTGTGGTCCTGGAACACCAAGGACACATGCTCACGGCGATGCTTCGAATACCCCGTCTCGGCGATATTCCCGCCTTCGAAACGGACCACGCCCTTCGACGGGGAATCCAACCCTGCCAACAACGACAACAGGGTGGACTTGCCCGCGCCGGACGGTCCGGTTATCGCATACATCTTACCGGCCTCGAAATCCGCGCTGACATCCGACAGAACGCGTATCTTGGCCGCGCCGTACATGTAATCGACATGATCCAACTGTAGACAAACCGACATGATTGTTACTCCTAACTCATGGAGGAAAGAATGGACTTGGGAGAACGTGCCAGCACCGAGGCGAGCGACACCACCAAGGCGATCGCGATGACCCCGCAGCCAAGCAGCAATATGAGCGATGTCTGAGCAGGCGGCAAAGCATCCACCTGCAACGACGAGAGGGAGGCATCATCCGCATTGGCCAGCAGCATGGACGACACGAACCCCGATAGCAAAGCGCCGGTACCAAGCGAGCACAAGGCCGCAACCAACGCCATCAGGCAGGTTTCGATCACGAACTGCCCGACGATCCGGGCCTTGCCGATGCCGATGGCCAGAAAGACACCTATCTCATGGATGCGGGAACGCACCCAGAAGACCAGCACCATGCCCAGCACCAGAACGCCGACCAGGCAGACGACCGCCAGGATCAGACGTACCAGATTACGCACCGTATTCACGGCCTGCAGTACGCCGGAGAAACGGGACGAATTATCCGTGACGTCATATTTCGTCCCGGCCAGCTCCTTGGCCTTCCGTATCGTGTCAGGCAGGCTTTGCGCACTGGCCGACAGGCATCGTACCGTATCGATCCGCGGTTCACCGGTCAGTTTGGAGGCCACGTTCATCCCCGCATACAGCAGATTCTCCGAGGAATCCGACGGCATGGGACTTTGCGACTGCGTTTTGCCGGAAAAGATTCCGGATACGCGCACGGTGGAGTCATGATCGCCTTGTTTCAACGTGAACGTCGAGCCGACCGACAATCCGTTCCGCTGTGCGAAATCCCGATGCACCAGTACACCATCGCCATCACCGGAGATGTGCTTTCCCCGTTCGAGCCGGTACAGTCCACTCTGGAATTCCGTGGACAACGAGGAATCCGTGGACCCCAATACGCTGACCTGTGCGGCCACGCCAACGTCCAGACGAGGCCCCTGTTGGGGAACGACGGGCTGGGCGCCATCCAGTTCCGCAAAGGTCTTGGTCTCATATGCGGCCTTTTTCACGCCATCGAGATGAGCGAATCGGTCGGCCTCCTTCGCGCCGATGGGATCTTCGCGCGCCTCGACCGCAAAACCGATGCCCATGCTTCCGCCGATGCGATCGGCCACATCCTGCAAGGCCGCCGAGACTCCGGCCTGCGCCACCAGACCGGTGAAGACCAACAGCATCAACAGGCCGATGAGTCCGCTGCGGATCGGCTTGCGCACGATGGCCAGCACGGCACGGCTCCACACATTCACACTCGTCATCGCTGCATCCCCAGCAGGTCACGCGGCGACTTGTACAGCATCGGCATGCAGGAGACGAGCACGCACACCAACACCACGCCCAAGAGCCCGAGGGAGACGGGAAGGATGGCGCCCGCATCGACCGATACCGCAAGCGTGCTCAACGAGCGAGTCGCCATATTGGATTCGAGATTGCCGCCGGCCTGCCCCATGCTGCTCAGTTCGCGGGCGGCGGAGGCATTGACCGAACGAAGCGTGGACGAACCGAGCCATTGCGCCACCCCTCGCGCGCACAGCCAGCCAAGCGCCAGGGACGGTATGCCGACCAGAATCATCTCGCTGACATATTGGGCGACCATGGAGGGCTTGCCCACGCCGATGGATACCAGCACGCCCATTTCCCGGCGGCGGTCATTCATCCACAGCAGCAGTACCAGGCACAGTACGAGGGCCGCGAAGATGAGCACGCCGATCAGGGTGCCGCGCATCATGGAGCGCACGCCCTGAGCCGCACTCAGCATGCCGGCCGTGTACTGGTCGTTGCGGGTGATCTGGTAGTTCTTCCAATCCACCGGCAGCTTCTTCGCGTCGTTCATGGTCTTTTCCACATCAACGCCTTTGGCGAGGGTGAAGGTGGCGTCCTGGTAGATCTCCTTGTCGGGCTTGTACTGGTACAACTCACGCGTGGTATTCAGATCCGTGTATACGGTGTTGGAGGTCAGCTCGGCCCTGGTGGCCACCTTCCTGTTGCTGTCGCCCTTGAAAATGCCCGCAATCGTGGTGGTGACGCTTGCCGTGGAGCCGGATTCGTTGTCGGCATCATACGGATTGGCCCTGAGGGTGAGCGTATCGCCCACCTTGAGGTTATTGGCTTTGGCGAGATCCTCGTGAATCATCGACATGTGCTTGTCGGAAGCCTTCAGATGGCGTCCCTGCGCAATGCTGAGCGCATGCGAGGCGAAGGCATTGAGCTTGGCCGAATCATTCGTACCCTCAAGATTCACGGCATTGCCGAATCGTTGCTCCTTCGTCTTGTCGTAATCGTCACCTTCGGGCAGCTTCATCGCATCGGCATCCGTCAGATCGGCGGTGACGTTCTGACGGACGACATACGAAGCGATTCCAGGCAGTTTCGCGATGCGCTGCACGTCGGCCGGTTTCACCGTGCCGGCTCCGCGCGGCGTTCCCGAATTGTTCTGGGGATTGTTGGCCAGCACAAAACCGACGACCGCCTGCTTCTCGATTTGCTCGGCTTCATGCTTCGCCGCTTGCGATACGGCAATCGTGGCAAGCATGCTTGCGGACACTATGGTCAGGATGACCAGCAGAACCAAGGTCCGTATTCGTTTTCTGAGTACATAGCGTCCCGCTCGTGAGATGAACGTCATGATTTCCTTTCCTATGAGAAAACAAGAAGAGGGCCTTCACACAAGCATTCTGAAGGCCCTCTCACGTGAATGGAGGCGGATAGGCGTTACTTGCCACCGCGTCGACGCATGAACAGCGAGACACCTCCCGCAATCGCCGCCACGACCACCAACGACACCAGCACAACACCCGGTATGACCAGACTCGAACCCGTCGCCGCCATGACCTCCCGCATCGACGTCGTTCCGCCTGAATCGGCAACGGTCGCACCGGGTAGCTCAGCGGCCTGGGCCGCGGTTTGGGTGAATCCCACGAACAGGCATAGGCCAAACGACAGGACCGCACTCATCCATTTCGTCATTCTTCGCATTGTGCCGAGGTCTTTCCTATGAGATCTTTTTGCTCAATGGTCGGCTATCGCTCAACCGACCGATTATCCTCATGGTAAAAGTCCACGGAATCCCGTCCCCTTCGCTATCCGGCGACGGTATCATGCCATTTCGTTATCGGCGCATGCATCATCATTATTTTTCGGGTGCGTCTAGGGTATGTTTCGGCCCGTCGTTCACCTTCCGTCCGACCGAATCGATCATGGTGCGACACCGTTCGCTCAACGGCACCGACATGGCGATGAGGAACAGGCACAACGCCAGCACGACATCTTCGACCACTCTCCACACCCCGGTCGCCAAATGCCATCTCGTAGCGTCCAGATAAATCACGAAAACGATGAGAATGTACAGACGGACACACAACTGACGAACGGGAAGCCGTTCCTCATCATGCTGACGATCAGACACCATCCCCCGCTTTCCTTCGACGCCGGCCATCCCTTTGAAACGCCATGATACCGCCGAACGCGACCATCACCTGCAGTCGGGGGCATCCATCATCATGGACAAGCCGTCATGCCATCCTTCATCCACCCTATTTCAGCGGAAAACGCCAATCGGGACAACGATTATCCGAAGGTACGTCATAGGGGGACTCCAACGAAGACGCCGCACAGACGCGTAACATGATTCTTGCTTGCGAAAGCAAGTAACGGAGCATAGGGGCTATTGGCCTGTTCGGATTTTATCTTTCTCTCTGTCCGCGCAGGCCATATCCTTTCCGAAACTGCCGGGGTTCCACGCCTCTCCCCTCTTATCCTTCGTGGAACCCCGGCAGTTTCCTTTCCTCAGCATCGTCATGGCATGCAGCGACGAAGCCGGTCATCCCCGACGACGTGCCGTCCATGGCACACAGGTTGCCGAAGGCCCGTCGACGGACAACGCTTCACGCCGCGCACCTCCCGTACCCTCCCCGATGGATAGGGTACATGTAGGGGGATTATGCGGCTTGTCAACTCCTTGCAGACACCGGCATCGAGCCATAGCATGCCTTATTACGTGGGGTGCTGATGCGGCCTGCGCAAGAGGATAAGGATTTCAATGGACTTGAGTAGGGCATGTATGGCAATATTCTCTGCTGCATTTTTTACGCCACTGGTTTTTTCTCCGATTGCCGCATGGGCATCCGCAGCCCCGATAGACACCGTTCCTCCCACCATGTCCGGCATGAACAGATTCCTCAGGCAGGGAGGCAAGAACAAGCTGGTCTTTGATGCCGTCTCGGCCAAACGGGCCGGATATTCGGACCGTGACCTGAAAATCGTATCCTCCCAGATCAGGCTGATGAACATGCTGCTGAGCGAGGGGCAGGCCATACTTCACCCGGACGGCTCCCTATCGTTGCGGTATTACGCATCCGAAGGTTCTTCACGAACCCTCGCGCGGGGAATCAACAGAATGGTGATCCAATGGTATGGCGTCTTCGAATACTGGTTGGACAGCGACAAGGCGCGTGATCTCATCTCGGAAATGAAAATGGGACGATTGCTGCCCGATATCATTCCCGGATGGCTCGGCCCGACGATCGACATCGACTCGACATCGTTGCTTCGGGGCGCGCGAGCGGCGGTCAAACCCGATCGAGGCGTAATCGTGTATGCGAGAGCCATGCGGGCCGGCGAACTGAATTCCATCTGGTTCACCTCCCAATGATGGCCGGACCGGGTCTGAAGGTGGCTTCAGGCGACGATCTGCGAACGAATGGGAGCCGGCTCCACGGCGTAATGCTTGCGCATGCTTTTCAGCATCGTACGAATGGCTCCGTTGGTCTGGTTCGCAGCCGTACGGAACTTGTCGAAAGTACGACCGTGCGGATCGTCGATATCGTGCGGAGCCGGCAACATCGGTCGAATCATCGAAGAGGACCTGATCACCGACTGCAGACGCTCCTGAATGGTCAGACCTTTGATCATGCCGTTACGGGCGCAGTATTCGCACATGTTCGCGAAATCGCTTAACAGGAACGTATACCGTACGGCGGCCGGCGCCAAGGCCACGATGTCCTTGCGCTGGCTCTTTTCAAAACACAGGATCAGGTCGGCCTCGTCCGCCATCTGACGTGTGAGGCGACGGGAGCGGAATCCGCTGGACTCGATGCCCACGCTATCCATCAGACGCGCGCTGGATGGATCGATCTGATGCATCGGCAGACCGCGAGTGCCGGCACTGGAGACGCGTACCGTGGTACCGGTCAGATATTTCGTCAGCAACAGTTCACCCATAGGCGAACGGCAGATGTTGCCCGTACAGACGAACATGATATGCATACGCTGACCTCTTGCAGTGCGTGTTTCGGTTCCTTATGCCGGCTCCAGGGCCGCCATACCCTATAAATGGATATTTTAGCGCAGTCCCTGCCTTCGCCGAACCGCCATCGTGAGGGCTCGGGACGGAAGGCTTCCACCATCACCGTCAAATCACTATATGGACATATCTTGCAGTGCGAAACGGTTCGGCAATGTGGTTTCGATACACTGCCACGCACTACGTAACAAGCCGTGACCGCCTACGACAGACGGGGCGTACGGCAGGGGTTCCACGAAAGGACACATGATGAGCGAAGAAGACAAGCTCAACAAAAAAGTGGCCGAAGCCGTTGAAGTGGCAGCGAACGAGGCCGCAAAGCGCGAAATCGACGAACTGACCGAATTCGAGCACGCGGTCGACGAGATGCTGGCCTCCGGCTATCTGGATGATACGCTGCGCGTAATCGACACGGAAGGCGTGGCACAGGTGCTTCCGGTACTGGATTCCGAACCGATCTCGCATCTGGTCGAAGGCGTGGAGGCCGTCGGCGGGCGTGCGAACGTGTTCGTTCATACCAGCCAGGGCGTTGTGGCGCTGAGCGTGTTGGAGTACAAGCCGAACGACGAAGAGTGACGGCCGTACGCGAGTCGGGCTTGCCGGCTCCCGTACGGCTTTGGCCACGGTTGCGGCCACGGCCAAAGAGGCTTTCAGACTTTAATGTGAGATGCGGGTCAGGGCGCGCTGAACGGCTTCGCGTGTGGTGCCGGCGCCGCGTCCACGCACACCGAAGAACACCATCAGCACCATGATGAAGCAGATGCCGGCGCTGATGCGCAGAGCCCACTGAATGCCGAACACATTGGCGACGGCATACGTGTCTTTCGCACCTCCGATGGCGGCCCAACGCAACGACGTAAATGTTTCCATCAGAATCACCAGTACCGGAGCACCGACCGCGCCGGCAATCTGACGCACGGTATTCGTCACGGCCGAACCGGCACTCACCTCCTGCGGTCGCAGACAATTAAGCGACCATGTAGTAATCGGCATGAGCACGAATCCCATGCCGATCTGACGCATGAACTGCCAGATCGACACCCACCAAATCCAAGACGTCATGGAAATCAAACTCATCATGACCGTACCGAAACACAATGTGATCGTGCCGATCAGAGCAACCGGCCGGGCACCGAATCTATCGAGCGCCTTGCCTCCGAAAAACTGCGAAATACACTGCCCGAGAGCGCCGGGCAACATCACCAGACCGCTGATCGTGGCGGAATAGCCGCGGCAATTTTGAATATAGAGCGGCATAATCACCATAATCGAACTGAATGCGAAGAACGACAAGGCCGCAGTAACCGTACCGACCATGAAACTGCGGTTCCTGAGCACACCCAGATTGAGCAGCGGCGGCTGAACCGTCCGACGACCATCGTCAGGCCGGGCGGCGGCATACCGGCGAGCGCCATGAATCTGGCGGGCGACGAACCATATGATGCCGATGATGCCGATTAGCATCGGCAGCCAGACCATGGGATGCGTATATGCGTACGATTCGATGTTCGTGAAGCCGAACATCAGCCCGCCGAAACCGAAGATCGACAGTCCGACGGAGAAGAAATCGGCTTTGGCGGAAGGGTCGTGCACACCGAAGTTACGTAGTCCGAAGAATGCCAGAAACAGTGAAATCACGCCGATGATCGTCAGAGTGAAGAAGATCGAGCGCCAACCGTTCAAATCGGTCTGCACACCGCCCAAGGTAGGGCCGATGGCCGGGGCGACGCTCATGGCCATGCCCACGGTGCCCATGGCCATGCCGCGGTGGGACAATGGGTAGATCGAAAAGACGGTAATCTGCAGCACCGGCCACATCACACCGGTGCCGACCGCCTCCAACAGGCGGCCGATCAGCACCAATGCAAAGGTGGAGCCCAGCCAGGCGAACACGGATCCGGCAGTGAAGACGATCATCGAGGCGAGCACGATCTGACGGGTCGAAAAACGGCGGGTCAAATATGCCGTAAGCGGAACCATCACGCCCATGACGAGCTGGAAAATCGACGTCAGCCACTGTCCGGTCGTGACGGAAATGCCGAAATCGGTCACAATGGTCGGCAGAGCGGCGCTCAATTGCAGCTGCGTGAAGTTGCCGACGAAAGTGATGAACGTCAGAATCGCGATGGAAACGAATGCCGCATGCGTCAGATGGCCGTTGGCATAAGCCTCTTCACGTGCGAGCGCCTGCGATGTTCCCTTCATACCATTGTTCATGCATCACCTCTGCCACGTCATAAATGACTCCAGAATTCTATGCCTACGGCCGGGCATTGCGCCCCCGGCCAAAGGCTGGTTCAGACCTTGCCGAGGAGCGTGAGGAAGATCAGAAGAACGTTGAGTGCGACGATCAGCGCAGCGACGGCGATGTTGAGCGCATGCTTGAACGGACCGTCCGCATATTCGCCCATAAGATCCCTGTCGTGCGTGTAGCGCATGAGCGGAATGATTGCGAACGGGATGCCGATCGACAGCACCACCTGCCCGACGATCAGCGCTTCGGTCGGATTGCCGGCGAACCACAGCACAATCAGCGCCGGCACCAGCGTAACGATTCGGCAGGCCCACATCGGTGCCTTGATCCGCAGCAATCCGTGCATGATCTCGGAACCCGCGTACGTGCCGACGGACGTGGAGCTCAGACTGGAGGCCAGCAATCCTATGGAGAAAATCGTGCCGACGACCGGCCCCAACACACTCGCGATCGCATGCTGCGCACCTTCGATCGTGTCCGTGCCGGTCATGCCGTACAACGAATTCGCAGCCAGAATCAACAACGACAGATTCACGGAACCGGCCAACAGCAGCGCCCAAAACACATCGATCTTATTGCCGTGCAACAGTTGACGGACGGTCGGCTTGCGCTGACCGGGTGCATAATGGTCGTTCACCAGCGTGGAATGCAAGTAGATGGCATGCGGCATGACGGTGGCACCCAGCATGGAAGTGGCCATCAACACCGTTGCGGAACCCTTGAAACGTGGAATCAGACCGGCCGCCACCGCCTTCGGATCCGGCGGCGCTATGAACAGTCCCGCGATGAAGCCGAACGTAATCACCAGCAGCAATGCGATGATGAGTTTCTCGAACATGCGATGCGTGGCACCTTTCTGGAAAATCAGCAGAATCGTGGAAACCACGCCGATAATGCACCCACCGGGAAACAGCGGCAGGCCGAACAGCAGATTGAGGGCGATGGCACCGCCGATCACCTCGGCCAAATCGGTGGCGATGGCGATGACCTCGGCCTGCATGAAGAACATGAACCGACCGCCGTCGCCCATGCGCTCGCCAAGGATTTCCGGCAGGCTCTTGCCGGTGACGATGCCCAGCTTGGCGGATTGGTATTGGATCAGTACGCTCATGCAGTTGGCGATTAAGAGCACCCAGACCAGCAGATAGCCATATCGGGCGCCGGAAGTGATGTTGGCGGCCACGTTGCCCGGATCCACATAGGCTACGGCCGCCACGAAAGCCGGCCCGAGAATGCCCGCCAATGCGTGTCCGTGACGTTCCTTGCCCATGGCCTTTCCGTGCCCTTCCCTGTGACTGGCGATTAACGAGCAACGTTATAGCGCGATTATGTTACCTCGGCCTGTAATTTCAGCTTTCCGGAATGGACTGTGCGGGGCAGCCGTGGAGCACCGACAGCATGGCCCGCTTCTCCTTGGTGGTCACGGTCAGACCGTACTTGTCTTTCACGCCGATCTGACGCGCGACGTAATCGCAACGGTAGTCGCCGTTCGTGGGCAGCCAATAGGCGGCCGACGCGGAACCCTTCTCCTGATTGGCCGGACCATCGACCGCCAGCAGATTGTACATGTCGTTGCCGTATTCGTAACGTTTGGCCCTGCTCCATTCGCGCGCACCGGATTGCCACGCATTCTCAAGCGCCACCACATGGTCGATCTGCACGGCGCTGGACGTATCGCGCCCACGCCGGAAATGAATGGTCTTACCCGTGTACGGGTCGTCGAGCGTACCGGATTGCACTTTGCAGCCGCCGGCACTCTGGTACCGCACGTCCGTCAGATCGCGGGCCAGCACATCCTCACGTACGTCGCAACCATTGCCATCCGCGTCCGTCTGACGATAGCCGAACGCGGTGCGATCATAACCGGCCTTGCTGGGGTTATCGTCGACCGTAAGCCGTTCCAGCGTTTCCGCAGCGGTGCCGGTCGCCGTATATTCACCGGTGATCTCACCGACGGTCGGACTGGTTTTCGGCAGAATCAGGCCGATGGTGATGCCGACCACCGCGGCGATCACCAGTAGGCACAGTATGCGTTCGACCGGTCCTTCCGCGTTGAAACGCTTCTTGCGAAAGTGCGTGGCATTACGTCGTCGTGGCATGGGAATCCTTAATCATAGGCGCATGGGTCATGACTCATAGCTCATGTGGGTCATAGGCAGAATCTCATCGGTAAGCAAGCCGTTTTACGGGCGGCCGACCGTCGAATCTTCGGTACAACCGAATCTTCGGTACATTGCATCGAACTGCAGACGATTGCGAATCAGGCGTAAGTGAACGTCAGCGGATCGTGACCGGCACGGGTCGGACCATCAAGCGCATCGATGACCGCATGCTCCTCCTGGGTCAGCGCAAAACCGAACAGGTCAAGGTTCTCCCGCTGACGTTGCGCATGCACCGACTTGGGGATGATAATGGTGCCATTTTCGATGTGCCAGCGCAGAATCACCTGTGCAGGGCTTACATGATGAGCTTCCGCGATACGTTCGATCGCACCGTTTCCGGCGTTCAGATCGGCACCGCGCGCCATTGGCGAATACGCTTCGACCGCAATGCCATGCTCCTTGCAGTATGCGACGACCTCCCGCTGCTGCCAAGTGGGATGCAGTTCGATCTGGTTGACTGCCGGATATTCGCCGGTCTCATCATGAAGTCGGTCAAGATGCTCCGGAAGGAAGTTACACACGCCAAGCGTCTTCACGCGGCCTTCCGCGCGGAACTCGACGAAGGCCTTCCACGTTTCGCCGCTGCGCCAGTCGAACGGGGTCGGCCAATGTAGCATATACATGTCGACATACTCGAGTTGCAACAGACCGAGCTGACGGTCGAAGGCCTTGCGTGCGGAATCATAGCCCTGCTCGGAATCACGCAGTTTGGTGGTGACCCAGATTGTTTCGCGCTTGCTGCCGGTGTTGTAGCCGGTGTTCGCGAGCGCACGGCCCACGCCAGCCTCGTTGTTGTATCCGGCGGCGCCGTCGATATGGCGGTATCCGGCCGCAATGGCGCTTTCGACGACCGGCGTCACGCCTTCATCATCGATGCGTAGCACGCCGAGGCCGACCTGTGGAATCTTATTGCCATCGCTCAGCGTGATCGTCGGAACGTGCCGTTCCTGTGGTTCCGTCATTGTAGTTCCTTCCGTTCTTTGTGGTTCGGTTTGGTTCTGTTCTGGCCTTGTCTGGTCCGGTTCGGTTCCGTTCTAGTTCTGTCCGGTCCGGTTCCCGTGGCATTTCCCAGATTAGCCCCGTACGCCGCCCGACTCATCCGGACCGCATGCCCGGTCCCGGGCCCCTCCGCCAGGCACGCTGCCGCCCCGGGTCCCGTGCGCCGCGCACGACCCGCGGCAGGGGCCCTTTCCCCGGATCGTGCACGGCCGCCCGCCCCCTCGGACCGCCATCCGGGGCGCATCCCGCCGGCCGGGCGTCCCGCACCGGATCGTACGGGGGTGTCTGCCGGTCCCGTCCGGACGCACGATTCCCCGGGGACGGCCGGATGGCGGGTCGTGCACGGCTCCCGAATTCCGGTCTCCTTCCGCCGCGCACGGAGGGATCCCGCCGAATCCGTCGGATCCGCTGGATCCGCTGGCGTCCCGCCAGCCACACACCACAACCCGCGGAACACCATATGCCGGCACACACATTTATGGAACGTCACCGAATCCGCCGTCTCCATCAACGCCTTTTCGCACGCCGACGCGGCCGAACCATCTTTCGCCGCCGACGCGCAAGCTCGCTCCACGGTATCGGCGTATTCACGACGATCGGTCGTCCATCAATATTCGACAATGCATGTGCCACATTCATGGCGAACGCCGCACGATGCAATTCATCCGAAAGATCCAACTGCGTAATCACCAGAACCACCCAACCGGCGGAAGTAAGGCGCATGCGCTTGTTCTGGTCACGCCTCCACTGCCGTCTGTCCGTGCGATGATGGTCGCCGTCATATTCCAAGCCAAGCTTGCGAGACGGATCTGCCAGATCGAGCGTTGTCATGGCACCGTTGCCGAACAGTACATCCGAGACAGTGTAATTGACCTTCATTGGTGGCAAACCGTACCGTTCCAGCACCAATCGCATCTCGGTCTCTTTAGGTGAATCCGATCCTTGCCGCACCAGCGAAAGCGCGTCCATACACTTGCTACGGTACGGAATTTGGGCTGTGGATACAAACTTCCGCAACTCGTCCAACGTCAATCGACGGTGTCGGATCATCGATTCCGCGAGTATGGTCAACTCTCCGACATCCAATGGGCCCGCCATCAACGCCCATGTCGGCGCGGGTGCCAGCACTCGCACCCCGTCAATCATCAGCACATGTTTGCCGTTCAGCCCTTTCCACACATGCATGCGAACATGCTTACGCGCTCTGCGATCGTTGCGATTGTTCAGCACAACATGTATCAACGAATTATCCGACACGGTGTTGGTCGAATCATTCCACTTTTCGGTGGATGCATAATCTTCTGCATAGCCATAATCAGAAGACGGAGATTCAGGGTATCCGTAGGCAGGCCCTCCTGCGATCTCGGCATGATCAGTCCGCGCGGTTCGTGAGCGTCGATAGCCACTGCCGGAAGGTTGCTCAATACCCCATATTGCGAGTGCTGTCTCGTGACTGACGGGATGCTGCACCCCAATGGCCTTGCAGTCACGTAGCGCTTGCCGCTGCATCTGCGAAAGCATGATTCGTTGCATCGGTTTGTATGTTTCGTTGCCGTTCATGTTTCGACGCTATGGCAAGGAATGGTACGCCGTCCAGCCGATTCGAGGGTTGTGGTCGAAGGACGCATATTCAGCGTGTCGCTGTGGATAAGTCGATGCCGCCTCTTCTGACTGTGCATATATTGGGATTTGATGTTGCTTGAAATTCCCCTTATTTTTCTGACGGACTGATACGTGATGTCGTCGAACTGTTGGATTGACGGACGTGTCTTTGGTTGTGGTGCGTGTGGCTGGCGGGCCGGACAGAACCAGAACGGAACCGAAACGGACCAGACAAGGCCAGACCGGACCAGAACAGACCAAACTAGGACAAATCAAGCAAGGCCGGACCTAACCTAACCAAACCAAACCACAGAAACCGAACCAAACTGGATCGAACCACACCGGCCCAGACGGAACCACAAAGAATGGAAGTCTTTCAATCACCAACCCTTATGCTCGGGTGGTGGCGCGTGCAATAACACGCGACTGGGTGGTGATCAGTTCCGGCTTAAGATGACGCCCGTTGATGCGGTCGATAATGCGACTGACCGCAGTGGGGGCGGTCCAATCAAGGCAGGAATCCATGGTGGTGAGCGGTGGCTGGAAATAAGCGGCTTCTTCGATGTTGTCAAAACCGATCACCTGCACCTGATCGGGCACGCTGATACCGTTGGCCGCCAAAGTGAACAAGGCACCCAACGCCAGCTGATCATTGAAAGCGACAATGCCATCAAACGGCACGCCGGAGTCGATGAGCCACTGCGTCACACGGGCACCGGAGCCGATGGTCCAGTCGTGGCCGGTGTTGCCGAGCAGACGCGGGTCAAAGGCAACGCCGCGCGCATCGCATGCCTCAAGTACGCCGCGCATACGCAACTGAGCATTGCCCTCCACCGCATCGTGCAAACCATCCAGATCCTCAGGCGCGGTTCTGGCCCCTACCACGGCAATTCGAATCGCACCGCGGTCGAATAGGTATTCCGTCGCCTGCCTGGCTTCCTGCACATCGTCGGGAGTCACATGATCGGCCTTACCATGCGTGTCCCGCGCACCGACACAGACAAGCGGATAGTCAACATCAAGATCTTCCGGAGACAGATCCTCCACTTCGGAAATGGACAGAATCATGCCATCCGACACAGTGGTGTTGAAGCCTTCGAGCAGTGCACGAGCGCCACTGGCAGAGCCTTCCGCATAAGTGGTGACGTAAACGGAGTAGTCGTGCAGTCGCGCCGCGTCAATCACGCGATTGGCTAATTCGGCCAGGTATGGCGCGGTGAGGCTTGGCACGGCGAGCGTGATGAACCCCGTATTGCCACGATTGAGATTACGGGCGGCCACGTTCACACGGTAGCCAAGCCGATCGATAACCCCTTGCACTTTCTCTCGCGTACTTTCGGTCATGCGACCGCTGTTGTTGATCACGTTGGAGGCGGTTTTCAGCGAAACGCCGGCTTCTTCGGCCACATCGCGCAGTGTGATGCGCTTCTTGTCCTGCTTCGTTTCGCTCATATCAGGGCTCCTTGCCTGCCTTTTGGCCTATATGTGGCAGATGTATCGGTTCTTCCGCAGTTTTCTGGCTTATGTATAGCAGGTATTCAACGAAAACCGAGATATTACCGTTGCCATGATAAGGCTCGGATTCCGAGATTCACGATTCACCTGCCATATATAGGACGGATAAAATCCGCCACATGTAAGCGAGATGCCCTCGAATCATGCCGGCGTGCCGACTGATTTCGATTATCGTCTGGTAATCAGCATGCCATTGCGATGAATGACGTAGGAACCCTGCCCTTCCGGACCAGCCTCGCTGTGGAATTGGCAGATCGGTTCGCCTTCGATGCCACGCAATGTAACCTCCTGCTTGCCGCGGGGCATGTAGAAGTCGAAGGTCGCATCAGCGGATTTACGCACGGTATGCAGTACGTCGCCGTATCGGGGATCGTCTTCGCCACCTGAAGTAGTGAGATTGGCGCGGACGAACCTGCTCAGATCGGCCACGTTCAGGTCGCAGCCCACAAAGTAGGCGGCGCCGGCACCGTACGGGTTACGGGTGATGGCGGCGGTGCCGTCCAATTCCCATTCGTCCGCGGACTTTCCCGAATAGGTGGCGAGCACTTCGGTGTCAGGGCCTTCCACGTTCACATCGTTCTGCCACAGGCGGGTCACGGCACCGTCCATGCCGCCTCCCAATTCGATTTCACATGGCTCGCCTTCCGCTTCGCATCCGAGAATGTTGAACTCTTCGCCACGGATGCCAAGCATCTTGCGGAGCAAACCATTACCGGCACCCGGATATCCGCCGAGCCAAGTGTGGAAATGCTCGTCGATCAGACCGGTCGCATAGCCGATCACCACCTGACCGCCGGCGGCCGTAAAGTCGGCAAGCCGTTGCGTATCGGCGGCGCTCAGCATCAGCACGCTCGGCAGCACCAGCACGGAATATGCGCTCCAATCGTACTTGAGCGGCACTACGTCGGCCCGCTGCCCTGCGTCCAGAAACGCGCGATACCAGTCACGCACGTCATGCCAATGGCTGAGTTTCATGCTTGGCAGGGTTTCACTGCGCGTGGCCCATTCGGATTCGGCACTGAACAGAATCGCCGTATCGGAACGCTCGAGCGTGCTTCCCTGCATGCCTGCGGCGCTCAAATCCTTGAGCACCGACCCAAGTTCGCACACCTGACGGAACACCCTGGTGTCTTCACCGGCGTGTGGCAGCATGGCGGAATGGAAGGCCTCCGATCCGAATGCGGAAGCCCGCCATTGGAAAAAGTTGATGGCGTCGGCGCCCATGGCCACGTGCGCGAGGGAGTCGCGCACGATTTCACCCTTGCGCTTGCGGATATTGAGCGGCTTCCACTGTACCGCCGAAGTGGAGTGCTCCATCACATACCAAGGCCTGCCGAGCGCCAACGAATCCATGAGCGCATCGGAACAGGCGAGTTCGTCGAGATGCGATTCGCCTTCATGGAAGTAATGATCGTTGGAGACGAAATCCACTTCTTCGGCCCAATCGGCATAGTCCATGCAGCACTGGTCGGTGGAGACCATGAAGTTCGTGGTGAATGGCTTGTCGGGGCAGATTTCGGCTATGGCGTCACGCTCGGCCTTGTAGAAGTCGAGCAGCATATCGTTGCCGAATCGCTCGAAATCCAGTTTCTGTCCGGGATTGACCATGCTGTCGGTGCCCATGAAGCGCGGAATGAGCACTTCGTCGAAGCCGTTCATCTCCTGCCCCCAGAAGGTGGTGCCCCAAGCCGCGTTGAGCGCGTCGATGGTGCCGTATTTGCGCTCACACCACTTGCGGAAGGCGGCCAGGGCGTTGTCGGAGTAGTCTTCGCGGTTGTTCCAGCCATATTCGTTGCCCATGTGCCAAGCCGTCACATATGGATTGTCGCCATAGCGTTCGGCGAGTTTACGACACATGGTAAGCGCATATGTTTTGAATACCGGGCTGGTCGGGCTCCACGACTGACGCGAGCCGGCGTTGACCTGATGACCGTATTTGTCTCGCGGAAGGACCTCCGGATGGCTTTCGTACAGCCAAAGCGGAGCGGTGGCGGTGGCGGAAGCAAGATCGACCGCGATGCCCGCTTTGCCGAGCTTGTCGATGATGCGGTCGAGCCAGCCGAAGTCCCAGCGATCCTCTGTGGGCTGGATGCGATCCCAGCTAAAAATCGCCAGGGCCACGGTGTTGACACCGGCCTGCTTCATCAGGCGGATGTCGTCGTCCCAGATTTCCTCAGACCATTGGTCGGGATTGTAGTCGCCACCGAACGCTATGCCACCGCCATTGCGAGTCAGCAGTTTCGGCCAAGAAAAGGTTCTTCTTGTCGTCATTTAAGCCTCCTGAAAGATGCGTTTGCCGCTTCCGATTCTTTGATATCCCACATGATACAACGGTGTAGCAACGCTTTCTAAATCGATATTTCGCACAGTATGGCGGGCCACGCCTCCGCCAGGTGCGGCCCGCCCCTACTCATTCCTTGACGGCGCCGGCGGACAGGCCGGACTGCCAATACCTCTGCAAACACAGGAACGCGATCACCAACGGCACGATCGTGACCAACGAACCCGTGATCACCAGGTTCTGGATCGCCTGCCCGCCCGCCGTGGAGGCCTGGTCCTTCCACTGGTTCAACCCGATCGTGAGCGGATACCAATCCGAATCCTTGAGCATGATCAACGGCAGGAAATAGTTGTTCCACGTCGCCACGATCGCGAACAGGGCCGTGGTCACGATGCCCGGAGCCAGCAAGGGCAGCGACACCTGGAAGAACGTACGGAACTCGCCCGCCCCGTCCACGCGCGCCGCCTCGAGCAGCTCGGTCGGCACGGCCTGGTCCGAGAAGATCCACATCAGGTACAGGCCGAACGTGGACACCAGGCTCGGGATGACCATGGCCCACGGCGTGTTCGTCAGGTTCAGCTTGGCGAACAGCAGGAACTGCGGCACCGCCAACGCGATGCCCGGCACGCTGATCGCGCCGATGACCACCACGAACACGGCCCTGCGCCCCGGGAAACGGAACTTCGCCAGACCGTAGCCGCCCATGATCGCCAGCAGCGTGGCCCCTCCCGCGCCGGCCACCACGTACAGGACGGTGTTGAGGAACCAGCGTCCGAAGATCCCGCCGTCATAGGTGAACACGGTGACGATGTTGTCCCACAGGGCGAACGTCTTGCCGAACCCCAGACCGAAGGTCGACGTGAAGTCCGCCTGCGTCTTGGTCGCGTTGACCAGCAGATAGAAGAACGGGAACAGGCAGTAGACGGCGAAGACCGCGCATACCAGGGTCAGCAGGGCGCTGCGCCTGGGATTCGCGACGTTCGCGAACCCCGACCTCGCGGCCCTCGCCCGCTCCGCCCTCTCGTCCCTGGCCACACGCCTGCGGCGTTCCCTCTCCGCCTTCCCGGCGGCCTTCTCCCGCCCCTTCGGACCCGCCGCGGCGGCGCTGCTTGCATTGCTCATCTTGATGCTCCTTGAATCCTCTTGCCCGTGAGGCGACGCGCCCGCGCGCCTACCTCATCTGCTCTTTCATGCTCCTGAGCTGCACCGCGTACGCGATCGCCATCGTGATCACCGCCATCGTGATCGCCAGGGCGGCCGCGTAGTTGCTCTGGTTGCCCGCGAAGCTCAGGTTGTACGCGTACATGTTCGGCGTGTAGTACGTGCCGATCGCGTTGCCCGGCACCATGTTCTGCATGATGCTCGGCTCGTTGAACAGCTGGAACGAGCCGATGATCGAGAAGATCACCGTGATCGCCAGGCTGCCGCGCAGCTCGGGCAGCTTGATGGACCTGACGATCTGCCATTCGCTCGCGCCGTCGATCGACGCGGCCTCGTACAGCGAATGCGGGATCGTGGACAGCGAACTGTAGAAGATCAGCATGTTGTAGCCCGTGAACTCCCAGGTCACGATGTTGCCGATCGAGGCGAGCAGCACGCCCGGGGCCAGCACGTCCAGATGCGTGCCGAAGAAGCCGTTGAACGAGCCCACCAGCCCGTACTTCGCGCCGTACATGAACCCCCAGATCAGCGTGGAGACCACGGCCGGCACCGCGTACGGCAGGAACGTGGAGATACGGAAGAACCTGGTGCCGTGCAATTTCATGGAATCTAGGGCCAACGCCATCGCCGCGGCCAGGAACAGCATGACCGGCACCTGCACCACCGTGAACAGCGCCACCCGGCCCACCGCGCTCCAGAACTGCCGGTCGTGCAGCAGACGGACGTAATTGTCGAATCCCACGAACCGCGTGCCCCCGATCATCCTGTTCTGGAAGAAACTGATGTACACCGCGTACATGATTGGGATGACGAACACGAACACGAACACCAACGCGAACGGCCACATGAACTTCCAACCACGCCAATCCGCATGATGCCTATTGACGCGGACCTGGTCGGGAGGTGTATGCAACTGCATCGGAACGTTTGCTGTTGCTTGGGTCATGATTGCTTCTTTCTGTTGCGCTGCAACTGCTGACGCCAACCGCTTTGTCGGCCGTTCAATCGCAGATGGTTGCGATTCGGGCATACGGAAGGCGAGGATCCGCACGGGACGTCTCCCCGCCTTGCCTTACCCTGTGCCTGGTTATGCGGTTGGAAGTATGGACGGCCGGCAAATACCGGACCGGAACTCAACCCTTGTTGGTGACGGTGTAGCCCTGCTGGGTGCCATGTTCCGCGAGCGCCTTGCCGTAGTTGGCGAAGGCTTCCTTCAAGGTGATCTCCTTGTTGTACGCCTTGGAAATCTGATCGCCGAAAGATGACTGCGCAAACGGATTGTACGGTAGGTAGGAGAACTCGGAAACCTTGCGCTGGGCGGCTTCGGAAAGCACCTCGTTCACATTCTGGCCGCCGAAGTAATCGTTGACCTTCTTGTTGGCCTCGGTGGTCGGGTCGGTGAAGTCCTCGGAGGTGAGAATGCTCTTGAGGCTCGGGAAAGTACCGGTGTCGGCCATGGTCTTGGCGCCCTCGCCGTGGGTCAGGTATTCCACGAACTTGTAGGCGGCGGCCTGCTGCTTGGACTGGGAGACGACGGCGAGCGCAGAGCCACCATCCTCGGCGGAGGCCTCTTCGCCTTCCTCCCACTGCGGCAGCTGGGCCACGCGCCAGTTGCCGGCCTGGTCAGGAGCGCCGTTCATAAGATTGATCGGCATCCAGCCTCCGATGGTCAGCGAGGCGATGGTGCCGTCGTTGAGCTCGCGGTTCCAGTCGTCGGACCAGTTGGCGGTCTTGGTGTCGATAAGGTCTTCGTCGATGAGCTTCTGCTGGAACTCGATGTACTTCTTCATGCCGGAATCCTTGGTCATGTCAATGGTGAGGTTTTCGCCGTCGACCTTCCAAGGCTGGGCGCCGGCCTGCCAGGCTTGCGCGGTGAAGGGCTGGTATTCCATGCTGGAGCCGGAATTGTTGGTCATGTAGGAGCCGATGGCCCTGACTTTCTTGGCCGCCTCGTAGTAGTCGTCCCAGGTCTTGATTTGAGTGCCATCGACACCGGCCTTCTTGAATACCGCATCGTTATAGAAGAACATTTCCGGACCGGAATCGATTGGCAGCGCGTACGGCTTGCCGCCGTACTGCAGCTTGTTCCATGGACCGGCGGAGAAATCGTCGGCGAGCTTATCGGCATCGAATTGGCTCAGATCCGCCAAATCTCCGGTTACCGCGAATTGCGTGACGGTCGGGTCCTCGAGCATGACCACGTCGGGGGCGCCCTTCCCCGCCGCGATGGCATTGCTCAGTGCGGTCTGCGTGTCAGATGCGGTGCCGGTGTTGTTGAACTTCACGGTAATGCCGGGATTTGCCTTCTGGAAGTCTTTGATGAGGTCGCTCATGGTATGGCCGGTATCCCAGCCCCAGAACACGAGTTCCGCCTTGTCGGCGTCACCGGCGTTGCCATTGCTGGCGCTTGCATTGCCGCAAGCGGCCAGACCGGTGAGGGTCATCACCGCGGTCAGAGCCGCAAGAACCTTCTGAGAGTTACGCATGTTTCCTCCTTCGAGAGCCAGCATCAGACCGTCTTCGTCCGATACGATCAGGAGCCTCGTCCCACTCTGCCGTCCGTTTTGATATACCGCTGTACCAATGATGATGGCAGTCGGTACGCCCTCTTACGGACAGCCTTGGGATTGCTTCTGTTTGGCTCTGTTTCCTTCCTGATACAGCTGTGTATCATTGACTCTTATGATACACAGCTGTATCAGCATGTCAAATCCAGTCGAACATCCCCTTTCCGATATCCGTTAATCAATCGATTGACTCTTGATTTTCCAGGCGTTTCGCATTCACTTCGCGACAGACGACTTTCCCTCAGTCGTAGCCTCGGGCATCTGACCGACCGAAGATTTCAGCTCTACCCTGAGCAAGCTCTCATACTTGGAAATCATCAATCAAGGGAAACATCATTCCAATGTGGCGCGTCCGACAGCGCACGATCCCCCTAAAAACCGGTTCGCCGGCAGAGCGTGCACCAAGGATAAGTCCGAAGTCAAATATTAGGGGGCATCAATCCGAAGTTTCCCCCTCCGTCTGAAATCAACCCCGGCAATCCTTCGTATGCAGGCCCTCACCCCGGTCGAGCAACCGGAAGTGAAGGCCCAAGCATACGGTTGGTTTCGCTACAAACTCAGGAAAAGCTCGTGAATGCGGGTATCGTCGGTAAGCTCGGGATGGAAGGCCGTGGCGAGTATGTTGCCTTGGCGCAGGCCGACCACATTGCCGTTCACTTCGGTCTCGACCGTCGCCGCCGAACCGACTTCGGCCACGAACGGCCCACGGATGAACACCAGCGGAACATCCTTGAGTATGACATCGGACGAGACGCCTTGGGGAACATGCTCGCCCGGTGCGACCACGACGGCGTTTTCGCCGGGAGCGGAGCCAAAGTCGGCAGTGGCGGCAAAGGAACCGAGCTGACGCCCATAAGCGTTACGGCGCACGATGGCGTCAAGCGCACCGAAGTAGACGTTCGGATCATTATCCAGCCGTCGTGCCAGCAGAATCATGCCGGCGCAGGTGCCGAACACCGGCTTGCCCGCGGCGATATGCGCCGCAATCGGGTCAAACAGCCCGGTCGACCGCAAAAGCTTGCCCTGCGTGGTGCTTTCACCACCCGGCAGGATCACACGGTCGATGGAGTCATCGAAATCCTCGACGGCACGCAGCAGCTTCCACGGGGCGCCAAGACGGTCCAGCATGGCGGCATGCTCGGCGAATGCACCCTGCACTGCGAGAATGCCGGTCACGCCGTGACGGGCGGATTCGGCACCTGCGGCCACATCGGCCGACTCTTCCTTTGCGATATACTCAACGGCTACAACCATCGGATCTCCTTATGCGACGGCAAGCGGGAGCCGAGAATCCTACGATTCCCGGCTCGCCGCGTTTGTTCAGCATGATGGGCGCACCCATCCGGAACGACGAGGCCGGCATGTGCCCCGTCAGAACGACATGTCAAAACGATATGGGCGAGAAATCACTCACCCCTGGCGGCCATGATGGTCTCGATCTCGTCCTCATTGATGCCGACCATGGCCTCGCCGAGATTCTCGGACAGGCGCGCAAGCAGGTCGGCATCCTGCCAGTTGGCGGTGGCCTGCACGATGGCGGCGGCGCGCTTGGCCGGGTCGCCGGACTTGAAGATGCCGGAGCCCACGAACACACCTTCCGCGCCAAGCTCCATCATGAGGGCCGCGTCAGCCGGGGTCGCGACACCGCCTGCGGCGAAGTTGACGACCGGCAGGCGGCCGTTGTCATGCACATACTTGGCCAGGTCATACGGCACGGCCAGCTGCTTGGCCGCCTCGTACACCTCGTCGTCGCGCAGGGAGACGAGCTCGCGAATCTGCTTGTTCATGGTGCGCATATGGCGTACGGCCTGGATGACGTCGCCCGTGCCCGGTTCGCCCTTGGTACGGATCATGGATGCGCCCTCGGCGATACGTCGCAACGCTTCACCCAGATTCTTCGCACCGCACACGAATGGCACGTCGAACTGATTCTTATCGATGTGATACACGTCATCGGCCGGGCTGAGCACTTCGGATTCGTCGATATAGTCGATTTCGATGGCCTGCAGAATGCGCGCCTCGGCGATGTGGCCGATGCGCACCTTGGCCATGACCGGAATGGACACGGCTTCCTGAATGCCTTTGATCATGGCCGGATCGCTCATGCGGGAGACGCCACCGGCGGCGCGGATGTCAGCCGGGATGCGCTCGAGCGCCATCACCGCGCACGCGCCGGCATCCTGCGCGATCCTCGCCTGCTCCGGAGTGGTGACGTCCATGATCACGCCGCCCTTGAGCATCTGCGCCAGATTCTTATTCAGTTCATTTCTGTTGTTGGCCATCGCCAGCCTTTCGTCGGTAGTCTTACTCACGATACAGATACTAACGATTTGTAATTAACAAATTACATAAACTGAATATCACAGTGGTTCAAAAAGTTGGTTTCACTAAATTTTTGACCTCATTTTCACCATCTCGCCATTCCCTGCGATTTCGATTCAGGTGACAATCATACGATTTCGCCCGATTTTCTTGCCTCACCCGCCGATCACGCTTTCGAATCGTCGGTTACGCACGATATCAGAAAAACGAATAATCAACGGTTGCCATACGACCACATTGCGGACGCCTACATGTGCACGATCGCATCGGCGATACGCATGGTGGAATCACGATGCGAAACGAGTACGACCATGCTCCCCTGCTCCGCAAGACCGTTGATTGACTGCAGGATCACCGATTCGTTATAGGCGTCGAGACGGCTGGTCGGCTCGTCGAACAACACCAGATCGGCATGACGAAGGAACATGCGTGCGAGTCCGATACGCTGACGCTCCCCCTCAGACAGCCGGCCACCAAGCTCGCCGACCGGAGTGTCAAGACCTTGCGGAAGCGAATCGACCAATTCGAGTGCGGAGGCCCTGTCAAGCGCGTCGCGAAGCACGCGGTCAAGACCCGCGCCGTCTTGTGGTCCGGAGTCAGCGACGGCACCTGTGCCGGATTCGGATTCGGCATTCGCACGGTCGGCATCGGAACCGACGGACGGCTTGCCGGTGGCGGAATCGTCTCCGCACACTCCCTGAGGCAATGCAATCATCAGATTCTCACGAATCGTGCCATCGAACAGATACGTCTCCTGACTCATCATGGTCTGCACCCGCCGACGCCAGCCGGCATCGACCCGAGGCAGCGGCATCCCAGACAATTCGATCACGCCGGACCGCGGATCCCAGTAGCGCATGAGCAACTTGAGCAACGTGGACTTGCCTCGACCGGACGGGCCTTGAACGCCAAGAATTCCATGCTCCGGCACGTCAAGCGAAACGTGCGAAAGAACGGGAGCCGAGGAATCCGCCGGCCCATATCCGAACGTTACATCACGTACAGTCATGCCATGGTATTCCGGACGCGCGGATCCGGTCTCGACCACGGCAGGAGCTTCGTCCATCAACGAGAACAGGCGGCGCGCCGAAGCGAAAGTCTGCGTCAGGTTCGCAGGCAGCGCGCTCAACGCAAGCGTTGGACCAAACGAACTGGCAACCAGCACGAACGCGGCGACAAGCTGCGGTACGGTCAGTCGCACAACAATCGACATGACGGCATCCGGGCCGGCATACGCCGCGAAATTCGGCATGACCATCGCCAGGAAAACGGCCAACACGGTGAACAACATCACCAGCACCGCGCCAAGTCCTGCAAAATCGCCATTGCGCGCACTCAAACGAGCACGATGCGACCACAGGGAACGAGTGCGGGCAACGATACCGGCAAGCCGCGATTCGCCCTGACCAAAACGGATGATCTCGTCGAGACCACGCATGTCATCAAGCATCTCATCATCAAGTGCGGCGGATTCCCCGCGAATCCCGGAGCCTAGGCCGCGCACTGCGAGCGCAAACAGCTTCGGCAGCACGACACCGACCATGAGATGAGCCACAATCAGCAGGATGGCGAAGACCGGGCTCAGCGCAAGCAATGCGATGGCATAGATGACGGTGGTCGCAACGGCGATTACGACCGGAGAAATGGTGTGAGCGAAGAAAATCTCAAGCAATTCCACGTCTGTGGTGACCAGCGCGATCAAGTCGCCCTTGCCTTTGCCTGCGAGCTTGGCGGGCGCAAGGCGACGCAATGCGGAGAACGCCTTGGCGCGAAACAGCGCAAGCAGGCGGAAAGCCACATTATGGTTCATGTACTGTTCGGCGTAGCGCATACCGCCACGGATCAGCGCGCAGACGATCATGGCCGCGATCGCAACGGTCAGATTCATATGCCAGATCGGCAGATTGATCGCAGCGAATGCCGCAGCCACGCCGAAAACCGGTAGGAAAGTGGCCGCGAGATGGCCAAGTGTGCCGCAGGTGCAAGCGATGATCATGCATTTGCGCAGAGGGCCGACCTCATGCAGAAGTCGCCTCACAAGCCGCCAATCGGACACGCCGCCACTGGTGGAAGGTACCTGGACTTGCGGCTCGTGACTTGCGAGGTCAGGGTTCGCCTCCGCGGTTTCGTTCGTGTCGGATTCGGCGGAATCGGACATCCGGAGCCCCTGAGCGGACATTCCATAACCCGCCTCCTTTCGCTTTCCGACTCGTTCCACACTGTCCTGAGCGCGAAACAGCTTGGCATACACGCCGTCGGCCGCCATGAGCTCGGCGTGCGTGCCGGTTTCCACGGTTCTGCCGTTTTCGAACACCGCCACTTGATCCGCATCGACCGCATTGGCCATGCGATGCGTGACCATGATGACGGTCTTGCCACTGCCGGCAAGTTCACGAATCGTCTGCAGGATCAAGGTCTCGCTTTCCATGTCGACGCTACTGGTCGCCTCATCGAACACATAGACGGCACTACCGCGCAGGAGCGCCCGAGCGATGGCGATGCGCTGACGCTGACCGCCCGATAGGTTCGCCGCGCCTTGGTCGATGCGTAGATCGAGACCCCGTGGATCGGCCCGTACGAATTCCGCGATTCGCGCCGCATCAAGGGCGCTCCACAGGTCGCCGTCGGTGGCGTCGGGGCGTGCCATCAGCAGATTCTCGCGCAACGTTCCGGCAAACAGGTGACTGTTGGCTCCGACCAGGGTGACGTTGCCTGTCAATGATTCGCAGGTCAAGTCGCGCAATTCGCATATGGACCCGTCATCTCCGCCAGATGGGTTCGAGATCGCCGAAGGCGAACCAGACAAAGCGATGGAGCCCTCATACCCGACTAGAGAGCCGGCGAGAAGTTTGGCCGCAGTGGATTTGCCGGAACCGGAAGGGCCTACGATCACGGTTAGATTGCTGGGGGTTGCGGTGAGGGAGACATCTTGAAGGGCATCACCTTTGGCCGTGCCGTGCGCGGCGTTTTCCGATTGCGGAGGATTGGACGGTGAGGCGTAGCGGAAGGCGACGTCTCGGAAGTCGACGGTGACACCATTGCCATAGATGGGTAGACTGACCGTGCCGCGGGTCGGCTCGGGCGCGTCCAACAAAGCGAAAATACGTTTTGTGGACGTCATGCCGTTCATGGCGACGTGGAAGAAGGAACCCAACTGTCGCAACGGAATGAAGAAGTCGGCGGACAGCAGGATCACAATCAGCACTCCGGCGAGCGGCAACGATCCCAAGTCGGCGAAACGGAAAAAGTTCGGCAGCCAATCGTATATGCCGGCCGGATATCGTCCGCCAACCATGTATTGCCAGATCGCGACGATGATGCCGGCTGCCGATCCACCATAGGCGACCACGTCCATCGCGGTAAGCGAACGTAGCTGAATCTGCAGTACATTCATGGTCATCACGCGGAATTGCTCGGCCTTTTCGTCCATCTCCTGCGCAGCGCTGGCGTCGGCGTCGAAGGTCTTCAATGTTTCCAGCCCCTGCAGATTATCAAGGAATGCGGAGCCCATGTCAGTGTACTTGCCCCAATATTGTTTGAATACGCGGGCGGCACGCATCGCCACCAGTCCCACGATCAACACGATGAGCGGCGCGCAGATGAGCAACGTCGCAGCGGTCGGCACATTGATCGGTGCCACAACAAGGAACAACGTAATCGGCGCCAATACGGCATAGAACAACTGGGGCAGGAACAGTTCGAAGAAACTTTGAATCTGCTCGACGCCCTCGCCGGCGGACTGCACCACGTCGGCGGTGCCCACACGTTGCGAATACGAGGGGCCGAGTGCAAGCATCTTATTGAACAGTTTTTCACGCAATGCAAGTTTGACCCGTTCGGCAGCCTCGGTGCCGAAGTGGGCTGCGGAGCGCAGCATGAGGAAACGGACCACCATGGCGAAGACGATGACGATCGCATAGGCCGCAATCGCCCCTCCCGGCAGTCCAGCGGCAAACGTCGAAGTACCCACATGGGCGGCGAAGCCACTGAGCTGACCATTGAGTGCGGTGATTTCCGTGCCGAGCAGCAGGTACTCAAGCATGTGCGCTAACGTGAAGACAAAGACGACGTTCGCGAGCAGGCCTATCCACTGGCATAGCACTTTCGCCGCCACCAACCGACCGACGCCGGGAGCCATGGAGAACAGTCGTCTATCGAACATCGTGCCTCTTTCGTAAGCCTCACGCCGCAAACGCGGCATACGCAAATCCACATCTCAGGCTACAGACCACGTGCCGAATGCACAATGACTTCTTCTTAGAGCCAGTCACCGCCGGCACGCATACCCCCCTAACTTGCTATCTCGCTGCCGTGCGAGCGCTCTACGAAACTCTCCATAGTTCATGAATTTGGGAATGGCTATTTTTCAGTGCCATCACGTTGGCGCAATGCCGGGAGACGTGACGGAGCGCTCGCACGGCGGCGAGATAGCAAGTTAGGGGGTAGCGGCAGGAATCCCGCACGGTCTCAAGAGAGGCTGGATGTTCGCCATTGAGCAGGCAGCCTTGACGCAAGGGGTAATTGCGTCAATCGTGAGTGTACACGGATAACACGGTGATATTCAACAACATTTCAGCAGATTCTGATGCATTCCGTTCAGACGACACCCCCCTTGCCGACGGCTCCCATTCCATTCAGATTTACGTCGGCGCCATGTCAATCCTTTTTCAGAACGATTGTCACGCGATTGCAACACCGTGTTTGCGATTTCAATTCATTTGTCAGTTCATACAAAGTGAATCGAAGTGTTCTTGTCGCTTCTCACAATGCAGACTCATATCGTTACCACGTATGATATGCAAGGCGTTTCAAGGGGTAAACCTCCCTTGTGCAGAGGATTACGCGGCAGTACCGCACCGCTACGCGGCCGATTCCCGCGAGAAAAGAGAACACTTCATGCTCACCGAGTACACGACTCCAGGCACATCCGCTGAGGTACGCGACGACGAATCCATCTACTCCCTGCTCACGGAGCGCATTGAGCGCACCGGCGAAGACACGATAATCGCCGCCCGCAAAATCGGCCCAGGCCGATGGGCGAATGTAACCACAGGAGAATTCCGCCAGACCGTGGTCGCCGCCGCGAAAGGCCTGATCGCCTTTGGAGTCAAACAGGGTGACGCGGTGACCATCTTCTCCACCACCCGTTACGAATGGGGCGTGCTCGATTTTGCGCTTGCCGCCATCGGCGCCGTCAGCGTACCGATCTACGATACCGATTCCGCAGCACAGGCCGAGCGCATTCTCAACGATTCCGAAGTGAAACTGGCCATCGCGGACAATCGCGAACGATTCGACCGTCTTGATTCAGTCATCGACCACTGCCCTTCGTTGAAGCATATTCTCATGCTTGATTCCAATGCCATGGGCGCGCTGGAAGGCATGGGCGTGGCCGTATCCGATGAAGAGCTTTCCGCGCGCATGGGTGCGGTGAAGGCCGACGATCTGGCGACCATCGTATACACGTCCGGTTCCACCGGAGCTCCGAAGGGCGCGGAACTCTCTCATCGCAATTTCGTTGCGATCACGCGTGCCGCAAGCATGGCCCTGCATGAGATGATCACTGACGACCATCCGCGCCTGCTGCTGTTCCTGCCGTTGGCACACTGTTTCGCACGTTTCATCCAATATTGTTCGATCGCCTCCGATGACGGCGTCGTCGGCTATCTGCCGGATACCAAGACGCTGCTTCCGGACGTACGTTCTTTCGAACCGACCTATCTTCTGGGCGTGCCACGCGTGTTCGAGAAGGTCTACAACGCCGCTTCCCGCAAGGCCGGCACCGGCTGGAAGGGTCGCCTGTTCTTCAAAGCCGCCGAAGCCGCACGCGATTGGTCGCGCATGGAGCAGGCCGGCGAGAAGCCGACCATGAAGCAGACTGCGCAGCACCTGTCGTATGAGGCCTCCGTGTACCGCACCGTCCGTGGCGCTTTGGGACCGAGGATTCGTTATGTCGCCTGCGGCGGCGCTCCGCTGGACGCATCGTTGGCACATTTCTTTGCCGGCATCGGCCTGCCGATGATTCAGGGTTACGGCATGACGGAAACCGCGGCACCGTTCGCCGCAACCCGCGTCACCGACAATGTGATCGGCACCGTCGGCCAGCCGGCACCGGGTTCGTCCGTGCGCATTTCCACGGACGGCGAGCTGCAGGTGAAGGGCCCGAACGTCTTTCTGGGCTACCACAATCTACCCGACAAAACCGCTGAAGTGTTCGCTGAGGACGGATGGCTATGCACCGGAGATCTTGCCTCGATCGACGATGAGGGGCGCATCACGATCACCGGCCGCAAGAAGGACATCATCATTACGGCCGGAGGTAAGAACGTCTCCCCCATTCCAATGGAACAGGAGATTGCGAAGTGCCCGATCGTGGAGCATGCGGTGGTCGTCGGCGACAATCGTCCGTTCATCGGGGCGCTGGTTACGTTGGATCCGGAGGGGCTGGCGGCGTGGTTGCCGACCGTCGGTCTGTCGGCGGATACGCCGCTGGATCGCGTAGCCACCACCGCTGCCGTGCATGATGAAATTCAGCAGTATGTGGATAAGGCGAACGCCACGGTGTCACGTGCTGAATCCGTGCGCAAATTCGTAGTTCTGGACGCGCAATTCACGCAGGGAAACAAGTGCCTGACGCCGTCGCTGAAGGTGGTGCGCCCGGCGGTGAACCGCATCTTCGCCGATGTGATCGACCAGCAGCTTTACAACGGCAAGCGCTGAAGCCTGCGTTCACCAGCCGTACATGCAGTAGGCGTCGGTGGATTGGGAATCCGCTCAATCCACCGACGCCTAAGTATGTCTGAGTGTCGGCAGTTTGCGGCACTTGCCCAATCTGCCGACGCTCAGCGCCTCTCAGTGTCGGTAGATTGAGGCACCTCCCAGTCTGCCGACGCCTAGAGTGCCGTAAGCGTCGGCAGATTGGGCATGGCCCCGGACTGCCGACGCTTACGGCACATCGACTCAGTGACGATTGTTGAGACGGTGGTACATCTCACTGATCTCGAGGTCACGCTCGAATTCGCGGGCGGTGGTGTTCTCGTCAATGGTGGCGAGCTCGACGCCGGCAATGCGGGCGAAGTCCTCCCAAGCCTCACGGCCGACGGAAGTGGTCATGCAGGTGTGGTGCGAAGCACCGGAGCGCAGCCAGCACTCGGCGGAGGTCTTCAGGTTCGGACGCGGAACCCATAGGGCGCGGGCGCACGGCAGCTCCTTGAGGGAACCGTCCGGCTCGACGATGTCGACCACGTTCATGGTCAGGCGGAAGCGTTCGCGCACATCAGACATGGACACGACCACGGCATCCTTCTTCGGGGCGCCGGTGAAGACCAGACGCACCGGATCGGCCTTGCCGCCGATGCCGAGCGGATGAATCTCCAGTTTCGGCTTGGCGATGGTGCCAATGGACGGAGAGGTTTCAAGCATGTGGGAGCCCATGATCTTCTCACGGCCCGGCACGAAGTTGTAGGAGTAGTCCTCCATGAGGGACGCGCCACCGTCAAGGCCATACCCCATCACGGCGCCGATACGCACGAGCACGGCGGTCTTCCAATCGCCCTCGGCGGAGAAGCCGAAACCGTACTCGGATGGGAAGCGCTGCGGGCCGACGCCCGGCAGCTGCGGCAGGGAGCCGAGGTCCTCGAAGTTGTCGACGCCGGCGGTGCAGCCGTTGGCACGCATCATGTTGACCATGGCGGCCTCTTCCTTGGCCGCGATGAACAGGGAGTCGTACTTGGCGTCAAGCAGTTCCGGATCGACGTCGTACTTGGCCTTGTAGTCTTCGATGATCTCCTTGACCTGATCGTCCTTGACGGCGTCGTAGGCGGCGCACAGTTCGTTGACGGCCCAAGTGTTGATGGAGGCGCCGAACACGCGCTCGGCTTCGGTCTTGTCGCCTTCGGTGACAGCCACGTTACGCATGTTGTCGCCCCAGCGCATGACCTTCATGTTGTTGGAGGCATCCCAGCCGGCACAGGCGCGGGTCCAGGTGGCGATCTGCTCGGCGACTTCCGGATCGGTGTAGTGGCCGACGACGATCTTACGATTGATGCCCAGACGGGTCAGAATGTAACCGAACTCGCGGTCGCCGTGGGCGGCCTGGTTCAGGTTCATGAAGTCCATGTCGATGGTTTCCCACGGAATCTCGAAGTGATGCTGGGTGTTGAGCTGCAGCAGCGGCTTGGTGAGCACTTCGAGGCCGCGAATCCACATCTTGGCCGGAGAGAAGGTGTGGCACCAGGTGATCACGCCGATGACGTTCGGATTTGCGGAAGCTTCGACCATGAAGGCTTTGACGCCGTCGGAGGACTTCAGGGTGGGCTTCAGCACGATCTTGACCGGAATCTTGCCGGTGGCGTTGAGCGCGTCGACGATTTCGCCGGACTGTTCGGCCACCTGGCGCAGGGCTTCTTCGCCATAAAGATCCTGGGAGCCGACGCCGAACCAGACTTCCTTGCCTTCGAACGGGTTTTCCATTGTCATGTTGTTTCCTTTACTTCGTTGTTGTTGCGATCGTTGATTGTGCTTTGTCGATTATGTTGCGCTGCCATCTCTGGCGAAGGAACGTCGTCAGTGCTGTCCGTAAACGTTCTGGTAGCGGTCGTTCAGCTTGTCGATGTCCTCCTGCGGAATCGGAATGATGTCGCCCAGCTGCTTGGCCGCCCACATGGTGTGAGCCACCTCCTCGGTCATGGCGGCGGCCTTGACGGCACCTTCCGCATCCTTGCCGATGGTGAACGGGCCATGATTCTGCATGAGCACGGCCGGAGACTTCGGATACTTCTTCAGGGTCTCCACCACACCCTCGCCAATGGCCTCGGAACCGATCAGTCGGAACGGTCCGACCGGTACCGGCCCGCCGAACTCGTCACCCATCATGGTCAGGCCGCACGGAATGTTCTGGCCGGTCGCCGCCCATGCGGTCGCGTAGGTGGAGTGGGTGTGCACCACACCATACACGTCGGGCATGTGGCGGTAGATGTAGGCATGGGAAGCGGTGTCGGAGCTCGGCGACTCGGAGCCGTCGACCACGTTGCCGTCGAGGTCGCACACGACCATGCTCGACGGAGTCAGGTACTCGTAGCGCAGGCCGGACGGTTTGATGACCATCAGGTCGGCGGTGTGCAGACGCTGGGACACGTTGCCGGCCGTCCATACGACCAGATTCCACTTGATCAACTGCTCGTGCAGGGTTGCGACGACTTCGCGCACCTGCTTGACTTCGGCGCGGACCTCGGGGCCGTAATCAGCCAGAGTTGCCATGATGTGTTTTCCTTTCGTCAGGTCTTGATTTGATTTACGATTATTTGGTTTCCAGAGGGATGCTTGCGATTGCGGCGTGCTCCATCGGCAGTCCCTTGCGGAAGCGGTCGAAGAATTCCTCGAAACCGGACACGTCGTCGGCGTCCGGCTCTTCCGTGGTGGAGACCGCGTCCGAGAAGACGCGCGAATCGAGGTATTCGTCAAGCGGCTGGTCGGCATGCCACAGGTAGTCGGCGAGCACGGCCATACCCCACGCTCCGCCTTCAGCGGCGGTGGCCATGACCTTGATCGGAGTGTCGAACGCGGCCGCGAGGATTTTCTGCGCGACCTTCGGCGTGGTGAAGATGCCACCATGTCCGACGAGTGAATCGACTGCGACGCCTTCGTCCTTGGTCATGACGTCCATGCCGATCTTCACCGGCGAGAATGCGCCGAACAGTTGGGCCCGCATGAAATTGCCAAGGCTCATCCGAGCTTCCGGACCGCGGGCGAACAACGGCCGGCCTTCCGACAGGCCGGCCAGGAATTCGCCGGAGCGGAACGGATAGTTGATGAGTCCTCCGCAATTGGAGTCGACGTCATCCGCAATCGTGGAACGGAAGAGCGTGCCATACAGCGTGCCGGCGTCGACCGGCTGTCCGATGGCAGCCGCGAACTGGCCGAACAGGCCGACCCATGCATTGAGATCGGAGGTGAAGTTGTTGGCGTGGCTCATACCGGCCAAATCACCGGCCGGAGTGGTGACGAGATCCACTTCCGGATGCAGTCGTGCCAGCTTGTGTTCGAGCACCACCATGGCGAAGATCGAAGTGCCGGCGGAAACGTTGCCGGTGCGCACGCGCACGGAATTGGTGGCCACCATTCCGGTGCCGGCGTCACCTTCAGGCGGGGCGAGGGTGATGCCCGGCTGGAGGGTGCCGGTCGGGTCGAGCAGCCTAGCGCCTTCGGCGGTGAGTTCGCCTGCCGGAGCACCGGCCACCAGCGGTTCGGGAAGTAGATCTTCAAGCTTCCATGGCTGGGCCGCGACTTCCGGCAGCGCATCGAACTTGTCGATGAACGCGGTTTCGTAGGTGTGAGTGGTCGGGTCGATGGGGAACATGCCGGAGGCATCTCCCACGCCGAGCACCTTCCTGCCGGTGAGCTTCCAGTGCACATAGCCGGCGAGCGTGGTGAAATAGGACACCTTGCCGACGTGCTCCTCCTTGTTGAGCACGGACTGGTAGAGGTGGGCGATGGACCAGCGTTCCGGAATGTTGTATTGGAAGAGTTCCGAGAGCTTCTCATGAGCTTCGGATGTGTTGGTGTTCTGCCAGGTGCGGAATGGGACAAGCAGCTCGCCGTTCTCGTCAAAGGCGAGGTAGCCGTGCATCATGGCGGAGAAGCCGATGTGTCCCACATGGGTCAGTTTCTCGCCGTAAGCGGTTTCCACGTCGCCGGCCATCTTGGCGTATGCGGTCTGCAGGCCCGTCCAGATCTCCTCCTGGGTGTAGCTCCACAGGCCGTCTTCCAGATGGCTGGCCCAGCCGTAATCGCCGGCGGCGATGGTGTGGTATTCGTCATCGATAAGCACCGCCTTGATTCGGGTAGATCCGAATTCGATGCCCAAGCTCGTCTTGCCTGCGCGGATTTTCTCGGCGGTCAACGCAACCGGCTCTTGCGACATAGTTCCAAACTCCTTGCGTCCGAGCGCCTCGCAACCACTCTGTCAACCGAATGTTAGCGCTCACTGTTAACGCTCACTATTCTAAACGGAAAGCATCGACCACACAAGTCCGCCGTGTCCTGCCACTCCATGCAATTCGCCTGATTCCAGGAAACGGGGGACATCCAAACCATCCTCGGCAGACCTCATCCGTCCGATTCACCAAAATCGGACAACCAGGGAACGACAAACGGCTTGTGGGTGTCCGAATTTGAAGATTCGGACACCCACAAGCCAAAGAGTCACGGGTAACGGAACTCAGCGGTGGCGTACAGGCCCCAAAGAACTGCGATTCATGACTTTGGCGGGGATAAGGCCCACACCATGCTGCGAGATGGAGAACGAGTTCTCGTCGCCCTCCCCAAGCAGATACAGCGCCTCACGCATGGCTGCGGTACCAAGTCGTTCGAAGTCCGGGTGAATCGTGGTCAGGGGCGGGAACATATTGTCCATCGCCGGCATATCATCAAAACCGACGACGCTGACATCCTGCGGAATGCGCACACCGTGCTCGTGCAACGCGCGAGCCACGCCCACGGACTGGCTGTCGTTCGCACACACCACACAGGTCGGCAGTTCACCGCCGGTGCGTCCGATATTGTCAAGCACATGATTCATTTTGCCGTACGCTTCCGTGGCATCCCACGATTCACATTGCACGGTCACGGAACTGATCGCGTTCGCCCCGCATAGCTTGTTCCAAGCGAGCAAACGGGTCGCCGCATCCCGCCATTCCTTCGGACCGGCGAAATACAACACCGAACGGTGGCCATATTCGCTGACCATTCGCATCACGTCAGCCATGGCACCCCACTGATCCACGCCCACCACGGAAACATGACGGCGGTCGGCGGACGTCATCAGCCGCAAACCGTCCTGCACGCTTACGCCTCCGTGAGTGGAAGTGACGATCACACGCGGCTGCGAAATCTGCGCACGGCATGCGGCGGAGAACATCACATCGGTCGGCGTCAGGAAAATGAACGCGTCCACGTTCTGTTCGTCGAAGGTGCGGCATAAGTCGTCAAAATCACCTTGCGTACACAACGCCTCGTGCACCATGCTCACCGACATGAACAAACCATGCGACCGAGCCATGGACTCGATGGCGGAAATCGCGGAAATCGGGCCATAGAAACGCTGGCCGCCGGCAATCAATCCGATGGTGCGCGAGCGGCGCGAAGCCAGAGCGCGCGCGGAATTGCTCGGTCGATAGCCAAGTTCGTCGATGGCCTTCTGCACTCTCTCCCGCGTGGCGTCCGACACATCAGGCGAATGATTGATGACGCGCGACACCGTCTGATGACTCACTCCGGCAAGCTTGGCGACCTCGAACATGGAAGGACGCTTGTTCGCCGTTTTACGCCTGACTGCCATGCCTCATTGCCCTCCACACGCGACCATTGTTGCCTTCGACCATTCTACACGCAACTTCAGTTAGCGCTAACAGGCGTTCTCTCGCGTTCACTTAGTGCAGCATTCGTGCATGCCGACAACCACCGGCGAACTTACTTACCGAGCTGCCAGACGGGCAAGTCGAGCCGCAAAATTCGGCCAGTCGGTACGCATGGCGGTCAGGAGCCTGCGATTGGGGACCTCGTCGATCGGAACCCATTCGACTTCCATGCTTTCGTCGTCATTCGCGGCCGGATGCACATGATGCCCGGGCTTCTCGAAGGCGAAGACGGTGGTATATGCCCACGGTCCGTGATCCTCACGGTAGGAGCCGACCACTTCAATGTCTTCCGGAGTGATGTTGGCTTCCTCGTAGGATTCCCGCAACGCACCTTCGATCGGGCTCTCGCCGTCGGCGGTGGCGCCTCCCGGAATGCCCCACGTGCCGCCTTCCGCGCTCCAGACCGCACGATGCTGCATGACGATATGCGTCACCTTGCCGGTCTCTTCATCGCGTCGGGCCAGTAGCACGCCGGAAGCGCCGTTGATGCCCCAATGCTTACGTCCGCAGGCGCAGTCCACCCAGCCGTCGCCAGGCTGATGCACATTTTCTTTGGGCGGCAACGGTTTCGCCGCTCCCGTTTTCGCATCATGAGTCACGCGCGGATACTGGTCCTCACGCGTCACATTCCACAGATCGGTCCATTCCACGCCCAGTTCGGCCGCCAGTCGGCGCACCAACGGCAGGCTCAATCCGATGATGCCGTGTGGATCGCCCTCGATGGAATCGATGAACGCGCCACCGAAACCTTCCAGCGTAAAGGATCCGGCAACCTCCAGCGGCTCACCGGTGGCAATGTAACGCTCGATGTCAAGGTCGGAATATTCGCAGAAATGCAATGTGGCCTTACTCTCGCCACGGACCATGCGACCAGTGGCGAAATCAATCAGGCAGTGGCCGGTCCACAGTTCGCCGGTGGCGCCTCGCATGGCGCGCAACCGCTCACGAGCGACGGCTTCGCTGTGCGGCTTGCCATAGCATTCGCCATCAAGCAGAAACATGGAGTCGCAACCGAGAATCAGCGGGCCGACGGTGGCGCGGGTAAGTCCCGGCTGACCTTCGACCGCATCGGTGATCGGCTCGGTGACGGTCGGAATGGCGACATCGGAAAAATCACGGGTCTGCACATCGTCGGAATCCTGCACGACTTCCGGTCGCAACGTAACGACATCGGCCGCGGATCCGGTCTCAAAACCGGCGACGGCCGTATCCCCCGCAATCTCACGGGACTTCAGCGGATATCCGATGATCCTCTCGCCCGAAGCGGCGGCTGCGGTCGCCGCGACGTTACGGTACGCCTCATGTACGGCCTCGGCCTTGGCGGAAGCCAGAATCATCACTCGCCGCTCGACTGACAGATCGGCGACGCGAACCCCGGCTTCGGCGGCGGCACGTTCCAGCGCAGCCGGCTCGTCGACGTTCGAAACGCGGATGGTCGGGCAGATGCCGGCTGAGAACAGCACGTCGCGACGTGGCTTGGATTTCGAGGCGAGAATCAGCGGAATGGAAGTACTCATGCGCGCTCCACCTGCACGCCCTTGGTGTCGACGCCGAGATGCAGCACGCGCCAATGGCCGGAGGAAAGCTCTTCCGCCGCAATCCGTTCGAGTTCCTCGCGGGCGTCGCCATGATGCAGCACCAACACGCACGGTCCGGCGCCGGAAACGGTGGATGCGAACCCGTAGGAGCGCATCTTCTCGATCAGGGCCCAGGACGGTTCCATCAGCGATGCACGGTACGGTTGGTGCAATCGATCCTGCGTGGCGGCGTACAGCAACGCATTGGCGTTCTTCTTCTGGCCAAGGGCGAGCATGCCCGGATTCATGGCGGCCGGCAACAGGCTCACACGGGACACATTGTGCACGGCATCCTTGAAGGAGACCTTGCCCGGCAGGGCCTGACGGGCCTTTTCGGTGGACAGCTCGTAATCCGGAACGAACACTGCGGCGGTCAGGTCATCGGCCACACGGTAGTTGATGGTGTGGAAGCCATTGTGGAGCGGATCACCGCCCGGGATCGGCACGGAACCGACACCTTCCGCGGTCTCCATATCCCACGACATGGTCAGGCCTCCGTACACGGCCGGCGCCACATTGTCGGGATGGCCTTCGATGGCGGCGGCCAGCTCGAACACGGCGTCACGATTGAGTTCGTCATCCTGCGCGAAAGCGGCCGCTGCGGCGATGCCGGCCACGATGGCTTCGGCGGAGGATCCCATGCCCCGTGCCTGCGGAATGCGGTTGTTCGCCTGAAGGATGAAGCCCATGCGCCCCAGTCCGAAGGTCTGGCATGTACGGCGGAAGGTGGAGACCACCAAGTGGGTTTCGTCGCGCGGCAGGGTGTCGGCGCCCTCGCCTTCGATCATCACCTGCGCCGCGGTGTTCACCGGGTCGGTGCACAACGTGAATTCAAGTTCGTCGTGGTAGTCCAGGGCCAGTCCGACCGTATCGAAGCCGGAGCCGAGGTTGGCGCTGGTGGCCGGAACGCTTACACGCACCTTGCGAGTAACTGGAGTCATGTCTCGTCGTCCTTCGTCACATCTTCATTACAAATCATGCACCGTATACCCGAACCGGTACAACGGTCAAATCACGGCACGCAATCATCATCGAAGTCGGGGCCCACGTTTGCGTTGCCTGCAATCGTGGGCCCCGCACCGCAATCAGTTCAATACGCGCAGAATCGACGGCTCGCCGACCACGCAATCGAGCTCGCACACATCCTCGACGGTCTTGCGCAGGGTGAGCTCGTCGGTCATATGCGTGACCAGACGCAGCTGCTGCAGCTCGCCGTCATAGCCCGGATCCTTGAGGGTGGGCTTCAGATCCTGATTCACACCGTTGATGGACACGCCATGCTCGGCGAACTTGGCCGCGATGGCGGCGAGCACGCCCGGATTGTCGTGAATCACGAAACGTACGGCGAACTCGGCCTTGGACGCTTCGATCGGCGCCTTCTTCAAGTCGTTATACAGCGGAATGACCGGGCCCGTGCAGCCTTGCGCGATATGACGCGCCTCGGTGACCACGTCGCCGACCACCGCGGAGGCGGTCGGAGCGCCGCCCGCGCCACGACCGTAGAACATGAGGTCGTCGGCCGCCTCGGCCTTGACGAACACGGCGTTGAAGGAACCGTGAACGGATGCCAGCGGATGGTTGTTGGAGATCAGCGCCGGATACACTCGCGCGGAAACGCCGGCTTCGGTATTCTCCACGACGGCCAGCAGTTTGATGACCTTGTCTTCGGCGGTGGCCGCGGCGATGTCATCGGCGGTGATCTTGGTGATGCCTTCGACGGACACGTCGTCGATGGTCACATTGGTGTGGAAGCCCAGGGTGGCCATGATGGCGGCCTTGTTGGCGGCGTCATAGCCTTCGATGTCGCCGGTCGGGTCGGCTTCGGCATAGCCCTTGGCCTGAGCGTCCTTGAGCACGTCGTCGAAGTCGAGGCCCTTGGTGGTCATCTCGTCGAGAATGTAGTTGGTGGTGCCGTTGACGATGCCGAGCATGCTCGTCACCTTGTCGCCCACCAGCGATTCGCGCAACGGCTTGAGGAACGGAATGGCACCGCCTACGGAGGCCTCGAAGTAGATGTCGACGCCCTTGGCTTCGGCGGCCGCGTAAATCTCCGGACCGTACTTGGCGAGCAGAGCCTTGTTGGCGGTGACCACGGAAGCACCGGATTCGATGGCGGCGAGCACGAACTTGCGGGCTACGCCGGTACCGCCGATCAGCTCGATGACGATGTCCGAGCCGGTGGCCACGCTCATGGTGTCGGTGGTGACCACGGACTTGTCGATCCATGGGAACGGGTCGGTTTCGGCGGGGTCGAGGCAAGCGACGCCGGTCAGTTCGATCGGTCGGCCGATGCGCGCTGCGAGTTCATCCTTCTGCTCCACCAGCAGACGTGCGGTCTGGGAGCCGACGGTACCTGCACCCAGCAATCCAACGCGAATCGGTGCAACATCTTCCTGTGCCAAGGCATCCTCCCTCGAATGTGAAATATTGGTATAACGTTGCTCATTGTACGGGGCCGATATGACGAACAGCGGCGAAATTCCAAGAAAGAAATCGCTATTTGCGACAATTCTGCCGTGAACGTCCCCATACGTGACGTACCATGTTCAGTAGAAGGTAACCACGAACGCGTTCGTGCCGGCTTCAACGTTGAGCGCCCGCCGAACAAAGTCCACGAAAGGACATGCAATGGCAGGATTCTTCGCCTCTCTGTTCCACAAGAAGGCCGACGCCTCCGTCTCGAATCCCGATGAGGGGGCCTTTGTCGAGTCGCCCGCCGACGATTCCCGCACGGCATCGTCGCAGGAGGAACATCTGCCGACGCGAATCGCACTCTGCTCGCCTGCCGACGGCGCCGCGAAATCGTTGGAGGAAGTGGCCGACGACGTATTCTCCACAAAGGTGCTCGGCGACGGTTTCGCCGTAACGCCGAGCAATGGGCTGATCGTGGCACCGGTCAGCGGCACCATCTCGACCATCGCCAATGCGAGGCATGCCGTGGGCATCACGATGGAGAACGGCATTGAAGCGCTGGTGCACATCGGCATCGATACGGTGCAGCTCAAGGGCGGGCCGTTCACCTTGCTGGTACAGCCCGGGCAGAAGGTCAACGCCGGTGAGCCGATCGACGAAGTCGATCTGGCGGCCGTGCATGCGGCCGGAAAGCTCACCGACGTGATCGTGGTGTTCACGAACGCCGACGACATCGACGCAATCGACATCACCGCCCACGGTGCCGTACTTGCCGGCGGTCCGGTGGGCACGTTGATTGCGCGCTGACGTTCCGTCGATACGCGCCGTTACCGACTGACGTCCCAGCTGAGGAGATCGTCGATGCTCTGACGGCGAATCATCACATGCGCATCGGTCTCGCCGATGCCGACGACCGCCGGAATCAATGCCTGATTGTAGTTGCTGGCCATGGTGCGCCCATACGCGCCGGTGACCGGCACCGCGAGAATGTCGCCGCGCGTGATGTCGGCCGGCAGCCGCACTTCGTTCACGACGATGTCGCCGGATTCGCAGTGCATGCCCACCACACGACACAGTTTGGTGTCGTCCGAACCCTTACGGTTGGCAAGCCGTGCGGTGTAGTCGGAGCCGTACAGGGCAGGACGGATGTTGTCGCTCATGCCGCCGTCGACGGATACGTACACACGTTCATGCACCGAATTGCCGGCCTTGTCGGTGGCGTCGCCATTCAGCCGCACCGGTTTGACGGTGCCCACACGGTAGAGCGTCACGCCGGTCGGCGCGACCGTCCAACGACCCGGTTCGAAGGAGATGACCGGGGCGGGCATGCCGAGCGCACGGTTCACGGTGGTGACCGCGTCGGCAAGACGGCCGAGTTCCACGTCGATGTCCATGGAATCCTCGCCATCGGTGTAGGCCACGGAATAGCCGCCGCCCAAATCGACCTCCGGCAGCGTGTACGCATCGGTGGCGTAGAAGGTCTTGCGTAGGAGCATCATGCGTTTCGCGGCCTGAATGAAGGCATCCGCATCATGGATGTTGGAGCCGATATGCGAGTGCACGCCGACCAGTTCAAGTACGTCCTGATGGCGTTGGATATCCTTCAGCACGGCGAGCGCCGGTCCGTCGGCCACCATGGTCATGGCTTCGGCAAGTTTGCGATCGCCTTCCGAAACCTTCTCGTGGCTCATGTCATAGGGGTATTTGATGTCATACCGCAGGGCATGGTCGGAACCGGCCTCGCCCGACTGCTCCCCCAGCCTTGCATTGCTTCCTGCCGGAGTCACGTCGGTCAGATCGTCCAGCACGCTCAGCTTGCTCGCGTCGGCGTCCACCGGCAGCAACGCCACGCCGAATTTCTGATCCTCGTGCGCGGTCGAAACGAATTCGTGACCGCCCGCATGGATGCCGGAGGTGACGCGCAGCATCACCCGTGCTCGCTTGCCAAGACGTTTGGCGATGTCGGCGATGCGAGCGGGCTCGTTCGGCTCGTCCACCACGATTTTGGCGAATCCCTGTTCGATGGCGAGCGCGATTTCCTCATCGGATTTGTTGTTGCCGTGCAATACGAGCCTACGGCCCGGAACGCCTGCGGCGAGCGCGATGCGCATCTCGCCCATGGTGCAGGTGTCGATGAGCATGCCCGCTTCGGTGACGATGCGGCAGATCTCCTTGGACAGCAATGCCTTGCCGGCGAAGCTTACGTGCGTGACGGTGTTGTTGAACGCATTGCCTGCGGATGTTACGAATTTCGAGGCGCGCGCACGCACTTCATCGGTGTCGATGACGTAGAGCGGCGAGCCGAATTCGTCGAGCAGGCTTTCGGCGGTGCGACCGTGGAAGGTGATTTCACCGTTGTCGTTCACGGCCGACCCGGCCGGCCAAATCGGGGTGATGGGCATGTTCGGCCTCACATCCTGTCGGGGGCGGTGACGCCGAGTAGGTCAAGACCTTCGGCGATTACGGTCCGGACGGCGTCGTTGAGCTTCAGGCGTGCGGCGGCGCGGGCCGGTTCCGGAGCCTTGGCGATGCGCACGGCCTCGGCGTCCTCTCCGCGGGCTTCCGGGTCGGTGAGTGCCATCGGCACCACGCGTTCCACGTTGTACCACTTGTGGTAGGTGGCGGCAAGGTCCTCAAGGTAGTGGGCCACGCGGTGCGGCGCGCGCAGATCGCCGGCTTCCCGAAGCAGGGCCGGCCACTGGGCCAAGGCGGCGAGCACTTCGCCATCGGCCACGGTGTCGAGCAGGCTCACGTCGGCGCCATCGTAGGTGATGCCGGCCGCGGCCGCGTTGCGGTCCACGTTGCAGGAACGGGCATGCGCATATTGCACGTAGTACACCGGATTTTCGTTGGAATGCGATGCAAGCAGGTTCAGGTCGATGTCGACCGGGGAGTTGTAGTCGGTGCGGGCCAGCGAGTAGCGGGAGGCGTCCACGCCGATGGCCTCGGTCAGATCGTCGATGGTCACGACGTTGCCGGCGCGCTTCGACATACGTACGGCCTTGCCGTCCTTCATCACGTTGACGAGCTGGCCGATGAGAATCTGCATGTTCCTGCCCGGTTCGTCACCGAATGCGGCGCACATGGCCATCATGCGGCCGATATAGCCGTGGTGGTCGGCGCCGAGCATGTAGATGGCCACGTCCGCCGGATCGGCTTCGCGATGGCGCTTGTTGCGATAGTAGGCGATGTCGGCGGCGAAGTAGGCGTAGTTGCCGTCGGACTTGATGATTACACGATCCTTGTCGTCGCCATGCTTGGTGGATTCGAACCAGGTGGCGCCGTCCTTTTCGTAGATGTCGCCGCGTTCGCGCAGGTCGGCGATGGCCTTGTCGACCTCGCCGTCCGAGTACAGGCTGTTCTCGTGGAACCACACGTCGAAGTTCACGCGGAAGTTCTTCATGGATCTGCGGATTTCGTCGAACATCATCGGCACTGCGCGCTTACGGAATTCCTCACGCTGTTCGGAGTCGCCTTCGCCGAGCGGTTCGCCCTTGTCGTCCTTGCCGCCGTCGATGCGCGGCAGATCGAGGATGTCGATGCCGTCGGACTTGGCTTCATCGATGACGCGCTGCGCGATTTCATCGATATAGGCACCCTTGTAGCCGTCGATCGGGGTTTCCTCGCCGTGGGCGGCCGCCACGAGGGATTTGGCGAAACGGTTGATCTGCTCGCCATGGTCATTGAAGTAATATTCGCGCACGACCTTGGCGCCGTTGGCTTCGAGCACACGGGCCATGGAGTCGCCGACGGCGGCCCAGCGAGTGCCGCCGATATGGATGGGGCCGGTCGGGTTGGCGGAAACGAATTCGAGATTCAGGGTCTCACCGCCGAGATGGTCGTTCTTGCCGTAGGCGTTGCCGGCTTCAAGCACGGCATCGACCACGGCCGCTGCGGAAGCGGAGTCGAGCACGATGTTGATGAAGCCGGGGCCGGCCACTTCCACGGACTTGATGCCGTCGGACTGGGCCAGTTCGGCCGCGAACAGCTCAGCCAGATCGTGAGGTTTCATACCGGCTTTTTTAGCCAGCTGCATGGCCGCATTGGAGGCCCAGTCGCCGTGTGCGCGGTCCTTCGGGCGCATCACGGTGAGCTTGGACACCGGGGGGATCAGCTCGTCGGTCAGGGTGCCTGCCTTACCGGCGGCAACGAGAGCATGGGCAATCTTGGAAATCAGTTCACTTAACGCTTCTGGGCTCATTCTCCCCAGTCTACCGAGCGCGCCGACAGAACACCGGCCCGAACCCGCACGCCTCTTCCTCTCCTAGTCGGAATCGGAGGAATCGAATCTGGTCTTGAGGTAGTAGCCGGCATAGCAGAGGGCCACAAACGGAATCATGTACAGCAGCGTGGAACGCTGGGAAGGGTCGAGTACGACCAATGCCAGAGCCCCGACGCACATCACGATCGCAGCGATCGGCACGAACGGATAGCCGGGCGCCCGGTACCTGAGTTCGTCAATCGCATGCCCTTCCGCCAGCCATTGACGGCGGAAGCGAATATGGCACACGGACACCGACGCCCACACCACCAGCGTAGCCAGACCCGACACGGCCACCAACGCCAGATACACGGTGGAGGCGGCCACTACGGAGGAAAGCAGCGCCAGCAGGCTTCCCGCCATGCTGAACATCACCGCGAACACCGGCACGCCATGGAAGTTCGTTCTGCCCAGCACACGTGGAATCATGCCCTCCCTGGCCAGAGACCACACCATGCGCGAACACACATACAGACCGGAATTCGCGGCGGACAGCACGGCCGTCAACACCACGAAATTCATCACGTCACCGGCAAACGGCATGCCTATCGACTGGAACACCAGCACGAACGGACTGGTGTCGACACCCGACTTGTGCCACGGAATCAACGCGGCCATCACCGCAATCGAACCGATGAAGAAAATCGCCAGACGCAACACCGTCGTATGCACGGCCTTCGGAATCGCCTTCGACGGATCTTTCGTCTCTCCGGCCGCAACACCGACGACTTCGGTTCCCGAAAACGCGAACACGACCGTCAGCAGCGTCGAGAAAATCGGCAGCACACCGTTCGGCAGCCATCCGTCGGCGGAATAGTTCCCGAACAATGGCGCATGCGTATAGCCGGCGATCGGAATCACGCCGAATATCGCCAGCAGACCGATCACGATGAACGCAATGATCGCGAAGACCTTGATCGACGCGAACCAGAATTCCGATTCACCATACAACCGTACCGACAGTACGTTGAGCAACAAGACGACCGCGATGAACATGGCCGACCATGCCCAAGCGGGAGAATGCGGAAACCACCGTTGCATCAACAGACCGGCGGCAGTGAATTCCGAAGCGAGCGCCACCGCCCAATTGAGCCAGTACAACACGGCGATGGTGAAGGCGGTGCCGGGGCCGATGAACCGCTTCGCATACAGGTGGAAGCTGCCGGCATACGGCATGGCCACCGACAGTTCGCCGAGGCTGAGCATGATGAAATATACGAGCACGGAGCCGATGCCGTATGCGATGATCGCGCCAAGCGGCCCCGCCTGATGAATCGTGTAGCCGGAGCTCAGGAACAGGCCCGTGCCGATTACGCCGCCCAGCGAGATCATGGTCAGATGACGGGTCTCCATCTTGCGTTCGAGCCCGCCCTGCTCGCGTTCGACCGCGGTTTCGTCGCCGCTTCCGGACTGCATGGTCATTCGTTCCAACTCCTTGCCTGCCTCCGCATGTGCGCCATGGCCGGGCGCATCCATCATGACATTACACGGCATGTCCGAAGTCGGCCGGGACGAATCGGCACGAACGAATGGAAGAGTAAGAGCGCCATACGCCGTTGTACGGCACCCGATTGGTGAGGAATCCCGCCTTACACGATGCCTCGGGCAATATGCGCGAGGCATTCCCATGCGGCGGGATTCGGCATACCGTCTGATGGATCAGAGAACCGCGATGGCGTCGATCTCAACAAGAGCGCCCTTCGGAATCATATTGTTGCCGAAGGCGACTCGTGCCGGCTTCACGGAGCCGATGAACGCCTGCGCATAAACGGCGTCGACCTCTTTGAAATCCTCGACGTCCTTCAGGTAGATGGTGGCGCGGCACACATGTTCGATGCCGGTTCCGGCGGTGTCGAGAATGTGCTTGATGTTCTTCAGGGCCTGTGCTGCCTGCTCGCCCGCGGTGTCACCCGCCAGTTCGCCAGTGGTCGGATCGATGCCCAGCTGACCGGAGACGAATACGAATCCATTGGCCTTGACTGCCTGGCTGTATGCTCCCAAGGCGGCAGGCGCTTCGGAAGTCGCCACCGCTTCCATCTTCTCGCTCATATTTTCTCTCCTTTGAACGCACACCGTTGCGCGGCGAACGCGAGTGGGCTTGATGGGGATCGAACCCACGACCTTCTGTTCCGGAGACAGACGCTCTATCCACTGAGCTACAAACCCGTGCGTCACCCTACTTTACACGCTCTTTTCCGCAATATGCGCAATCGTGAGCAAATTCCGTTGAAAAAACCTGTGATTCGGCCGAAAAACATTACGTTCTCGCCGTTTTCCAAGAATGTCGACATTACACTGGGGCTATGGGAGAGCATATGAACGATTTCGAGTACACGCGCCGTTTCTTCTGCCGCGCGATGCCCACCGAATTGGATGATGGGGACAATCCCACTCTGATCGTGCAAAGCTATTACGTGCACGAAGGCGGCTACGCGCTGCGCGTACGGCTGAAGACGCGTTCCGTGCGTCTTGACATGTCGCCCGACGTTCAACCGTTGCAGATTCTGGAACGGTATCGCGACGACTTTCGTTCCGGCTCAATCAGCGTGAAGGGTCCTTCCGTCGGCGGCACGCGTTATGAAGCCAGCCGCGACATCGACGCCCGCATCGCCGGCGAACTGATCCGTCGTGGCGGCGAGGTGACCATCAAGAACCGGTTCAGCGATTGGATCGACGAGGATGGCTGGAACATCGACGTATTCGGCGGGGCCAACGCTCCCCTGATCATCGCCGAAGCGCAACGCATCGGACCGGTCACGAACCTGGTGATTCCGAAATTCTGCACCACCGAAATCACCGATCAGCCCCGCTTCAGCAACGAGGGACTGGCCGCGAAGCCATACTCGCTGTGGCAGTCGGAGTTCGAGCGGGAACTGGAGGCGCAGGGGCCCCGGTTCCTTGAACTGTTCGGCAAGAACCGCATGGAATAGCGGTCCGACCGCCATTGAGCGCCGGTCGCGATCAGTACGATCAGTACATGAGCGTGGCCAGACGGCGCCGCGCACGCTTCAGACGCTCATCGGACGGTTCCGGAATGGTGAAATATTCAAGCAGACGCTGGCGTACCGGCTCGATATCGGCCTTGTGCCCGGCGGCCACGAAATCCAGCAGACGATCGAAGGCGTCCTGAATCTGACCGCCGATCATGTCGATGTCGGCCACGGCAAGCTGCGCATCCACATCATTCGGATGCTCGGCGGCCGCAGCACGCACCTCACGCACGTTGGCGGAGCCGGAACGGGCCAGCAGCAGCGCCTTCGCACGTTCGCGAGCCGCGCGGGAGTCATTCGGATCGGATTCCAACACCTTCCCGTATGCGGCCGCGGCACCTGCATAATCGCCTTGCTGGGCCAACATGTAGGCCTCCTGATGTTCCGGCGGTATCTGGTCCTGGGCGGAAGCGGCGGATGCGGAATTGGCCGCATCGGAATCCGGATCGCCCGAATACGGCGCGGAACCGGTCACACCGGCCTGCTGGGCCGCAGCGATCAGCTTCGGCACCACGACTTCGGTGATCTGCTGCAGCTCCTCATCGGACGGCAAGCCCTGCAGAATCGGCATCGGACGACCGCCGATCAGTGCGAAAAGCGCCGGCGCTCCCTGCACTTGGAAGGCCTGCGCAATCGAAGGATTGGATGCGATGTCGATGCGGGACAACTGGATCTGGCCGTTGAGCTGGTTCACGGCATCGCCCAGTTTGCGGGCCATGTCGAACAGACGGTCGTCGGTCGGCACCCACAGCAATAGCAGAATCGGGAACGTGGTCGAAGTCTGCACCATGGCCTGGAACGTGCCCTCCGTGGTGTCGATCACGTAGCCGCCCGCAGCCGGAGCACCGCCGGCCTGCCCGGGCTCGGCCTTCACCTGATGCTTGAGCGCCTCCAAATCAACGGCTCCAGCCAATGAAACTCCCGGATTGAACGGCCTTTGTTCTGCCATGATGCCTCCCAAGACACAAAAATCGTTGCTGGCACCCACTATAGGTACCAGCAACGATTTCAGTTCGGAGGTAGGGCCGCTTTCAGTTCCGGCCCGTCATGGCATCGTTCAGAGTGCTTCGACCTTGATGGGCTGGCGTTCCGAGCCCACGGCGGTAACCTGCTTGCCCGTGTTCGCCTTCGGAATATACAGCGCCACGACGTTCACATACGTGGTCTTCATGATGCTGGTGGCCTTGCCGTCGCCGAACAACGCCTTTTCGGCGTCGGAGGCCGGCTGCGATTCGCGGCCTTCGCCGGCGGAACGCGTCCATTCGGAATTGATCTGAGCCACCACCAGATCACCGCCGTCGGAGGAGCGCATCACGCATATCGCGTCGTCCACCGGGGTGAAGGTCTGTTCCTGGGTGCCCTTGTTGAGTTCCATGGCTTTCTGCACCTGATCGGTCAGTTCCGATAGCTTCGTGCGCAGATCATCGTCGGCGAACTGCGAGGCATACTTGCTGTTCGCGCCGTTCTGCAACACGTCGGCGTATTCTTTGACCGCTTCCTTCGGCGTCATCAGCAGACCGGAATCCTTGTCGGTGCCCTGCTGGCTGCCGAGGCTCGCAATCTCGAACTTCGGCATCTTCACACCGGAGAACAGACGCGCCACACCCCACAGCTTGTAGTTCTGATGCGCGGAATCCTGCTTGAGCACCAGAAGACGCTTGGACTGCTGGTCCTCGGTGGTGGTGGTGATGGAGAACACCGTACGCGGCCAGCCGCTCTCGGTGGAGATGACGGTCTGCGCCAAATCGGTCGGAATGGTGGTCTTGCGGTCCAGATTGTCGGTGGCACGCGCCACTTCAAGCTCGCTGGTGCGAATGGTCAGTTCCGGACCGGACAGAATCGTACCGAGTTCATCGGTATTGCGATCCTGATTGTACTGGTCGAGTGTTTTGAGGATCTGCGTACGGATCTTCTTTTCCTGTTCCGCAGTCAGATTCGGTGCCGCGGAGGACGACGACGTGGACGACGACGCTTTCGGTAACTGGCCTTCGCAGCCGCCCATGCCGATCATCAGTCCGACGGCGAGTACGGCCGCCGCGATTTTGCTGAAACGCTTACTCATCACTTGGCCTCTTCCGTTTGATCGTTGCCGTCGGCACCGTCGTCGGTATTCGACTGTACCTGCTCCTGCGCGAGTCGCGCGAAATACGCCTGCAGCTCATCCGCCGAAATTACGGAGGTAGCCTCGCCGTCACTGTTGCCGGCGGTATCCGTGGTTGCGCCGCCATCGGACGGCACGGCGTTCGCCTGCTGATCGGCGACCAGATTGCGCGCCGCCGGATCGATGATGGTCGGCTGCTGATCGTCCGGTTCCTGAGCGCGTGCGCCGGAACGATGCGACGCATGGCGACGACGCTTGCGCTTGGCCGTCGAGGCCTTTTCATTACGGGAGGCGCTGGTTTCGGCGTTCTTCACCCATGTCGACACCGCTTCGCTGTCGCCCTGTTCGGAGCCGACGCCGGCAACGGCCGCGGCCGCCCGATGACGGCGCTTGTGCGGAGGCATGGCGAAGACCGAGGCGGCAAGTATCGCCAGGATCACGAACAGACCGCCCGCAAAATACAACGGCATGGCGAAATCGGGAAGCGTCTGTCTGGTCCAATCCAATGAAACGGTGGCGTTCTTCGCATCACCGAAATCAATCAGTGCAACGGCATTGGTGCCGTCATCGGTCGAGGTGCCCTTGATCTGCAGATTGGCGGTTCCGTTTCCGCATGAGGTCTTCGTCCACATATCGGAGTCCTGCACCGCCACCTGGTTGTCGGATTGGTCCGCGGTTCCCTGGGCCGCGGCCTTTTGCGTGGATAGCGCGGACCAGTCGGACAGTCCAGTGATACGCGTGTATGGCGTGCCTGCAATCCAGCCGGCGACATCGCGGGCCGACCCGATGACGATGCATACGTTCGCGGATGCATCCGAGGCCTTTGCCGTGATGTTCACGCGCTTGTCGATCAGGGAAAGCACACCGGGATCGGTCACGACATAGCGTGAACCGTTCACCGACGAACTGGCGGTGATCCGCGCGCTCGGCTTCCACATGGTGGCGTTCAATACGCCGAGAACGATGCACGCGACGGCGAGCAAACCAAGAATGGGCGTAACGATGCCACGCATGATCTTGGCATGGCGCGTGGGGCCTGCCTTGACCTGTGGCTGTTCTTGTTCTTCTTGCGGTAAAGTCATAGCACCAACCATTCTACAGTCTCCCCATATAAAGCCCCCTGAACCGAGGAAAATCAAGATTTGCCGGTATGGTTGAACCCATGCGCAGAACTACTTTCCTGAAAGCCGCAGCGGCAGCCTGCACCATGATCATGTGCCTGGGCGTCTCAGCCTGCGGCAATGGCTCCGATTCGAAGGCCTCGTCCTCCTCATCGGCCTCGTCATCCGCGTCTTCCTCCAGCTCATCATCGACCAAAATGCATCAGATCGCGGGCGTGACCGCCACCGGCGAGCTCGGCAAGAAGCCGACCGTCGCCTTCAAAACCCCGATGACCGTCGAGAACAACAGCTACGCCATCCTGCAGAAGGGTGACGGCGCCGTCATCGAAGACGGCGACCGCGTATGCTCGCAAGGCATCGCCATCAATGTAAAGGACGGCTCGGAACTCATGAGCACGTGGGAGAAGAACACTCCGGATTGCTCCACCGTGGTCTCCTCCGACACCAGCCAGATGACCGCGGCCTACTACAATCTGATCAAGGGCCAGAAGCTCAACTCCACCATCGCCATCGGCGTCAATGATTCGAATTCCTCGGGCACCTCGTATCTGATGGTGCTCACCTTCGTGTCCAAATCGAAGGATCTGACAAAGGCCGAAGGCACCAAGGTCATGGATGTGCCGTCCGACCTGCCGAAGGTGACGCTCGACAAGGACGGCAAGCCGTCGATCGACATGAACGGCTACAAGGGCTCCGATTCGCTCGTTTCACAGGATCTGATCAAGGGCAACGGCGCGGAGGTCAAGGATACGCAGACCGTTGTGGCGAATTACACCGGTTGGCTGCTTGACGGCACCCAGTTCGATTCCTCTTGGGACCGCGGCGAGTCCAGCTCCTTCTCGCTGGACAGCGTAATCAAGGGATGGAAGCAAGGTCTGGCAGGCCATACCGTAGGCTCGCAGGTGCTGCTGGTCGTGCCGCCGGATCTCGGCTATGGGAACAAGAAGCAAAGCTCCATTCCGGCCAACTCCACGCTGGTGTTCGTGGTCGACATCCTCGCCGCGTACTGATCCGCCGTTCAGGCGCATCATCCGATAATGGGGGCCTTCTCGTTTGCCGGGAAGGTCCCCACTCGTTATCTACGCTCACATCACGCAGCACGGCCTTGCCCTTGATGGTTTTCGACACATGATCAAGATCGACATACATGATTGCTCTCCTTACGAGGTAAATGATTCAAATGATTTCCAGCCGATCGAACAGCACGTAATTGGCCGCGACCAGCACAATGGTCAGAATGCCCAGCACCACACCCCAATTCGGCACAAGCAGTGAGGATTTCACGAGCCAACGCATCACCGGCGTGCAAGACAACGGCGCAAGGACCATCATCGACGCCGCAAGATAGCCATAGGCGCGATTCCCACCGAGATAACCAAGATTGATTGGTCAGAACCAGCACCAACAACGTCCACCCCGCGCACACGCGAAAACGCGTCTGATCGGCATAAACAAGTCGTTAATCATGGCGCTTCCTTTGCAACCAGCACAATACGGCGACCATCGCCGGAAGACCGACCAGGGTCATGGCGATGCCGATAAGGTTCGCGACGTTCGCCCCGGGCGTTTCGAGACCATCAAGTTGGAGATAGAGAATGGGATTCAACTCTTCCACATGGCTCGAGAAAGAGCATATGGAGGGAAGCCGGATTATCCCCGGAAGCATCCACCACAACAACAGGAAGGCAACCGGCACCAGCACTTCCACGTTCCGATGCCTTACGAATGGCGAAATCGCAACAGCCAAGCAAGCGAACAATCCCGACAGCGCTGCCATCAGCAATCCGACGACGACAATACACAGCACCTGGTTAAACCGATATATCGGGTAAATCCATCCATTCGCTGAAATCAGAATGAACTGGAAGCTCGCAATATCGGCATCCGAACTCTCCACGCCATCGATAAACGACAGACGGGGATTTCCCGCAGCGGCAAGCAGAACATCGATGACGTAGGGAAGCACGCCTCCCAAGGCTCCCAGCAGAAAACCCGAGCACAAGGAGGTGCGTTCCACGACGCCATAGCTTGAACGAGCTTGCAGGAACGTCAATCTGCCGCTGCGACGCTCCACGGCCAGCGTGCTTCCTCCGGCCAACGCAGCCAGGAATGGGAACAGAAACTGATATAGCGTGGTCCCGCTGCCATATGTCGAGAACAATAATGTCTCGTCCAAAAACGTCGGCTGATGATATGGCAGCCTGTATCCCGCATGCCGCATCGTCCACCACTGGAACACGGCCATGAATACCGCCAGCGCCAACACCAGCAGGAAACGGATGCTCAATAACCCGCGTCTGATCTGCCCACGAAGCAAAGCACCATTGACCATTCTCACACAACCTTCTCCAACGATTCGACGGTTGGAGGTGCAAACATCATGCACCTCCAACAATCGACTTCAGACAGAATCCGGGCTCCACACGCCCCAGGCCTGAGTCGCATCACTGTACTTAGCCGTATTCTGCAGCCTGAGATGAATATGGCACGGCTTATATCCATTATTTTCAAAAGCATATTGACCGTTCTTCCTATAATTGGCCAGTAGGTGGCACGGAATACCCTAACGGCTTCAGCTGTGCATCAATCGGTCAAGCGGCATGTAGTCGACCACTCGCCATCGAATGGAACTGATCAGCGATGAGGTTCAACTCATCACGGTGATGCGAGGCGATGATTACGGTCTTCCCCTGTTCACGCTGACGCCGCATCTCCTCCAGGAACACGCCCACCGACTGTTCGTCCAAACCATTGGTCGGTTCGTCCAACAGAATCAGATTCTGATGCTCCATCAGCGCCTGCACAATGGCCAGCTTCTGACGCATGCCCAGCGAATATGATTTCATTTTTTCGTCGGCGTGCTCCCACAACCCAAATTCTTTCAATAGCCGTTCCGTCTCATCAGAATCGAAATCCTTGTTGATGCCGGCCAAGTATTTCAGGTTCTGCATACCCGTCTCCGACAGCACGAAACCTGGGTTCTCGATGATTACTCCCACGGAATCAGGCAGTTTCCGGTTGAATTCGACCGACTTGCCGTTCATGCTCACCGTGCCCGTATCCACATGGATGAATCCACAGATTGCGCGCAGCAGCATGGTCTTGCCCGACCCGTTCGGACCGACCACCCCATAAATCCGACCACGCTCGAAACCCGCGTTGACTTCGCACAGCACCTGCTTGCCTTTGATGGTTTTCGATACATTCTCGATGGTGACGTACATAGTTCCTCCTTGTTATGTTCGAGGTGGTTAGATAATTTCCAAACGCTTGAACAGTGCATAATTCGCCACGACCAATGCAATGGTCATAACCAACAACACAGCAATCCAACGCGGTTGGCCGAACGACACCGAAGCACCGACCAGCCAGCGCATCAACGGCACATACGACAACGGCACAAGGTACGACACCATCGCTGCAAGATATCCGAATGCACGGTTCCCGCCGAGATAGCCAAGATTGACGGTCAACAGCAACGCCATCACCGTCCATCCCGCACACACCGCACTAGCCGTAAGCGATGCACTGTGTTCTTTCACTATGGCCAAGGCCACTGCCAATTGCAGCCCGGCATATGCCAGACAGTACGCAGACAGAACCATGCAATAGCTCACGAACCTCGACCATCCGCGACGACGGCGCACATACACCATTGTCTCGGGAATGCTCAGATACTTCGACGGTTGCTCCAGCGGCAGCACCACACCGAACACCATGAAACAGATGGCATACAAGTTGCTCATGAGACTGGAGCCCGAAGCAGCGTCGGGCATACGAAACATGCCGATGAAGATTCCGCGGTCCTGTCCGCTCGTATAAAAGCGGTACGTCAACACAGCATAGATGGACACCAGCACCAACCTTGTGCCAGTGCCACCACGCAATGTTTGGAGGACTCGTTTCCATACCATCATGACATCCTCAAACGATCACGACAGTTGAACACCGCGATATTGGCGATGCCCATGAGCAGGCAATAACCGATGAACGGCACTACTTGCTGGATGAACACCAACGTCAGGGAATCACCAATCGGATACCAGAAATAGAAAACATATCTGGTCAGGTCGCCAGGCATCAGTTTCAGACAGAAATCGGCAATGATGGGAATGGCAATGGCTGGCGGCAAAATTTGTCCCCATGCTATGCCCAGATTCATCAGTAACCAAACGAACAACGTGACCGATGCGTTCATCATGAGTAACTGCAACAACATGATGGCACATAACGTCCACTCCTGTGGAGTGCTTACACTTTCTCTCAGCACACTTGCCACCACAAACAACACCGACACAGGAAGTGCCGTGACGAATGTCGAGAATACCAGCCACCGAGTATTCAGACGGAATTCGTCAACCGGATTGCGACGGACACGTTCAAAGGAATCGAACCGCGCAGCCCCCATGCAGAATAGTACGAGGCACGCCGGCAGCATCGTTCGCTCCGCAACCTCTACCATGAATCCGTAGTACATGGTATTCAAAGGAAATGGTTTGCACGCGATTAAGACAATATACACCACACCACAAGCCAAGCCGAACCTCATAAGATTCTTCACGCGTCTAGAAACGCGGCCGAGAGGCACAAACAATTCGCTACTCATGGAATTTCCTTTGCAACCAGCACAGCATAACAACGATTAGGGGAAGACCTGTCAGTGTCACAGCGACTCCTATAAGGTTGGCCAGCGTCGAACCTGACGCGGTAAATCCATTGACCTGCAAATAGAGAATCGGATTGATGTCCTCCGCATGGCCAGGATGAGGAACCAGTACCGGAAAAGCCCACCATAACAACAGGAAAGCGGTAGGAACCAATACCTCAACATACTTATGTGTCATAAAAGGTGATGACGCTATGGCAAGGCAAGTGAATAATCCCGAAAGAACAGCAACCAACAAACCGACAGTTGCAATGCACAGTACTTGATTGTATCTGTAGATCGGATAGACCCATCCTTCCGACCAAACAAGAATATATTGGGAGCTGGCGGCTTTCGCATCAGAATTCATCACGCCATCAATGAACGACAAATGTGGATTCCGAATCGCGCAAAATATAATACTGGTAAGAAAGGGAAGCACACCGCCAAACGCCCCCAGCAGAAAACCCGAGCATAAAGATGTGCGCTCCACAACACCATAATTTAAGCGAGCTTCCAGTAATTCCAGCCGATGACTCTGCTTTTCCGTAGCTAATACACTACCGCCAACCAATGCAGCTAAAAACGGAAAAAGAAAAAGATATAACGCCGTACCACTGCCATCAGGCGAAAACAGCAGCACCTCATCCAAAAATGTAGACTCATGATCATGTATTCTGTATCCCAAATGCCTTATCGACCACCATTGAAAGCCGACGATAAAAAGCGATAACGCAACAACGACCAGGCAACGTACGTTACGTAATCCGCTTTTAATCTGAGCACGCAGCAATCCAATATTCACCATCGCAAATCTCCTACACAGATGAAGGTGCTCCGGCTGAACCTTATGGATTCAGTCAGAACACCTTTTTGCAACATCAAACTGAATCAGGACTCCACACGCCTTGAGCAAAAGTGTTCCAACATAGGAACCAGCATTCTGCAGACGAAGATGAATCTGACGAGACTTGTAGCCATTCCACTCGTATGCATACTGGCTGATGAATCGCTCTTGCCCAGTCGTAAACTGCACCGTGTCGGAGCCAACATCACCATTGCTAAAAGATAATGCCCATGCGCGGATGAGGTGGTTACCCGTAACACTGTTTGCTTTGATATACGCTGAAGAGGCATCCTGCTTTTGCCTATTAGGCGTATCATATGTCTGCCAACCCTTCATGTACGCACTCCATGCGGTATCGCCATGATTGTTAGCCATGGCGGGAGCCGCAAAAACAACACATAGAGGCAACAGCAGCGAGAATAGCCAACAGCATCTCATCATTCTGCTCATACGTAATGATTTCATCACTGAAACCTTTCTTCTGCAATGATTCACAAAGCGGATGCCTTGCAGGTTCCAATGTAGGAAGACCGTAATGGAAAGCATAGGCTGTCTGCAGATAACTGCAGGGAAAACCACTGTTCCATGAAACGTCCGAGCGGCAACCTCGAGCGACACGATACACTGCAACCATGGCATTCAGAGGGAATACGAACATTCGCAGCATACGCATCGGCGTGCTTGACAATGATGTCTGCGCATTGAATTACATCATACTGATGCTCAAGCAGCTCAACAACCGAAACGGCATGACGCTGGCCCCATGGACCACTACCTTTCCGGCACGTGCACTGCAGGAATGCCAGCATGGCATGCAACATACGGATATTCTACTGCTCGACATGGCTCTGAACGGCATCACCGGCCCACAGGTCGCGCAATCGATCCACCACATCTCACCGACCACGGCGATCATCGGAATGACCTCGTATGAGCCGGAACTCTACCAGACAGAAGCATTGAAGGCCGGCATCACGACGATATTGGACAAGACGACGCTTGCCGACAATCTTCCCAAAGCGATCATCGACGCATTGGTCGCTCCCCTAGAGTCACTGGAGTCCGAATACGAATCATCCAGCGCACAAGCGCCTTTGCCAAAACTCACTGATGCCGAGCAACGCATCCTTACGCTCAGCGCCTCGGGCCTGAACGCCAAACAAATCGCAACCCGCCTTGGCATTTCCGTCGACACCGTTTTCTCACACCGGCGTAATATCAAGACAAAATTCCATATTTCCGACTGGTATGACGTCATCGCACGGAGCCAACAGCTACATATCATCTGAACCTATTGCAATGATTGCGGTACCAGCGATAACGCACAGTTCACTCTCAAGGAAGAGGACGATGACGGCACACACCTCTATGCTCCGACGACTCCCGCATGCCATGCCACGCACAGCACTTGCCGCATGCACATGCGTGCTCGCCATTGCGGCGACCGTCAATATAGGCGTTGATTGGGCGATCGACGACTCAGAATGGGCACGATACCTATGCTGCGGCCTCGTCACCACAGTCGCCGCCATATGGTTCGCATACAAACCACAACAAGGTAGCTACGTGATCATCGCCGTGGCCGTAGGCGATTTCCTAATCGGAGGTACGGCGTTTGCGCCCATGCTGATTCTGGCACTGCTTGCCACCGGAAGTATCGGCTATACAAGTCTTGTGGAAGGGGTTCTGTCCGGTATCGCATTGCTTGCGGCCGTGTTCTTCTCGCCGTATACGGTTGCGTTCCCCGTCATTGACAACAGTCTGCTCTCGTTCCCCTGTCTTGTCGCTCTGACTTTAAGCATCAGTGCGCTGATCCGCAGGAACGGGGAACGGCAACGCCAATTGCAACGGGAGCAAACACTGCTTGCCAACGCCGGAATCGCGCAACGTTTGCACGACTATACAACAAACGATTTGAGCGACATCGCTATGATGGCCGATCACCAGCTCGCAATATGCGACAGCGAGCAGCGGGAAGCATGGTCCAGCGTCAAAAACCTTGCCCTTGATGCACTGACGCATACCCGAAAGGCCATTCGCACGCTTGAAAGCGACAAGACAACCGTCAAGCAGTACAACGGCACAAAGACGGATGACCGCCATCAGAACCAGTTCGTCTCCCCGCGGCACGGCAACGCCACGCCAATGCAGGTCTCCGGGGCCACCGGAATCGACAAGCTCGGCGAACTTAACGAGCTCATCGCCACCTGCCGGAGCAATCTGGCGGCAAACGGCTACACAGGCGAGGTAATTCGTTTCGGTACGGAACCGACACAGCTGGGCGACGCGACGGCAACACTTGTTATCGGTCTCGTCCGCGAACTGTTCGGCAACATCGCCAAACATGCCCGGGCATATGCCGACTATACCATGCTGATCAGTTGGACCGACGCCGCTTGCGTAATCGAGCTTTCCGACGTTCCGAAACCGAGTGCCGATGCCGGTCTGCGGTCCGGCCTGGAACGATACCGTCGGACCATCGAGTCGATGCAGGGGCAATGGAACGTCGAGAGTGCGGATGACCATTGGAGCATCCATGCAGAGGTTCCGTATCGGCGCACAATCTGTTGACACCCATAGAACACGATTGAGAAAGTCCTGGAAGTCGCCCAACACTCAAACTGGGCCAATTGCCCCAATCTACCGACGCTTACGGGGCGCTCACCGTCGGTGGTTTGAGAACGCCGGCTTGGGATTGGGGAAACTTCCCGGAATCTTTGTCAGAACAGGCGCAGCGAGTCGTCCTCCACGCCCTTCATCTCCTCGTAATCGAGGATCAGGCAGCGGAAGCCACGGTCCTCGGCGAGTACGCGGGCCTGCGGGGTGATGGTCTGCGCGGCGAAGATGCCACGGACCGGAGCAAGCAGCGGATCGCGGTTGAGCAGTTCGCAATATCTGGTGAGCTGCTCGACGCCGTCGATACCGCCGTTGCGTTTGATCTCGATGGCCACATGCGTGCCTTCGGCGTCGGTGGCCATGATGTCGACCGGGCCGATGGCGGTCGGATATTCACGACGCACGAGCTTCGCCCCCTTGCCGATACGTTCGATCTGTTCGGCCAGATAGCGTTGCAGATGATCCTCGACGCCATCCTTGGTAAGTCCCGGGTCTTCGCCCAGATCGTAGGATTCGTCGGAATAGATGTGCTGCAACGTCACCTCAAGCACGTCGTTCGACTTGTCAGCCGAGGCTCGGATGACTTTCTGTGGCACAGTGGTGTCGACGTCATCGTCGGCATTGTCGGGCGTGATGTCCTTGATGGTGCAGGGCGCGGCCATCCAGTTCAGCGGCTTGTAGGAGCCGAGTTCGGAGAAGATCAGCAGACTGTTGTCCGCCTTGATCAGCAGCACGCGTTTGGCGAGCGGCAGGAAGGCGTTCAGTCGTCCGGAATATTCGGCGGAGCAGTCAGCAACAATAATTCGCACGAGGCACTACCCTACCATGACCGGATGTGGGCGAGCGGGATCCCGTATACGCAAAGCGGCCTCCCGCCTCGAATGAGGAGGAAGGCCGCTTGCAATCACGCTGCCTGAAAGGGATTACTCGGCGCGCTTGACGTCACGTCCACGCTCGACCGCAACGGTGAGCTTGTTCGAGTCGAAGGAGATGAAGCCGTCGGTCACTTCGAAGGAGTGACGTTCGCCTTCCGGATCCACCACTACGATGGTTCCTTCCTTGATCACGGTCAGCACAGGCTCGTGGTCGGGCAGGATGCCCATTCCGCCCTCAGAGGCCGGAATGGTAACGGACTTCGCCGTACCGTGCCACACGGGGTGGTCGGCGGCGACGATGTTCACCTGCATGATCGATCCGGCCATCACGCACCGAATTCCTTCTGCATGTCGTGCCACTTCTTCTCGAGATCCTCGATGCCGCCGATGCCGGAGAACGCCTGCTCCGGAACGTCGTCATACACACCGTCGCAGATGCGGGTGAAGGCTTCGATGGTCTCGTCAGCCGGCACGTAGGAGCCCGGACGACCGGTGAACTTTTCGGCGACGTAGAAGTTCTGGCCAAGGAACTGCTCGATCTTACGGGCACGGTTCACGGTGGTCTTGTCTTCTTCGCCGAGCTCGTCGATGCCGATCAGGGCGATGATGTCCTGCAGCTCCTTGTTACGCTGCAGAATCGCCTTGACGCGGTTCGCGCAGTCGTAGTGGGCCTGGCCCACGTAACGCGGATCGAGGATTCGCGAGGTGGAGCTCAGCGGGTCCACTGCCGGATAGATGCCCTTGGAGGCGATGTCACGGGACAGCTCGGTGGTTGCATCCAGATGGGCGAAGGTCGTTGCAGGGGCCGGGTCGGTGTAATCATCGGCCGGCACGTAGATGGCCTGCAGCGAGGTGATGGAGTGGCCGCGGGTCGAAGTGATTCGCTCCTGCAGCGAGCCCATCTCATCGGCCAGGTTCGGCTGGTAGCCCACTGCGGACGGCATACGGCCGAGCAGGGTGGACACCTCGGAACCAGCCTGGGTGAAGCGGAAGATGTTGTCGATGAACAGCAGCACGTCCTGGTTCTGCACGTCACGGAAGTACTCCGCCATGGTCAGTGCGGTCAGCGGCACACGCAGACGGGTGCCCGGCTGCTCATCCATCTGACCGAAGACCAGTGCGGTCTTCTCGAGCACGCCGGCCTCGTCCATTTCGCCGATCAGATCGTTGCCCTCACGGGTACGCTCGCCGACGCCGGCGAACACGGACACACCGCCGTGGTTCTGGGCGACTCGCTGGATCATTTCCTGGATCAGCACGGTCTTGCCCACGCCTGCGCCACCGAACAGACCGATCTTGCCGCCCTGCACGTACGGGGTCAGCAGGTCGATGACCTTGATGCCGGTCTCGAACATCTGGGTCTTGGACTCCAGCTGGTCGAATGCCGGCGGGTTGCGGTGGATCGGCCAGCGCTCGGACACGGTGATGGTCTCGCCGGGCTTCTTGTTGAGGATGTTGCCGGACACATCGAACACGTGGCCCTTGGTGACGTCACCGACCGGCACGGAGATCGGACCGCCGGTGTCGTGTACGGTGGCGCCGCGCACCAGGCCATCGGTCGGCTTGAGTGCCACGGTGCGCACGGTGGAGTCGCCGAGGTGCTGTTCGACCTCAAGGGTGATCTTGTGCGTGGTCTCGCCCTCTTCGTGAGCGCCGGTGTTGGTCAGCTCAACGGTAAGTGCGTTGTAAATGTCGGGCAGGTGGCCCACCGGGAATTCGACGTCGATGACCGAGCCCTGGATGCGCGTAACGCGTCCAGCGGTCGGCTCTGCAGCCGTCTCGGGAGCCGCTGTGGTCTGATTGTCAGCCATATGCGTTCCTACTCTTCCTTCTTATTCAGCGCGTCGGCGCTGCCGATGATTTCGGTAAGTTCCTGGGTAATCGAAGCCTGGCGGGAAGCGTTGAGCTTGCGGGTCAGGTCGTCGATCAGGCTGCGGGCGTTGTCTGTGGCCGTATGCATGGCGTTCTGTCGGCTTGCAGTCTCGGATGCCGCCGCGGTGAGCAGGCATTCATGGATGCGGGACTGAATGTACTTCGGCAGGATCGCGTCAAGTACTTCGTCGACGTTCGGTTCGAACGCATAGAGCGGGGTCGCGGCGTCGGCATCGGATTCGGACACAGGACCTGAGCCCTGCTGTTCCGGAAGCACGAGCTCAACGGGCAGCATACGCAGCACACGCACCTTCTGGACCACCATATTCACGAATTCGGTGAACACGATGTAGAGTTCGGAAACCCCACCCTGGTCCGCCGGCTTCATATAGGCGTCCATCAGTGCCTTCGAGATGGATTCTGCGACTTCCACGCCGGGCTGGTCGGTATCGCCCTCCCAAGTACCGGCAACATCACGGTTGCGGTACTTGTAGTACGTCACACCGCGGCGACCATACACATACAGTTCCGGCTGCTTGCCTGCCGCGTCGAGGCGGGCGAGCAGCGATTCCGTTTCGCGGATGATCGAGGAGGTGTACGGGCCTGCCATACCACGGTCCGAGGTGAGGGCGAGGACAGCCACACGAGGGTTGTCCTCGTCCTTCTTCACGATCGGATGATCGATATGGGTGTGCGCCACCAGCGCTTGCACGGCGTCGAAAATCGCATCGGTATACGGCTTCGCGTTCAGGGCCACGTCACGTGCCTTGGCGATATGCGAAGACGCGATCATCTCCTGCGCGTTGAAGATTTTCTCCAGCGACGCAGTGGAGGCGATCCTAGATTTCAATGCGAGTTGCGAGCCCATGAATCACTTCTCTCCTGCGACGATCTTTTCCTGCTCAACCGGAGTGGCGTTCTTGACGTCAGGCTTCTTCTCGACCAGCGGTTTGCCCGCGCTGGTCACGAAGGTCTCACGGAACGCTTCCACGGCCTTGTCGAGGGCTGCCTCGGTGTCGGCGGTGAAGTCTTCGGTCTCACGGATGGTCTTGAGGATATCGGTGTTGTGATCCAGATAATCCAGCATGGCCTTCTCGAACGGCAGCACGTCGCCCAACGGCAGGTCATCCATCTTGCCATGGGTGCCGGCCCACACGGAGACGACCTCCTGCTCCATCGAGTACGGGGAGAACTGAGGCTGCTTCAACAGCTCGGTCAGATGCGAACCACGGTTCAGCTGAGCCTTCGAAGCCGCATCCAGATCGGAGGCGAACATGGCGAAGGATTCCAGCGAACGGTACTGTGCCAGCGAAATCTTCAGCGTGCCGGAGACCTTCTTCAAAGCCTTGGTCTGGGCGGCGCCACCGACTCGAGACACGGAGATGCCGACGTCCACTGCAGGACGCTGGTTCGCGTTGAACAGGTCGGACTGCAGGAAGATCTGGCCATCCGTGATGGAGATGACGTTGGTCGGAATGTACGCGGACACGTCGTTCGCCTTGGTCTCGACGATCGGCAGACCGGTCATCGAGCCGCCGCCGAGGTCATCGGAAACCTTGGCGCAACGTTCGAGCAGACGGGAGTGCAGGTAGAACACATCGCCCGGGTAAGCCTCACGTCCCGGCGGGCGGCGCAGCAGCAGGGAGATCGAACGGTAGGCTTCGGCCTGCTTCGACAGATCGTCGAAAACGATGAGCACGTGCTTGCCGTTGTACATCCAGTGCTGTCCGATGGCGGAACCGGTGTACGGTGCGATGTACTTGAAGCCTGCGGAATCGGATGCCGGGGAGGCCACGATGGTGGTGTACTCCATGGCGCCGGCCTCTTCGAGGGACTGCTTCACCGATGCGATGGTGGAGCCCTTCTGGCCGATGGCGACGTAGATGCAGCGGACCTGCTTCTTCGGATCGCCGGATTCCCAGTTACGCTTCTGGTTGATGATCGTATCGATTGCGATAGCGGTCTTACCGGTCTGGCGGTCGCCGATGATGAGCTGGCGCTGGCCACGGCCGATCGGCGTCATCGCGTCGATGGCCTTCAGGCCGGTGGACATAGGCTCGTCAACCGGATGACGATGCATAACGTCAGGTGCCTGGGCCTCGAGAATACGACGGCCTTCGGTCTTGATTTCGCCAAGACCGTCAATCGGGTTGCCTAGCGGGTCCACGACGCGGCCGAGATAGCCGTCGCCGACGGGCACGGAGAGCACTTCGCCGGTACGACGCACTTCCTGGCCTTCCTCGATACCTGCGAAATCGCCGAGGATAACCACACCGATCTCGCGGGCGTCAAGGTTGAACGCCAGGCCAAGCGTGCCGTCTTCGAAGGTCAGCAGCTCATTGGCCATGCAACCAGGCAGTCCCGTCACGTGCGCAATGCCGTCGCCAGCAGTCGCGACGTAACCGACCTCCTGGGTCGGCGTATCCGACGGCTTGTACGACTCGACGAAATCATCGAGCGCCTTGCGTATCGTGGTGGGATCAATGGTAAGTTCTGCCATGATCACTCCTTATTGTTGTTTTTAAATTCAGTCAAGTCTTGTTTCAGGCTTGTTCACCGTGCGGCGAACCGCGTCAGGCGGTTGCCTTCACCGTGCGCTGAAGATGCTGCAGTTGTGCGACCACCGTGTTGTCGGTGACCTCGTCGCCCACCTGGATGCGCATACCACCCATGACGGTCGGATCGACCACCGAGTTGATATGCACCGGATGGCCGGTCTTGGCCGAGTAGACGGCGACGAGCTTGTCGACCTGCTCATCGGTCAGTGGCTTTGCCGTGGTGACGGTGACCATGGACTCGCCCATATGACGGGAGAGCTTATTGATCAGCCACTGAATGGTCTGCAGATAGCGACGATTGCGCAGATTGCAGGTCGCATGCTCCGCCAGACGCTTGGTCACCTGATTGAAGTCCGCATCGCCAATCAGGCTGTACAGCAGCTTGATGCGGGCTTCGGCGGGGACGGTCGCGTCATAGAGCTTGGATCGTACGACCGGAAGGTTGAGCAGTGCGGAATGCAGCTGGGCAAGTTCAATGGAAACCTGCAGCGTGGCATTGGTGTAATCCGCGTAGTACATCATGCCGTCAACGCCGAAATCCTCCACGGCGTTGGCGATGTCGGACACGCGGCTCCAACGGCGGGATACCAAATCGCTCATGATCTCCATCGTGAGCGGATGGGACTGTTCGCCGATCAGGGTCTTCAGCACTGCGACCTTGTCTTCGACAGGGCGCGACGGGTCGGTGAGGGCACGTTCAAGCTGGATGTTGTGGTCGAGCACGCTGGTGATCGTGAACAGCTCGTTCCCGATACGCCATGCATCCTCGCCGGAGCCACGCAGCTTGGGGGCCAGCGAGTCACGCGAAACGCGATCTGCGATGCGCGATGCCTCTCCTCGCATTGGTCACCTCCCTTTCTTGAAGGTCTTCAATCACTTCTTGTCGCTGTCCATGTCGGCGATCATCCGGTCGATCATCGACGACTGCACATCATCATTCTCGAGCTTGCTGCCCAGGATCTTGCCGGCCAGTGCCGTTGCCAGCACGCCGACCTCACCCTTCAGGCTGACCAGCGCCTGCTGCTGCTGAGATTCGATGGAGCGCTGGGCGGTGGCGGTGATCTGCGCGGCGTCGCTCTCGGCACGGGAGCGTGCGTCAGCGATGATGTGCGATGCCTCCGCACGTGCATCATCACGGATCTTGGAAGCCTCGACGCGGGCGGTGCTCAGCTGGGCCTCGTACTTCGCCTTGGCTTCATCGGCATCCTTCTGGGCCTGCTCGGCCTTGGCGATGCCACCCTCGATCTTCGCGGCGCGCTCATCGAACACGGCCTGGAACTTCGGCAGGAAGAACTTGTAGAAGAACACGGCGACGATGATCAGAATGACCAACGACCAGAAAATGTCGTAGCTTTTCGGAAGGAACAGTTCCATCTCGCTAGCTGCGGTCACCATAGTGTCTTCCTCCTTTCACGTTCGTTTGCGTCTGCGGTGTTACCTTGGGTCAAGGCTTACTTGATGAAGGCGAGCACGAAGCCGAGCAGTGCCAGCACCTCGACGAATGCCAGGCCCAGGAACATGAGGGTCTGCAGACGGCTACCGAGCTCAGGCTGACGGGCGGTGCCTTCGATGGTCTTGCCGATCAGGATGCCCAGACCGATGCCAGGGCCGATTGCGGCGAGGCCGTAGCCAACGACGTTCAGGTTGCCGGCAACCTCAGCGAGGGTAACGATATCCATGATTGTTTCCTTTCTGGTTATTGCTTAGCAAAGCAACACTTACAAAGCCGGCGATCAGTCAATCTCCGGATAGCTCATATTGATGTAGGCGGTGGTCAGGATGGCAAAGATGTAAGCCTGCAGGCAGGCGACCAGCGCCTCGAACAGGAACATGAACATGCCAGCGGCAAACGTGATGATGCCGAACGGCATCATGAGCTTGTTCACCACATCAATAAGGAAGAACTGCGTGGCCGAGAGGCACAGCGCAAGGATCAAATGGCCCGAAACCATGTTGGCGAACAGTCGGATCGTCAACGAGAACGGGCGGATAATCAGCAGCTCAAGCAGCTGAATCGGGGACAGCAGAATGTAGATCGGAGCCGGCACGCCCTTCGGGAAGATCTCATCCCTCAGGAAGTGGCCAAGGCCCTTTTCACGGATGCCGGCAATCCAGTACTGGCAGAAGCACCACATGGCAAACACCAACGGCAACGTGATGGACGCGCTTGCCGCGATATTGAAGCCCGGAATGATGCCGCACAGATTGAAGATCAGCAGCGTGCAGAACACGGTGGTGATCATCGGCACATAACGTTTGCCGCGCAACTCGCCCATCACCTGATAGACGATGTTGTCGCGGACGAATTCGATCAGCCATTCGACTGCGCCCTGCCAGCGGCCGGGAATGAGCTTTGCACGGCTAGCCGTGATACCGAGAACCAGCATCATGATGACGGTCGCGAGAATACGGACCAGAATGATGCGGTTGATGGCGAACGGCGTGCCCTGGAATACGAACGGATCGGGAAGGAAGTCATTGATACTCGGCATCTCGGGACCATCAGCAATGGTCAGCATGCCCTCTCCCAATGCACCAATCATTCACGCCTCCTGCTCTTGTGTCAGCTGTTAGTTTAGCCCAACAACCGAGTCGAATGTGACGTTCTGGTTACTAAACCAGTTCGTCCTTCGAAGCATGTGCCAACGTGACCGGAGCCGCATCGACACATTCAACTCCGAATGGCTGGAAAGGATTATTAGCCTGTGTCTCGACAACATCTCCACGCACGGCCCCTCCTTTACTGCCATCTGACGTTTCCGGCGTTTCGCACGGAGCTGCGACAACTAGACACGGCTTCATGTTCTTGTCGGTGGCGTCAACGTTTCGTCGCTAACCATCATTAATGATAAAACGCTTTATCGAAGTCTATCCCACCTTTGGAATACCAAGATAAACACTAGCAGACGTATCGCAATCGGAAAAATTCCGAATACGACATGGCCGGCCTGGAAGACGCGACCTGAATCAGCCCCGAATCACACCGTATCCATCACGCGAGAACGGCGTGAACGCGTCGACGCGCGGACTTCCGGGCTCATGCCGAATGGAGCGATCCGTACCAAGGCGTTTCTCGGCGCGCAACTGCGGCACCTCGCCCAAATCGTACGGCGTGGTCTGATAAACCCAATTCAGCCAGTTGCGCCACAGCAGATTCGCATGGGCACGCCAGGCGAACACCGGCTCGAGCTGCGGATCGTCATGCGGGAAGTAGTTCTCGGGGAATGGCACATTGTCCATGCCCTTCTTCATATCACGCTCATACTCTTCGGAGAGCGTATATTTACCGTATTCCCAGTGACCCAGCGCGAACACCTCGGAGAAATCTCGCGTGGCGATCAGCCCCGGACCGGACTTCGGCCCCCAGGTAAGCACCTGCAGATCCGGATTGCGCGCGATATCGCCCTCATCCACACCGGCAAGACGAGAATGCGGTTGCAGGCTGATCTCATCGAAACCGTTCGTCAGAAAGCAGTACTCATCCTGCAGATACTGCGGGAACACTCCGAAGATTTTCTCGGGAAGATTCACCTTGCGCACGCCGTAACGGTAGTTGAGCGCACCCATCGCACCCCAGCACAGATACATGGTGGAGAAGACGTGACTGCCCGCCCAGTCAAGAATCCGCTTGAACTCGTCCCAATAATCAACCTGTTCGAAGTCAAGGTGCTCCACCGGCGCGCCCGTCACCACGAAGCCGTCATAATAATTGTCTTCGAAGGCGTCGAGCGTCTCGTAGAACTTCACCAGATGGTCGGCACTCACATGCGTGGCCTCATGTGTAGAGGTCTTCATGAAGTCGATCTCGACCTGCAGCGGACTCTTCGAAATCAGGCGCAGCAGCTGCGTCTCCGTCTCGATCTTCTTCGGCATGAGATTCAGGATCACCAGTTTCAGCGGGCGCACACGCTGACGCTCCGCTTCTGGCTTTTCAAGCGCGAAGATTCGTTCCGAATCGAGGATGGCTCTGGCCGGCAGGCCGCTGGGGATCTTGATAGGCATAGTCCCTATTATGGTGCGGGCACGGATATGGAACGCTCCCCTAACGGGTCTACTGATATAGGAAATATCGATAATTCGTTATTCGACGGGGGCTCACGACATCAACCAATCACGACACGCCGACTTGACATTTATTCACTCATTCGTAAAGTAGATAGAGCTGTCACAAAGACAAGCCGTCGCGGGGTGGAGCAGCTCGGTAGCTCGCTGGGCTCATAACCCAGAGGTCCATGGTTCAAATCCATGCCCCGCTACCAATTGAGATAAGCCGTCAGATGAATAATCTGGCGGCTTTTTCGTTCACGGCAATGGCAGTTTCACACTACGACCGGGCACCGCACACTCCAGCACCACATAGCGCCGTTATCACCGCACAAATTGGCCCATTCCCACGGAAAATCGATCCTTTTCCACAAAAACCGACCTGTTTATGACATCAAACGCTGGAATCAGACCACTTTTTATGGGAATGGGCCACTCAATCACGGAAAACGGAAACCAGGTGGTTTCCCGCGCTTTTTGCGAGATCCAGCCGCGTGGCGCGCCTCAGCAGTCCGCCTAAAGCCAAAGGTTGTTCCTACTGGCTGAAAATCCCGCAATCTCCAAGGTTCAACGGGATACATTGACCTCGTTGACTACAACAAGGAGGTCATAAATGACACAAGATACCGCTCCCCTCAAGGGAATTAAGGTCATCGACTGGACTCAGGTGCAGTCCGGTCCTTCCTGCACGCAGATGCTCGCCTGGATGGGCGCTGAAGTCATCAAGGTGGAGAAGGTTCAGGGCGGAGACCCGACGCGTAACGAAATGAACGACGTGGACGGATCGTATTCCCTGTACTTCCTTCAGCTCAATGCCAACAAGAAGTCCATCACACTGAACATGAAGGATCCGGAAGGCAAGAAGATCCTCGCCGATCTGCTGAAGGATGCCGACGTATTCGTCGAGAACATCGGCCCGGGCGATGTCGAAAAGCTCGGCTTCGGCTGGGACGAAGTGCACAAGATCAATCCTCGCTGCATCATGACATCCCTCAAGGGATTCAACAAGGGCAGCCGCTTCGAGCATGTGAAGGCATTTGAGCCCGTCGCCCAAAGCGCCGGCGGTGCGGCTTCGACCACCGGCTGGTATGACGGCGAGCGCAATGTGCCAACCCAGTCCGGTGCGGCTTTGGGCGATTCCAACAGCGGCATGCATCTGCTGATCGCCATTCTGTCCGCACTGCTGCAGCGCCAGCGCACCGGCGAGGGCTGCTACGTCTACCAGTCCATGCAGAACGCCGTGCTGAATCTGTGCCGTGTCAAGCTGCGTGATCAGCTGATCCTCGATCGTCTCGGCAAGCTCTCCTATTATGACTGCTATCCGAACTACAAGTGGGGCAAGGCCATTCCGCGTGCGGCCAATGCCGAGGGCGGTCTGGTGCTCGGCTGGTGCTATCGTGCCAAGGGCTGGGAGACCGATCAGAACGCCTATGTGTATATCGTGATCCAGCAGTCCAAGAAGGGCTTCGAGAACTTCTGCCACGCCATGGGCTTCGAGGATTGGATCACCGATCCGCGTTTCAACACCGCCAACGCCCGCGATGAGCATAAGGAGGAGGTGTACAAGCGCGTCGAGGAATACACCATGCAGTACGACAAGTACACGCTGACCAAGGAGCTGGGCGCCAAGGGCGTTCCGGTCGGCCCGGTGCTGGACTGGAACGAGCTGGAGAACGATCCGGATCTGAATGATGACGGTACCATCGTCACCATCGATCAGCAGGATGCCCGTGGTGACTTCAAGACCATCGGCATGCCGTTCACCATGAGCAACTTCACGCCTGATTACCAGCGTGCGCCGAAGCTTGGCGAGAACAACGAGGAGATCCTCAAGGGTCTGGGCTATAGCGACGACCAGATCTCCGAGTTGCTTTCCAATGGTGTCATCGGTGGCAATGATGGCGTGAAGGCTGATCTGAAGTAGCCTTTGCCGCTCGTCGCGACTTTCCTCAGGGGTCGAATCCTTCCGGTTCGGCCCCTTTTTATGTTTTACCGTGGATTGGCGCCCCATACGCCGCGTGGCTTTTTCATATCGATTCGAATGCAGTGGGCATTCACTGGCATCTGATGCAACCACCATATGATCGGCATGCACTGCGTTATGCGCGTTGCTCACGCATGATCCGTACAAACAGTCTTTTTTGTAAGATCGTGCACGCCGATGATGCCCTCTCATACGCTACATTTCACCGGGATAATTTCTCGGACGAATCATGCTCCTTGGAAAATAGCCATTATGGAAATATGCATTGCATGGATTCGCGGAAGCAACCAAGCACGATCGCCAATAAAACTCATCTCAGTGAATCATGCACGCCCAATACCGACGAAAACCTTCCCTCTTTCATGAGTCCAATTTATCTTCAACGTTCTGGGCGCAATCCGTTTTCGGCGGCGAACATCGAGCTGGCATCACCCTTTCCGAACATTCCGGCACAAACCTCCCGAACATTCCGTCGCACACTCAATCAGCCACAGTGACCTACCCATCCGGCAACGCCAACCGATAGCCCACTCACACATGCAGCAAAAAGCCCCGCACCTTTCGGTACAGGGCTCATCAAACCTATGGAAACGGTTCAGTGCACGCAGAACGGTACGAGCCAGATCCACAGCAGGCAGGTGGCTGCGAACACGACGGTCGAAACGGCCGTGGTCGAAGCGCCTTCCTTGACATAGATGTTGTAGCGGCTGGAAATGATGATTCCGGAGAATGCCGGCGGCAATGCCACCGCCATGACCAGCATGGAGATCTTGTCGATGTCGCCGCCCATGCCACATAGCAGACCCACGCCCAGGAACACGGCCGGGGTGAGAATCAGGCGGAAGAACGTGTTCCAAATGGTTTCCCAGCCGAGAGAGAACTTCACGGTGGACAGTGCCAAGCCTGCGGCGAGCACGGCCACACCGGAGTTGGCCTTGGCGATCAGGTCGAAGGTCGGCGCCACCTGATCCGGCACGTGGACGCCCAGCAGCACCAGGATGATGGCCAGCAACGGCGCCCAGCAGACCGGCTGCTTCAGTGCATTGAGCAGAGCCTGAAGGTTGCCGTTCTTATTCTTGCCCGCATTCGAGGAGCCGTGTATCAGAAGTTCAGCCGTCTTATCCGCCTTGGCATCCTTGGACGGATCGACCGTGACATCACCCTTTGCGTCGACCACGGTTTCGGCGGACAGTTTCGCACGGTCCTTGGCCTGGCCGAGATTGATCAGATACATGCCGATAGGAATGGTCACGGCGTTGACGACGATGGAGATGATGGCGATGACCAGATTCGTGCTCACGGTGTCGCCGTAAATCGGGTCGAGCACTGCGAATCCGAGGAATCCGATGGTCGGAGAGCCTGCGATCAGCGCACTGACGGCCGCTTCCTGGATGCTGCGGTGAAACAGCAGACGGCACAGGTAGTAGCAGACCATGAACATGACGATGACGCCGATGAAGCCGATGGCGGTCAGCGTTGCGTCCTGTGCGAGCATTTCGCGGGTGGCCTTGATGATGGATACGAACAATGCCGCAGGAAGGGCGATGTTGAGCACCACTTTATTGAGACCTTGACGCTGATCATCGTCAAAGTAGCTGAATTTGCCACAGATATAGCCCAGTGCCATGATGACGATGATCGGCACAATATCGTTTATCAGAATATTTACCATTATTCAGTTCTTTCGATCTGGAGCACAGACCCGCGGGCGCACGCATCCCACCGTTCGCACGCCCGCGGACTCGCACTCATCTGGTTACATGCGTGCACCGGAGACGTAATCGTGCGAGGTGACTTCGGAATCGACCAGAGGACCGACCACTGGCTTCGGGTTCAGCGCGCCGATGTTGCCGGATTCCTTGCCCGCATATTGCGCGATCTGCACGTGCACGAAGCTCGGACGCCCGGATTTGACCGCTTCCTCGACCATCTTTTCGACATCTTCAGGTGTTGTGGCGTAATAGCCCTTGCCGCCAAAGGCTTCGATCATCTTCTCGTAGTGTGCCTCATAGGTTAGGGTCAGCGGCGACGGGTCGCCATCATTGCCGAGGTTTTCGAAGTCGCCACGGTAGATGCCGCCGTTGTTGAGCACCACGAAGGTGATTGGCAGGTTATAGCGGCAAGCCACTTCCACTTCCATGCCGTCGAAGCCAAAGGCGGAGTCGCCGCCTACGTACAGCACCTTCTTGCCCGTGGAGACCGCAGCGCCGATGGCGTAGCCGGTGCCGCAGCCCATCACGCCCCACGTGCCGCAGTCCAGACGATGACGTGGCTCGTACATATTGATGATGTTGCGGCAGTCATCCAACGAGTTGGCTCCCTCATTGGTGAGGATGAGATCCTCATGGTGACGGTCGTAGACCTTCTTGATGGCGCCAAGCGCGTTGTAGTGCCCCATCGGCACCTGATCGGAGTTCTCCTTCGCCGCGAACTTGGCCACGTTCTTGGCACCGGCTTCCTTCAGCATGCCGAGCCATTCCTCAGAAGCCTTGAACGGGAACTCAGCCAACGAGCCGTTGAGCATGGTCATGGCGGACCTGATGTCTCCGACCACCGGAACGGCGATCTCACGGGCGTTCTCGATCTCTTCCGGATCGATGTCGATCTGGATGAACTTCACATCCTTGTTCCACAGCTTGCCCTGGCCGAAGGAGAGCATCCAGTTGAGGCGTGCGCCCACCAGCAGCACCACATCGGCGCTGCCCAGGGCCAGGGAGCGGCAGCTGGCGGTGCTGTGCGGATCATCGTCCGGAATCACGCCCTTGGCCATGGACATCGGCTGGAACGGAATGTCGGTCTTCTTGACGAATTCGCGCACTTCCTCTTCGGCGCGGGCCATCGCCGCACCCTTGCCGACGACCATCAGCGGACGCTTGGCCTGACGGAGCAGTTCCAACGCCGCATCAACGGATTCGCGTGCCGGCGGCATGGACGGAGCCGGATCGGTGGCGGTCCACAGCAACCTGTCGGCATCATCCTGGCTCAGCGTCTGGGCGACGGTATCGTCCGGGAAATCGATGTACACGGCACCCGGGCGACCGGAGGAAGCGACATGCATGGCGCGCGCCACAACCAGCGGAATGTCCTCGATCCTGTCCACGCGGAACGACGCCTTGCAGAACTGCTTGGCATAGCTCATCTGGTCAAGACCCTCATATTCGCCTTCGGAAAGATCCACGACGTGGCGGGTGGACGATCCGCCGATCATGATGACCGGATAACCGTTCGTAGTCGCCTCAAGCAATGCCGGCAATCCGTTGAGGAAACCGGGGGCGGATACGGTCAGGGCCACCGATGGCCTGCCGGTAATGAATCCATCGGCCGCGGCCGCGTTGACCGCATCCTCCTCATGGCGCATACCGATGTAGCGCATGCCCATGCCTTGGGCGATGCGGGCGAAATCGGTGACCGGGATGCCGACCACGCCGTACATGTTCCTGATGCCGTTCTCCATCAGGACCCTTGCAAGATAGTGAGGGGAATCGGTCAGATTCTGACGTTGCACGTTCTCGTTTTCGTCTGTCATTGTTACCTCCAATCAAAACGACAACGTCATGATTGTAGATAGGCAAAAATGTGAATTCGTCGGTAGTAAAAACCGTTCGTCAGTGGCTTAAAATCAACGATTGCCCGGTATCGAAGTCATATGCTTGATTTTTTTGGAGGGGGCTCCCCGAAGTCTTTCGACAGTACCCCCTATCACATGGATCGAAACACCCTTCATCGACGTTGCACGGCAAACAGCATGAATGCCCCCGTCGCCAACGCGGCGACCACTATACCAAGCGCCAGCATGAACGAGCTTCCCGTTTTCGGCATCTGCATCTCGTCGGCCGCCACCACCCTGACGCGCTCAAGCTCATCGGCATATGAGCTGGTCGCCGCCCCGACACGACTGTCGCCTTCATATTTCCAGACGAATACGTACCAACCCGACTGCTGTGCGCTGATGTGCACCGGATTGCCATGGGCATCCTTTTCACCGTCGCCCACACGAAAGGTGCCGCTGACGGCCGGGTAATCCCAAGTGCCGATCAACCGGTGATTGTCATCCTCCCCAGGCTCTTCATGGGCGTCCGGCTCGCAATCATCGGCGGCCCACCACACACTTACCTGCGCATATGGCGTATCCGCACCGAATCCATAGTCTTCGTTGCCGGAGAATGTTCCATGATCGTCCGGAAAGCCAGATACGGTGATGCTGTCGGAAATCTCCTGCCCTATCGTTGCGGTTTGCCGATCCGCCTTGGATCGCACCTCGAGCCGTGCACGATTCACGTTCGTCTCCTCGGCGTCGAGGAACGCACTGACCACATCGCCTTCCAACGTCCGTTTGACCGCATCCGTCTGCAGGTCGCGTTCGATGGCCCACACCCATGTACCGAAGCCGCCATCGCCTCGCGCCGCATATGCCGTTGATCCAGACGGCTGGGTGACCGCGAGCGCCTCCCGCTGCGGTTGTTGGGCATTCAACGTGATTGAACCGTATGCCGAAGGGGTGTATCCGGCCACCGCAAGCCGTGCTATAAACGTCTGCGCGTCTTCGCCATCATCGGGTACGATGCGTTGGCCGAGCCGCCCGCCTTCCAGCCCATCGAAATACCAGCCAGTGGCCTGATATGCGGCGTCTTCCGGCCATGTTTGGCCTTCAGGCATGTCGAGACGTACGGTGTCGCGCACCTCCTGACCTGCATCGACCTGTTTCGAGGCGACCGTCGTCGAAATCCGCGGATGCGTCGGCATGACGACGTCGAAGGTCAGCAGGTCGGCGCTGTATTGCGTCTGATCGTCGAAGGTGACCATCTGCTGTGCGGTGGTGGCCTGTTCCAAAGCAAGCCGTTTATAGGTCACCTGAACATTGACGTCGCCGCTGCCGGTCGCTTTCCAATGCAGTCTCTGCGCTTCCTTGGCCGTGACACCCGTCACTTTGGCCTTGTCATTGTCGAATACGGCGGGTCCGCTGATGACGGCGGTGAAACGAATGCCCGCCAAGGAATCACCGTTGGCATTGCGGGCCATGATATTGACGTCGCCCTCACTCAGTCCTTTCGTGTTCTCCCGTGTGACGATCATGGAATCACAGACGTTGGCCGCGGCTTCCTTCCAGAGTTCGTTCACTTTCTGTTCCAGCCCGGCGTAGGTGCCGAACAGGTATGTCTCATGACGGCTCCAGACGGTCTGATCATCGTAGGAGCGATGTACGAGTACGCCGATGGCGGCATGCAGCAATGCATCGGTTTTCAGACGGTTGCCGTTAATCAACCAAGCCAGACGACGTGAGGTGTCGTCTGAGGCCATGATGACGGAATCGGTGGTGATGTAGTCCGTTTCCATTGCGATTTGCCGACAATAGTAGTTGTGCCCTTGTGTGCCTCGGGCACTTACCCCAATGGTGTATTCCCTGCCATCGAGCGTATATGGGTAGTAGGTTCCCGCCCTGGCTTTTTCCAGCTGAGCGGCTTGCGCCGTCGGGCATCCCGCGGCCACGACCATTATCAGTGCCAGCACCATGCTGACGAGGATGGCGAGGCTCCGTTGCTTCATCGCATTCATGACATTTCCTTAGTGAAGATGTTGTCGCACGTTTTTCGTGAGGTAAGTCGAGGGTGCCATATGAGCGTTGCGATGATGGCGATTTTCGGAGGTTGTGGACGCCTCAGCGTCTGCTTCGGCGTGTTGTGGATAACTTGGTGGCCGAAACAACGCAAGTTATCCACAAAAAACGATTCACCCGACGCAATCGTCGAAGTTATCCACCGAAAAAATGGATTTAGGGTGCATCGAATTCCCTTCGGGAGCGTCACGCCTCTATAATCGGCGGTATGGCAGTAGAAAAGAGCGCATCCGCGCACACCAGCAAAGCAGCACCGGCAACCGACAAGAAGCCGGTCCGCAAACGTCGTACGACCAAGGCCAAGGCCGCGGTACCACAGGTGGTCGGAGAGGCTCCTGCGCCCATTATCGAACGCACGACACCGGAACAGTTCGGTCGTGTCAATGTCATGGATATCACCCCGGCCGCCGACAACGGCCTGTTCCCCGCTAGGGTGGAGCTCGGGGAGGCATTCACGGTGACTGCCCAGGTATTCATCGAAGGCCGCACCAAGGCCGGCGCCACCGTGTCGGTACGCAGCGCCCGCGGCCGTGAAGTGAGCCGCACCCCGATGATCTGCTCGAACCCTGGTCTGGACCGTTGGACCGCGATGGTCAGCATCGGTGAACACAGTGACCTTAAGCCTTGGGACGCCGACTATGCGTCCGTCAAACGCCAGCTGGGCGATTGGAATGTCGTGATCGAAGGCTGGGAGGACACGTATCAGTCCTGGTTGCATGACGCCGCCATCAAGGTCGAGGTGGGCGATGATGTGGAGAACGCGCTGGAAAGCGGCGCGCAACTGCTCGCCCGTTGGGCCGGTGCCAAGGATTCCAAACTCTCTGCGGCCGACAAGAAGGTTCTGCAGGCGGCCGCCAAGACCATGGCCGACAAGTCACTGTCTCCGGCCGACCGTCTCGCCGCCGCCGAAACAGCTGATATCCAGCGCCTGCATGAGACCAATCCGCTACGAGACGGCCTGTCCGAATCGAATCCGCAGCGGTTCCGCGTGGAACGTCCGAAGTCCAGCTTCGCCGCATGGTACCAGTTCTTCCCGCGTTCGGAAGGCGCCTACTACGGCGAAGACGGCAAAATCGTGCAGGGCAATCTCAAGACCTCTCTGGCCGGCTTGGAGCGTGCGGCCGCCGAAGGGTTCAACATCGTGTATCTGCCGCCGATCTTCCCCATCGGTGTGACCAATCGCAAGGGACGCAACAATTCGCTGATCGCGGGCCCGAACGATCCGGGCTCCCCGTTCGGCATCGGTTCCGAATTGGGTGGCCACGACACCGTGGATCCGTTGCTCGGCACCATGGATGATTTCAAGGCGTTCTGCGAGCGCGCCCATGAGTTGGGCCTTGAAATCGCGCTTGATTTCGCCCTGCAGTGCTCGCCGGACCACCCGTGGGTCAAGCAACATCCGAACTGGTTCCGCACCAAGCCTGACGGCACCATCGCGTTCGCCGAAAACCCGCCGAAGAAGTATCAGGACATCTACCCGATCGACTTCAACGCCGACATGGAAGGCATCGAGAAGGAAGTCGAACGCATCATGAACCTGTGGATCGAGGCGGGCGTGACCATCTTCCGCGTCGACAATCCGCACACCAAGCCGGTACGTTTCTGGCAGGATGTGATTGCCGCCGTGACCAAAAAGCATCCGGAGGTGCTGTTCCTGGCCGAGGCATTCACCCGTCCGGGCATGATGCGCGCCCTGAGCTACGTCGGATTCACGCAGTCGCACTGCTACTTCCCATGGCGTAACGGCAAGGGCGAACTTGAGGAGTACCTCGAGGAGACCAACGGCGACGGCGGTTTCTACCAGCACAACACCTTCTGGCCCACCACGCCCGACATTCTTACCGCCTACGTGCGGGACAACGGCATCGCCGGCCATGCGGTGCGTGCGGTGCTCGCCGCGATGGGAAGCCCAAGCTGGGGCATCTACAACGGCTTTGAGCTGATCGAGAACAAGCAGCGCCCGGGATTCGAGGAGCAGATCGACAACGAGAAGTACGAGGTCAAGGTGCGCAACTGGGCGGATGCCGACAAGTACGGCATCGCCGAACTGCTGACCAGCCTGAACAGGATCCGCCGCGAGCATGTGGATGCCTTCAGCTACCACAATGTGCGCATCCTGCCCTCGTCCGACCCGAACATCATCGCGTTCGCCCGCCACACCCCCGCCGAGCTGACGAGCACCGGCAAGCCCGAGACGCTGATCGTGGTGGTGAACCTCGACGGCCATAACGCGCATCAGTCGCTGATCCATCTTGAACTGCCCGATCTTGACATCGACCCGAAGCACGACATTCAGGTGCGCGACGAACTCACCGGCCATGAGTTCACGTGGGGTTGGGACAACTTCGTCTCGCTGGCGCCGTGGGACGATGTGGCGCACGTGCTCCACATCGTCCGCTGATGTCGCTGATGCGCTAACGCAAGACGCATGGCGGTTGCGCTCCGAGGCCCGGCCTCCCGAACGCAACCGCCACAATGAAGCGGGTGGCCGAATCGTTGATTCCGATTCGGCCACCCGCTTCATTTCCTGTTGCTTTGCTGTCGTCACTCCGACTTGTTTTGCTCCAAATGGCACTGATCGTTGAGCACCGCATCCGTATAGTCAAGATGCTGCTCGGTTTCGTCGTTGACGGCGTAGTAGCTCTTACGTGTATTCCACCATGTTATCCACACGTCCCAAATCAGCAGACTGTTCGTATCCGGCGGACTGGAATATCCCGATGCCTCAGGCCTGGCCCCCGCTTCCTTCAAGGATGCCTTCAATGCTTTGATATCGCCAATTTCACCGGAAATCAACGTAGCCTGATCCCACCTCAAATACGCTATCTGCCAGTCATCCTGCGCCCGGTGTAACCCGAAATACGATGCCCCGAGAAGGCAGAAATACACCGCCAACACAATGGCCACGATACGTTTCTTAGTCATATTGATATGTTTCTTACTCATATTTGTACTGCAGCCCATACCAAATCATGTTATACCTCTTCTGCTTATGAGCATTTTCCAAGGATTCAGTCAAAGTTATACTATTTCTATTTGGCGTTTTCTGACAAATAACAGGATTTGCTTTCCCGTTCTTTACTACTACACCAATTACAACCATCGCATGATTAATCTCATTCTTCTGATCCTTTGAATCCCAGTCAACATACAATAAGCTACCTTGCCAAGCCTTCCAAACATTATCGAGACTTGTGTAAGAATGAGAGTAGTTTTTCATATAGTAATAATTACTGTTTGCATTCATCCACGATTTTGTTGTCAAAAGTTCAGGACTAACCGTCGAATAATTCCACAGATGAGTCACCGAAAGGCCTGCCTCATGAAGCGCCTGCGAAGCAAAATTGGCACAATTCCCGTTTTTAAAAACAGGATATTTGGGATTCATTTGTTTTTCATGCTGTTTATTCGTCCACGTATCAGCGTATCTCGACAAGGTTATATAGTTTACCCCGGCTGAATTATCACCGAAATTTCTTTTAGCCATGTCCAAGGCTCTGCTTGACCAAGCGCCTTTCTCATCGGTAGATGATGGCTGTGCATCATCGGAAAGCGTATCTTCTGCAGAAGTCTGAGACTCATTCCCCTCGTCAGCTACATCAATTGTCTTGTCAGACACAATGTCCCATCCCCCTTCCGATGGAACTACTTTCAGCACATGCCTGTCCGTCCATGAAGTCGTCATAATTTCACGCTGCTGTCCGGCAGTATAGATTATGGTCCCTTCCTCAGGCTTTACGGTTGAATCGACTGTGACATCTGCTTGTATTTCATACCCATCGTCAATATGGCGCGCACTTATTTCTTCTGAAGATATATTTACATTTTCAGTTCGCAGGCCTTCAGCCTGACGTGTGCCCTCAGTAACTGGCACATTTTGACTGGACCGAGAGTTAGAGGCAAAATACGCAGATTGTAATGAATCATTATATTCTTTTAGAATTTCTTGAACTTGCCCTTGGCTTATATCAGACTCGGCGCTTGCAACTTGCGCTGTTCCGCCAAGCAATAAGACCATAGTCAGAAACGCTGCAATATACTTTGGCATTTCGCCACCCTCCAGATTCTCTTTGCAACAGCATCGCCCCTTAACTAAGCCATGTTCCCTTTATTTCGATATCCACATGGATAACTTCATGTTCTCATGACCGCAAACGGTGCTTAACCAACGATGCGACCATCAGGCTAGCCGATATTCTCCATTTCACGAAGGAGATGTAACGCATTTCTTTACACAAAAAAGGAATACCCCTACCCACTCCCCTTCTCCAGGCAAAAGGCTGTCAACCGCATTATCATTACTCACTGTGATAGGAGAAAGCTGCACTGACATCGCACTGGTCGATAACGATGTTTGGTCCGCGAGATTGCTGTCCCAGTGGATAAGCGGTGCCACGAGTAACTACACCATCGCCTGGGTCTCCCTTTCCGGAGCCGAGACGCTTCACCGTTGTTTATTTGGCCAAAAAACTCCCACCACACTCATTGTCGACATGGCCTTGGGCGATATCAACGGAGATATCGTATGCCGCAGAATCCGTCAGAAAACCGGCAGTATAGGACTTCTCTGCATTACGGCCTACTCCACGGAACGCTATGAGAACGATGTGATTTCGGCTGGCGCTCAGGGACTGTTGGCGAAGGAAAGTCTCACGCAGCAACTGCTCCCGGCCTTAGATCAGGTGTCTCAGGGAAAACCTATCGATAATCGTTTCCTCGATTCCGTAACAGCTCATCGTCTCCTTAGCCGTGAATCAGCATCCATCCCCGCACTCAGCAATCAAGAGCGGGATATCCTGAATCGATACAAACGCGGTCAAACAACCATGGGCATTGCCGAAGATCTTGGAATCAGCCATAACACGGTCTTCACCCACGTTCACCGGATTCTCAGAAAACTAAAGGTCAACAACCGCAACGAGGCACTGACATTATGCGACAAATACGATTTGTTATAACTCGCATTCGCGAGTCGGTACAACATATTCGCCGCAACAGCTTCTCCATGGCGACGAGCATCCTCTACCTCCTGTGCCTGTTTATCTTCTTGATCGACGAGACACGACTGGAAATCATGCCAGCCTATGCACACTGGAATACGATGCTCTGTATCGGTGAAGTGGTCGTATTTCTGCTGGCGGCAACATGGAAAATCCCGGGAAGCTGGCTCGTCATCCTCACCTCCTGGATCGGCCTTGTCACTCCTTTCCACGTATCCGCCGCCCTTATCTTCGGATGCATGTTGGCAATCACACTACTAGGCTTCAACCGATTGTCATACGGCATCAGCGCAGTCCTTCTATACTTCGCCTTGCATATTTCCGTCACCTATGCAAGGCATATGCCAATCAATCGGTCGGATGCGCTGCTCCTTCTCATGACGTTGATGCTTTGCTGTTTCGCCGGTTCCATTCTGCACCGATCACAGATAAACGCAGATAGGCTCAGGCAGCTCATGCAACTCAAGCATCGCCAAAAAGCGGCCATTGAGCTGCATGACCGAACATGTAACAACCTCACCTACGCGATTCGGCTCATCGACGAACGTGCACACACGCAGCCCTCCAAGACCGGCATGCAAGAAATCCGAACTGTTTTGCAAAAATCCCTGTCACAGACGCGTAAGGTCATCTCCTATCTCGCCGCGGACGATTCAGCGGAGACCGTGCCACTTACGAACAATACACATCAGCTCAGGCAGTTGGACTCAATCATCTCCGAGGCACGACATCGATTGGGCCAACTGTCATTCCAAGGTGAAATCATCAACTCCATCACTGACCTGCAATGCCTGTCCGAAGAAAACGGCGAGCTGCTATTCGATATTCTCAACGAACTGTTCTCCAACATCATCAAACATGCCGATCCAGAACAAGGCTATTTCGTTACACTCGGCAACCCCGGAAAGGATATCGTCATTTCCGTATGCGACGCTCCGATCAACTCCCGTTCCGAATCTGAGGAACCTACCACTATCGGGCTACTGCGTTATCAGGAAATTCTGCAAGAGCACGGCGGGTCAATGACTATCCGGTCCGCAAACCACCTATGGACGGCAACTGTCACTATCCCACTCATAAACACATCCACTTCGGCAGCCACGACGGGCACTCAATGTAATGAGTAACCGTATCCGCTCCCATCGCATCACGCGCCGGAGCGTCAGGGACAATCTGCAGTGAGCCAATGACGAGCAATGCCGTTAGAACTGTGCTCGCCCATTTACCCATACACGGTCTCAAGATATGATTTTGACGCCGCATTTCAACCTCATTTCCGTCACTGTCGTTCATACGCGTAGCTATTCTGCAGGGATTCCCCCTCCATGTCATCCCGCTGTCACAGAAATCTTTACCCATGACGTGCCTGCCGTACTTCGGCGGAAAGAGGTATTGTGGGTATCGGAAATACAACCTGCCCCATCTCAAGGAGAAAACAATGGCAGAAACCTTCAACGTCGTGGTGGAAATCCCGCGTGGATCCAAGAACAAGTACGAAGTGGATCACGAGACCGGTCGCGTGTTCCTGGACCGCACCCTGTTCACCTCTATGGGTTATCCGGATGATTACGGCTACATCGAGGGCACTCTGGGCGAGGACGGCGACCCGCTCGACGCCCTGGTCATGATTCCGAATTCCGTGTTCCCGGGCTGCGTGGTCGAGTGCCGCGCCGTCGGTCTGTATCACATGGTCGACGAAGCCGGTGGAGATGACAAGGTGCTGTGCGTGCCGGCCGATGTGCGTTTCGATGACATCAAGGACGTCGATGACGTTTCCGAGTACCACAAGGCTGAAATCAAGCACTTCTTCGAGCAGTACAAGGCTCTGGAGCCGGGCAAGGAAGTCCTGCCAGGCGACTACTGGACCGGTGCCGCCAAGGCCGAGGAAGAGATCGTGGCCGCCCGCAAGCGCCTCGAAGAATCCGAGAAGTGATTCTTTTCCACAATGAGTAAGGCTCGCTGATATCAATCGGCGAGCCTTTTCTGTTCCCATAGCGGCCCAAAACCTCCATATACTGGAGGAATCACCCCGCTCAAGGCCAGATCTGCGGCTCAAAACCTCCAGTGATTGGAGAAATTTGACCGCTCAAACCCTGCCCAGCGTCCAGATTCATCCAGTGACTGGAGAAATTATCTCGCCTAGACTTCCCTAAGCGGGATAATTCGCCCATACGCTGGAGGAATCACCCCGCTCAAGGCCCTTTCAGCGGCCCAAATCAGCCAGCCACTGGAACAATCCACCCGTTCAAGGCCTACTCAGCAACTAGATTCATCCAGTCACTGGAGGAATCATCCCACTCAAAGCCCGCCCAGTGACCCAAAACCTCCAGCCGGTGGAGGAATCACCCCGCTCAGAACCCATGCAACGACCCGAATCATCCAGCGACTGGAAGATTCGCCCCGCCACATGGCCATATTTTCGCGAGATGCGCTATAGTGAGGTCTTGTAATTCACGGCATGCGAACAGTATTCGCTGAATTCAAAGCCCGCTGGAAGCCATTGGCCCGCGTGCGGCAGTTCTATGTCGGTACCCCTAGGCGTAGGCGGAAATAACGAACCGTCGAGGCCCATCCCGTGGGGAGACCGGCGGGATGAACCTATCTACCAGCTATGTTGATTCAAACCCTACTTATCGCCGTTTCCGTGTCCATGGACGCTTTTGCCGTCTCCATCGGCAAAGGCCTGACCGTCAAGAAGCTGCGCGGCATCGACGCATGCAAAACCGCGCTGTGGTTCGGCGGATTCCAAGCGCTTTTCCCTCTACTCGGCTATTTTGCGGCCTCCACCTTCAGTAAATACGTCACCGCCGTGGACCATTGGATCATTTTCGGACTGCTCGCCCTGATCGGCGGCAACATGGTGCGCGAAGCGTTCGGCGAGGATGAAGAGAACGCCAAGGAGACCGCGGAATTCGATTGGCGCCACATGCTGCCGCTCGCCGTGGCATGCAGCATCGACGCGTTTGCGGTCGGCGTGAGCTTCGCCTTCATGACGCTCAACATTTGGATTTCCGTAATCATCATTGGCGTGACCACCGGCCTGTTCTCCGCCGCGGGACTGTATATCGGCCGCGCATTCGGATTGCGTTGGCAGAAGCCGGCGCAGATCGCAGGAGGCGTAGTGCTGATTCTGATTGGCGTGAAGGTGCTGCTGGAACATCTGGGAATACTGGCATTCTAAGGGTATCCTTCCTCGGATGCGTTTCCCCACGACGGCCAGCTCACCGGCACTCATGGTGAAGGGGTCCGCAATCGCAATGATTGCGGACCCCTTCACCATGTATTCGGCTTCAGAACATATTTTCAGAACATGACGGTGGCGAGAGAAGCGATGCCCACCGCAGCACCGGCAAGCATGACCGGCACCAGCGCAAGTCCGATCCATGGTTTGTTGGCTTTCGGATCGGGATCCGCATCGCGCCGCCACAAATAGGAGCACACGCCGAACGCTACGATGACGGCCAACGTCACCACCGAGGCGATCACCCATGCCAACATCGACCCATATTCGGTGGAGGCGGCATTCTCACCGGTATGCACCAACGGCAATATCGTCGGCAGGAAGCACCAGCCGGCGGACGAAATCATCGCAACACCTTCGAGCACATTATGCGACAACGAACGAATCAGATGCGTACGGTTCTCGCGCGCCATCTGACGGCCAAACACAATCACGATCAGCAGCACCAACAGTCCTCCGACGCCGGCGATCCAGCCCTCCTGCATCCAGAACGTGTCACGGTGAGCGATGTCGGCAGGGAAAATCGCGCGCCCCAGCATCATCGTCGTGGCGCACACCACCGACAGCAAACCTGCAATCACGGAGATCACATGCCCGACGGTGCCGTCACGGAACGGACTGAACACCGTAAGCAGCACGATCATCACGACCGAGGCGACGACCGTGTACGAGACGATAGCGGGATTATCGGGGTTTCCATAGGAGATACCGGGAATCAACGCCAACACGACCAGTACGACGTAAGCGACGATCTGGATCGCCAGGACCTTGCCGAAGGATCCCCTCGAATCATGCGGACGAGTCGCGGCATCAGTTGCGGACATCTCAGCCCCCTTTTCATAATGTGGTCAAACCGTATGTGCTAGGAACCAATGTAGCCGTAAGTGTCCACATCATGCGTCTACAATCATGAAACACCGGTAACACTGCAAGAGTACAATCGCGGCATCAGCAACAAACCAAAGGGGACTAACGTGACGGACCTTACGCTTATGACGTTCGCTAGCGACCCCGCCACCGTACTTCCCTCCCTCGCCCTGCTTTCGCATCGCGTGCGCGTATTGCCGATGGATGCGGCGAGTTTGGTGAAGATGCCGGAAAACACGATTCTCTTTCTTGACGCACGTGACGATCTAGCCACCGCGAAGACGCTGTGCCGTCTGATTCACGCCTCCGGACTGTCCACGCCGATTGTGCTGATTCTCACCGAGGGCGGCTTCACCGTGGTCAATTCCCAGTGGGGCATCGCCGACGTGGTGGTTTCCACCGCCTCCCCGGCCGAGGTCGAGGGGCGCCTGCGTCTGGTGTCGGAACGTGGCAACGCTCCGACGGGATCCGCAGCCGGAGCCGCCGAAACCGGCGTACAGAACGAGGACGGTCTCATCCGTTCCGGCGATCTGGTCGTGGACACCAATGGCTACACGGCAAGCCTGCGCAGCCATCCGATCGACCTTGCCTACAAGGAATTCGAGTTGCTCAAGTATCTTGTGCAGCATCCGGGACGCGTATTCACCCGCGCGCAGCTGCTGCAGGAAGTATGGGGCTACGATTATTACGGCGGCACCCGTACCGTCGACGTGCATATCCGTAGGCTCCGCGCCAAGCTGGGCGGAGAATATGAGCATGTGATCGGCACCGTGCGTAATGTCGGATACCGTTTCGACCCGCCGGAGGAAGAGGAAGGCGAGAACGCCGCCAAGGCAAGCGCCGCACATGCCGATGCAAGCGAGGCGTAGCGCGTAAAGCATCGCAATCGCACGATCGCCCGAGTAGAATCATGGGCAATGCCACGAGAGTCCAAAGCAGCGCGCCTGAAACGCATGCACCATGAATACGAGGAATTGTGCGAGACGATTCCCGAGCCGAAGTGCGCGCTGAATTTCACCAATCCCTTTGAGTTACTGGTGGCGACCGTGCTCAGCGCCCAGACCACCGACAAGCGCGTGAATATGGTCACGCCCGTGCTGTTCGGCCGGTTTCCGGGACCCGCCGACCTGCAGGCCGCCGATCCCGAACAGGTTGAGGACATCATCCATTCCATCGGCTTCCACCGCACCAAAACGAAGAACATCATCAGACTCTCGCACGACCTGTGCGAACGATATGACGGCACAGTGCCCGATTCGATGGAGGAACTGACCGCATTGCCCGGAGTCGGCCGCAAAACCGCGAACGTGGTATTGGGCAACGCCTTCGACAAACCAGGATTTCCCGTCGACACGCATGTGATTCGTGTGACCGGACGTCTGCACTGGCGTAGTGACTGGGCTTCGCCCACTCCGGATCCGGTGGCCATCGAACGCGAAATCACCGCATGCTTCCCACCCTCGGAATGGACGGACCTGTCTCACCGGCTGATCATGCATGGCAGAACCACCTGTCACGCCCGCAAACCGGACTGCCTCGACTGCCCGTTGAACGATACCTGCCCGAGTGCGTTCAAGGTGTAGATACCGCATGGGAACCAAGCCCGTGTAGTATGCGTCCACTACACTCGGGCATATGCAGAAGAACGGGAAGAAGCAGCGCGATTGGCACGACGCGGCTACACGGTGGCTGATTTTCTTTGGCGTCGCCATCGTATTGAGCGTGATGCTGTGGCTGGGATGGTCGCTGACGAACCGACGCAACCCGATTCCCGTATTCGGCACGCTCACCACGGATTCCACCGTGTCGATCGGCCTGCGCGACGCTCCCGAATCCCTCGACATCCGCACCCAGCAGGGCCATGCCGTGGAACAGGCGCTACTCGGCAACGTTTACGAAACGTTGGTGTCCCGCAGCGAGACCAACAAGCTCCAACCCGGACTGGCCTCATCATGGCAGATCTCCGACGACGGACTGACCTACACCTTCACCCTGCGCAGCGGCGTGAAATTTTCCAACGGCCACTCACTCGACTCGGCCGACGCGGTCTGGTCGTTGCAGAACGCGGTCAACAATCATTATGTCGACGCCGACCAGCTCGACGGATTGCAGCAGGTCGACAATCCCGACGCACACACGCTCGTCATCACCCTGTCCAAACCGAATCCGCGGCTGCTACGCACACTCAGCGGACGGGCCGGCATCGTATACGACGAGGAAAGCGACAATGACTATGCGAAAACCGCCATCGGGTCCGGCCCCTTCACCGTGGCGCGTGCGTCGAAATCCGAAATCGTGCTTCAACGCAACGATTCGTACTGGGGCACCAAGGCTGCTTCCTCGCAAATCACCCTATACTATTACTCCTCCGAAAGCTCGCTGACCAGCGCCATGGAAGGCGGCAAAATCAGCATGGCGCTGCCGCTCAGCGCCGACGCCGCCGAAACGCTCAACGCAACGCGCGGCATCAGTGCGGATTCCGGCATCAGCTTCGACAAGGTGATGCTGGCGTTCAACAATGCGAACGAATCCATCCTCGTCGACCAGCAGATGCGCAAGGTCATGCGCTACGCCATCGACGCACGATCAATCGCGAAGACCGCCAATGACTCCTACGGGGCGCTCGGAGGGCCGATCAGCCCTCTGGAAGACGGTTATGAGGATCTGACGGAACTGTTCCCCCATGACCTTACGCAGGCGCAACAGCTGCGCTCCTACTTCGGCACCGGCTACATCGGCACCATCGACCTGCTCATCCCCCAGCAGTACGAAACCATCGGCAACACCGTCAAGGAACAGATCGAACAGCTCGGCGTCTCCGTCAACATGGAGGTCCTTGACACCGCCACCGTGCAACAGCGCGTCAACGACGGCAGCTACACCATCGCGTTGATCACCATGAGCGGCGAGAACGACGCCTCCATCTTCACCGACGGTCAATCGGTGTTCCATTTCGAAAACGGTGACTGCCAGCGAGCCTATGCGGATGCGCTCGCAGCGACGAACGACGACGATTATCAGGAAAGAATGCGCACCTATGCGCGCACCGTCAGCGAGAACGCGGCCTGCGACTGGCTGTACACGCGCAAGAACTTCATGGCGGTTTCCGACCGGCTGCAGGGATATCCGAAGAATCTGACCGACCGTCTGTTGCCGCTGAGCAGGGTCGCATTGCACTGATTTTTCCGTGTCATTCCGGCGATTGACGAGAATCGTCCGTATTGACGCCAGTTGTCACAATCGCTTTCTAGACTAACGCTTATGACTGAAAGCCAAGCTAATACCATCAATGCGAACCTCACGCCGCTGCCCGACAAGGTCGGCGTGGACGGTCTCGAAGACAAGTGGCGCGGCGTCTGGGACGAAGGCGGAGTCTACAAGTTCCGGAACACCCGCGACCGTAAGGCCGTCTATTCCATCGACACCCCGCCGCCCACCGTTTCCGGCCATCTGCACGTCGGCCACGTGTTCTCCTACACGCACACCGATATAATCGCCCGTTTCAAGCGCATGAACGGCTTCGACGTGTTCTATCCGATGGGCTGGGACGACAACGGCCTGCCGACCGAACGCCGTGTGCAGAACTACTATGGCGTGCGCGTGGACACCTCCCTGAAGTACGATCCGAATTTCGTGCCGCCGTTCGAAGGCACCGACGGCAAGAAGATCGACGCCAAGGATCAGGTGCCGATCAGCCGCAAGAACTTCATCGAACTATGCGAGAAGCTCACCGCCCAGGATGAGAAGCAGTTCGAGGCGCTGTGGCGCTCCCTCGGCCTGTCCATCGACTGGTCGCAGACCTACCACACCATCGGTGAGCATCCGCAGCGCGTGGCCCAGAAGGCGTTCCTGCGCAATCTGGCCCGTGGCGAAGCCTACCAGAAGGACGCTCCGGGCCTGTGGGACGTGACCTTCCAGACCGCAGTGGCCCAGGCCGAGCTGGAATCGCGCGAATATCCGGGCTTCTACCACAAGATAGCCTTCCGTTTCGAAGATGGCACCCCGATCTATATCGAAACCACCCGTCCGGAACTGCTGGCGGCCTGCGGCGCGCTGATTGCGCACCCGGATGACGACCGTTACAAGAAGTATTTCGGCCAGTACGTCTACTCCCCTCTGTTCCGTGTGAAGGTGCCGATTCTGGCGCACAAGGCCGCGGAGATGGACAAGGGCGCCGGCATCGCCATGTGCTGTACGTTCGGCGATGTGACCGATGTCGAATGGTGGCGTGATCTGAATCTGCCGCTGCGTTCCATCATCCAGCGTAACGGCCGTATCGTCATGGACACCCCGGACTGGATCGAAGACGGCAAGGGCCGCGAGATCTTCCAGGAGACGGCCGGCAAGACCACGTTCTCCGCACGTAAGATCATCGTCGATGCACTGCGTGAATCCGGCGATCTGGACGGCGAGCCGACGCCGACCAAACGTATGACGAACTTCTACGAGAAGGGCGATAAGCCGCTCGAAATCGTCACCTCCCGCCAGTGGTATCTCAAGAACGGCGGCACCGACCAGCAACTGAACGCCGAACTGATCGAGCGTGGCAAGGAGTTGAACTTCCATCCGGACTTCATGCGCGTGCGCTATGAGAATTGGGTGCATGGTCTCAACGGCGACTGGTTGATCTCCCGCCAGCGCTTCTTCGGCGTGCCGTTCCCGCTGTGGTACCCGGTGAAGGAGGACGGCACCGCCGACTACGATCACCCGATCGTGCCGAGCGAGGACATTCTACCGATCGATCCGACCGACGACGTGCCGGAAGGCTACAGCGAGGACCAGCGTGACGTGCCGGGCGGCTTCACTGCCGAACAGGACATCATGGACACCTGGGCCACCTCGTCGCTCACCCCGCAGATCGTGACCCGCTGGGAGGAGCCGGGCGAAGAGAACCGGGCCATCTTCAACGCCACCTTCCCGATGGATCTGCGCCCGCAGGGCCAGGACATCATCCGCACATGGCTGTTCTCCAGCGTGGATCGCGCGCATCTCGAGAACAAGTGCCTGCCGTGGGCCAACGCCACGCTGTCAGGCTGGATTCTCGATCCGGACCATAAGAAGATGTCGAAGTCCAAGGGCAACGTGGTCGTGCCGGACAAGCCGATCAGGCAGTTCGGCGCCGACGCGGTGCGCTATTGGGCTGCGGCGGCCCGTTTGGGCTTGGACGCCACCTACGACGAAGGTCAGATGAAGATCGGCCGCCGTCTGGCCATCAAGCTGCTCAACGCCACCAAGTTCGCGCTGGCCATCGGCCGCGAGGACGAGAACCATCATGTGGGCGCTGCGGCCACCGCAAGCTGGAATCCGGCCGACGTGACCGAGCCGCTGGATCGTGCCGCCATGGCCAAGATGGCCCATGTGGTGAGCGAAGCCACCGAGAATCTCAACAACTATGAGCATTCCAAGGCTCTTGAGGTCATCGAGAACTACTTCTGGCAGTTCTGCGACGATTACATCGAGCTGGTCAAGAACCGCGCCTACGGTACCGCCGATTCCACTGGCCATGTGCCGAGTGAGAAGGCCGTGAAGTCCGCACGCACGGCTCTGGGCCTGGGTCTGGACGCATTCACCCGCCTGCTGGCCCCGTACCTGCCGTACGCCACTGAAGAAGTGTGGAGCTGGATGCATGAGGGCGAGGGTTCCGTGCACCGCGCCGCATGGCCGAAGGCTGAGACGTATGCCGCCGCCGCGTTCAAGGCGTCTCCGGAGCTGCTCACCCATGCCGGTGAGGCGCTGGCCGCGCTGCGTGGCATCAAGTCGAAGGCCAAGGTTTCGATGAAGACCCCGATTCTGTCGGTGAAGCTGGGCGTCTCCGACGAGGTGCGCGGCTCCATCGAGAGCGCGCTGGCCGATATCGCCGAAGCGGGTCGCGTGGTGGGCCGCATCTCCTTCGTGGGTGCCGCAGCGGCGGCCAAGGCCATCAAGGAGACCGCTGAAGCCGCCAAGGATGCCGCGGCGGCGGCCAAGGCCGAGGCGGAGGCCGCGATCGATGTGATCGTGGCTGACAGCGAACTCGGTGAGCCACCGGCCAAGAAGCCGAAGAACCAGTAAGCCGGAAAGACCCTGGTCGTTGGGCCCTTCTCCCCGTCAGAGGGAGGAGGGCCCGATTCATAGCACGGGAACGGAAAGCAGATACTGGGTGTCGTGACCGGTCGCACCGACCGTGCCACCTGTGATATGACGACTGCCGAGATGTTGGACGGCTTCCTGCAGCATTTCCGCGGCGGAGGCCAGTTCGACGGTCTCATCGATCAGATCGCTGGAATCAGCCTCGATCGGCGCACGCGAACTGACGATGCTGTATGCGCTGATCGGCAGCGACCCCGCACCGGCGGATGCCGCACCCGAAGCACCCGAAACAGCGTCGCCTGACGTTGCGGAGTCCTTTGCGTCGCTTTCCGACGAACCGTCCACTCCCCCGACCTTCGCCATGTTCTTCGACGTAGTGTCGGCGGCGGCACCGAACGATGAACGCAATCCGCCGGCGTAGCTCATCACATCATCCATGCTGATGGCGTTCCGGTCGTCCACCAAGCTGTCCGTGGCACCGTCCTCGCTCTGCTGACGAATCGCCTTGGCCTGCGCACGCTCAACCTTGCGTTTGGCCTTCTGTCGGGCCTTCTCGGCTTTTGCGGGCAACGTCGTGCCGTCAGACAAGGTGTGGCCGCTGTGCAGGGAGGCAATCTGCACCGTGCCGCGCGTGGTCGTCGCGGAATCCTGGGACGAGGTGCTGGAAGTATCGGAATCATTGCCGGCGGTATCATCGGTTTCCAACTGATCGGCGAAACGCACCGCAATCTGATGGAAGGCGCTGGCCTGACCGGTATGCTCGCTGGCATCCGCCAGTGCGTTCATGGCGTCGGCCACGTTGCCGGCGGCCGCGGCAAGTTTCCTGTTCGTGTCAATGCCGCTGCGCACGTCCGCAATCGCCTGACGTTCGTAATGCGAGGCCGTTGCGGCCGTGGCTCCGAGCTCTTTCAAGCGTGCGGTGTAGGCATCGGTGAAATCCATGGAATAGGGGATCATCGCGCTCGATAGCTGCGATTGCCCTGCACTGTAATCCTTGGCGCCCCGTTGCTGTTCCTCGCCGGCGCGTCTGCCCAATTCGCCAAGCAGCCCCGACGTGCCGCGCCGTTCGATGGTACGAATCACGTCGTCCACGGCATCGGCGGCACCGGCATGCCGGTAGGCGGCGCTCACATCGTTCACCGCGTTGGCGAGATCGACCACGGATCGTGCCACGTCAGTATCGCCGTTGAGTTCGGCGGCGGTGCCTAGAATGGCGGAAAGTTGCGTGGAATCGCCGATCGAACCGGAAAGATGGGCCGTATATGAGCCGACATACGCATCGATATAGCCGTCGAAGGCCTGCTGATGCGTGGCCGTCCGCTCGGCGATGGTCTGCGTGGCCAGTTCCTTTTCCCGGTCGCGCAGTGTTTTCAGCCGTTCGATGAGCTGATGATTGCTTTGCGAGCCGACATTCGTCAGACCATCCACCAGGTTGGAGGCACGGTCCGTCAGATTGTTGAGATTATCGGCAAAATCATCATCGTCTTCGGCCCGCACGGCAGCGACGGCCAATGAACTCATCGTGAAATGCCTGGCGTCGACATATGTGGTGAAGGTCAGTTCCTCACCCGGCTCGCCAATGGCGGCGATCAATGTGGAGGAATTGCCGGATATCACGCTCACGCCATCGTCGGATACGACGTCGCTGCCGACGCGGCTGGGAATGGTGAAGGCGACCACAGGTACGAGATTGCGTGCATCGTCGGTAATCGTTTGGGTGGCGCCGTCGACGGCCTTGACCGTCAGACGGATACCGACCATGCCGGTGGCGCCGTTCACCTGCTGCACGCTCACGTCCGGGCCATTCAACGTGAACGTGGCGCTCACGGACCATGGCAGCGATACCGTACCGGCGGCGATGCGTTGGGAAGCCGTGGAGCCGCTGTCCGTCAGATACAGCCGCCCGGGCCGGTCGGCCGCCGTATAGGAACTCATCACGTCATGTGAGGCCACGTCGACGGCATAGCGTCCATCCTGGCGTATCCGGCCTACGATGTCGGATACGCCTACGCCGGCCACGGGCAACCCGCACAGTACGACCATCGCGATGGCGGCGGCGCATGCGCGACGCATCGTGCGAACGTTGCGATGACGAGTGCACATGCCGGACCTTCTTAGCAGTCAGAATATTGTTCCACAACAAATTGTTCCAAAACAAACAATCTACTGCGCGGTATGCCCGCAGAGTCCGGAAAATGGGCAGATCAGGCGAACACGTCGAGTACGCCCGGATCGCCTCCCGCATCGGCGATGCGCTTATGACGGCGCTTGGCCTCGGTCACCACGAATTCGCGGTACATTTCGGCGATATCAGGGTCAAGACCGGCATCGACGGCAATGCGATGCAACCGTTCGATCTGGTAGTCCTCACGCTTGTAGTCGGCCGGGGCGAAGCCGGCACGCGCCTTGAGCACGCCCACCTGGGACGTGTACTTGAATCGTTCCGCCAACAGCGACACGATGGCCGTGTCGACATTGTCGATTGATTGACGCAACGACTTGATCTTCGCCACGGTTTCGGCGACCTGGGGATCGCCTTGGGCGGTATCCGCATCGATGACGGTTTCGGTTTCGTCCGGTTCTGCTGGCCGAAGCCAGTCGTGTTCGCTATCGCTCATGGTCACCAGAGTACCGCTACTTTGCGAAGTAACGCTGCAGCACGATCGTGGTTTCGGTGCTTACCGGAACGGTTTGGTGAATGACGTTGAGCAGCTCTTCGAGCTTGCTTGGCGATTCCGCACGCGCGGTGAGCATGTAGCTGGGCGAGCCGGCCACGGAATCGCACGACATGATGCCATCGACATCGTGCAGTTTTCCCGGAATTTCGGATTCGCACGCATAATCGGTGGGGGTGACCGCGATGTAGGCGCTGACCGGCAGACCTCGCTTCTCATCATCGATGATCGCCTTGTATCCGCTGATCACGCCGCGACGTTCCAGCTTCTGTACGCGCGACTGCACCGCCGACACCGACAGTCCGGTCGCCTCCGAAAGCTGGGCCAGTGTCGCACGGCCGTCCTTCTCCAACATGTTCAGGATGCACGTGTCGATGCCGTCGATCTGGCATGCGATCGATCGCGCGCTCTCCGCAGTGGTGCCACTACTTGTCATAAACGGTCCCTCCTCATACCAAGCCCATGTATCCAATATCGGCAATGCCGATACCCCTAGTGACAATCGGCGTAATACCCCTAACCATACCTATTTCAGTGCACATCACCACGCATCATTTTCGCTACAAGAGTGCCGTCTTTTTGCCGATGCAGCGTTTCACACTGATTATTTCCACCATCACCCTTCTATATATTGCAATATTTACTAATATCAGTTTCAGAAAACGTATTTTTTATACTTTTTGAAAAATACGAAAATCCTGTTTACATAGTGGCCACGGATCGGAACGCCGCAACGAAGGTGCCGTCAACGCAACACGAAGGGGCATGCAACCCGTTCGTTGCATGCCCCTTGATGGATATCGCACATCAGCCGATGGCCAAATGTTTCGGCCACGCCCGCAATTGGCGCGGACGGACGTCGGCGCTATCAGTTGCCGCTGGTCACGTTACCGCTCTGCTGAATCAGCGAAGCCATGAAGTCGCGGTTGGTCGCGGTCTTCTTCAGACGCGGCACAAGCGTCTGGTAGGCCTGCTCCGGCTCGAGACCGCCAAGCAGACGGCGCAGACGGTAGATGATCGGCAATTCCTGCGGATCGGTGATGAGCTCCTCGCGACGGGTGCCGGAGGCATTCACGTCGATGGCCGGGAACAGGCGCTTATCGGCAAGCTCGCGGCTCAGACGCAGCTCCATGTTGCCGGTGCCCTTGAATTCCTCGAAGATCACCTCGTCCATCTTGGAACCGGTTTCCACCAGTGCGGAGGAGATGATGGTCAGGGAGCCACCGTTTTCGATGTTGCGGGCGGCACCGAAGAACTTCTTCGGCGGGTACAGGGCCTGGGCGTCCACGCCACCGGACAGGATACGGCCGGAAGCCGGTGCGGCGATGTTGTAGGCGCGGGCGAGGCGGGTCATGGAATCGAGCAGCACGACCACGTCCTGACCGAGCTCCACGAGGCGCTTGGCACGTTCGATGGCGAGTTCGGCGACGGTGGTGTGGTCGGAGGCCGGGCGGTCGAAAGTCGAGGAGATGACCTCGCCCTGCACGGTACGCTCCATGTCGGTGACCTCTTCCGGACGTTCGTCCACGAGCACGACCATCAAGTGGACTTCCGGATTGTTGGTGGCGATCGCGTTGGCGATGTTCTGCAGGGTGATGGTCTTGCCGGCCTTCGGCGGAGAGACGATCAGGCCGCGCTGGCCCTTGCCGATCGGCGCCACGATGTCGACGAGACGGCCGGTGAGCTTGTTCGGCGTGGTCTCCTGCTTCAAACGCTCCTGCGGATACAGCGGGGTCAGCTTGTTGAACTGCGGACGATTCATCGCCTCTTCCACGGACAGCCCGTTGATGGAGTCGATGGACTGCAGCGGCACGAACTTCTGGCGCTGGTTGCGACGGTCGCCCTCACGCGGAGTACGGATGGAGCCGTGCACGGCGTCGCCCTTGCGCAGACCGTACTTCTTGACCTGACCCATGGAGACGTATACGTCATTCGGTCCCGGCAAGTAGCCGGAGGTGCGCACGAATGCGTAGGATTCGAGCACGTCGACGATGCCGGCGACCGGTACGAGGTCTTCCTTCGGCTCCTCGCGACGCTGTTCACGCTCGGCATGGTCGTTGTTGCGATCGTTACGCTCGTTGCGATCGGCATCACGGCCACGACGATCCTCACGGTCGTCGAAGTCGCGGTCGCGTCCACGCATGCGGCGTCCGCGGCGGTCGGTGCGATCGTTGTTGCGATCGCGCTCATTACGGCCACGGCCATGACGGGCGTACTCGCCACCCTCGGCATTGGCGTGGTGATTGTCTTCGGCATCGTTCTGCGCGGGCAGAGCGGCGAGAATGTCATCGAGATCGCGCACGACATCCTCATCCTTCGTCTCTTCCACGGGAGTACGGCGGCGACGGCGGGGCTCGTTGTCGAAATCGTCCTTGCGACGGCGACGACGATCCTCCTGCTTCGGTTGGGCACCATCGATATCGAGTTCGGCAAGCAGGTCGGCTCCGCCTTCGGCATCACGACGCTTGCGACGCTCGCGACGCTGTTTCGAGGCTCCGCCCAATGCGTCAAGCGCCTCCACTGCGGCCTTGGCCTCGGCGGAATCCGCCGGAGATTCATCGGCTGCGGGTTCAGTCGAAGCCTTCACGGCCTTCTTACGGCGGCCAGCGGGCTTGTCCGCCGGCATCTCTGCGTGCGCCTGTTCGGCGGGTTCCGTGGATTCGGCGGGCTTGACGTCCAACTCATCGACGGCGGCATCGGCGTCGACTGCGGGCTTTGCCGCTCGAGTGCCCTTCGGCGTACGTACGGTAACGCCGGCCGGCGCTTCGCCGCCGGAACGGGCGGCCTGAAGCGTTGCGAGGAGCTCGGGCTTACGCATGGTGGAGGTACCGCGAAGTCCCATCTGCTTGGCGAGCTCTTTGAGCTCAGGCAATTTCATATCTTCAAGATTTGGGCTTGTTGCCACTGGTTTATGCCTTTCCTTGGCTTCACAGGCACACGCCTGCAACAGCTTAAAAAAGAATTGCGGAAAATCCGCCGTATGAAAGGTTCGCCGCGAATCATCACGGTTTTCGAACTTCGTCAACCATACAACGCAATCCAGACCAACGCAAAAACCATGCGCACGTCGCGCGGCCGACGGCAACGAAAAAGCCCGTCGAGCCGAAGCTCAGCGGGCTGGAGAGGACTCTTCGTCTTCTACTTTTCTTCGTGGTAACTCTTATCGGTGTTGACCGACCACACATTCTTCTTGGAGGTCTTGCCGTTCCTGATGTTGCCGACGGCCTCGATGGCGGTGGCCATGGAGTGGTCCATGTTGTTGTAGCGGTGCTGGCCGTTACGTCCGACGCAGTAGAGGTTGCCGAAGGAGTCGAGGTATTCGACGAGTTCCGGCATGCGATCGTAGGTGTCGAAGTAGGCCGGATACGCCTTCTTGACGCGTTCGCGATGGAAGTCGAGCACGTCTTGCGGACCGTTGATGATCTGCATGCGGGTGAGCTCCTGGATGGCGAACTTGGTGGCTTCCTCGTCGGACATGTTCCAGAAGGAGTCGCCTTCCTCGCAGAAGTATTCGAGACCGATCCACACGGTGTCGTCGACGTCCTTGACCAGATACGGGCTCCAGTTGTTGAAGATCTGCAGACGGCCGACCTTATAGCCCGGATCCTGCACGTAGATCCAGCAATCCGGCACGATTGGCGGATTGCCGAGGGTCGGGATGTCGGTGGTGTTCTTCAAACGCAGATGCTTGACGAGCAGGCCGACGGTCACGAAATCGCGGTACGGCAGGCCGTTGGCGATTTCCGTCATATCGTTCGGAGCGGGCTTGTCGGAGGCGTCCACGGCATTGACGAGATCCTTGACCGGCATGGACGAGATGAAATTATCGGCGGTCATTTCGGTGCGGTTGCCTTCGGAATCCTCATACACGACGGAGGCGATCCTGCCGTTGGCCTGACGGATCTCGACCACATTGGCGTCGGTGATGACTTTCACACCGGCGGCTTCGCAGTTGGCTTCGACGGTTTCCCACAGCTGGCCCGGACCATACTTCGGGTACCAGAACTCTTCGATGAGGGAGGTTTCGACCTCGGAATTATCGCGCTTCTTCGGCATGAGCTTGGCGAAGGCGTTCTTCAGCACGCCCATGATGCTCAGGCCCTTGACGCGCTGCGCACCCCAATCGGCGGAGATCTGCGATGGGTGGCGGCCCCACAGCTTCTCGGTATAGCCCTCGAAGAACATGGAGTAGAGCTTGCGACCGAAACGGTTGATGTAGAAGTTCTCCAGATTGGTTTCCGGCAGCTTGTGCACCATGGACTTCAGATAGCTGAAGCCAGCGACCAGGGTCAATTTCGGACCCATGGCCTTCAACGTGTTGGCGCTCAGCGAGATCGGATAGTCAAAGAAGTGACGGTTCCAGTAGATCCGGGACACACGATGACGCTTGAGCATCACCTTGTCTTCGACTTCCGGATCCGGTCCGCCTGGCTCCATGTCGTGCTCACGGCCGAGTTTCCTGTCGTCATAGCTGGGAGCGCCCTGCAGCGGCAGGACTTCCTTCCACCAGTCCATGATGCGCTCGTCCTTCGAGAAGAACCGGTGACCGCCGATATCCATACGGTTGCCGTCGTGCTTGACGGTGCGGGAGATGCCGCCGAATTCGCGGGTCGCCTCCAACACGGTCACATCGTAGTTTTCGGAGCCACCGTCCTTTGCGAGCTCCCAGGCAGCGGTCAGGCCGGCAGGGCCACCGCCAATAATCACCACGGATTGCTTTTGCGTCACTTTGAGGTCTCCTTATAAAAACAAAATCAGACACAGTCTACTAGAAGGTAAGGAAACGCACATTGCGACATGTGCGGATGCACACAAAATTATTCCCTGAGCCAAACCCATAATCACCCGTACATATCCCCTTGCACATGTCTGATGCCGTCTTCCGATTCATACGGAAGACGGCATCGGGCGATCGTCACAAGCGATCGGCATCAACGACGCATGCGCCACACGCTCAGCGAAACACCGGCCAGCGTCAGCCCGACCGCCAGTACGGCGAGCACCGCAATCGCGCTTCCGGTACGCCCCAGCGACACCGACTGGCCGTTCGTCGTAGACGACGTCTTACCGGCATCATCGGTCTTACCGGCATCATCCGTCGCCACGTCGGTGTCCGTCGTCGTATTGGTGCCAGTCGTCGGATCGGTGCCAGTCGTCGGATTGCCGGACGGCTCCGGCGTCGGCTCCACGTCGACCTGTTCGACGATGCGGGCATCCTGTCCGAGCGTCTTATGATCAGCCGCCAGGCAGCTCTTCAGCTCGGTCAGCTTGTACCACGTCGAACCATCGGCGATCGGCGTGCATTCGGAACGGAACGCGATCTCGTTCTCGTTGTACAGCATGCGCACAATGGGCGTGTATGCGCTGCCGGTGGCCGGATCCTCACCCTGTTTGGCGTACACATCCCACTGCACGTTCGTAGCCATCGGCGTCACCGATTCGCCACGCCACTCGTTGTTGTCGTAGGTGTACACGTCGGTGGTGGAGGCCGGGGCCTGCTGCGTGGAACCGGGCAATCCAAGCAATGCGGCGAACGGCATCATGGTCTCGGCATGGGCGAACCGGAAGGTCGCCACCGTGGACCCTCCGTTCACCCTCTCATCGATGGCATCGAAGAAATCATCCAGCAGAGGCTGCGCGATGGAGTAAGTCTCGCTCTGACCGGCGCAGCTCGGCCCCTTCTCGTAAAAATCTTCGGCATCCAGCGCCCAGGCGAACAACTTGGCGTCCTGTGCATATTCACCCTGGAAATACTGGTTGAAATCGAAGGCGTGGTCACCGGTGTTCTCGTTCTGCATGTCGGCGGCGATGATATACAGGTTGTACAGGTTCATTGCGGCGTTGTACTCGCTCTTGATCTTCTTGGAGCCTTCGCCGCACGCATTGGCGTCCTTGGACGCGTCGGCGCCCGGCGCGCAGTTCTCGGCACCCTTCTTGGTGCCATCGGCGGTGTTGTACCACGTGTATTCGCCGTTCTCGAGTTTGGCAAGGAATTCGTCGGTGAAGATCTGCGACAGCAGGTCATGCGAAGCCCGTTTGATGTCGGCATTGTCGCCGATGGTCTCCTCGGCACCGGCGATGATCTCATCGTTGGCCACGAAATTCTGATAATCATTCGCGATGTCGTATGCCTTGGTACCCGGCGTCTTTCCCGTACCGTCGGGATTCTGCACCTTATGGAAGTACAAGGTGTCGGGATTCTTCTGGAAATCCTTGCCGTCGCCGGAATCGGCGGGCTCCGTCGGCTTGACGACGCTGTCGGTCAGCTTGCCGCCGGAAGCCGCATTGAAACCCTTCTCGAAGTTTTCGCCGGATTCGGTGGCACGCGCCTCGCCGGAGGACTGGTAGGAAATCGTACCGCCATCGACTGCAGCCTGGTCGAACAGCGACTGATTGCGCTGGTACGCGCGCTCGCCGATGCCGTAATGCTGATCCGCACCCTGTCCGGTCAGCATGCCGTAGCCGTTTTCGACGTTGGCCGCGGTGATGCCGTCCAGGTTTTTCATGAACTCGGTTTTGATGGCGTCCGACTTGAATCCACCATCCCGCTCGGCCGCTTCGGCCATCTTCATCAGCAGCGCATCATACTTGTAGCTGGACAGGCCGCGTGATCCGTGACGGGCCATGCTTTCGGTATAGATCGGCTCGTACCCTTCCGGAGCTTTGCTATAGGATGCCACGGTTGCGGCGCTTGGTGCCGCATACGGCTGCTTGCTGCTGTAGTATTGGCCATCGGATTCCAGGGCCAGGGCCGGGCAGACCGTTCCCGGCATCAGCATGGCGGCCGCAGCGACGCATGCAACGGAACCGACGATCCTCTTCATCATTCGTGTCGACATCAACATTCACTCTCATCTCATAGGCGGATGGGCGGCCCGTGGTTCGGACACGCCATGAATGTTGTATGCGCACGAATCAAACACGACATGCGCATCAGGTGACATTCCGGCAAACTGTGGCCGCACAATCGGTGAATGGCCGACATGCGACAGCGAGACCTGCGGATCAGTGAATGTCGTCGGGGATGTCGATGTCGGTTTTCTGCACCTCTTCGACGTTCACGTCCTTGAAAGTGACGATGCGCACGTTTTTGACGAAGCGGCTGGAACGATACACGTCCCACACCCATGCGTCGGTAAGCTGTACGTCGAAATAGACGTCCTGGCCGGCGGAACGTACGTTGAAATCGACCTTGTTGGCCAAGTAGAAGCGACGCTCGGTCTCCACCACATAGGTGAACAGTTTGATGACGTCGCGATATTCCTTGTACAGTGCCAGCTCAGCGTCGGTTTCGTAGTTGTCGAGATCCTCGGCGCTCATCACTTGCCTTCCATGTCACGTTTACGGCCGCGGCCCAATGTACGCCACCAAGCCTCCTTGGAGGTCTTACGTTCGGAAGAACCATACGGCCAGTTGTTGTCGGCATCGGCATCGCCGTTGACCGACCTGTCGGAATCATCGCCGGCTGATGTCTCGTCGGGCTTGGTCTCGACGGCATCGGCCTTGCCGGGTTCCACGCCGATATGCTCGTAGGCCTCCTCACGGGTCATGCCCTGATTCCCGTCGGGCTGGCCGCCGGCCTCGGCTTCCTTCCGTTCATTGATGCGAATGGCGATGGAATGCTCGCGAGCGCTCAACGCTTCCTTGACGCCGGGATTGTCTTCGATCACATGCATGCCGAACGCGTCGAGGGAGCGAATCGGGTCGAATTCGTCAACCAACGTGTCCATGACGATCAGATCCTGATACCGGTTTTGCGAGGCGTTCCATAACGCATCGCGGGAACGGCCGGACGGCACGAATCCCAAGGACTGGTATACGGAGACGGAACGCGTGTTCTGTTCGGGGACGGCCACCCAAATCCTATGCATGCCAAGGCCTGCCGGTTCCGGCGCAAAGCCGTACGTCATCACACGCGGCATGATGTCACGCGAATATCCGCGTCCACGGAAGTCCTGCCCCAAGATCACCTGAATACGGGAGGAACGGGCCCATCCGTCGATGTCGATCAGGAAAATCATGCCGATCACATTGTCGGAGGCCGCCGCATCGATCTCACCATCCCCGTCATGATCGGATTCCGTGATGATCGACCATGCTACGGTACGTCGGGATTCCGGATCGCCCACACCGGATTCGGTCGGCGTCTCGCCGTTGGCCCAGGCCACGGAACGACGCACCCACGCGTGCACGGCGGCGCGTTCGGCGACACGATCCTTGCCAGTGATGCCGGAAGCTCCCGGATATGCGTCAATGGCGTCCATACGATCGAGATCCGCGACGGTTGCCGGACGCAGATGCACCATTTCACCACGAATCGGCGGTATGGTGATCCGTGCCGGCAGTTCGCGGGATTCAACGCTCACTATCGACGACTCAGCATTCTCTGGCATGTCTTCGTCCCTCGTATCGTTACAGGTGCGGCCTATGCCACAACCATTCCGACGGTATTGTACTCGACTGGAGGATAGCTGGGAATCGAAAGGGGGAGATTCCCGATGAAATCTCCCCCGATACGGTAAAAACACGCCGGAAATCCGTTTTTAGGGGATTCCGACGTGTCCTTCGACCCGCTGATGGACTGAGCAGTGAAGCACAGACCGGGAAAGACCGCAGTCGACCTCTCCCCCCCCCTTCGCCTTACTTGATCTTACCCATCACGATCTTGGTGACGGCCTTCGCATCGGCCTGACCGCGGGTGGCGCGCATGACGGCACCGATGATCGCGCCCATCGGCTTCATGTTGCCGCCCTTGAGCTTCTCGACGATGTCCGGATTAGCGGCCAGAGCCTCGTCGACGGCCTTTTCCAGTGCGCCATCATCGGAGACGACCTGGAAGCCGTGCTTCTTGACGACTTCGGCCGGGGCACCCTCACCGGCAAGCACGCCGGCGACGGTCTGCTTGGCGAGTTTGTCGTTGAGCTTGCCGTCGGCGATCAGCTTCTCAACCTCAGCCACGTCGGCCGGAGCGATCGGCAGCTCCTCAAGGCTCACACCCTTGGCATTGGCCTCGCGGGACAGCTCGCCCAGCCACCACTTCTTGGCACCTGCGGCGCTCGCACCGGCCTTGACGGTCTCCTCAAGCAGATCCAGGGCATCGGCGTTGAGCACGTCGCGCATCTCCAGATCGTTGAAGCCCCACTCGCCCTTCAGACGATTGCGGCGCTCGCGCGGCATTTCCGGCATCTGGGCCTTCATCTCTTCGATGTGCTCCTTGGTGATGTGCAGCATCACCAAATCCGGATCCGGGAAGTAACGATAATCGTCGGCGTCGGACTTCACACGGCCGCCTGCGGTGGTCTGCGAAGCCTCATCCCAGTGGCGGGTCTCCTGCAGGATCTCGCCGCCTTCGGAAAGAATCTGCGCCTGACGGCGAATCTCATACTGCACGGTCTTCTCGATGCCACGGAACGAGTTCACGTTCTTGGTCTCGGAGCGGGTTCCGAACGGATCGGACGGGCTGTTGCGCAGCGACACGTTCACGTCGGCACGCATATTGCCCTGCTCCATGCGGGCATGGGAGATGTTCAACGCACGCACGATGTCGCGAATGGCACGCACATAGGCGCCCGCGATTTCCGGAGCGCGCTCGCCCGCACCCTCGATCGGCTTGGTCACGATCTCAATCAACGGCACGCCGGCACGGTTGTAGTCGACCAAGGAGTGGTTGGCGCCTTCGATACGGCCGTCGGCACCGCCGACGTGGGTGTTCTTACCGGCGTCATCCTCAATGTGCGCGCGTTCGATCAGCACACGGAAGACGGTGCCATCCTCAAGTTCCACATCCAAGTAGCCATTGCCGTTGGTCGGCTTGTCGTACTGCGAGATCTGGTAGTCACGCGGCATGTCCGGATAGAAGTAGTTCTTGCGGGAGAACTGGCTCCACTCGGCGATTTCGCAGTGCAGGGCCAGACCCAGCTTGATCGCGTAGTCGACGGCGGTCTTGTTCAGCACCGGCAGGGAGCCCGGCAGTCCCAGACTCACCGGGGTGAGCTGGGAGTTCGGGGCACCGCCGAAGGAGACTTCGGCCGGGCAGAACAGCTTGGTGGTGGTGGACAACTCCACGTGGGTTTCCAAGCCGATGACCGGATCGAAATTCTTGACGGCATCGGCGTACTTCATCAACTTTTCAGCCATTTTTTTCTTTCCTCCGATGCTTTCTACTTGCTCAGGCCGTCGAGCCACGGGGTGTTCAGGGACTGCCAGATCGGGCCGTTCCAATCCTCCTCAAGGGCGGCTTCGAGAGCTGCGGCCGGCTTGTACATGGCTTCGTCACGCTGCTGCGGGGCGAGGAACTGGAAGCCGACCGGCAGGCCGTCATCACTCAGGCCGGCCGGGATGCTCATGGCCGGGACTCCGGCGAGGTTGGCCGGAATGGTGGTGATGTCGATGGCGTACATGGCCATCGGGTCTTCGGTCTTCTCACCGAACTTGAAGGCGGTGACCGGGCTGGTCGGACCGACGAGCACGTCAACCTTCTCGAAGGCCTTCTTGAAGTCGTCGATGATCAGGGTGCGAACCTTTTGCGCGGAGCCGTACCAGGCATCGTAATAGCCGGCCGACAGAGCGTAGGTGCCTAGGATGATACGGCGCTTGACTTCGTCACCGAAGCCGGCCTCACGGGTGTAGGCCATCATGTTGGCGGCGGTCTGCGGAACGCCCGCCGGCGGCATGACGCGCAGGCCGTAGCGCATGCCGTCGTAGCGGGCCAGGTTGGAGCTGACCTCGGACGGCATGATGATGTAGTAGGCGCCCAAGGAATACGGCAAGTGTGGCAGGGACACTTCGGTGACTTCCGCACCCATCTCTTCGAGCTTCTTGACGCCTTCGTTGAAGCGGGCCATGACGCCCGGCTGGAAGCCTTCGCCGCCAAGTTCCTTGATCAGACCGACCTTGAGGCCCTTCAGATCACGCTTCATGCCTTCGCGGGCGGCCGCCACCATCGGGCGCGGACCTTCCGGAATGGAGGTGGAGTCGCGCTTGTCATGGCCGCCGATCACTTCCTGCAACAAGGCCGCATCGAGTACGGTGCGGGAGCACGGGCCAATCTGGTCAAGCGAGGAGGCCATGGCGATCGCACCGAAACGGGATACGCCGCCGTAGGTCGGCTTGACACCGACGGTACCGGTCAGCGAGCCTGGCTGACGAATGGAGCCGCCAGTGTCGGTTCCCAAGGCGAGCGGGGCCTCGAACGCGGCCACCGCAGCTGCGGAACCGCCGCCGGAACCGCCCGGCACACGCTCGGTATCCCACGGATTGTGGGTGGTCTGGTAGGCGGAGTGCTCGGTGGATGAGCCTTGCGCGAATTCGTCGAGGTTGGTTTTGCCCAGCAGCGGCATGCCCGCGGCCTTGAGCTTCTCGATGACGGTGGCATCGTACGGCGGCACCCAACCTTCGAGGATCTTGGACGCTGCGGTGGTTTCGATGCCCTTGGTGACGATCATGTCCTTGATGGCGATCGGCACGCCGGCAAGTTCCGGCAGCTGGGCCTTCTCGTCGTCGGATTTGGCATCGAAGGCGTCGGCCTGTTCAAGAGCCTGTTCGCCGGAGACCTTCAGGAAGGCCTTGACGCTCGGCTCAGCGGCTTCGATGACGTCGAGATGGGCCTCGACCAGTTCACGGCTGGAGACTTCCTTGGCCTTGACCTTGGCCGCCATCTCGGCGGCGGACAGTTTGACGAGTTCAGTGGTGCTCATATCACTCCTCCCCCAAAATGCGTGGTGCGACGAACATGCCGGCCTCGGAGACCGGAGCGCCTGCGGTCGCTTCTTCCTGGGTCAGTGGAGTCTGCGGAACATCCGGACGCAGATAGGCCTCCAGCGGAATCGGGTTGGCGGTCGGCGGTACGTCATCAGTGGCGATTTCCTGCACCTTGTTGATGGATTCGGCGATGACGTTCAGATCGCCCTGCAGACGGGTGATTTCCTCATCGGTGAGTGCGATTCGGGCCAAATCGCCCAAATGCACGATTTCTTCTTTGGTGAAAGTAGGCATGCCCCTAACAGTAACGCGTCTGTGTGACGAGCACACGTCTTTTCATTCGCCAGCCCAATGCAGTCCGTGGCGGCTTCTTCCCCTGCCTGTTGCAGTCCCGCATCGGCCTCTTCGCCAACCCAATGCAATCCACATGGCGGATTATTCCCCAGCCTTTGCATATGGCGGATTATTCCAGCCACTGGAGGAATCATCCCGCTAAAGACCCCATCAGGAACCCAATCCCTCCAGTCACTGGAAGAATCACCCCGCTCAGACACCCTTCAGAAACCCAATCCCTCCAGTCACTGGAAGAATCACCCCGCTAAGACGTCCATCAGCGGGATAAAACACCCAGTGACTGGAAGAAATACCTCGCTCAGAAGCCCCGTAACGACCATATCCATCCAGTGACTGGAAAAATCACCCCCGCAATATGACCTCTCGGCATGCGGATTCATCCAGCAGCTGGAGGAATCGGACGATGCGTTACCGTATTGACGGCAGAGTTATGCACAGACACGCCGAGAGGCCTTTGAGTTATCCACATTTGCCTATCGCGCTTCCCTCGGTACCAAGCCACAGGGTAGCGTCGAATCATGAAAGCGTATCCTCAGATCGACAGGCTTCTTGATCAAGCCGAAAGCGCACAACGATGTGCGCACAGTAACAAGCCCTTGATGCAGAAAGGGCTCTATCGCAGATACCTCGCGGGGGATCTGGTCAAACCGTATCCCGGACTGTTCGCACGTTCGGCATACTGGAATCGTCTGAATGCCGCGGAACAGTCGTTGCACGCAGCCCGTACGCTCAAAGATCTCCACGGCAATTGGATCTTCGCGGGAATCACCGCAGCGGCAGTGCATGGTTTTGAACACCAATGGCTCCTGCATCATCAGGGATTGACCATCACCCTGCCCACACGCGGCTCATACCGTTCACATGACAAGCTCAATGTCATCTACAGCCCATTCCCGAAAGACAACGCGGTCATCGTGAATGGCATACCGGTCACCAATCCGGCGCGTACGCTTCTTGATTGCGGCCACATGCTGGAATTCCGGTTCGCCTTGCCGATTTTCGATTCCGCCGCCGCCGAAGGAGTCGGCAACGATCGGGTATTGCAGGAATGCGTCCGTACCACGCGTGACTGCACGACGATCTTCAGACTTATGCAGCATGTGGATTCGAGTAGCGAGAACGGCGGCGAATCCTTGGCACGCGGAACCATGATCGAAGCCGGCTTTTCGATTCCTCAGCTTCAGATACCCTTCACTGATCCCACAACCGGAGAGCGGTTCCGTGTGGATTTCTTGTGGCGTGCGGATGATGGCAGGATCATCGTAGGCGAATTCGATGGCACGGCGAAGTATGTGGATCCGGAAATGACCGGTCGGAAGAGCATACAGGAAACCGTCCAAACGGAACGTAATCGTGAGCAGGCCTTACGTCGTGCCGGAGTCACGGAAGTCGTCCGATTCACCTTCGATGACGTCCTGCAACGCAACCCGCTGATAGCGAAGTTGCGCCGCGCGGGAGTCCCGACCGTACCATGATGCGTTCATTTCCAGTCGCCGGAAGCATCAACCGCAGCCCGTCAAGACCGGGGAACGGCATGCTGAGCAATCCAGGCGTGCATGGAGACCGCGGCCGCAGCACCTGCATTGATGGAGCGAACCGAACCGAATTGGGAGATGTAGACCACATCGTCGGCCAGCTCGAGCGCCTTCTCGGACAGACCCGGGCCTTCCGCGCCGAAGAGCATGAGGCAACGCTTGGGGAAATGATAGGTTTCCATCGGCACGGCACCGGGAATAATGTCAAGAGCAATGATGCGTGCGGCCTGCAGGTCGGCGATTTTCGACTCTAATTCAGCCAGTTGCGCCAGCTGCTCTGTGTTTTTTTGAGCGTCATATGCAGCCAAAGTATTCGATACGGTGCCGGATGATCGGGGTTCGGCACCGGTATCGGCAATGTCAGAGACATCGGTTTGCGGCGGTACGAAGACGCAGGCATCGTCGGGACGCGGTCCGGCCGCGGTTCCACGCATGCGGCATGCGATGGCCGCAGCCTGCGATTGCGCCGCGGCGATTTCACCTGAAATGCGGTATTTCCAGCATTCGACGAGCTCAGCGATGGATGGATGGTTTTCGACGTGCTGGTACAGTTCCGTCATGAGCGCGCCCTTGCGATTCCACTTGTGCGGCCCGACGATGTGTACGCGGGATGCTTGGAATGCATTGGCCGTGCGCACCATGGATCCGATGTTGAAGTCATGCGTCCAGTTCTCCACGGCGACTTCGAACTCATGACGGCCATGCGCGTCAAGATCGGCCTTGATAGCCGCGACGGACCAATAGCGGTAGCGGTCAAGCACATTGCGACGATCGCCTGCATCAAGCAAGGATGAATCGAATCGCATATCGAAATTCGGGGATTGCGGATTGTCCGGACGCGGCTCTCCCGGATGGGTTTCGGCCCACGGGCCTACGCCCACCTCACGGAATACCGGTTCGCCGGACGCTTTCGCCGCGACATCGATAGGGTTGGGTGCGTGCATGGTTCCTTCCAATTTTCATCCCGTACGCGTCAGCATCAGGCAGGGCCTAGGTTTTTCGCCCTCTGATGCAAGTGAGCAACGAGCCGACTCAGTGAAGCTCGGACTCCTTGTACACTTCGATGAATGGCAACTCGGACTCATCGCCGGAGACCGGATTGACGACCTTGATGGTCGGATGGATCATATCCACGCCACCAATCAACGACGCCACGGCGAGCACTTCGGCCCCTTCCCTCTCCACGACGGAAAAGTCGAGACTCAGTTCGTTGCCATTACGCAAGGTGACAAGCGAGGAGGTTTGCACATACGACTTTTCGGACAGCCAGGAGTCGAGCAGCACCACACGCTTGCCCGTGATGGACGGTCCCTTGATGGACGGGTACACGAAATCCATGACGAATCCGTTCAAGTCTTCACCACGGGAGGCCGCAGCCTGGATCATGGCGGAGACCAACGGCACCGCAGCGGCAGTCAACGCGCCGACGGCATCGACATCATCAACGGAATAGCCGGCTTCCTCCAACGTATCAAGCAAGATATGCCCGACGACGGAGGCCCCGCGATGATCGAACGTCACGGATGCAAGCTCTGAGAACGGCTTGTCCTTCATCTCGGCCTGCAGCAGGGTCTTGAGCTGCTCGCGCGGCTCGAGCATGGCGAAATTGACGGTGGACGGCTCAGTGGCGGTGGCGGTCGATGCGACCTCGGTGGCGGCCGGCACGGTCTTACGGAAAGTCTTCTCGTCAGTCATGGCTCCAGCCTATCCTTTCGGCTCGTCAATCCCTCGCATCATCTACGGTTTCGGGCGCCGTCAGCTCACGGATATCCGCCTTCTCGGATGGAATGATTTCCACGGATTCGATGACCTTGCCCTGATCCACGCGTTGCAGTTTGCGAGCGGTGACCAGCACGCGGGACTCCAATGACGAGGCGAACGCATTATAGGCGCCAACCGTTCTGGTAATCGCCGTACCGAGTTTGGTGGCGCGCTCCCCCAGCACCGCGAAACGCTCATACAGTTCACGTGACAGGTCGAACAGCATTTTCGCGTCATCGGTAAGGCTCTGCTGTTGCCAGGCGTAAGCCACCGATTTCAACACCGCCCACAACGTAATCGGTGAGGTCAAAGCCACCTTACGGGCGAATGCGTCGTCCATCAGCGTCGGATCGGTCTCCAAGGCGGCCTGCAGCAGCGACTCGTTCGGGATGAAGGCGATCACGAAATCCGGCGCGTCCGAGAACGCGTTCCAGTAGGCCTTGTCCCCCAGCACCTTCACGTGCTCGCGCACTGCCTTGGCATGGGCCCTCAGCAGATCCGCCTTGCGCGCCAGCTCTTCCTGCGAAGCGGTGTCGGGAATCTCGCAGGCACGTTGATAGTCGGCATATGGTGCCTTTGCGTCGATCGGAATGGTTTTACCACCAGGCATGTGGATCACCATGTCCGGGCGCTGGGTATGCCCGTCCGCATCGGTGACGACCACCTGCGTATCAAAATCGACATGTTCCAGCAGACCCGCCGATTCGACGATGTTACGCAATTGCGCCTCGCCCCAGGCGCCACGCACCTTGTTGTTGCGCAATGCAGCCGACAGCGAGCTCGTCTCACGGTCGAGCCGCGCCTGCTGTTCCCCCAAACCCTTGAGTTGCTCGCCGAGCGCACCCATTTCACGCTTGCGCCCCTCTTCGATTTGGGAAACCTTCTCCTGAAGGGCGTCAAGATTCTTCTGCACAGGAGCCAGAGCGGAGAGCACCTTGCTCTGCTCCCGCAACTGCCGCTCGCTTTCGGTCTGCCGACGTTCCGCTTCCGCGGCGGCCTTTTCACGCTCACGTTCGATTCTCGTCTGCTCGGCGCTTTGCGCCTGCGCCAGCTGGGATTTGAGATATGTCAGCTGCTGATTCAATCCTTCGGACTGCGTGCGGTACTGTGCCACGGATGTGGTCAGATCGCCGATCCGTCGCCGATCGTCCTCGATCTGAGCCTTCGCCTCGTTCAAGTCGGCGGTACGCGCATCCCGCGCCATGTCCTGCCCTCTGGATCGCCCCGCGAAAAAGCCCGCGGCCGCTCCAAGCGCGGCCACGATCACCATCAGCACCATTACAAACACAGGATTGTCGAACATATGTTCTAGTAAACAGCATGCGGTGGACCACGTGTCGCAGCCACGCCCGAATCCACTCGACGAACCGCATTCATCCGTACGAACGACCACCCGATACCCCGCGCTGGATTATGCTGGGGAGCAGTCGTACGAGAGCGAAGGAACACAAGAGGCTGATATGGGATTCGATTTGTTCATGGCCGCAGTCGCCATCGTGGTCGCCTCCATTGCGACATGGGGCATTCTCAGATTCTTCCTCGGCCAATCGCCGACCGACGGCAGATCGTCGACGCCACCAACGTCGGACGATCGCAAGGAACCCCCGGCAACCGAATCATCGGCGGACCATGTGCGGAACCATTCCAGCCCCAGCACCGATCCACCATCATCGGAAGCCGAACGGTCCGCCAACAAGCGGCCCGAAGCCGCCCCTGCCGCCAACTCCGCGGAATCCGCCGATGACGACCAACGCATCGTTCCGCTGCTCGTCATCGCCACGATTCTTACGATTCCAACGTTCGTCGTCACCATGCTCATGCTCGGCAGCGTAACCATGCCCGACTGGCTGACCAATCCATGGCTGCATGCCATCGTGATCACGCCGGTCATGTTCTATTGCGGTGCGCCGATTCATCGCCGCGGCATGCCCGCCCTGCATCAACGCACGCCGAATGCGGATTCGCTGATTTCGCTTGGCATGTCAATCGTCTATGTCTACAGTCTGCTGCTATGCGTGGTGTCTTGGATTTTTCCGGTCGGCTCACGCGATCCGTATTTCGCGTTCGTCGGTGTGGTCGTGATGCTGGCATTGATCATTCGCCTGATTCGCCGGAAGCTGGTGATCGTGCGGTTCCCGATCGAACATCCCGAAGATTTTGAGCAGGCGCTGAAGATTCGCACAACCAATGCGTCGGCACAGTCGGCACAGTCAACACATGGAAAAAGCGCGGAAGAGGTTGTCTTCCGCGCCAGAATAGGCCATGTGATCCACACTCGCGTGCTACAGATCACCACTGCGGTGACGATGGTCGTCGCCGTGTGGACGTTCGCGCTATGGCTGGTGTTCGGCATGCAGCCGAAGCTTGCGGTTGCGGTGCTTATCGCCGCTACCGTGTTATCGGTCGCCGGCCTGGTGCTTGAGGTCGGCGACCGCGTTTCCTCCCTCTGACAAGGGAGGAAACGGTAGGGCCGATGCCGGCGGACCTCACTGAGGTTCGCCGGGAGCCTCTTTCCCGCAGGGGAACGGCCCGGCTTACTTGCCCATGTCCGCCAGTTGATCGCTCGCCCATGCGGACAGTTCGAGATGATCGCCGCCGGTCTGATCCACCAACACGGTGTCGCCGTCATGCACCTGGCCAGCCAGCAGCATGCGCGCCAGCTGATCGCCGACCTCGGTCTGCACCAGGCGACGCAGCGGGCGAGCGCCATACGCCGGATCGTAGCCGGTGTTGGCCAGCCATTCGCGTGCCGAATCGGTCACATCGAGCGTGATGCGACGCTCGGTCAGGCGAGCGGAGACCTGCGCCACCTGGATGTCCACGATGCCGCCCAGTTCCTCGCGGGTGAGCGGGTGGAACATGACCAGCTCGTCCAAGCGGTTGATGAATTCCGGCTTGAACTGCATGTGCACGGCATCCATCACGGCCTTCTTCTTGGCGTCCGCATCCAAGTCCGGATTGACGAGGAATTGCGACCCCAAATTGGAGGTCATGATCAGAATCGTGTTCTTGAAGTCCACGGTACGGCCCTGACCATCGGTCAGACGGCCATCGTCGAGCACTTGCAGCAGCACGTCGAATACTTCCGGATTGGCTTTCTCCACCTCGTCGAACAGCACCACCGAGTATGGGCGGCGGCGTACGGCCTCGGTGAGCTGGCCGCCCTCCTCGTAGCCGATGTAGCCCGGCGCGGCGCCGATCAGGCGAGACACGGAGGCCTTTTCCATGTATTCGCTCATGTCGATGCGCACCATGGCCTTCTCGTCGTCGAACAGGAAGTCCGCGAGCGCCTTGGCCAGTTCGGTCTTGCCCACGCCGGTGGGGCCTAGGAACAGGAACGAGCCGGTCGGGCGATTCGGGTCGGAGATGCCGGCACGCGAGCGCCGCACGGCGTCCGAAACCGCTGCGATGGCTTCCTTCTGGCCGATCACACGCTTGCCGAGATACTCCTCCATGTGCAGGAGCTTTTCATTCTCGCCTTGCATGAGGCGGCCGACCGGGATGCCGGTCCATTCGGATACGATGCCGGCCACGGAATCGGCATCGACGTGGTCGGGCACCATCGGTTCGGTTTCGGCGACCGCGGTGCCGTTCGCGTCATTGTTGTCGGCGGCGGCTTCCGCCGCGGCCAGTTCCTTCTGAATCGCGGGGATCTCGCCGTACGAGATGCGGCTGGCCTTCTCCAGGTCGCCTTCGCGCATGGCCTTGTCGGCTTCCACGCGCAGGTCGTCGAGCTTGGCTCGCAAATCGCCGACCTTGTTGTGGCCGGCCTTTTCCGCATCCCAACGTGCCTTGAGGCCGCTCAGCTTTTCGCGGGCGTCCGCCAGATCGGCCTGCAGCTTCTCGAGGCGGTCCTTCGAAGCGGGGTCTTCGGCCTTCTTGAGCTGCATCTCCTCCATTTCGTAGCGGGTCACCTTGCGTTGCAGTTCGTCGATCTCCTCCGGCGAGGAGTCGAGTTCCATACGCAGGTGCGCGGCCGCCTCGTCGACCAGGTCGATGGCCTTGTCGGGCAGCTGGCGGCCGGAGATATACCGGTTCGACAGGGTTGCGGCGGCGACCAGCGCATCGTCGCCGATCGTCACCTTGTGGTGCGCCTCGTAACGTTGCTTCAGACCACGCAGGATCGCAATCGTGTCTTCCACGCTCGGTTCGCCGACGAAGACCTGTTGGAAGCGGCGTTCCAGCGCCGGATCCTTTTCGACGTTCTCTCGATATTCGTCGAGCGTGGTCGCACCGATCAGGCGTAGTTCGCCGCGGGCCAGCATGGGCTTGAGCATATTGCCTGCGTCCATGGAGCCTTCGGCGGCGCCCGCACCGACGATAGTGTGGATTTCGTCGATGAAGGTGATAATCTGCCCGTCAGACTTCTTGATCTCCTCGAGCACGCTCTTCAGTCGTTCCTCGAATTCGCCGCGATACTTGGAGCCCGCGACCATGGAGCCGAGGTCGAGCGAGATCAGCTTCTTGTTCTGCAGGGTGGTCGGCACGTCACCGGCGACGATGCGCTGCGCCAGGCCTTCCACGACGGCGGTTTTGCCGACGCCCGGCTCGCCGATGAGCACCGGATTGTTCTTAGTGCGCCGGCTCAGGATCTGGATGACGCGGCGGATCTCTTGATCGCGGCCGATCACGGGGTCGAGTTTGCCGTCTTTCGCGGCGGCCGTCAGGTCGGTGGAATACTTTTCGAGCGCCTTGTACGATCCTTCCGCGTCGGGGCTGGTCACCTTCGCGCCGCCGCGCACGCCCGGCACCGCCTTGCGCAGCGCTTCGGCGGTCACGCCGTTCTTTTCAAGGATTTCCGCGGATTGGTTCGGCTTGCTTGCCGCGATGCCGATGAGCAGGTGTTCGGTGGAGACGTATTCGTCGCCCATCGCCTGCATTTCCTTTTCGGCCTGCGCGATCGCGGCGGTCAGCTGACGGCTTGCCTGCGGCTGCGATGTGGTCGAACCGCTGGCAGCCGGCAACGCGACCAAGGCGTTGCGCACCGCAGCGCCGATGGCTTGCACGTCGCCGCCGGCAGCCTGGATGAGGCCGCGGATCACACCGTTTTCCTGGCGTAGCAACGCATCCATCACATGCAGCGTGTCGACTTGCGCGTTACCTGCCGCGGACGCGCTTTGAATGGCGTCTCCGATGGCTTCCTGCGCCATCGTGGTGAACTTTTGTTCCATATCATCCTCCATGATTCGCGCCGCTCGCGTATCGTCTTCGCAGCTCACTTGCCGCGAATCGACCGCAATCCGGCGCATATGTCGTTGTCTGATATGCTCAACCGACTTCACCGCCATTCTATTCCCAAAACTTGAGTCATCAACACTCAACTTTTGTTTTTCTTTTCCGGCGAATAGTGATCCAGATACACAAAAACCGGCTGATTCATGACGGAAAGATGTCATGAATCAGCCGGTTTTTATGGAAATAAGCTCTTTGTCGGCCAGCAATCAGCCACGCAACACCACATTGCGCAGCGAACCGATGCCCTCGACGTGCACGACGGCCTCATCACCCGGATCAAGATGTCCGGAAGCGTTCGGCGTGCCGGTCATGATCACATCGCCCGGCAGCAGCGTGGTGAAGCTCGAAATCGCGGCGATCTGCTCCGGAATGCCATGAATCAGGTTCGCCGTGGTACCTGACGCCATCTCAACATCCTCACCGTTGAGCGTGAACGAGATCTTCGCGTCCTTCCAGTCCAGGTCATCACGCGTCACGATCCACGGACCGAGCGGACAGGCGGTATCGAAACCCTTCGCACGTGTCCACGTCGGATCGAGTCCCTGCAGGTCACGCAGCGTCACGTCGTTCACGCAGGTGAAGCCAAGCACATAATCCATGGCCCGCTCCACCGGCACGTTCTTGGCGATGCGCCCCATCACCACGGCGACCTCCGGCTCGAAATTCATGTCGTTGGAGCACGGCGGAATCACAATCGGATCGTCCGGGCCAATCACGGAAGTGCTCGGCTTGGTAAAGATCACCATATCCTCCGGCGCATGCTTGATTTCGGAGTGACCGGCCTCATGCATGAACTGCGCATGCGCCTCGTAGTTTTTGGCCAGACCGTACACCTTCGACGGAATCACCGGCGCAAGCAGACGGATGCCGTCACCGTCGACCGGAAAGCGCTCGCCGGTCGGCTGGACGGCGGCGCCGGACAGTGGATAACCGTCCAATGCCACCAGATAATCCTTGCCGTCGCTCTCGTCGGTCTGCACGAAAGCGTACTGCGGTACATCATTATGCGAAAAACGTGCGATTCTCATGCCCTTTAGTCTACGCCGGTTCAGACGGCCCGCTCGACTTCGGTGCGCGCCTGGAGATTGAGTCGCATACGCAGGGTACCGACCTCCTGCTCCAATTCGTCGATTCGCCGCACCTGCTGGTAGATCATCAGGTCACGTACATCGACGCTGCCGTCACGCGGGGCGGCCGGAAAGGTGATTGCGCGAAGAGGCGCCTGCGATTGCGAAGAAGACCGGTCCGAAGTCACGGTCCGCATCGACGCGAGCACGTGCGCACTGGCGGCATCCAATCGATCATCATATCGCGGACCGGCCATCGCATCGCTCGAGCTCTTACGCCACCTCGCAAAGCAACGCTCGATGCGCTTGTAACCGATCAGCGCCGGGTCGAGCCCCGCCTCACGGAACAGTTTGACCGGTGATTCGCCGGCATGATACCGCCGCATGCACGATTGCTTGAACGCCTCGGAATAGGTGATTCTTCTCGCCGTGGCCTCGGCCACCGCAGGCAATGTCTTCAGATAGGCGACCTCTTCAGGACTGAACATTCCTCCGCCGTTAGACATGACGACCCTCCTCCGTGCCACATGTGTTCACACCCGGGATCAACGTCGAAAACCGCCTCCGTCTTACCGCCTCGATTATTGCCCGATGGAATTTATGGTAGATGAAAACAAGTCTCATCTCAAGCGCAATTAACTTATACCCCTAACTCCCTCCTTATTGCTACCAATTCACCTTATTTTTGTTGATTTTTCAACGACTCACCCACCCTAGTCATCAGCATGTATAAAACACCCTAATTCATCACCCTTTCTTAAGATATTTATGTAAATCAATTGACTTATTTACCGTATTCCATATCACTGTGGAACCTAATGGGAAAAACCTTCCCGCACCTTGCCGAACGACATGCAAAGGTGCCGCCAGCGGTTTTCGCAAGCGGCACCTGATCCGGATTTTCGCCCGGAGTTTTCCGGTCAAGGCGTTCCGGCAATACCCCCTTCAGTCACATCGTTCGGACGTCAGGACTCGACCAGCGTGTTCCGGGACTTGAGCGCCACGGCCGCGCCGGCACCGGCCAGCAGCAACGCCACGATGGTGAACAGCACGGTTCCCGCGGCACCGGTAAGCGGCAGCTGGGTGATGGACTTCACGTTCTTCACCGTAATCGCACCGTCAGCACCGGAGGTGGCCAGTCCCAGCACGTTGCTGCCATCAGCCAACGCGAAGGTCGCCTTCTTGGCGTTCTGGTTGATGGAGACCTTGATGTTGAATTCCGCCAGGAACTGCTTGGAATAGTTCAGATCTTCGCGGGTCGCGGTTTCCTTGACGGTGTAGGTGCCTTCCGGCAGGGCGAACACCTTGACCTTGCCGTTTGCGCCGGACTTGATGTCGGCTGAGGCGGTGGCGGCGGCGCTCAGCATGTAGCCGTTGTCGGTGGGCACGAACGTAAGGGTGTTGCCTCGCGCGTCCTTCACATTGAAGGTCACGCCTTCCAGAGCGTTCTCTTCATCGCCGACGCCGATCTTGGTGAATTCGAACCTACCGGTGATGAGTTCGACCTCATCGCCGTCCGTCGAGGTGTTCGGGTCGGTGGCCACGGTTGGCGTGTTGGTCACCGTCTCGCTTTCCTTGACTTCTTCGTTGATTACGCCGGTGTACTGCACGTAGATGGTCTTGCCCGCATTCGCGAGGCCGGTCTCGCTGGCCGCATAGTTGCTCAGATCGACCGTGAACTGGTCCGTGCCGTTGCCCTTGAGCTCGTTAGCGGTGAAACCACTGACCACGTAGTTGTTGTCAGCCGGGATCTCGGTTACGTTAACCGTCTCGCCATCGACGGTGATCGTGGAGGAACCGCCTTCGACGTACACCTTGATGTCATTATTGACGGTCAGGCCCACGCCCGGCTTATCCATGATCTTGAACATCGGATCGGTCTTACCCAGCATGTTCGGCAGCTTGACCTGGATGGTGTAGTTCACGACACTGCCGACGCCCATGGCCTGGGCCTTCTCTTCGGCGGTCTTTCCCGGGGTCGGCGGCGTGTTCGACTTCGCCACGACGGTACCGAGGGTCAGCGGATCACCAGACTTGCGGACGAACTTGGTGTAGGTTGCGCCGTTGGCGGTCACCTGCGTGGCCACGACCGTAGGCACGCCGTTCGTGTCGGTAATCAGATACCAGCCTTCGGTCACGTCTAGGGTGACCGTCGACGCTTCAAGCGCAGCGGTCTTCGTATCGGTCGGGGTCAGTCCGGAAACGACCAAGGCGTCAGCGAATGCGCGCAGTTGTGCGTCGGTGAATGTCGCCACATACGCGGCCGGATTGTCCTTGTACGGGTCCGGAATCTCACTCACGCCGCCCGCACTCTTCGCCGCAGCCTCAACGGCGGTCTTCGCCGCATCGACGGTGTTGACCTGCACCTTGCTCATGGTCGGCGCGGTACCCTGCGGATCGGCGAATTCGGCGAACTTGTATGCCTTGAACTCGGAACCCGCGGCCGCGTTCGTCACGGTGATTTCGGCTGCGGTCGTCGGATCGGCCTGTGCGCTCGCAGCGCCTAGGGCCATGCCGGCCAGCAGCGTCGCCGCGGCGGCCACGCTTGCAAAAAGCTTCCTTGCGTTCATGATGAGAAACCTCTCTTCCTTGTAATTGTTGCTTGGGTGTTCACCATTGATTCGAATGTTGTGCGTTATCAGGATTCGTGTCCGGCCGGGGCACCATCGGCTTGGCCGGATGCGTCCGTTCAGTCATTGGTTGCTGCCATCACCCCCATCAGTACAACCGTTTCTTGCCGCTCCAGATGGAGACGATGATTCCCGCCACGACAGCGATCAGACCGAAACAGCCACCAATGAGCAGCCACTGTCGACCGGTGAGGTCACCTGCCGCAGGGAGCGTCGCAACCGAGATATAGCGATTGACGAACGTAGCCGTCAGATCGTCGGCCGGCTGTTGTTTGTCGGCTGCGACGTCCCGGCCATCGCGATCCTTGACCTGCACGACCTGCGTCACCTTCGCCTCGTATTGGCCGGCCGCATTCTTGGCGACGGTGACGGTGACGTGATATTCGGACTTGTCAAAACGCCAACCATGCCTGGCCGCAGGCTGTACTTCCACCACCTTGAAGGTGTAGGTGTCGGCACCGTCGTTCAGCGGAGTCGAGAATGTCAGCGGATCACCTGCGGAATCGACGGTGAATGCACCCGGCTTGGAGATATTCGCTTGCAGGTTGCCGATCGAAGTCGTCTGCTTGCCGCCTTCGAGACCTTTCAGCATGGCACCGGTATTCTGCGCCTTCTGTGTGTCCGACGTGATGTCGGTCAGTTCGAAGTCGAAGGATTCCGCATAGTCGTTGCCCTGGGTCTTCTTGCTGAGCTTCACGCCGTCTTGCAACGTAACCGTGTTGCGTTGATTCCGTACCGTGCATTCGTAGGTTTTCAGCGGCTTCTGCAGGTCGGCGTTCTTGTCGGCGAGCGCCCACAGCTCATTCTTATCGATCGTCACCGTGACGTTCGCGTCGCCGACTTGGGTGTAGCCGTCGACCGCGTCTTCGGTAAGCGTGTATTCGCCTGGCGCGAGTCTGACGAAGCTGTCATTCCATTGATTGTCGGCGTTCAGCGTCACTGTGAGGTCGACCGCATCGTCGTAGCCTTTGAGGTGCATCTGCACTTCCGTACCGTCGACAGGTTGCACATCGGGCCATTCCTTGGTCACTGCGACGTTGGCGACCGGTATCTGCAGTACCGGATGCCGGTAATTCGCGCAACTCGACCTGTCGTCGGTGGTGTAGCAGACTTGGGCCGTCTTGTTGGACTTGAAGCCGGCCTTGCCCGCCGAAGTGGCTCCGGTATTGGCATCGCCCGTCGCGTCATAGCCGGTCTTCGCATATGTCTGATAGGCGGAGTCGGTCGGCTCCACGTTGTACGACAGCGTATATGTCATGCCGTCCTTGAGCTCGTACGATTCGTTGAATTCGGCCCTGACGATGCCGTTGCCGTCTTCGCTGTACCACAACGCGTAATCCGTATCGAGTACCGGAGCGGTTTCGCCGGCCTTGCCACCGGTGACGTTCAGCGTAACGCCGCTCGTTACCTTGTAGAACGTCTTGCCATCGAACGTTCTCGCAGTGGATTTGTCGTAGGCGATGCCGCTCTGCTTGGCATATTCCGACAGTTCGTCGGTGATGGAGACGCCCGTATACACGTGCTTTTCGGTGATGGTCTTCTGGATATCGTTGAAGATCTGTGCCAGCTGCGTGGCGCTGGAGGCCGAATAGTAGTAGTCGCCGGAGGCTCGGTTGCCCAGATTCTGATACCCGGTGGCATTCGGATAATTGCTCGAGATGCCGTGCATGAACTTATTGGCGTTGCTGGCGGACGATACGCTCGCCGACGGATTCGCGCCATCGAAAATGCCGATGGAGTACACCGTGGTGCCGGCATTCTTCAGTTCCCGGGATTTTTTGATGGCGGCATTCGCAACGTCGCCATCAAAACCACTCCAATGATTAGGCTCGCCATCAGTGAAGAAAATCACGTATTTCTTCGCTCCGGCACGGCCGCCGGCAAGCGCCTGTTGTGCAACCTCCATTGCAGCATCGGCATACGTTGCGCCGGCCGCCTGCAAGCCATTGATGCTTGTCTTCAGCAAGCCGGCATCCGTCGTAAGCCCCTGTACAATCTGTGTGCAGTTACCCGTGTCGGATTGCCTGGAATTGCTTATTTGACAACCATCAGCGCCTGTCGCGGTCCCGATTTGGTTGGCATATTTCACTAGGGCAACTTTTACTTTATCGTTATCGTCCTCAATCGTGTCGTTGGTCTTGGCCGTCTCATCCAGAAAAGAATTCACAGCCGTCTTCAAAGCGCTAATCTTCGATGGAGAGCCGCTACCTCCAAAATCTTCGTTCATGGAACCGGACACATCCAGCACCAAGGCGATGTCTATCGGGTGGTGTCCGTGGTGGAGGTGGAGGCGTCCTTGCCGATTACGTCAAGTCTGAGTGTGTAGGCGCCATTGCCTTGGTATTCGATGCTCTTGGTATGCTCCGGCGTCGACAATCCCGAGGAAGCGGACTTCGGCATGCCCCGGTACGACGCAATACCAAGACGTACCGTCTTATCGGCATTATCCTTAGTTTCGTCGTCTTTCGCTTCGTTCTGATTCGCCACGGTATCGGCATCATCGTCATCCGATTGAACCGACCGCTCAACGGTCGTAGGGTTCTCGGTTCCCGTTGGTTTCTGGGTCGGCGTTGCGGATGTCGTCGCGGGTTGCGCTTCCGACGGAGTGGCAAGTTCCATAACAGGCTCGTCGGCTGATCCGGCCTCCTGCTCTTCAGATTGTTTCACGAGCTGTTCCACAGGCCGTTCCGTGGATTGCTTCGCAGACGCGCCCTCAGCCGCAGGATTTTCGGACCCTTCGGATACATTCTCGGACGGGGTGGATTCCGCTGCCGGAGCAGCCTCGGATACATCGTTCGATGCACTGCTCGCGGAAGCCGTCGCGACCTGTTCGGCCGCCGCCGCATCGGCGTCATCGGCCAATGCCATCGTACTTGCACCGGCCATGCCACCCAGCATTGCGAGGGTAGCCGCCATGGCCATGAGCTTCTTTCCAAGATCCTTGCGATGTCGGTCGCTCAAGCCGGCAAGCAGATCCTTGATTCTCTTCATAGCATGTCCATCTCTTCGTCTCGACGCGTAAGGCCGGCTCCGTCACGTGCCTTATGAAACGGACTGTAAGGAAGAAAGCCCCGCGACGCATACACCCTCCTAGAGGGAGCCTCCAACCACTTGCATCATCGAAAATCGTTGGAATTCCAACAAGACCATACCCTCTTCGGCAACCTCTTCAAGACATGAAAACATCCTCTTTCAAGAAGGCGCGCAAAAGACCCATGCCGGTTGCGACGCATCGAAACCACCATGGCCGCGACATGATGATCACCCGCCGCTCAACCACAAGACGGCCAACATTCGGTATGACGCATGATCCTACGCTTCGGACGAATCAGTCTGAGCACGATGAAGCACAACACCATGCCGCCAACCAGAACGCCGGCACCCACCCACAGTCCGATGCTGCGCGCATCATGCAGGTCGGTCGGGTCGGGTGCGGGCATGGGAATCGACACACGACGCCCCGAAACCAGCAGCCGCTGGGTATTGATGCCATACGGCGTGCAAGTCATCAAGGTCAGACGATCCTCCCCCGGCTCGATTGTGAGACGTGACGTGTCATTCGGATCAATCACGCCGATGCGATCCACCTGATAGCCAAGGGTTTCACCCATCACCTCGACATACATGAAATCACCCTGCTTCATCTCGTCAAGACGGGTGAACATCATCGCCTCGACCAGACCACGATGCCCGGTGATCACCGCATGCGTGTTCGTGCCACCGACCGGCAGGCTCGTACCATACAAATGCCCGGCACCCTTGGCGAGCGCCTGCTCCGACATACCATGATAAATCGGCAGTTTCACGCTGATTTTGAGAATCGACACGGTTCCCATAATGCCGGGGCCGGAATCAAGCAGACCCTGATACTCCTCATCCTGACTGGAGATGGAATCCCCGTCACCGGAACTCTGCGAAACGCCCGCGGCCGACGCGAAAGGATCCACGGCCTCACCAAGAATCGGCTGCCCTTCCTTGGCAAGACGTGCGTTATAGGCGCGGGCATCGGCAAGCCGGTCCTCAGCCTGCGGGTACGGCCAGCCCGCAACCGTTTTCGCCACCGCATCGGAAGTATTCGACAGACTCCGCGCCGATCGCACCTGCATGACCACCGGAAACAAGCCTACGCATAAGGCCGATGCGATCAACAGCGCCGCAAGCGCACGCATCACCACGAACTGCACGAGCCGCATGCGACGCCGACGCACCACATCCGATACGTCAACCACCTCAGCAAACGCCACAGGCTCCCACCGGAGGGCAACGGCCCGAGACACCTCCCGCCGCACGCTGACTCTGCGAAGCATCATGCATCTCCTTCGAACGCAACGATCTTCGCATCACCACCCCTGCAATCCATGCCCCCTATTGGAGGGGTCCATGATCATTCCCACAGGCAGGAACGTATGTGCCGACGCTAGATGAACGCGCGCTCGCCGAAGATGGCGGTGCCGACGCGCACAATGGTAGAGCCTTCGGCGATGGCGAGCTCCATATCGCCGGTCATGCCCATCGACAGTTCCAGGCAGCGTTCGGTTCCCGGCGTCTTGGACGCAAGGATCAGATCGCGCGTCTTGCGCAGATGCGCGAAGCATTTGCGAATCGTGGTCTCATCGTCGACATGCGCGCCAATCGTCATCAGACCTTGCAATTCGAGGCCATCCAACGTGCCTATCTTCTGTGCGATGCGGATGGCGTGCGCCGGATCGCAGCCTGACTTCGACGTCTCTCCGGACTCATTCACCTCCAGCAGCACGCCGACCGTAATGCCGCGCGCGACGGCCCTGCGCGAAATCTTCTCCGCCGAATCGACCGAATCCACCGACTCGATCGTGTTGACCACCGGTAACACTTTGCCGATTTTGTTGCTTTGCAGTTGACCGATCAGATGGAACGGAATATGCGTACCGTCCGCATCGCCGGCAACCGCGCCGCCGGCAGCCGCCTCGGCAGTGGCCGCCCCCAACGTCAAGCCGCGTTGCGCGCACTGCTTCAGCAATCCTTCGGCCTTCGCCGTCACTTCCTGCGGACGATTCTCTCCGATCATGCGCACCCCGGCGTCGATCGCGGTCATGATTTCGCCGACGTCACGCGTCTTCGTGGCTGCCAGCAGTTTCACTGAACCGACTTCGCGACCGGCTTGGGCTTCGGCGGTGGCGAAACGGTCCAGCACACGATGCACGCCGTCCGTAATCTCCTGTGCGCGCGCCGCATCGATCACCTCATTGGCAAGGTTTTTGTGGTCCATATAAGCAGTCATCTCATCGCCCCTTAACGTCGGATTCCCGATCCCTTTCCCTAGGGTATGAAGAAGCCCGTACGAGCCGGCCTGAAGTGAAGCGATAAAGCGGTCGGCAATAGTCGTACGGGCTAACATCAGACGACAGTAGAAGGGGACTTCAAGACTCCGTCTGTAGTTTCTTTATGACTCAAAATGCCTTGATTGTTATGACATATTCCATAATTTGAGACATTTCGAGGAGAATTTCGAGGGGTTAACCCCTTTGGGTTTCTGATTGTCTAGTAGGCACTCAGTCCTTGTCAGTATGTTGCCGCATTGCACGAACGTTTCCACGACTCAGGATTCGATGGTTTCGAACCGTTGCTCAAGCTCCCCGACACGCTGCCTCAACGCGATCACCTGGCAGGTCAGCGACTGGATCTGCCCCATTTGCATGGTGATGAGGCGGTTACGCGCATCGGTCGGCATCACGGCCATCGCACCCGGCTGTCTGGCCTCGTTCATGATCTCATCATCATGCTTCCAACGCGCGATATTGCGTTCCACGCGCTTATGGCCGACGATCATGGGGCTCAGGCCGGCCGACGTAAAAATCACGCTCGGCCGCTCACCCTGTAGATAACGACTCATGCAACTGACTTGGAAATCATGCGAATACGTGATGTGATTTTCCGTAACCGCCTCGACCACCGGCAGCGACCGTAGGTATTCGACTTCCGTCTGACTGAATCGTCTTCTCGTCATGTTCCGCCCACTTTCACATTGTCATTACCGTTGACTCCGCTTACGCGCCGCGCGACATGGATACGGCTTACGTGCTCTGGACGGTTCACCCTATCATCAGAAACCCGAAAATGACGGGGGTAAAACCACCCGTATCGCTACGCGCTAAACCTCGTGTAAGCTATGTCACACAATCGATTCAACGCTTTATCATGCAATTCACCCCTTCTCACCCCTTATGCGGATCGCTTCCTTTCCGGAGGGGAAGGTAGAGTCCTGTATGACCAACCACTCAAGGAGGTACGATGTCAGGCCGTTTCGCTCCGACGCCGTCAGGCCGCATGCACATCGGCAACATCTACGCGATGCTGGGTGCATGGCTTTCCGCACGCAGCAGCGACGACGCGATCTACCTGCGCATCGAAGACATCGACGAACCACGCGTCGTCCCCGGAGCGGCCGACCTCATCATGGACGACCTGCAATGGCTCGGCCTTGACTGGGACGGCGCGCCCGTATATCAATCCGCCCGACATCCTCTGTATGAAGATGCCCTGCGCGCCTTGCAGCGTCTCACCATCGACGATTCGGGAGCCGTCACCGCAGATGCCACCGGAAGCGCAACGCCGTTGATCTACCCCTGCTTCTGCTCACGCGCGGACATTCGCGCGGCTTCAGCACCGCAGAAAGGCGACCGTTTCATGATCTACCCCGGCACCTGCCGCAGGCTCGCCGAGACGGATCCGGACGAGGTACGCGCACGGCTTGCGCAGGGCAGGCGGCATTCCCTACGCATCGCCATGCCCGCTTCGAATTCGACGATTGCGTTTGAGGACCGTGTATTCGGCCATCAGGAATTCAATGTGACCCGCGAGATCGGCGACTCGGTCGTTCGCCGGGCCGACGGCCTGTTCTCCTACCAGCTGGTGGTCGTCGTAGACGATCTTGCCATGGGCGTCGACGACATCGTTCGTGGACGTGATCTGCTACGCTCCAACGCCCTGCAGATATGGATTCGGCAAGCCCTCACCGGCTCCACCGACTACTCTTACGCCCATCTCCCCCTCATCGACAATGCGAGCGGGCAACGACTTGCCAAGCGTGAGAAATCACTTGACATGGGCATTCTTCGCAAGCATGGCGTCGCACCCGAACGAATCATCGGATACTGCGGCTGGCTGCTCGGACTCCAAGGCGATCCGCATTCCACGCATCCGCAACCCATGAGCGCCCAAGAGGCCCTGACCGAATTCAGCTGGGCCAAGGTCAGGGCCGACACCGCCGACCGTTCCCTTGACCCGCAGGCATTCAACACCTATTTCGGTCTCTAACGGCACGATGGTCGCTATCTGACCCACAGCTCATTATCGAGCGGATATTCGTTGGTCGTGCATCCGTCCAGATGCATGGACTGTTCCTGCATCAGCGGCGCAGACTGCCCGGCACCGGCGCACGGCGTCTCATTATCGGTATGACCAAGTCGATGCCCCACTTCATGATTGATCACCATTACGCGGTATCTCGCCATGTTCCCGCCTGCGGAAAGCCAGGCATCCGTGCCGCCATTCCAGCGATCGTCGTTGATGATCACGTTCTCGCCCACACGGCAACTGTATTCGGTGGAGCAACCCGGCGAAAACGTGGTCATATATTGCGCTTCGGAAAGCACGATATTGAAGTCACAGTTTCCTTCCGCGCCCTGTACGAACGTAGCACTGGCACGCGGCCATCCGCGCCCATCGTTGAGAATACGGTAGACGGCATTGGAGAAGTCATCGAGCGAACCGACATCGCCCTTCTCCGCTACGCAATAGGTGTACTGCGTGGGTTCATGGCCGTTATCCCGTGCCGTCTGCTGGGCCTTGGCGAGAATCTCGTTCCTCTGGTCATCGGTCAGCGGTGCCGATTGATGCTGCAACTCAGCCTGTACCGGATCTTCCGCATTGTCATCGTCTTGCGATTCGTTCGACCGTTCGGCAGTCGCATCGTTCTTGGAATGCTGCCGTTTCGCCGTCGTCTTGCCGGTCATCGCCGACTGCGAGGCCTGCGCAGCCCGTTGCGCATGCGCCTTCATCCCGTGCACACTGCAGGACACCATCGCAATGACCAGAATCGCAAGCACGCAGGCCACCGTCCAGCGGCGAATGCGAAACACCTGCCGCGAATCCATCGTCACAGCCGTCTTCGGATTCAGCGCACGTAGCGCATACCGTATGAATCGCACCATGGCTCCTTCCCACAATATGCGAAGGTCCGCGGAAAATATCCACGGACCTCAAGCATAGCTGTACATCAGGCAAACAGCGACTTAAAGAGGAACGCGCCTACGATCGCACCGGCAATCGGAGCCACAACCGGAATCCAGGCCTCACCCCAACGGGAGGATCCCTTGTGCGGAATCGGCAGAATGGCGTGCAGTAGTCGAGGCATAAGATCGCGGGCCGGGTTCAGACCAGGGCCAGTCGGGCCGCCCATGGAGGTCACAAGGCCCCACACGATGAAGCCGACCACGATGGCCGCAGCGGCGTGATCTTCCTTGCCCCACGGCATTTCGAGGCAGCACAGTGCGCCAAGCACCAGCATGAGGGTGCCGAAGAACTCGTTGACGAAGTAGTTGACGCGGTCGTTGTGAGCATCGGTGGTGCAGAAGGTGCCGAGAATGGCGTTGGCATCTTCAGTATCCTTGTAATGCGGCCAGTAGGTGATGTACACGATGAGCTGACCGACAACGGCACCTAGCAGCTGGGCGATGATGTACGGCAGCACCTGCCCCCACGGGAACATGCCGTTGATGGCCTGGGCGAGGGTCATGGCCGGGTTGATGTGCGCACCGGAAACGCCGCCGAACATCAGCACCGGGAACATGACGCCGAAACCGTAGCCCATCGCGATGTTCAGCCAGCCGGCGTGATAGCCCTTGGTGTTCTTCAGCTCCGCATTGGCGACAGCGCCGTTGCCGAAGACCATCAGTACGGCGGTACCGACGAATTCAGCGGCGAGTTTGATAAAGAGTGAGTATTCCACTTCGTCTTCCTCTTAATTGCTTCTTCTCGTATTGACACAAGATTAGATTGCGATTCCGCTCTAAGCGGACAACAGGGCAAGATACTACTCTCACCCATATCTTTTCGATCCGGAGACCACCGATATATATGAGACGGCATAGATAAGGAGCGGCCTGCAAGAAGAGCGGTCACGAATTGAACGAGGAATTATAGGGATACCGCTTTCGATACGACGGGCCGTATGATACCCCTAAACATCCCTGTACGAGGAACCTCTTGCACCGCTCCGACGTTGGGAAGGAGCTTCGCCGACGACCCAATCGGTTTGTATAGGTCGATGACCGAACGTAGTCGGCATACAATCAGTCTTTCACTGCTTTTCCTCACATGGAAATTCTTGACAGATAGAAGGAATCCGTCAGGAATTTCATCCGGTACCTGATACAACCTTTCAGCTCGCGTTCACAGAACAGGGGCTCGGGGGAGAAATTGTACACATGTGTAACCTAAAAGGGACGAGAGATGCGAGATTATTTCGTTGGTTTAGGGGAAAATCCGATTCAACGGCTTCCCGCACCGCTCGCGATTGAATCAAGAGAGGGTACCATGAGAACAACCAACAATCGAATACACATCCCATCCGCTCCATCGGCTCTGATTGCAACAGTAGCGATTATGGTCATGAGCGTATTCCCCTCGGCTCTGGCATATGCGGATGGCGGCTCCGCCCCGACCGTGCCGGTACAGGTGTCGAAGGTCGATGCCGACGGCAATGCGCTCAAGGGCGCGCAACTGCGCATCTCCCATAAGGACGCCAATGGCGCGGACGTTACCGACGCCGAATGGACCTCAGACGGCACCGTGCACACTGCCGACCTGCCCGCGGGCGACTACACGCTCACGGAGACCACGGCCCCTGAAGGATACGACAAGGCGGCCGACCAGACGTTCACCGTCAAGGCTCCCGAAGATCCCACCCCGACGGACTATTCCTTCACTACACAAAGCTCGTTGACTTTGGGCGCGCTCGTGTCGAAGGACGCCTCCAAGACGGTCTCCCCCGTGTACTGCTTCAACCTGCGGAAGTCCAGCCCGACGAATGGACTGGACTACACGAGGGTCGAAGGCTCAGCCACCGCGTTCAGCCAGCTCGCCCAGAACGCACGCCCCGGCACTGACCTGTATCAGGATGTGCTGCGCGTGCTGTACAACGGCTATCCGAACAACAAAGCAGGCATCCAACAGAAGTACGGTCTGAGCGATCTGGACTTCGCGAAGGCGACTCAGGATGCGATCTGGTACTACACCGACTCCCGTCCGGTCGGGCAGCATCCTTATTCCGACGCCGTTCAGGCCTTGGTTGACAGCACGGCGAACATTCCTTCGGGACAGACCCTGGACATATACAAGGCATCCAACGATCAATATCAGAATCTGCTGGCTACCGAATTCCATCAGGCCACCCCACCGGTCAGCCTGATCATGGTCGGACAGAAGACCCAGGCCCCGACGCCGACGCCGTCTCAGCCGACGACTCCGACTCCAGCTCAGCCGAGCACACCTGAGCAGAACGCTCCGGTGAAGCCTCTGGAGAAGACGCTGCAGAAGCCGTCCAAGGTGACCACCACCCAACCACAGACCAGGAGCCTGTCGAATACCGGCAGCAACGTCACCATCCTCGCGATCGTGGCCATCATCGCCCTTGTGGCAGGCGGAGTCCTTGTTCTCGTGCGCCGTCGCATGAACTGAACACCATACGTTCCTCATCCGTTGTGGGGGTGCGTCCGCGTACACGGGCACACCCCCACAACGCATGTAAGGACCGGCCGTGGGACATCGAAGAGCATCAAGGACCAGGCAAGCGAGTGAACGCCCGACATGCTCATCCACTGTCACCGGTGCGTTACGGAGATCTCGGTCCCGGATGCAAAAGAGATCATTCCTCGCTTCGCGCCATCTGGCGTTCCAGTCCGAAGTCGACGGTCCGCCGACCATGCCCCAACGTGGCGATATGGGTGAACGTCCCATGGTCGGGAATATCGGCGAGCATGACATCCCCGGCGATGCGGCGGTCGTCAAGGATGACGGCACGGTCCATGGTCTTCCAGCAGTATTCCAGGTCGTGCGTAACGGTCAGGATGGTTCGCCCACAGGCATGCAGCCGGTTGACGTAGTCGATCAGCAGATCCCGGGTGATCGGATCGATCGAATTGGTCGGCTCGTCCAGCATGATGACGTGAGGGTCGAACAGCATGCCCACCACCAGACCGGCACGCCCGCGCATGCCGCTGGACAGCCTGGACACCCTCGTATCGAGGAACGGGCCCAGTTCGAACGCCCGCACCAACGGCTCCCCGCCGAGCCGGGAGGGGTCCATGCCTCCCGTGCCATCCGGGTCGAACAGCAGGCCACGGAACCTGATATTGTCCCGGACGCTCATCGCACTGATGAGATTCGCATGCTCCGTCATCAGGAACACATCCCGCATCAACGGTACGAGCATGCCGTTGATGACGCAGCGTCCGCTTCGTGGACGCAACAGTCCCGTAATGAGTTTGAACAACGTCGTCTTGCCCACGCCGTTATAGCCGAGGATGGCCACCGACTGGCCTTGGGGAACCGTGAAGGAAACGTCATCCAGCACGGTTTGGCGCCTGCCGTACCCGAACGTGACATGTTCCACCGCGACACACATACCCTCCGACGCCATCCCATGGCCGTATCGTCCCGCATCCGACCGCAAGGTCGGGATGAACCCGCCACGGAGCACGCGCGCCGTGATGGCGAAAGCGCCCGCGCCGCATAATGCGGCCACGATGGACGAGACCGTCAGGACGAGCACCGGATCCACGAGATGCCACAGGGCGACATTGGCGAACACGGGCAGGGCGAGTGCCAGCGGCGTAAGGTACAACGCCGAATCCGGGTTCAGCAGACGTAGGCATATCGCCAGTCGCGTACCCAACGCGGCCCACGCCCCGTTCAGCACGAACGCCATAAAAAGCCGCATCACCGTCACGGGCATGTCGGATGGCTGCCAATGGTCCACGGCCAGTCCCGCCACCAGGGATACCAGCAGGAACGCCGATGAGACCGCCTCATAGAACCAGAGTTTCGCGGTCGGATATTCGCGCAGCGGCAGGCCGGCCCGCACGATCAGCTCGAACACCCCTGACCGGTAGTCGTCGTACGTGGTGTAATCCACGCAGAGCGAGAAAAGCAGGGCGAACCCGGGCGCGTCGATCATCGCGGTGGACAACGACTCCCCCGCCTCCAAGAAGAGCGGGTTCAGGGCCAATATGAACGGCCAGATCAGCGCACACCACTAAGCCCTGTCAAACGACGTGTACAGGCGGAACTCCTTGAACCGGATGGCCTTCATAATCGCTACCCCACAATCTGCAGAGAAAAGGACGACCCCAAGTCCGTCGCCAATCAGTTCCCTGCCATGTCGGCATCAGGGGCGGAAAGACCCGGATGGCGTCTTCCATCCCACGCCCGGGTCCTTCCGCCATGCGGCCGCGAGAATGACCACGTAGACGAGACAGAGGGCATCCTGGACCCATCCCAGCGTCCGTGGGTTCAGCCAGCCGCCCATGAACCACCCATGCCTGCCCATCCCCAGGGAAAGCCAGACCAGCAGGTGCGTGACGACCGACACGACGATGCTCCGGAACGGGTAATAGCGCACCACACGCACCAGCGGGACCGCACACAGTCCCAGCATGATCCACACGACCATCCAGACCGCGCCGCCGGCCGGCATCAGCCAGACCGCCGCGGCCGAATCCGACCGCCACAACGGTGTAGACGAACCATTCAAGCATGTACAACGCAGTCTGCCTTTTCATGATGAGTCCTTCCTTTCATGGAATCATCGATTGCGGATTCGTTGCGGAACGCCCTCGACGAGGCATCCCACAACGGCTTTCAATGCAGGATGAGGCAGATCAAGACGACGAGCATGATGAGGGCGAGTGCCAGCAGCACGCAGGAGACACGCCTGCGGCCGGCTCTCGTCAGGGCGGGGTCCGTGACGCGGTACAGGCCGTATTCCGAGGCCAGGAGGATCGCGAACGCCACCAGCAATGACGCCACCAGCAATGACGCCGCCAGCATGACGAGGTCCTTTTCACGGATGGACTGGAACACCATCCCGCTCCCATAGATGACCGTAAGCATCGCGCTCAGGCCGTGCCCGTTGAACGACGAGTTCCCGACCGGCTTACGGTTCGCCTCGCCGACCCTGCGGACCAGTTCGCGTATGCGACCCATATCAACTCCTTAGCATGACATATGACGGCTATAATCACCACCATTACCGCGACAAGCTCCCTCATTCCTTTTCATGATTGCTTGCCTTTCCCAACCCCATGCCGTGATGCCACACAACACCGTATGACGTCACGACATGCCTTTCCAGCTCTCTTCATCATTGAAAACGAAGCACCCCCAATGATAGATACCGGTCATGGGCGTCGCAAATCACCGTCCCCGAAAATGAGGACGGAAGCCAGCGACGACCCGTTATCCGGCGATATGCCCGGCATCGGTACCTCGCATACAGTGACGGAACGGAATTCCGTCTGCGAGGCCGGGATGCGTGCATCAGAGGGGGCGGTCCGACGAACCGCTCACCGTTTCCGCATACAATTAGACATAAGAAGATCACAGCGGATCCCGTTCTCTCGCATTATGCAAAACGGTGAAAGGCGGTAGTCATGGATACCATTCATCAGATATTATCTTGGGCCGGTATGACGGGAATCATCCTGGCGGTGGTGATTTCGGCATACTTGGCGTTCGTCCGCCATGAACATACGTCGGATATCTCGGTCAGGCTCAACGGCATACTGATGGCGCTTTCCACGGTCCTGTTCGTCGCCGGCCGGCTTCATGGCACATCGCGGTCCGCCACGGTGCTGTGGTGGACCGCGATCGCATTGGTTGCCGTCTCGATCGTGTTGCTCGTCATCGCCGCTTGCCGTCCCTCGGGCAACGGGTCGACGACGACGCTCATTCGGATCTTATTCGTCCTGTACATCGTGGCGATGGCCGTCCTGCTGTTCAGCCTGCTCTGAGGGAAAAGCGACACCGCCAATCATCACGGCACCCGCGCAGATCGTCATGAGGATATGTTCAACGATGCTCAAATCGCATGCTCCTTTGATGGGTTTGCATACCGAGGATGGACGTTGAAGGCACACATCCCGAAACACTCTCCGCAAGCGTGAACACCAAGAGCAAGCCAAGACCAATGGAAAACAAAGAAACCCTTGGAACCTAACGATTCCAAGGGTTTTACTGTGCCCCCTCAGGGATTCGAACCCTGGACACGCTGATTAAGAGTCAGCTGCTCTAACCAACTGAGCTAAAGGGGCGTTGGTCTGGCGAGGTTTTGTTCTCGCTGAGCACGAGAAGTAAATATACTCAGATTCGAATCAAATGCAACTCACGGCGTGTCGCGGACATAAAACCGCGGAATTCCGGTGATCATCGGCAATTTCGCCGTGACGGATAATCTCGCAAGTTTCATGGATGAAACCGCCTCTACCGGTCCCCCGACTTCATCAATTACAATTTCTCCACAAATTAGGTGTTGACCCTAATGAGAATCCCCCTACGCCACAACGGTGCAGGGGGATTCTTGATGCTTAAGCTCAGACGTGCAGTCTGAAGTCATTCACCGCGGTCGGACACTCGTCCGGATCGCAGCGAATGGGACCGAAATCACTCAGCGACGACCTTCACGAAGAAGGAAGCGGTGATTTCCGGATGCAGAGCGACGGTCGCCGGGAAGTCACCGGTGGTCTTGATCGGCTCAACGGTGATGTTCTTCGGGTTGACCTCGACCTTGGAAGACAGCGCAATGGCGATCTTCTCGGCGGAGATGCCACCGAACAGCTTGCCGGATTCGGAGACCTTGGCAGCGATTTCGACGGTGGTACCCTCGATCAGTTCCTTGGCGGCAACGGCCTCTTCACGGGTGGCGACGGCCTTAGCCAGACGAGCGCGCTTCATGGCCTCGATCTGAGCGGCGGCACCCTTGGTCCAGGCGAAGCCCAGGCCCTGCGGGAGCAGGTAGTTACGAGCGTAACCAGCCTTGACGGTCACGACATCGCCCGGGTGACCCAGGTTAGCGACGGACTTGGTAAGAATAACCTTAGTTTCAGCCATTGTTCAAACCTCTCTAAGATCAGCGGCCGGAAGTGGCGTACGGCAGCAGAGCCATCTCGCGGGCGTTCTTGATCGCCTTCGAGATCTTGCGCTGTTCCTGCACGGTCACACCGGTGATACGACGGGAGCGGATCTTACCGCGATCGGAAATGAACTTGCGCAGCAGGGCGACGTCCTTGTAATCGATCTCGGTGATCTTGGCAGCCTTCAGTGGATTCGGCTTCTTCTTAAACGGCTTGACCGGCGGCTGCGGCCTCTTGCGTGACATCTTGATGTTCTCCTTACAATCTGGGATTGCTTTTCAGCTTAGAATTCCGGCTCGCCGTCATTGCCTCCGAATTCGGAGGAGCTGGCACCGAAAGATCCGAAGGACGCGGCGGAGGAATCCGCGTTGCCCCACGGGTCGGCAGCCGGTGCTGCGGCAGGTGCGGCGTTGGCGGGAGCGGAGGCCCCACCCTGATAGCCTGCGCCACCGGAATATCCGGCACCGCCCTGGTAGCCGCCGGCGTTGCCGCCGAAGCCACCATTGTTGTTCGCATAGCCTCCGTTGTTACCGGTGAAGCCATTGCCGCCACGATTGCCGGCATAGCCACTGGCACTGGAGGTACGCGTAACCTGGGCGGTTGCGTAACGCAGGGACGGGCCGATTTCATCGACCTGCATCTCAACGACGGTACGCTGGGAACCATCCTGCGCTTGGTAGGAACGCTGCTGCAGACGACCCTGTGCGATTACGCGCATGCCCTTCGACAGGCTCTGCGCACAATGCTCGGCCATGTCGCGCCACGCGGAGCAGCGCATGAACAGGGCCTGACCGTCTTCGAACTGGTTCGAATTACGGTTCCAGGTGCGCGGAGTGGAGGCAATCGTGAAGCTGGCCACGGATGCGCCGTTGCCAGTGGTACGGATTTCAGGATCAGCCGTGAGGTTACCCACTACGGTGATAATCGTTTCGCCTGCCATGACGTTACCTACTTACTTATGCAGCTTGAAAAGCTTGGAATTACTTACTTGCGAAGAATCTTCGTGCGGATGACGGATTCGTTCAGGTTCAGCAGACGATCGAGTTCGTCGCTGGTGGCCGGCTCGGCGGAGTAGTTGACCACGACGTAGTTGCCTTCGGTCTTGTCGGCGATTTCGTAGGCAAGCTTACGACGGCCCCAGATGTCGATGTTCTCGACGGCACCGCCTTCCTTGGTGACGAGTTCCAGATACTGCTCGGTCAGCTTCTTCAGACCACGCTCATCCAGCTCAGGATCGGCAATGAACATCAGTTCGTACTTATGCGCAGACATCACCCACCTCCTTCGGACTATCGGCCATGGACTTTCCATGGCAGGAGTGTGTATGCGTACTGCCTTCACGCATCTATATATAAGGTATAAAGATACAATTCAGACAACCTGTTCAGCATATCCCGACACCCAGACGAGTTCTTTCCGTTCACTCTCTCGGCGAAGGGGCCCGCACCCAAGTCCGCCGTCAATCAAAAAGCCTCGCCGCATGGGCGAGGCTCCATTATACGAATCGCACATTCACGAGTCACGCAGATCACGCATAGATATTGCGTGGGCGCATATCATCAGGCAATCCATTGAGCAACGTGGAGACCGAACCGGATTCGAACACGGAACGGATGCCGGCGGCCAGCAATGGCGCGGCAGACAGCACGGTCATGTTCGGCAGACGCTTCTCTTCCGGAACCGGCACGGTGTCCGTAAGCACGATTTCCCTGGCGCCGCAATCGCGCAGGCGTTCCACGGCCGGGCCGGAAAGCAGGCCGTGCGTGGCGACCAAGGTCACTGACTTCGCGCCGGCTTCACGCAGGGTGCGCACGGCCTCGCAGATGGTGCCAGCGGTGTCGATGATGTCATCGACGACCACGCATTCGCGCCCTTCGACCTCTCCGATGATGCCGTGCGCCACCGCATGATTAGGACGCGTGGTGTCGCGGGTCTTGTGGATGAATGCGAGCGGCAGACCGCCGAGCTTGGCGGCCCACTGTTCGGAAACCTTGATGCGGCCGGCGTCCGGGGACACGATGGTGGTGTTTTCCAATGGCATGTTGTTACGCACGTAGTCGAGCAACACCGGCATGGCGGTGAGATGGTCGACCGGACCGTCGAAGAAACCCTGTTCCTGGGCGGCATGCAGGTCGACCGTCATGATGCGGTCAGCGCCGGCGGCCTGGAACAGGTCAAAGATAAGCCGTGCGGTGATGGGTTCGCGCCCCTGGTGCTTCTTGTCCTGACGAGAGTAACCGAGGAACGGCGCGACCACGGTGATGGAACGGGCGGAAGCGCGCTTCAGCGCATCGACCATGATGAGCTGTTCCATAATCCACTTGTTGATCGGCACGGTGTGTGCCTGCATCACGAACACGTCGGCGCCGCGCACCGGCTCGGTGTAGCGCACGTACATCTCCCCGTTGGCGAAATCGTATGAGGTGGTCTCGAGCACATGGGTGCCAAGGTACTTCGCGGTTTCCTCGGCTTGTTCGGGGTACGCACGACCCGTCACCAACGCCAGTTTTTTATCCGGGGTGCCTTCGAGAATCGCCGACATGCTTCGCCTTCCAATATACGGGTGCGTGAAATTAAGCCAAACTCAAATATAACAATGCGGGTGCCCACGCCGCGCGGAAACGATTCGGCCCGTCACGCGGTCTTCAAAGATACGGATGCCGTGAGGGTGAATCATTTGCGATCGTCACCCGGCTCAAGAAGAGAAGATGCCTCACCGCAAGAACGTCATATCGTCTCAGGAAGATACGGGTCGGATGTGCACTCAGGTTGCGCACAGTCACACAAAAGATCCCTGATACTGCGATGACGGCCATCCTTCCGTCCGGATTGGACCGCGCACGATCGGATAAAAAAGACCTTTTCGAAGATAGTGCGTTCAGATTCTGTACCGTATGGGCTCAATTTACGTCTCAGACGACCTATCCATACCCCCTTACCTCACAATTGCCTTCAGTATGCGGCCTTACGGAGTCATTGAGGGGCATATGAAAAGCACGATTTGCCAAAACAGCCGTCTTGACAAATCGTGCTTGCACATCCAATTTCACCGAACCGCACCGCCGCTATGCCGGCCGTCTCGGACTACTCGGCGAATGCCTCGCGAATCTGCGCGGCATTGCCATAAGAAGCCTGCGCACCATAACCCGTGGCCGCATAGGCGGACACATACGCGGCAAGTTGCGCGGACTCGGACAGTGACATGCCGGAGGCGAGACCGGCTAGCACGGTACCCATGAAGGAATCGCCGCAACCGGTGGTGTCGACGGCCTTCACGCGAACCGGCGCAATGCGCTGAATCGGCTCTTCCGCGGTGGCGTCGAGCACCACGGAACCGTCGCCTCCCAATGTCACGATCGCCTGATCAAAACCGAACGACCGCATTTCGTCCAGAACATGACCCCAGTCGAAAGCGTCCCAGTCATCATCCTCAGGCTCGTCAATGCCGAGCAACTGCGCCATCTCATGCTCATTGACGAGCAGGATGTCGGAGGCTGCCACCAGTTCCGCAAGCAGCGACGGCGTGAACGGCGAATCGTTGAGCAGCACCTTCACACCCGTCTCATGGCAGATGCGCGCGGCGGCGGTCACCGTCTCGATCGGACTTTCGAGGCACAAGCCGAGCACGGAAGAACGCACCAGCGCCTCGCGTACGGATTCCACATAATCCACGGTCACCTGTGCGTTGGAGCCCGGAGAATACACGATGGTGTTCTCGCCGGCCGCGTCCACGGTGATCACGGTGGTTCCGCTCGGACCGAGCACGCGGCGCACATGCGTGGTGTTCACACCGGCCTCGGCCAGAGCGCCGAGCAGGAATTCGGCATTGCTGTCGGAGCCAACCGCGCCGAACATCTGCACGGTGGCGCCGATTCGCGCGGCCGCAGCGGCCTGATTGCCTGATTTACCACCCGGCAGCAGCTGCAACGGGCCACCGGTGATGGTCTCCCCCGGCCCCGGCAGTCGTTGCGCGGTAACGGTGTAGTCCGCGTTCATGGAGCCGATCACCGACACCGTGCCGTGAATTCGATCCAATGCAGAGAGCACTTCGATCGCGCCCATCCTTGTCTCCTTAAGATGTTGTGTTCCGATGATTGTCAATTATCGAAGATTCAGATTACCGGCGGGCGGTTCATTCATCCGTACCGCCCACCGTCCGTGAAACATTCCGTGAAACTTACCGTTCGGCCTATTCGGCCTATTCGGCTTTTCCGGCCTGTTCAGTTTCCAGCGCATGATTGCCTTCGTAGATCTTCTTCTTGAACACGAAGAACACGATTAGGCCCAGCAGCGCGGTGACGGAGCCGATAAGCAGCAGATTGGAGAAGCCTGCGGCATCGCCGGTGGTGCCGACGATGGAGGAGCCGGCCATCGCGTTGGAGCCGAGCAGGCTGCCGATGATGGCGATGCCGATGGACGGCGAGACGTTCATGGCCAGATCGTTCATGCCCACGCCACGGCCGGACTCATCCTTTTCGATGGTGCCCAGCACGGTGGAGACGACCGGCGAGTACATCAGACCACAGCCAGCGTAGAACACGCAGGCGAACAGGGTGAGCACCAAGAAGCCGGAATTCACGCAGAACGCGGCACCCGTCCATCCGACGAACATCAGCGTACCGGCGGTCACGAGCCCCGCCCTGATGCCGATCTTACCGACGATGAGTCCGGAGCAAGTGCCCACGACGGCGGCGACCACGTACGCCCACACGATGTACAGCGACACCTGCGTGGTGGTCATACCGTACAGCTTGGTGCCGATGGCGTTGAAGATGGGCGACAGTGCGTAGTTCACGAAGTAGAACACGAGGATCAGGCTGATCGCACGTAGCCAGCGGGTGTTCTTGAAGAACGCCGGGGTGATGAACGGGTTGGAGGCCTTGTTGATGTACACGCCGAACGCCGCGTACAACAGTACGGACACCACGAGCATCCACCATGCCATGTACGAGAAGAACAGGGTCAGGAACGCGGTTGCGAAGCCGAAGATCACGAAGCCGAGCGCGTCGACCTTCTGGCCGTTTCCGCTCTTGGCCGGCAGGGTCTTGAGCAGGATCGGCAGGAACAGAATGGTCACCGCCGGAATCAGGAACAGATACTGCCATGCGATGGAGCTCAACATACCCGCCGCAAACACGCCGATGGATGCGGACAGCTGATATGCGGCGGTGAACAGGCCGAAGAAAATCACCTTCAGATCATTGCGCAGATATTTGGTCGCGACCACCAGGAAGGCGGAGCCCGCCACCTGTTCGCCGGCGGTCTGCAGCACTCGTGCGATGATGACGGTCCACAGATTGGCGGCAAAGAAGAAGTTGGCGATGAAGCCGAACAGCGATCCCACGAACAGGGTGATAAGACCGACCGTCACGAGGCGACGCAGGGAGACGAAGTCACCCAGAGAACCGTAGATGAAGCACACGATGCCAAGCACGATGCTCGGGAACGCGGTGATCAGGGAGGCTTGGTTCGGCGCACCCACATCGGCGCCGACCTGCTGGAACACAAGGTTGAAGCCTTGCAGGCACAGGGTGCCGAGTACGAAGGTGATGAGCAGCGGAATCAGGGCACGAATGGCCATCTTGTTGCTGGTGACCGGATCGTCGAACGGATCGGCGGATACGTTTGCATTGTTATGAGTCATATGATCGACTACTTTCAAATTTCACATTCAATAGGGAAACGGAACGCGCAATCTAGGGCGCGCAACCTTATTTCGCGCCCTTGGCAAGCCCGGAAATACGCGTCATGAACTCGTTCAGGAACCTCGGCACATCCACGCCCACGGCCACCTTCATGGTCTTGTTCGCATCGTTGAGTCTGGTTTCGTCGCCGATGGTGCGGCCACGGGTCGGGCCGTCCACATCGACCTTCATGTTGATGTCGAGCATGGTCACGAGCGTCGGATCGACCGCCACGCCCACGGCGAGCGGATCATGCAGGCCGCAACCGCCAAGATGCGGTGCGGTGGTCTCGTAGGCCTTGATGTAGTAGTCGGTCATGTCGGCCAGGAACGTACCGGCCTTGGTGCCGAGCTCACGCCACTGCTGGGTTTCCTTGTAGGTGAGCAGGGTTTGCAGGGTCACGTCGAGGCCGATCATGGTCACGGGTGCGCCGGAGCGGAACAGACGGTCGGCTGCGTCTGGATCCTGTGAAATATTGGCTTCGGTCCACGCGTTCACGTTGCCTGGAACGGTCAGAGCACCGCCCATAAGTACGATTTCGCCGATTTCATCCTTGATTTCCGGCGCCTTGTCGAGTGCGGCCGCGATGTTGGTCATCGGACCGGTCGGTACGTAGACGAGGTCCTTGCCGTACGTTTTGACGGCGTCGATGATGAAGTCGACTGCGGATTCGGTTTCGACGGAGCGGTTGGAGTCGGGAATGGTCACGTCGCCGATGCCGTTTTCGCCGTGGATGAACGCAGAGATCGGCAGTACGTCGAAATGGTCGGTGGTGCTGGAGTGCGGCAGCCCTTGGTAGACCTTGACTTCCGGATGTCCGAGCAGGTCGGTTACGGCCAGAGCGTTGCGCACACCCTGTTCGACGAGCACGTTGCCGTAGGTGCCGGTGATGCCGATGAGTTCGATCTCCGGGCTTCCCAAGGCGTAGGAGATGGCCAGAGCGTCGTCAACACCGGTATCCAAATCCAGAATCAGTTTTTTCATGGTTATGCCTTTCCTCATTGACGGACTGACGACGGTCCGCCACCACACGTCCCATTGTCGTCAGCTTTATTGCATAAAAAAGCAGCGAGTACATTCTCGATTTGCTGTTGGATTCATGATAAAGCGTTTTATCAAGAGAGTCAAAACACTCATATATCTGCGTGTCGCTGTTTGTCCCACCGCTGGAACCAGCCTCATCCGTCACGACTTCGGCATCGACGCCTACAGGATGGCGCAATCCGCCGGAAGGAAGGAGCTATGCGTCTAGGCGCAGGCGGCCTGAACCAGTTTCGGAGTGAGCAGCTGGACTCGCGGATGGCGCAGCCAAGGGCGTTCGCCTCCGTCTTCAGCACTCACGGAGTCGGAATCATTCCCGTCTTTTGCGCCGGTGCGGCCAATCGCGGCGTCGATGCGGACGGAGAGCATCCGCCAACAGGCTTCCGCCAGATCGGTGACGCTTTGCTCGACGGTGGTCATGTGCAGGCCAAGGCCGAATCTCTTGAGGATATTGTCGTAGCCGATCACCTGCATGTCCTGCGTCACCTGCAGTCCACGCTCGGCAAGGCGCTGGCGGAATCCCAAGGCCATCACATCGTTGCAGCAGAACACCGCCGTGGCACCGCCGTCGATAATTCGATCGGCAGCATGATATCCGCTGTCGAAACGGTAGTCACCCGCAACGCACAGTGCGGGATCGAAACGCTCTCCCGCCTGTTCGATGGCATCCACGAAACCACGTTTGCGGTCAAGTGCACTCGATTCCGCGACATCGCCCGTCACGATGCCGATATGACGGTGCCCGCCTTCCAACAGGTACCGTGCGGCGAGACGTCCGCCCACATAGTTGTCGAATCCGACGGCATCGCACCAGCCGTTCTGTACGAGGCGGTCGATGAGCACCACCGGACAGGCCACCTGCTCCACGTCGGCTCGCAGCTCATCTTCGGCGGCGCAGGACTCGCGCGCGGGAATCAGCATCATGCCGTCGACACCTCGGGAGGCGAGCCGGACCATCAGATCATGTTCGGTGGCACGCGAATCGTCGGAATTGGCCACAATCAACGAATAGCCCTGTGCGGCGCACTCATCTTCCACGCATTTCGACAGTGCGGCGAAGAACAGGTTTTCGATGTCGGGCACGATCAGCGCCACGAGTTTCGACTGTTTGGTCACCAGGCTGCGCGCGCTCTGGTTAGGCACGTAATGCAGTTCTTTGGCCGCCTTGGCGATAAGCTCGCGCTTCTCCTTCGACACGCGTGCCGGACGTCCGTTAAGCACCAGCGACACGGTGGTCACCGACACTCCCGCCGCCCGCGCCACGTCTTTCAGCGTTGCACGCCGTGCCATACAGCCCCCTTAGAACATCGTTCCTTCTAGCATAAAATCATCATGGACCGCAACGCGCTGGCCGATATTCACTTGCGTACCGTACGTCGGCATGGCACCGTACCGATCGGACACGGCGGCCCGTAGCGCCACCCGAACCATGCGAATCTCTTCGCGAAGTCACATGCCGCAACTATTCCTCTCACAGAGGAAAAACACGAAGTCATTTTCTCAGTAAGCGATTTTCTCATGGATTTTTTGTAGACTCGTCAAGTCTCGTTGGAATTCACAAGCAACAAGATAGAGGGAAAGAAACTGTGAAGATTGAAAAAAGCAATGCTAAATCAAGGCGCGTGATTGCCGCAATTGCCATAGTGGCGGTTATCGCGATCATATTAACCGTCGCCGTGACCATCATCATCGGCAATCAGCGAGAACTGACGCAAGCCGCCAGCGACACCTGCAAGTTGAACGCGAAGACGCTGACCGTGCATCAAGACAGCTTCAAAGAGGCGCAGTCCGAAGCCAAACAAGCCGCAAAACTGACGGTCGACGATGTTGCGAACGGTTCCACATTGGAAACGCTCAAGGATGCGATGAAGCTTGCTGACGCCGTCGACGATGCGCCGACCTGCCCAGCCAAGGGCAATGCGGATGACTTCACCAAGGCCACCAACAACATCAAAGACTACGCCGACAACCTGCGCAATATCACCAATGAGCTTGATTCCGCGGTCAAGGCCGTTCTCGCCTCGCAGGAAATGAAGCTCGATTCCGCCAAATAGCCGAATCCGCCATCGACGGCCTCTTCCGACCGCAGTTCGCCCTATGGAAACCGAACGGCCCGGAAAGACGGCCCGATAGGTTGCGTCAATTGTTGTTGGCGGCATTAAAGGCCGTGCCGCATGCCCCAACAGTATCAGTAACACCTTCAAAGAAAGCTAACTACTTGTCTACGCAGACCAATGCCACACAGCAGACACCCGGCAGACTTCTCCCAATGACTTAAACCTGCCTAGGCTCTGCGGCTAGAGCCAGTCGTCGCAACGATTCCTTGGCACGATTATGACGAGTTCAGTACTAACGTTGATTACACATCACTTTCAGGGTTCACAGGACGGTTTTTCATAGTCAACACCTGTTTCGGCCCAGCCCATCGGAGATTGATCAAGTTTCAAATCTTCTTTCGTCTTGGGAGACGTAGTGACATCGAAATCGAGCGTAGCGTTCTGTCCATATGCGATATTCAGCACAGTATGTGTCATACTATGCTTGTTCAACGTGCCAGTTAATGGAGCGTCAGCTTGTGCAGTACCGCCGATAGTGAGGTTAGATATGTTTCCACCTGCAGGCGCATAAAGCAGCACTTTATCGAGCACACGGCCGCGGAAATCACCTATGCCAAGAATATAGGAAGACGCGTTGGCGTAATCCTCGTACGGAAGCGCATTCTGCAGATGCATGGTTACATGATAGGTTCGTGAACCATCCTCGTTGCATCCGGTACGAGTAATTGAGGTCTGCCGTTTCAAATACCAATCCATCTTCGAAGCGTTAAGTTCGTTGAAATACACACCAACTTCAGGCTTCTCTTCATCAGAAGGCACACTCTTGGAAAGACCTAGATCGGCGAATGCCTTACCCTCATCATCGTGAAAACTAGTGAAATAAAAATGCCGACCTTCAGCCATTGGTGAAATCATTTTTACAATGGACAGCAGTTTCTTTGCAGTCATTCCTCGGAACGTGGACCCTATTACCTGTGAAGCCACGTACTGAAAGTATTGATCCTGATAAGAGACATAGATGTCTTTGTAAATACCATTCAATAGGAATTCAGCCGTATTATCGCCGGTCAATAGGGGACCATCGGGAACCTGCACACTGCCATTCAGCTTCACTAGTTCTTGGATAAACACTGGATCAAAAGACATAACCCCATCCACATTGCTAGAATGGCTGGAGCGTTGCCATATAGTAGCCATATTCTTTGCTACACCATTGAAGTCCGGGTCTACCTCTTGATCACGAAGGTCGAATGTAAAGGTAAATAAATCCCTCATCGACTGGGAGCATACGCTAATTCCTTCGAATTCGGTATTTGGATAGAAGTCACCTATCTGAATGGAACCGTTATTCGTGGTCATACTGCCCAGAGAGCCGCCTAAGCCACCGGAAGAACGTACTTCAGAGGTGGTGGTTGCGTAAATCAGATATGTCCTGCCACCATCTTGCCCTAGAAAGTCTGGCAGAATAGAGAGCGCCTCACTACCTTGACCCAATTTATCGGCAATATTGGAGACTTGGTCCAAGGCTTGGTTGTATGCATTTTTCACCACACCGGTGTGTGGAGTCGGCAAGTCCTTCATCTTCTTGCACTGCTGCTGAACCTGCGTATTCGCCTCATTCACGGCATCCTTCAAATCCAGTATCGGTTGCATGTTAATCTGACTATCATCGGCACTCAAATCAGAACTCATCACCGTAATCAACGTATCGGAAATCTTCGGCAACGTCTTCGAAGCGAGGTCATCCGCCACTTCCGTCATGCCCTGCACGGCGCGAATGTCATCACCATACACCGGCACCATGGCCGCTAACTTCCACAGGCCGCCATGCGCGATGGCACGAGCGGCGCTGGTGTGCTGCTGCATCGGTTTGATGATCTTCGGCAATGTGGCCGAGTCCATCGTATTCGTAATATCTTTGACCTGCTTCATCGTTTCCACGGCGGCCATCTCGTGGCCTTTGACCTGCAGTGCCTGCTTGTAGAGCCTATAACCGGCCACACCAAGTGCCGCACCTAGTGCGACAAGCAGCACAAGGGCCCCCAGCAGTACCCATGGCCTCTTCTTACGCTGGTTAGATCGTTTCGTGGCATGGATTGCATTATGTTTCATAATCAACGACTCCGATTCGTCTACTTGCAATCTTTCATGCGGCTAGAATTCCTTGTTCCAAAAGCCGTTAATAACACCTACTACCATGTGACATTACGCTTACGCTACTGCTTGAAACAACGATATCCGCTATTGAAGACCAAGTTATCCACATAACCCCATGCCGAGGAAATCGGGTCACTTCATCAGAAAAAGCCATTTAGCGGCAAGGGGGTATCGAGACGTCAACCATACCACTGCGTACGAAATGATAAACGCAACGGCCATGATGCACGCATACAGCGCCCATCCATGCACAGGCAGTGGCGCATACTTCATGAACAGCACTATGGGGTAATGCAACACATACATGCCATACGAACATACGGCCACACTGCGCGCAGGCCGGTACAGGGCATTCGGAATACGCCTACCGCGCAACGCCCGTACCACGGCAAGGAACAGCATGCACCCACCCAACACCACCGGCGTGAACGCCAGACCGGACTGGAAACCGTCTGCATGCAGATTCGACCATGCGGCGGAAACGCACAATACCGCGAGCGCCGCCACCATACCCGCATACACCGCAACCGGTGCGGTTCGCATGCCGAAGCCTTGACGCACCATGTAGCCGAACACCATATAGAGCAGGAATCGCGGTTCCGTAATGCCGAACATATCCAAAGCGCTGACGACCTGGAACGCATTGCCTTGCAACGCCATGATCTGATTCACGCTCGGCAACACCGAGTAGCACACGAACAGGCAGGCCAGTATCGCATGGGCATACGGTTCCAAGCCGCGTTCCCGAACGGCGTGCAGCAGCAACGCCAGCAACGGTACTAGCAGGTACGCGCCTACGATGGCCTGCATGTACCAGAGATGGCCCATTGGCGCAGGTCCTATGAACAGCGCCGATTTCACATAGTCGGCAACGGTCACGCCGCCCGCGCCAATGTATTGCACTATCGCGAGCGCAAGATCGAATATCTCATATGAGACGACCAGCGGCAGCAGATTGCGTTTGAAGAAGGTGAGGGTCCGCTCTTTCGTATAGTCACGGTCCAACAGCAGGTAGCCGCTGATCATCAGGAACAGCGGCACGCCCAGCGTGGACAGTCCTATGGCGCAGGAGGCGGCGATCTGGTTGCCGGTGAGACCGGACAGGTCTTGGCCGTTGACCTGCGCAATGGCGGCGCGTAGCGAATGGATGCTCAGTACGCAGAGCAAGGCCAGCGTGCGCAGCACGTCGATGCTTTGCACCCGACTCGTCTCGTTTGCAGCCATTCAAGCTCCTTCATGCAACTTCACGGTCATGATTTACGATAGCGTAGTGACCATTCAACAGCATGACCAGCTTCCGCAGTTCTCCCTGCTTATGTCAGTGTATGCCAATGATTCGCTGCCGCAGGTCGAGAGGGCGATTGCCTCCGCCACGGTCGAGCAGTCGCTGCCGCCTACGCAGATCGTGATCATACGGGATGGCCGGGTGCCGGATGATATCGCACGATTCCTGCAGGGATTGCCCGAAACCGTTGCCAATTGGTTCAGCCATTCCGGCGTCTCCTCGAGGCCTCGCCCTGAAGTGACCGTGGTGCCGCTGGAAGTCAATCAGGGTCTTGCGCATGCGTTGAATGAAGGTTTGCGGCGCTGCCGTTACGATGTGGTGGCCCGTGCCGATAGCGATGACATCTCCTTGCCTGAACGTTTCGCTACGATGATGCCGTTGTTCGCCGCCGACCGTGCGCCGGCCATCGATATCGCCGGCAGTGCCATTCAGGAGTTCACCGGCGAAGAAAATCGTAACGGTCAAGTGCGTACGCTCCCCCGTGAGGGCGCGGCATTGGAACGTTTCGCCCGCATGCAGTCGCCATTGCACCACCCGAGTGTGGTGTTCCGTAAGTCCGTGGTGCTGGCCGCCGGCGGATATTCGGAGCATGTCGGCCGTTTCGAGGATTACATGCTGTGGGAGCAACTCATGCTGCGCCATGCTCGCTTCTACAACGTACCGGAGGCGTTGGTGCTGTACCGCGTGGACGCCGGCGCATACCAGCGTCGTGGCGGTTTGGGCATGTTCCGTGACGAACTGCAATTGCAGCTGAAGTTCCTGCATGACGATTTCGTGAGTCTTCCGCAGTTCCTGCGCAATGTGCTGGTGCGAGCCGTCTACCGGCTGCTGCCGACCGGCTTCAGAAAATCCTGCTATCACCTGCTGGTCGCCGTACGCAACAGGTTGACCGGCGATCGCAAGTAGACATTTCGTAATGTTCAGCCTTCGATTGCCGTGATGCGCCGCGCGATCCGCGGCACGTCGGCGAATAGTTCGGCGTTGGTTTGCGGATCGGTATGCCAGCCGTCATGCCAGCCGCGTTTGAAGCAGTCGACGATTACCTCCCTGTTGCCGGAGCGCAGATAGGTGAGCGCCCAGCGACGGGCGGTTTTCAGCAGGAATTCGGCAAGCTCCACCGCCGTGAAGTTGCTGCGGGACAGGCGGAACAGCCATAGTTTGTTACGCACCTCATTGTAGAAGCGTTGGCCCGGATCGGCGTCGCTGGAACCGAACACCTTGGTCTTGTGCACCACCTCACTGGCGGGCACGTAGTAGCCGATGCCATGCTTGAGCAGGGCCGTGGTGAATTCGAAGTCGTCATTCCACAGAAAATAGGCGCTACGTGGCAGCTTGTTGAGTCCCACGATCGCACCGGCGTTGATCAGGCAGGAGACGAACGACAGCGAACGTGCCTGGTAGGAGCCCTCCCCCGCCATGCCGTCAAGCGTTTTCGCGCCCTTGCGCACCCATGTGCGCGGCCGCGGCTTGTTCATCAGGTGCTCACGGCCGTCGACCCACAGTGCTTTGGATCCAAGTATGGTGGGTAGGGCGTGATTCACGTCCAGTGACTCCTGAGCCGCTTGGAGCAGGTTCTCCAGTGCGGTGGGCGTCGGTATGGTGTCATCGTCCATGATCCACACGTAGTGGGCGGTGTCATGGCCGGCTACGATGGCATTCGGATCGACCGCTTCGGCAATACCCGCGCAGAATCCGCCGGCTCCGCCGACATTGTGCGGCAGGGCGATCACATCGGCGCTTACCAGGTGTTCGTGCGCCACCTGCAGCGCGTGGTCGATGCTGGCGTTGTCGACCACGATCACGCGGTCGGCGGGGCGGGTCTGGACCGCAAGGCCGTCAAGACATTCGCCCAGTAACTGTTCACGGTTGTAAGACACCACCACGGCGGTAACGTTGAATCGCATGGGTTACGAACTTCCCTATCGGTTTATTGAGCACTTTGAGGATAGTCGATTTTTGGATTGAAGGACCATGCCTCCAGCATCTTCTTGTACATTTTACGGCGCAACGGTCCAGCTACGTTGCCGCGAAGCATGGTACGGCATACGGTTGCGCAAAATATCAGATACTTGACAATGCCTTCGTGATGTAGATGGTACGAAGCCTCGTTACGTATGCCGTATGAGAACTTCCATTCATTCTTTTCGTTGATCATGGTGAAATTGACACCTTTATTGGCACCCATATCATGCAGTACCACACTGCTGAGTACCTGTACGCCCGGGCAGGCACGCGTGATACGTAGAGTGTACTCCGCATCGTCAAACCAAATAAAATATTCCTTATAAGGAAGGCCGAAGTTCTCCATGACCCAGCGTGGAATCAGTACGGAAACGAATGAGCATCTAGTCACCATGATCAAATCGAGTCCTTTGGCTTTCAGACGCCCCCAGTCCCACGTAGGAATCGGATTATTCATCTCAGAAATGGCGCCATCGATATATTTTACCATGGAGCAAGCGAACGGTACATCTGGGCCAAGCTCAGAGACTGCTTTATCATAGCCTTCGATGAGTTTTTCCAAAGCGCTCGGTTCTGGATAACCGTCATCGTCGAAGATCCACGCAAAATCCGCACCCAGCTCATAAGCACGACGCATGCCTGCGGAAAAACCACCCGCACCACCTTCATTCTTCTCTAAGGTAACGATATCGAGCTGCACAACATCGGCAAGCGAGAACGACCTTGCATACTCCTGCAGATAATCCGCGGTACCATCGGTCGCAGCATTGTTGACAATGATGAGTTGTGTGGGTAGTTGAGTCTGCATCTCGAGGGAAGACAGAACTGTCTTCAGCTTGTCGAGTCGGTTATAGGTAACGACGACAGCCGCCACTTTCCTTGCTTCTGTCATTGGTCGTGCCACTCCTTCAGCATCTTCTTGAAGTATGCATCTGCGGATTCCATCTGTGAGAATTTTTGTAGCCGTGCAAGCTCATTCTCCCACAGTTTCCTACGATTCTCTTCGTTATTGACGATATGGGACAGTATGGATTTCGTATCGCGTACAAATTGCGAAGTCATGCGACGGCACAGTCCCTGAGGCGGAATCAGCGTTTCCTGCGAACCCACATTTGCGGAAAGAACTGGTATGCCGGCACAGATTGCCTCAATGCTGGTGAGAGTAATGCCTTCATTGACAGATGAAATCAGCAACGCATCGGTCTCCTGATAGGCCTGGGCCACAGGTACGCTCATGTCTCGACGCTCCACTATATTTTCCAAACCGTAGCGTTTCAATAGTCTGCCCACAAAAGCATCCATATTACCGTTGCCTTGCATAATGAAACGGAATTCTTCTGGATAAGCGTCATTCACCGCTTTTGCAGCGAGGATGAACGCGTCTGGCCTCTTCTGTCGAACCACACGTCCTACATAGGTGACAGTAAATGGCTTGGACTTATCTCTGCTCTTAAACTTCGGTTTCTTTGCATCTGTTGTCAGACCTATCAAAGGTGCATCCACCACTTTTGCAGGGGCAATCTGATGGTAATCGACCATCCAATGCTTAAGTTGAGGGGAGATAACATGATGAAGGTCAATCCACTCGTCATGGGCCACGGATTCTTTCGGATAACCACCATGGAAGTAGTATTCCACGATGTGCAGAGAGTCGATTACTTGAGTTTGTGGAAAATGTGACTTAACCCACCAAAGATTGTCGTACATCCATTGGCAATGGTGAATCAGAATGCCTGGAATATTAAATTGCTCAAAGAGAGCACGCAACAATGGGGAATCTCCAGGACGTTCCTGTAATGGTAGAGTCATCGGCAATAAAAGTGCATCATCAAATACAGGATTGGTGATCCATGGTTGATGCCCGTCACGATCGGTAATGATGATGGGCAAGAACCCCACCTCTTTCGCCAACTTTACGGTTTCCAGTGCCCAACGTTCGGCACCGCCCGCTTGGAACCAGTGCATGGCGATTATGATTGCTCGAGGTGCGTTCGCGGCGGCACAACCGGGTACGATCTCCACCCAAGGATGCACGTTATCAGCACTGTCATTGACGACTTCTGCGGCACGAGAAAGCGCCTTGTCGATAGGCTTTCTACCAATCTGCTCACGCCATACGCGTTCGCTCTCACGGAATATGTCGAAGCAGTTCGGGGCTGCTTCTTCAAGAGATTTATATAATTTTACTATTGTACGGTCTTCAGGACGATTTAATTCCACATCCTTGTCCGTAGCCTCATCGGGGGTGAGCAGAATATGACGCACACCACGATCCACAACCTGTCGATTGTCACTATCGAAATAGTGAGGAGAAAACTCCGTCTGTGCCTGCGAAGTGGAAGTCGCCTCAACCGTCATGAATGGCTCCAGATCCGCCTGTTCGGTGAGCATACCGTCCAATGTGGTGAGATCGGTAAGCCTTGGATACTGCCACTTCTCTCCCATGTACAGCTTATATACGAGCTTCCGCCCGGGCTGGATCAATGAGTTGTAGTCCATCGCGCCATAGACCAATCGGCGAAGGCGCTCACTTAATTGCTGAAGTTTCCAATCATCTTCAAGTTCCACACGGAAAAAATGTCGCATATACGAAATCATATCTGATATGTCTAGAGGGAGACAAATTACTCGTACTCATGAGCGTTTCCATTCAAGGTAACGGAAAGCCACCGGCTTCACGCCTCCTATACGCAATCCAACAACTATCGAACCTCTACTCAGCATAGATACGCGTGCAGCGATCACGCAACGTTATAAGACCATACGAAGCCGCACAAATCATCACCGGAAGAAACTGAATCAAGTACTTTGACCGTCCGGATTCGAACAACATCAGAAATGCAACAGCACCCAGAATTGAGAACAGCAGCCAGAATCGTATGAGGTTGCCATCACTTCCCTGAAGTGGCTCGTGTATATTTCTCACAATGAGGGAGATCACCCCAACTACCATCAGTATGAAGAAGCATTGCTCAAAAAGGTAAACATTGACATAGCGTATACCAGTCGGCGTGTAGAGGGCTCGAATGCCCCGAGCTAATATTGTTTTCTGGTATCGGGAAAGCACCCCAGTTTGATTGGATTCCAAATAATTGAACATGGAATCCCAGTTGCCAAATGAGAATGTACCGTCTGAAAAGGTATAATTAGCTTTCCTAGCGAGAAATTCAGCGTAACCCACAGGCCCGTAATCGGAGAGACGCTTTTTGATTTGTTCGGCGGAATATCGACTCTTCTCTGCCTTGGTTGGGTATTTAGAAACCGCCAACCGTTCTTCAAGACTGAACCCACCACGGTCCTGCATACCCATCACCATGAAATGCGACACAGGGTACGATTCGTTTGGATTGTAGTTGAGCTTCATGTGGTTATGTATTGCCAGACTGAATATCGGTACCGTAATCGCCATCCCAACGATGCATGCGACGACGCATATCGCCCCATGACGATACATTTTGAGGGAAATAGACCGATATCCTAATACGATTAACAGACAGAACGTGGGAATAACGCTTGACGCCTTCATCTGATAACCTAGATAAATTAGCACTCCTAACAGAAACATGAGTCCCATAGCCTTAAGATGAGGCCCTTTGAGAACCGTCTTTTCACCCGTTTCATGCAGCATGGTCAAACCAATGGCTAAAGCTCCGACGGAAAATGGTAGCGACAGGATGTCCGTGTATACGAGGATTGTGTATCCCGAGAATCCGAAAAGGAACATGAATAACAGCAGCGCTGTATCCGCCAGTCCGGTAGAAAAACGCTTCAGGCTTCCCCATAAGCCGATAAAACAAGAGTCAAGCACAATGATGTTCAGAAACTGCATAGCTAGTGTCGCGCTGTTCGCCGGCCAATTCCCCGGAATAAGGTTCCTGACCGTCCAATATATATAGGCAATGAACACATTGTTCGGGCAATAGGACAGGTAGTCTGAGTATTTCTGCGGATCCTCAGTCGCAATACGGATACTCTCCTGATCGGCCCCCATCGACACCGCGCCGAAGGAAAGCCAAATCATTAACTGACAAAACACCATCAGACCGAAGATGAACCATTTCCTACTCCGAATGAAACGAAACATCTTCATTGCAACCGCTCTGCATCGTTCCGATAGTAGCATCGCCGTACCCAGCGTCAAAGCAGTGATGATGACGAGCAGTGTAAGCCGAGATCCCTTTTCCAGTGAAGTCAGCACATCCGTGAAGACTTTATCCGTCAAGGCTCCATACAACCACCACAGCGAGAAAGCCATCAGGATTACCAGCACAGTTTTATGAAGCCACTTAGCAACTATGCTACCGTGAGTACTGTCTTTCACCATTCCCATCACGCCCCTCTTTCACTTCACTAAAAGCAGCCATTTGCGCAACGGTCTAATCATGTACAACAAGCGTGCAATGACAAGTGCACCGAAAAAACATAGCAAATAAATCGCGATAAACCGGAGCATTTGGTTGCCACTAAACGGTGATATCAGATACTTCATACAGATTTTTTGCACTTGGAAATGCAACATATATATGGCGAACGAATAACGGGAAATCCAATTCGTAATGCGGATTACCGGATTGTCCTCATTTATTGCGCCACTAATAAGTCTCTCAAGTAGCGTAAACAATGAGACCGAGCAAACTACTAAAAAAATATTGGCGTAATAGGGGTCCCAATCAATACCTCGCAGAAGAGCCCACCAATGGAACGTAGTCAAAGCAACGGCAGAGGTAACTGCAGCCACACACACCGCCCATGTAGAGATTCTGCCAAACACCTTTGCTTTTACACAATAGCCGAGGAGCAAATATACAATCCATACCGAGGCTCCCCAGACATCCGCCCCAAAAATATTGAGATTCAATACGCTTTCCACCGCGTATTTTCGATAGAAAACGTTCAACAATTCACTGATGGTAGGGATAATAGTGCCGAAGTAAACGGCTGCCGCCAGAAGCAACCAGCCATATTCTCTGACTCGCTGCTCACGAATCCAAGCGATTAGGTGGGAAATGATTGGCAGACCGAGATAGATACCGATGATCATGGGTAAGAACCAGAGTCCGCTTCCCGTTTGTCCGCAGAACAGCGCTACACACAATGTAGTCCATTTAGGGATTACGTTGACACCGATAATCCAGCTGAACACGCTCCAGATGATGTTCCACAGCTCTGCAGCTACAAACAATGTCAGCAGGTTATTTACGAGGAATTTTTTAGTGTATGCCGCGTCATATTTTCGGTCGACCATCAGATATCCAGTCAACATAACAAATAAGGGCACACCAAGAGTACCGAAAACATTGCCAATCAGCTGCGACATTCCGGACAGCACATCGGAAGATACGTGTTCACAAACAACCGAAACGATGGCTAGGCTACGAATGACGTCCAAAGATCTATTTCGTTTACGTGCCCTGGCAATCATCTACAGCTCACCTCATTATTCTCTCTCAATTGCACCACATGCAGTATATCGAGCGCCAAGTATGTTCCCACGATATCAAACAATCACAAGTGTTCACAGACGAAGAACCTCTTCGACTAAGCTCTGATTGGCCGATTAGTGGGCTATCCTTGATAGAGTTATGAATGTTATAGTGGAGAAACCAGTATGAGCAACAATGTTTTAATCAGTCTTGTTGTGCCCTGTTACAATGAGGAGGAATCCCTGCCACTTTTCTACAGTGAAACCTGTAAAGCCGCTGACACGCTTAGACAAGATTTCAAAGCAGAGATCGAGTTCATTTTTGTCGATGATGGCTCAAAAGACAACACACTCTCTCTAAATTACGTGGTTTTCGTCATAAAGACAGTCGGGTACATTATGTTTCATTCGCACGTAATTTCGGAAAAGAATCAGCACTATATGCCGGGTTGAAGACTGCAACCGGCGACTACGTTGCGACTTTAGATGCCGATTTACAGGATCCGCCGAATCTTCTACCGGAGATGCTACGTTATCTGCAAGGTCATCCAGACTACGACTGCGTTGCCACTCGGCGTGCTACCCGTAAAGGAGAACCACCAATCCGTAGCCTTTTCGCGAAGCTCTTCTATCGAGTCATCAACAAGATTGCCGAGACTGAAATTGTCGATGGCGCGCGTGACTACCGCTTTATGTCACGTAAATTCGTAGATGCGGTGCTCTCCTTAAACGAGGTGAACCGCTTCTCCAAGGGCATTTTCTCGTGGGTGGGATTTAAGACACACTGGATTTCTTACGAAAACGTGGAGCGAGCCGCCGGCAAAACCAAGTGGAATTTTTGGTCGCTATTCAAATATTCGATTGAAGGCATTGTTGGATTCTCTACTGCACCTTTGGTATTTGCATCATTTATTGGTATAATCTGTTGTTTATTCGCCTTTATCGGTATCATCTTCGTAATAGTTCGAGCCGCGATGTTCGGAGATCCCGTAGCCGGTTGGCCGAGCATGATATGTGTGATTCTACTTGTCGGAGGCTTGCAGCTATTGTGCTTGGGAATTCTCGGGGAGTATCTCGCCAAAATGTATATGGAGACGAAGCATCGTCCGCTATACACTATTTCCGAAACCGAAACAACCATACCCTCGAAATCCGTCGGCGAATCTCACCTTGACAGAGTCAGGAAGGAATCATGAACTCTCCCACCGCAGCTCCTTGTGTCTTCATTGTGCTCCCCTGCTATAACGAAGAGGAGTGCCTTCCCCATACCGCTGAGGTATTGAAAGATAAAATGTCTGCACTCTGCCTGCAGAAGATAATCTCTGAAGACAGCCGCATTCTTTTCGTAGATGATGGTTCAGAAGACAACACTTGGCATGTTATCGAAACCATTCATGAAACCAATCAATTCTTGTTTGGTGGCGTAAAGTTAGCTCACAATCGTGGACATCAGCAGGCATTATACGCAGGCCTCATGGAGGCACTACAGTCAGGATGTGATGCTGCAATCTCCATGGATGCTGATTTACAGGATGACGTGAATGCAATCGATGAAATGATCCGCAAATTCACAAATGAGCATTGCGAAATCGTATATGGTGTCCGTTCTTCACGTGAATCGGACACTTGGTTTAAACGTAATACTGCTCAAATGTTCTACCGCGTATCAGAGTGGATGGGCACTGAAACCATCTACAACCACGCCGATTACAGACTAATGGGAAACAGGGCCCTCAAGGCGCTTGCGGAGTACAGCGAAGTTAACCTGTTTCTCCGTGGCGTAGTGCCATCTATCGGGTTCAAAACCGACAAAGTGTATTATGCACGAGGAGTCCGTGAGGTCGGTGAATCCAAGTACCCGTTTAAGAAGATGATTGCTTTTGCCGTCGACGGCATTACTTCTTTTTCTACTAAGCCTTTGAAATTCGTTACCACAGTTGGTCTTATTTCGACCTTAATAGGTCTCATTATGCTCATATACGCCGTCGCATCGGTGTTCGGGAACCACGCCGTTGTCGGATGGGGCTCACTAATGTGTTCTCTCTGGTTGATTGGGGGCATGCTCATGCTGTCTCTCGGCATCGTGGGCGAATATGTCGGCAAAATATATCTAGAGTCTAAACACCGTCCACGCTTCTTTGTGGAAAAAAGAATCTAATCAACTTTGCTTTCGTCGCCCGACGATGAAATGAAGCCCATACGCTGCATACGGAATCAGCAGAACGAAGTAGGGCAAGATATAGTCGGATTTCGCTTCCCAAATCGTGTGGAAGGCAAATCCTCCCATCATAATGACCAATGGAAGGACTTTTTGGTAATCCCAACGTTTACGCATCCGAACAAAACATACGCATGCTGCCACATAGATTACTGACTGCAGCACATCACACCACACTACGTAAACGGTATGAAGATGACCGCTCTGCAGACTGTTACGCACCAAGTTACCGCTTTTGAGTGCAGCGTCTGTATCAATGTTGCTGAACACAATCCATAATGATTGAAAGGTTGGTTCAGCCCACTGGGTCAGTTCCTTCTGGGCGAAAAAGGATGCCGCATACCTCGGATCTTTCAAAAAAACTGTAACTCTGTTCCGAATCGTATTCATGGCCATACTGTTCATCTTCTCGGGATTGCCCTCGGCCTGTGCATACGTCTCATTGGGGTACTCATTGAACCAACCATCCGCCCGGGTACTACTCTGGAGACCCATGGCGATCCAGACTGTTTTCGGTTGGGCCTTATCGAAAGTAACACCAGTTTTTGATGAAATCACAGCCAGAGGAGCAAAACTCGCAACACAATACACGATGGCTGTCACAATCACTAAAACAGCATTGAAACCAGATTTTCTGACGATAGCCATCACCAACCAGAACAATTCGAAACCAATCAGGAAAATTAGACTGTTGCTTTTCATCCACAATGCTAAAAATATACTAATAGCAAAACAGCCCCCCAGAATAATCTTTATCCGAAGTTTTTTCATTTCTATGCAAACAAGTTGTAACCAACAGCACAGTAAACAAAATGCTGTCGATGGAATATTGCCATATATGAAATTCGAGAACAGGGATAAAGGAAGGAAAAACAATGCCAAATATCCACTATATGCAACTGTCGGTCCATCTCCAAACAATACTTTTGCAATCCCAGGAATCATCATCACACAAAATGCAGCAAAAAATGAGTTAATAATTCGTACTGCGAACCAGTTTTCCACTCCGAACATCAAATACAGCAATGCAAGGTATAGAATATAGCCGCTTTGGAATGGATACTGCTGAATATACACGTCATTAAATGAATCTATGTCATTTTGAATGAGTTTAACCGCATAATGTGATGCGATACCCTGATCAGCCTGTGGAGGGAGATCGGCAACAAAGCTCCAGACGATGCCGACAACTAGAGAAACCATGAAGACCAACCACAATGGCAACTCTGTAACTGGCCAATGCATCACACGATGAGACATTACAAACACGATAAAAGCAACAATTGTTAATACTGAGGAGACCAGCGCATATCGTCCGCTCAAAATAGGGAACTCAATATACGATAATGGAAACACATAAGTAAATATCAATGAAGCTATTGCCAAGACACCGACCAAAATCCCCCCCGAATAGCCGATAATTCGCGCCCCTAAGAAGGATCTACTGTTAGCGTAATCCATACTTACTCCACTATTCTTATAAACATGCCGTAGAGCACGCTGCCCATATTCAGTTGAATCAATCATGATATCAATAATTAAGCACTAGCTAGATAAGAAGCTCCAACGATTACCTAAGTTTACCCACATACGGTCAAATAATTCCCCCTTATGTCTATCTACAGTCATCATAAACAACAGTGCTCGTACTAAGTCGACTAGTAAAGCCACAATGAAAATAACTGCGGCTATAACTAGCACATGCAAGCAAATGGCGATACAAGAATGCGAATTATAGTAGTCCGTTAAATCGAACCATCGTTTCCATAACAGGTCACGTACGTACGGGTGATCTGTAATCAAGTACACACCAAAAGTGGATGATGCAATTTTATTAACGATTCGGCTACGAAAATGCATCCTCTGGAACAATATGAACAGGCTGAAGCTAACTGCCAATGTGGGTAATCCCCATTCTCTCTCCAACGCAAAAAGGAATTCAGCAGTCAGACCTATATTGTCTTGGAAAACCATGGGAATCACAACATTCCAAACTATAATTACGATGACTGAAAGCGCCATTGCCAACCACGCAGTACGCGTGTTCACGGGTTCCATATACCATTTATGGTAAGAGACGAGCACGATGATATACATAAAACCCGTTATATTAAGCCCAACATCAAGAGCTGCTCCTGGAATGAGATTCAGCACTCCCCAGAGAAACGTCATCGTCATGGCGCACTGGGCATGATGTTTCCTCCCGATTCCTCGCAACCCTTGCAGTATGAAAGGCAGCAGAAGCAGCAGCACCGCATAGCTGGAGGCATACCACCATAGACCTCTGACTAACGGGAAAATGGCACTAAGCCATGTATCGGCCGTCACATTCCCGGATTCAGAAACTAGTTCAACGGTGAATATGGCGATACTCCAGAATAGTAGCGCCCTCTCCAGTATCCAGACCTTCCGGCAAGAGGCCATCAACGTCGGAACCTTATCCACGAGGAACCATGACGAGATGAGGAAGAACAACGCGACACCAACTTTACCAGGAGTGTACAAAGGCAATTGTAGAAGTATTCTCCGCACTGACAATGGTTGACTCAAAAGGACGAAAGCATTGTGGTATACGGAATGGTGAAGAACGATGAAGAACATCGCCACAATGCGCAGAAGCTCAATGCCTGACTCTCGTTCTTTACGTACTATGAACACTGCCAATCCTTAATAACGTACATTTTCATTGCTCTCTACTAGTCCAGATTACCCATCACTCCGTATAGAACCAATTCTGTCATTACATCGGCTACACAATGATTCAAATCTCTGACTCGGAACACCATTGAACAATCCGCACCGACTATGGCGTTTCAAGGTATGCTCTGATACAAACAAATGGCTGGCGAAGGTAAAAGGAACCTATATGAACCGAAAGAGGCTGATTCTAGGAGTAATCGCGGCCGTACTCACGACTATAATAATTATAGCGATTATCGTAGGCTGTATGCCGAGGTGGGGGAATGGCTCTGCGATGCCTTCGGCGAAGGATACCGCTCAATCTTCATCCGCGACTTCCCAAGCACAGCGCATATCCTTGACCCTGCCGTCATACTATGCCGAAAACATGGTCTTCCAACGTGGCAAGCCACTGGTCATCCAAGGCACCGCCACCGCTGCAAACGATGACTCCGGCAGCGATGCCATCGACCAATCCAAACTGTCCGCAACGCTCACGCAAGGCAAGACGACCGTCTCCGCAGCCGTGACCGTCAGGAACAGCGGGGCGTTCACTTGCACGATGAAATCGTTGCAGGGCGGGCTCAAACCATACCGTCTCACCATCGCATACAACGACGAGACCGTGTTCAGCCTGACGAAAGTGTATGTGGGAGACGTGTTCGTAGCGGCCGGACAGTCGAATATGGAACTCAACTACACGCAATACTATTCGTCCGGTGACGACTCCAACTGGAACTGGGGCGGCGGACTCATCTCGCGCGGCGATCTGCCGAAACTACTCACCGATGCGAACGTGCATTTCGTGGTGGCCGACCATAACGTCGACAACACCGACTTCCCGCTGATCGACGCCAACAAGACCTCCGGCTGGCTTACTGCGGATAGCACCAATTCGCAACATCTCAGTTACCTGGCACAGCAGTTCGCAATGCAGTTGCGCGCCAAAAGAGCCAACATACCGATCGGCATCATCCAGACCTCATGGGGCGGTACCGCAATCAGCCGCCACGTACAGGGCGGCGACATCTACGCGAACCACATCGCGCCGCTGACCGGCTTCCGCATGGCGGGCGTGCTGTGGTATCAAGGCTGCAATGACGCCTCGACGCTCAGCACCTCCCTGGACTACGAATCGCAGATGACCGCGCTGATCAACCAGTATCGCAAAGTGTTCGACGAAAGCACCCTGCCCTTCCTGTATGTGCAACTTGCGCGATGGTCAGGCTATCAATACACGCAGAACGTGCGTCAGGGGCAGTTGCGTACGCTTGACAACGCGAATCTGCGCAACAGTGCGAACGTGGCCATGACGGTTTCCATCGACACCGACAAGGGCACATCGAAAGTGATTCATCCGCTCGGCAAAGACATTCTCGGCGCGCGCATGGCCACACAGTACGAAGCGATGGTCGCCGGCAAGAGCGTACCGTCCGGACCGATCATCGAATCGGCGACGCACAGCGCCGACAAGTCCGCCATCACCCTGTCATTCAAGGACGGCACCGCCGACAAGCTGCAGTCCATGAAGCCGAATTATGCTAAAAGCGCCACGGCAAGCGTACCGGACTATGCCAAAACCCCGAATGCCACGCCACTGGACGGCATTGCGAACGTGGCATCCCCCACCGGCGATGCACTGCAAGGCTTCGAAGTGGCCGACAACAGCGGCAACTGGACGTCGGCCACGGCCACGATCAAAGGCAATCAGGTGTCGCTCACCTCCACCACGGCAACCATGGCCGACATGACGCAGGTGCGCTATCTGTGGAGCGGCAATCCCGACTGCTCGAGCATCCTCTACAACGGCGACACCCTCCCGGCCAGCCCGTTCACGGTCGCGGTGCGCAATTAGCCCGTAATTAGTCATTTGCCGCACTCCCATCGGTTTTGCGGCGAGGAAAATGCTCCTAGTATGTCGCAAGGGGAGCATTGCGCCGTTTGTTGTGCGCGAACAGGTCCGTAACCGTATAGAGAGGCACCAATGAAGAAGAGCATCGCAGCAATCGCAATCGCGGGCATGCTGACAATCGGCATGGTTTCGCTGCCGTCCGCAGCCATGGCAGACGAAACCGGCACCTCCGGAGCGACCACGGAAATCGGCCCGAACATGACCACCTGCGACACGGATAGGCTCTGCGACACGTTGCAGCATGTGCATCAGACCGGCCAGCAGCTCAAGACCGACCTCGACACCGCCAAGCAGCATGCCGAGCAATTGCATCAGAATGCGCATGATGACGCCGATGCGTTGCGCCAGTACAGCGAGCAGGCTTGGAAGAACTATCAGGAAGATCGCGAAGACATCAAGACCGCGCTCGATGACGCCTCCAAACGCGGTCAGGAGGTGCACGATACCCTGCATCAGGATGCGCAGGATACGCAGGCCCATCTCAACCAGCTACATACCGATCTGCAGGAAGATCACGCCGCATTGAAAACCCAGCATGATTCGCTCGTCGCCGCACGCCAGGAATGGCACAAGTCGTTCATTCAGGCGCTGAAGGATACGCAAAATGGCTTGTCCGGAACCGGTACCACGTCCGGAGCCAACTCCGCCGCAAGCAACGGCACAGCGGTTCAGACGGTTTCCGGCACCGATTCCGTCACCACCGCACCAAGCTCCGCCGCCGGCAACGGCAGCACGGCCAAGTCCGGCACCGCCGCGAGCGCGTCATCCGCGAATCAGACCAGTGCGGCCTCCGGCGCCGTGACCAAGTCAGAATACAATCAGCTGGCGCAAACCGGTATCGGCATCTCCGTTGCCTGTGCGATCATCCTCGCGCTGAGCGGCCTTGCCTACGCCGTCAAGATGTTCGTGCAGTACAAGCGCGAAACCGCCGAGTAATCCGGACATTTCAGGCGAACCCTAAACATAGCATGAACGGCTCTTCACCGGGGTGCTGGTAAAGAGCCGTTCATGCTGGCCGCTCGATGACAGAATCTAGATATACTACCGCACCACCTTACCCCCTACTGACCTTGAAGGTCTAATCGTCAACACAACGAATATCCGTCAGATGCCCCTCAATCGCCGTTCCTCCCCAGACACCTTTAAGCAACCCGCCAGACACTTACTCGTCCAGAGTCCGCCCCTACAATATCGATGTCTCACCGGCACAAGGACAGGAATATTCCCCCAAAGGATCGAGCACTAAAGGACGCGACGATGCACAATGTTTTGAGAGCTCCTCACTCTCCAGCGCTCCCGTATTCGAGACGCCCCGCACAACCAGTCTCCAGTGCAGCACACCGCTTTTCTGACGTCTCTAATATCACATACTCCCCGTCAGATTTTAAATCCTGTCGCAAGGCCGCACTCTTCACGCGGAAATACCCAATCCATGCCGAATATCCGAAGACTCGCAAGAGCCTCTATGCACAATCCGCCTCTCACTCTCCTTCAGAGGGAACCACTGTTGGTAAAGTCCTGGCCAAAGGCGCTTCGGATTACCCCCAAACCCCACGTTATAGCCTTTATATCCAGGGTTTTAAAAAATACCGAACATTTGTCGGCGAAAATCGTCGCCGTAAAACCGTGACCAGAGTCGCAGATGTTCCCAACGCTTCCAACAGCGCACGTACAGTACGGTCCATCACGAAAGTCCTATCCACTGCAGGTCAAGCCACGGTCGGAGCCGCTAAGACAGCGAGTCATGCCATTCGTGTCAGGGCGGCTTCAATCCGCAATACCTGGTATACCTTTACCCAACGCAGGACCATCCAAACCATTATCAAGGCCGCTAAGACGACCCATGCGCTCTGGCAGAAACGCCATCGTTTCTCCTACTCGTTCTATGCGATTATTTTCACTGCGCTTACCACATTCGAAGTCCTGTTCATCCAATGGGGCATGTATTCCGAGCCTGAATACGCACCGGGGGAAGAAGTCGATGAACCTACCAGGCAAGCGAACAGCGTCGCCGGGCAGCTACTGCATTTCGTTAGCCAGATGTGGTTTGATAGGCAATATCAGTTTTTACTGAACCTCATCATTCTCGCCGCCCTCTATATCACTTTGATATTCATACTGAATAGATTCTGGATATCAACGGCCATTTTCGGCACGGTCATGACCGTCTATGCCGTTGCGAACCATATCAAGACGGAATCTCGCAACGAACCCGTACTCCCCGCCGACTTGAACTTCATCACCGGCGGCAACACGGGAGAGCTAACCTCATTCATTCCAGAAACAAGCCGAGCCTTGGTGAACAGCGCCGTCATAGGTGTCATATGGCTCGTTGCCACCTGCATCGTCATGCAATTCCTTGACGGACGCAATGCGGTCATTCACTGCTCATGGCGTCATCCGTTTGCCAGCGTCAAGAATGCCGTCGGTACCTTGACCCGTATCACTGCAGCCGTACTCAGCTCCACTTTGGTCATATCTTTCGTTTGGGGATTTGGTGATTCTCAGTATTGGTCCACCAATTTTGCCCAAAGCCTTTCCGACTCACCTCAAATATGGAATGGTTTGGCGGATTCCACTGCCAATGGTCCGGTGGTCAATTTCCTTCGTCTTGCGCACACGAAGACCATGGACAAACCTGACGGTTACTCTCGGCAGGCCATGGAGGAGATTGCCAAGAAGTATGCCGAGCAGGCCCAGCGGATCAATCAAAACCGCACCGAAACCATGACGGACAGCACCGTCATTATGGTGTTGTCGGAGACCTTCTCCGATCCGACCCGTGTACCGGGTGTAAGCTTCGCCGAAGATCCGATGCCCTACATACGTCAGCTCAAGAATGAGACGACTTCCGGTCTGATGCTCTCCCCCGGCTACGGCGGAGGCACTGCGAACATCGAGTATCAAGCCCTTACCGGCCTTTCCATGGCGAACTACAGCTCGACACTGTCCGTCGCCTATCAGCAACTCGTGCCATCTCTGAAATGGACGCCGACGCTGAACCAGTATTGGAATAAGAATAATGGCGATGACTCATCCGTAGCGCTTCATGCCTATAACCGTAATATGTACTTCCGTGACTTGAACTACAAAAAATTCGGATTTTCGAAGTTCTATGCCACCGATGGGACACCTCAGCTCACCGACCTGTCCCCCATCGACTCCGCATGGTATGCCTCCGACCAATCGTTCTACAACGACGTTTTGAGTCAAGTGTCCGAAGCAAAAGGCAATAAGTTCTTCCAAATGGTCACCATGCAGAACCATATGCCTTTCGAAGATTTCTACAACGATAATCAGTTTAAAGAACTCGACACCTCCGAAAACCTACAGGATACCGAGAGAAGCAATATCGAGACATACACCAAGGGGATCAATTACACTGACCAAGCCACCAAGGATTTTCTCGATAGTCTCAATGCCCTAGACAAGCCCATCACCGTAATTTTTTACGGAGATCATCTCCCAGGTATCTATTCAACCGCATATTCTGATCAGAATAATATTCTAGGACTACACGAAACGGATTACTTCATTTGGTCAAACGACGCTTCCACGTCGGCGAACACCAAACTGGATGACCAGACCTCGGCCTATACATCGTCAAATTATTTCTCCGCTCAGCTGGCTCTGCACCTGAATGCCAAAGTCAGCCCCTATCTGGCATTCCTCACTGAAATGCATCAAGCAGTTCCTGCCATTTCGGTTCCGTCTTCGGGAAGCGGCAGTTCCGATGAACCCGTATACCTTGACGCATCCGGAAACCGCATCGACAAAAAATCTCTTTCACAAGAGGCGCAGTCGCTACTGCACGACTATTTGCTTATCCAGTACGATATGAGCGTCGGTAAAAATTATCTTAAGGACTCCGGATTCGTCGATTTACCCCAATGACTGGCTACAATGTCATGTATCCAACTGTAAATTGAAAGCAGGTTGTCAATGAAAATCGCAGTGGCTGGAACCGGATATGTGGGCCTTTCCGTAGCGTTGCTGCTCTCCCAGCATAACGAAGTACGCGCACTTGACATCGTGCCGGAAAAGGTCGAACTACTCAATAGCGGCACGAGCCCGATAGTAGACGCAGAAATCATTGACTTTCTTACGCGTAATACCCCCAATGATCGTCCATTGAACTTTCATGCCACCATCGACACGAAGGAAGCCTATTCGGATATCGATTTCGCTATAATCGCAACACCCACAAACTACGATGAGAAGAAAAACTATTTCGATACCTCCAGTGTGGAGGCCGCAATTGCTGCGGTACGCGAGCATGCACCGGAAGCATGGATTGTAATCAAGTCAACTATTCCCGTCGGCTACACACAGCAGCTACGCAATCATCTGCATGATGACCGTATCCTATTCTCGCCGGAATTCCTACGCGAAGGCCATGCACTGTACGATAACCTGCATCCGAGCCGTATCGTAGTTGGTGCGCCGCAAAATGACGAACATTCTGTACAAGCCGCACATGATTTCGCGGCGCTTCTCGCTCAAGGTGCCGACTCAGCGGAACAGCACCGTACAAATCCTGACGGTAGCATTGGCATTCCGGAACTGGTGGTCGGCATCACCGAAGCAGAGGCCATTAAATTATTTGCCAACACATATTTGGCACTCCGAGTGGCCTACTTTAATGAACTCGACACCTATGCAGAAAGCCGCGGCTTGGACACCAAAGAAATCATCAACGGTGTATGCCTCGATCCACGCATTGGCGACGGCTACAACAATCCAAGCTTCGGATACGGCGGCTATTGTCTGCCGAAAGATACCAAGCAGCTGCTCGCGAACTTCAATCAGGTTCCTCAGAATCTCATTGAAGCCATCGTTGAGGCGAATCGTACTCGCAAGGAATTTGTAGCCTCCGAGGTCATGAAACGGATCAAAAATATGAAGGACTCCGTTGTAGGTGTCTACCGCCTGACCATGAAGTCAGGATCCGATAATTTCCGTCAATCCGCCATTCAAGATGTAATCGAGCAATTCAAGACCAACGGCATTCCGGTGTTAATCTACGAGCCGACGCTGAACAGTGCTGATTTTCACGGCAGCGAAGTGACCCATAACATTACGCAATTTAAAGAATGCGCAACCGTCATCGTCGCCAATCGCTGGAATAACGACCTGATGGATGTCAAAGAGAAAGTCTACACCCGCGACTTATTCCGTAGGGACTAAGGGTTCTCTCGGATTCTTTTTTCGTACTAGCAGGTTCAGAAAACAGCCCACCTGCTAGTACGACATTGCATTATCAACGAGAGTTCTTCTTTAAAGCTATACTATCCGTGCTAGCAGGCGCTGACACCAAGCTCACTGATCTGCAAGGCATTGTCATTCAACAGGCCAGCGAAATTATGCGTTCCTGGGTTGCGTACGGAGAAATAGCACGAATTCTCATCACTTGTGAAGGCCAACTGTTCAAATTGCCTGAGATTTGTTTTATCGGGAATGATACGCATTGTGGCAATGATCTTAAAATCGCCATCATTGAACAGATTTAGCGGCAAAGAAAAATGTACCTTATTGTGGCCTGTTTTATTAAACTTGAAGAATGCTCCGCAATCGTATGGAACGCCGCCACGTTTTGTGTCCAGAACCGACATCGGAATATAGAATTCCTTGCCTTCCGTATCTCGCAAATCATACTCCACATCGAATTCGAAGGAATCCTCGCAGGTCAGCACCTGCTCAGAGATCGGCAGAATACGGAACGTAGGCACACGCTCGCTCAACCCTAACGGATATTCCTCCTTCTCCTTCTTTTCTTCTTCGACTTGATCCTTGTGCTCGACCTTTAGATTTTCAAGTGTGTATCGATCCGCAACGTCATTTTTATCACCGCTGGCAATAATCTCGCCATCCTTGATGAGAATGGCTTTGTTGCAGTACTTTTTAACCGCATCCATGGAGTGAGTCACGAGAATGACGGTCTTGGTCGGGTCCTTTTTAATCTCGGCGAAGAAGTTATCACACTTCCGTTGGAATGCCTCGTCGCCCACGGCGAGAACCTCGTCAAGTACAAGGATGTCGCCTTGAGCCTTGATGGCCACGGAGAAAGCAAGACGTACCTGCATGCCAGAGGAATAGTTCTTGAGTTTTTGGTCCATGAATTCTTCCAACTCGGCGAACTTCACGATGTCGTCATACATCGCATCAATTTCCGTACGAGTAAAGCCAAGCAAGGCACCATTCAGATACACATTCTCACGACCGGTAAGCTCCGGATTGAAACCGACACCAAGCTCAATGAACGGCACCAACTTACCCGTAACCGTAACCGAGCCCTGTTCCGGAGTGTAAATCTGGGAAATGATCTTCAGTAACGTGGATTTGCCGGAACCATTACGGCCGACGATACCGAAAAAGTCACCTTGACGCACCTCGAAATCGATGTCGCGCAACACATGCTGTTCGGTGTAGCCCTTAATGCCCTTCGTCCAGTTCAGAAAGGCCATCTTCAGCCCTGTAGCCTGTTCGGTGGGCAACCGAAACATCTTGGCAACGTGGTCAACCTTCAACACCACTGGACGTTCGTCAACAGTTGTCTTCTCAGTCATTACAACCTCAGTCATGGTTTAGAGCACCTCTGCGAATTTGGAGCTGTACTTGCGGAACACGTGAATTCCCAGCCACAGGATGAACGCAGATAGCGCGTATGGCAGCAGGCAAAGCAGCTTATTGTCGACCATGGTCCATACGGTCGGCACATACTCCGGCGAAAGCAGGTTATGGCGAATATCCATAATCGCCTGCGTGGTCGGATTCAACATCATGATGTCGGCGGCCCAAGAGAACTCCTTATTCTGGGCCACCATGGAAATCGGGTAGATAATAGGCGTCGCGTAGAACATGGCCTGTAGCACAACTTCCCAAATATGCGCGACATCACGGAAATAGACGTACAACGAAGCGAGCAGCAGGGCCACGCCAAGGCCGAGCGCATACAACTGTAGAATATTAAACGGCACCAGTAGCACATGCCAAGTGTAGTGTGCGTGGGCAAAGAAACCGAACAGAATCACCACGAGCAGGTTGATGCCCAACGAAATCATGGAACCCATGGTTGTGGCAGCCACGATAATATAGTTCGGAAAGTGCACCTTGCGCAACAAGTCACCTCGGCCAACAATGGACTGCATACCCATGCTGGTGGATTCGGAAAAGAAGCTCCACAAACAGGTACCACACAACAATGAAATCGGGAATGTAGGGGTGCCATCAGAAAACTTCAGGAACTTCACGAACACCACGTACATCACAGCGAACAGCATCAAAGGCTTCAATACGGACCACACCATGCCGAGAAACGAGCCCTGATAACGTAGCTGAAAATCGGTTTTCACCAGTTCCTTGAATACCACCATCGCATAGTGGTATCTCTTTTTGAGACCGTCAAAAAAGTTCTTCACAAACGTCCTATTCTACTCGTACAAAACATTTAGGCGCAAACATGATGCACCGTATCTTCATTATTTTCTATTACCCAGAAGACGTTTGTCATACCGTGACGAAACACTCCACGTGGATTTCTCGAATGGCCGGCCCCCTCAACTTCGCACCGGGCAAAACCATACATGGGAAGCCGCGTCCCTCCGCTGGCACAACAGCATGTAGTGGAACCCCATTCCAGCGCCATAAAGCATTATTCCGCCACACATGATGTCGAAGGTACCGAAGGCGTCTCCTCCATGTTGAAAACCGATTCAGCCCAGCACGAGTGCCTCCCCGCCCACAACCGTGGAGGTGTTGTAACGGGCGATCGATTATGTTTTCCAACAAGGAATAGTAACCGTGACCGTCGCGTTGAACGCAGACCTTGATCTTGATTCGCTGAACGACGCCTTCACATAACTGGTCGTTGTTGGGAGGCAGCACCGCGGTGTCAATACGAGCTGAGCAGACATCACAAAACACTACGAGAGCCAATGTTTCACGCATTGCGGAAAGCACCCGTTACGCAATAGCCCATGGCTGGGAGGGCAGGGCGTGCTCAACTCCGACTCCGCAGCGTTCGCCACCGGAAGTAACTATCCGGACACGTTGGCCGGAGGAGCGCTTGCAGGCAAACTTCATGCCCCCATTCTGCTTCGATGATGGTCATGAAGGCACCCTGGCATACGCCAAAAAGTATGCTCCATCGATATCCGGCTCTTACTTACTGGGTGGAACCAATGCCATCTCAGCCATCATGGAGCCTCGAATCAACGGCTTTATTCGTAACCACACTGCGCGATGAACTTCATGCGAGAATATGGCGTCCGGGAACAGTCTGTTCTCGGACGCCATATTCATTATTATTACAAGCTCAGGCCTTAAAGACGAGTCATGTTCAGCGCATCCGCAAGCTGGTTCGCGGTACTGCGGGAGATTGCATTCTCCCCGCCGACAACATATGCGCTTTTAGCGCTCCCACCATGCTGCTTGACATATTGGTCCACGAATTCAGCAGTGGAGCCCGAGGGATCGGCGAGCAGAAGGAAGCCGCGATTGCGTCCAGCCAACGGCCCTGCAGCCAGCGCATCCGGGAAATTCGTTCCAGTCGCGAACACGGTGCCGTTGATTCCCAATGTCGTCGAAGCCTCTTTGGCGACTTCGATGCTGGTCTCGTAGCGGGTGGCGCCAGCCACGCGATGGCCTACTGTGGGCAACTTCATCAGCTGTTTGGTAACGATCCACTCCGGAACGGCACTTTCACCCCCGATTACTATCTGCTGCCTGAAAACCTTCATGGCTTCAAGCTGACTTTTCGAGAACCCATTTGCGGTACTGCACAAGAATACTGGTCTCTTGGTGGCGTATGCGTATGACGAGGCGGAAAGCGCGTCGGCATAGTTATCACCTGTCATGAGCATGACAGTAGTGGAATCCCATTTCGCCCCCAGCTCCTTACCTGCCTTATACAAAGCGAGCGAAGTGGCATAACGGTCACTGCCGTAATAACGCTTCACTGTCGAGCTATAGTGGTGAAGAGAGCTTTCCACTTTTTTGGAGACTGCGACAGGACCGCCGGCGATGATGATCCGCTTGGGTTGCAAAGTGCTCAGGCTGCTTGCGGCTTGTTTGGAAAGCGATTGGGAACCGGTCAGGATTATGGTTGCGTCCAGTGCCCCGGCCAAGCCGGATGCTGCAAGTGCGTCCGGATAGTTATCACCGGAAGCGACGATAACCGTCTGTCCTTTCTGCATGTTCTCGGCTTTTGCGATCTCCGACATGGTGTCGTATCGTGTGGCTCCGGCCAGTCTGGACAATCGGGGATTAGCCTTCCATTGGGCGTAAAGCACGGTATCGGCAGAGATGGAAATTCTGGATCCGGGCGCATAGCTCTTGCCCGTACCGTTTGCTGCGGTGTTCCATTGGGTAAAAGTGTATGCACGGCGGGTGAAACCATTCTCCGCCACTGTCATACTGGTTCCGGCGGTGCCGGATGAAGAGGTGACACTGCCAGACGTCGCGCCGTTGCCGTTATAGGTCAAGGTCACTGGCGTTACAGTGATCTGTTTGCTGAACGATCGACCACCTACCACGATGGTTATGGTGGCGCTTCCTGGCTTCTTAGCGATTATGACACCGTTCGAATCGATGCTGGCCACGTCCGTGTCGGACGACGTCCATGCTCCGCCGCTGAGCTCATAACGGTTCTCATAGTGCACGAGTTTCACACTGGCTGATACTCGGGTTCCGGACTTCACCGAAGAAGGCATGCTCCACGTCACACCTTCCTGAAATTTATCCGCGTCGACGTTGACCTCGAAATCGTAAGTGCCTTTCAAGTTGATCGCAGACGAATCAGAATACTGATCAGAATACCAACTGGAACCCGTTTCACCGGCGTAGGTGGTCGGGTATTCCATACCGTCCCCTACACCAAAACCATAATAAGTGAAGGACGGATCCACCAGCTGCGTATAATGGCCTGTTTCACCTGCAGATTTTCCATTTAGTAAGTCGATGTAATCGGCCTTCTCCGAAGCCCAAAGATCAATTGCGGCGGTAATACTGTCAGATCCCCAAGCAAGGATTTCTCCATTTGAGCTCATCCCATCGTACGTTGCGGTGAAACAGGATTCTCCATTGGGGCGAGTATGAGCGTCTGCAAAGCTATATGCTTCAATCGTACGCTGCAGTGCGATTCGTTCCAGCGCATTGGACCATTTGGGCGAAAGATACTCTTGTTGTGTCATCTTGATTCTCTGCAGATATTCGGCAACAGGAACATACACACGTTTACCGTTGTCATCCCGGTATGAAAACTTGATCCTCGAATCGTTCAACGCATCCTTGCGCCACTTGATCACTTGTTGTAACGCGAGGTTGCGTACAGACTGCTGATCGACGTACAGTTTCGCATGCACGGTGGTGCCTGTTCCCAAAGATACACCCGTCACCTTGGATACTGCGGAATTCGCCGACGCTTCGACGTCTTGCAGATCGACATTATTGTTATCCGACATCGCAGGTTGCGAATCCATTGTCGATATTGTTCCATTATAGACACCGATGTTTGTTTCACTGCCATCGGCCATCGCCGTCGGCACGATTCCGCACATCACCATCGTGATACTTGCAATCGCCGCAGTCAACGACCGACTGATCGGCCATACTCTGTTCATTTTCCCTCCCGTATGCTCATGGCTTTGCCTGTATGAGGCCAGCTCTCATCGCCCATGATAGGGTGCAAATATTTCTCAGAAAGGGTGTATCTCACCTTGAAATATATCCGAGCGAAACTAAGCAAATTGGAGGATGCAACTGTAGGGGCTACATCCTCCAATCATATCTAGGGGAATCGTTATGGTCGGTTTCGGACAAGGTCTGCAGGCGATCACGTTGGCGGTCTGAGCGCTCACCCTAGAGCCTTCCGTCTCTCTCAGCCGATAACGATGAGTCGAGTCATGGTCTTCTCATACCGAGTTTGTCGGCAATCGCGTCTGCGGTCTGAGTGCTCACCGCACTGGTGCCGCCCGCAACCCACACTTTGGACACCTTACCCTTGAACCCCGCCGAATATAGCACCGTCGAGCACGAGGGACTGTCCACTAGAAGCATCATGCCCCTGTTACGGCCAGCCAACGGACCCGCGGCCAGGGCATCAGCGAAATTCGCACCCGTCGCAAACACAGCACCATCCATGCCCAGACCATTCTTATGAGCCCATTCAGCAACTTTCTTACTGGTGTCATAGCGGTCCGAACCGGAAATCCGGGATAGTCCCGGAAGGCCCTGAACCACCCAGCTCGGCACCACGCCAGTCCCACCGACAACAATCACCTGCTTGAACGATTTCAACACGTTTTTCTGCGCCGAGGTAAGGCCACCATTGGGGTCTGACAGGAATACCGACGCCTTGGCCGCATACGCGTAAGAGCCGACGGATAAGGCGTCGGCATAGTTCGCTCCAGTCACGACAATCGCAGCCGAACCCCAATTACCTTTACCCTGCAGATACAGCTGGTAAGACGTGTCATAGCGTGTGGAACCGGCCACGCGGGATACCTTGCTGGCATAGTTCCGCAAACTCCCCGCAACGTTCACAGATACGGCACCACTACCACCGGCAATGATGATGGAGGATGGCCTCAATCTCTTCAGCTGTTGCGCAGCCGCATCGGACAGCGTATTCGGATCGGTCAGTACAATCGGGGCGCTCTTGACACCCGCCAAAGCCGAGGCAGCCAAGGCATCCGGATAGTTCGCCCCCGACGCCACGATCACTGTGTCAGCCTTGCCCGTAAACGCTGTACCGACCAGCTTGCCCATGATCTCGTACCGCGTACCACCAGCCACACGCTGAAGCTGCGGAGTTTGGTACGCATTAAGTTTCACCCATGTGGAGGTAGCGGTCCCGTCGATAGGGCCAGTGATCTCCACAGATCCATTGGAGGGAATCTTCACTTCGGTCCAACCAAGGCTATCATATCCCCCGATTGATGTTGAAGCATAGGGAGCGGACGAACAGGGTGTTCCCGGAAGAATCTTTGACCGTCACCCAAGAAGATTCCTTAACGGCCTTAACTAGGTAGTTTCCCGCGGTGATGCCGTGAGCATTGCTTTCCGGGAGAGTCGCGGAATACGTTCCGCTGGTGAGTGTTCTTTCAGTTCCGGGATACAATACTGAATTACCGGCGTTCCGAGAGTATTCCTTAAGCAGCTTTCAAGAAGAAGCGCACAAGCCGGAACCTGCGAAAATATGCACATAATGGCCATCTTTGACTTCAATCTTCTGAGGCGCTCCTTGCTTCACTGCGTACGTATCATCAATACTGGAGTAGTATCCCTTTTCATCACTAATGCTGAAGTGGGAAGACCATCCTGCACTGACGGCCGACACAAGGTAAAGGCCTGGGACAAGGCCCGCTTCATGGGTATCCGAAACGTTGGTGTAATACCTGTTACCAGGTTGCAGAAGCTTCGTAGACGAGGACGAGGGAGCCATCTCCACCGTTTCGGCCGATTCGGCATCAATGCTTTCAGATTCAGCCGCCTTCGGGGACTCATCAGACTGAGAGCCCTGAGAATTAGAGAAGTCTTCGGATTCCGCTACCCCATCATCGGCCTGCGATTGACCAGTATCTTGCACAGATCGTTCCGGCTGATTCTGGTCTCCTTGACTTTGAACATCCTGATCCCGTTCATCGCCCTGCGTGGCAGAGGTCTGGTCCTGCTTGGAATCACCCTGAGCCTGGTTACCTTGTGTCTACTGTTCGGATTGCGTTTGTCCAACCGATTCCTCAGCATATGCCAGACAGTTTACCGTAAGGCACCCTAAAGCCATGATAGCCGCAAGAAATGCCATCGTCTTCTTCGAAAATCCCATATCAGACCTCTCTCAACACTCAAAGGCATACCCTATCTCTAAAGGGATTATCACCCTTTTTGCACCCTATTGTATATCCGCTCCGACTGTTCGAGTTTAGGATAGGGGTACAAGAAGAATGGTCAGCACTATGATATCCATATTCACAGAGGTCGGTTTACGCCTCGGACTATGGCACAAACGCAATGACCCAAGACGACGTCTCCGATACGGACAGCATCGTCCAAGGCAGATACGTCACGGTTAAACTACAGAAACACAGAAACGGTAGCCGACGAATCTGAGGATACTTTCGATTGAGGAATCCTCAAACTATCAGGCAGGAACATGCACCACTATCAGAGGCCGGGCAATGCCGTAAAAACCGGGACTGAACACAACCGGCCATGACGAGGACAATGATGGATTAACCGTCTGCAAGTACACCGGCAATGAGAAATAGCCGCATTGGCGTTATACCTAAAAACAATGAGCCGAAAGAGACGAGTGGCTCAATCAGCTTGTTCCCTTTCAATCCAGCAAAGTATCGAGTGCCGGATCGGCGACAAGCTCATCAAACGTCTTCGACAGCATGTTCTTCTGTTCAAGTTCATCTAGAATCGTGGCCAGAACGATGTTGTTGACGCCACTTTCAGTATTCCGATGACAGAGCGCCTCTTCGCCCTGCGTACCAGGAATATAGTTCAGAAGCTGGTCCCCCGTCGCCGCAACCACTGGAATCCCCGCTTTCACCTGCATAACCTTCAGCCACAAATCATCAGCAGTCAGGCATGTCTTTTCTATCTCCTGCACATCGAATGTTGCCGCAGGCATAAGATGTGGTGGATACAGCGTTCCGGCACCATTGGTGGCGAAAATACGCATAGAAGGAACACCGATCAGTTTCGGATAGTAGTGCGGAGCTTCATAGATCCATTGCTCATAGGGCGCGCGGGTTCCGTCTTCATTGAACATAATCAGATGGGTGCGCACCGCGGCGATCGCATCCGGATGCTCGGCATGTGCAGCCAACAAATCACTGATCATAGTATTTCGGTAGAGCAGGTCATCATCGGTCGTGATGACGTAATCCTCACTAAACTCCTGCAGTGCCCAGAAATATTTCTTATGTGGTTTCAAATCCGTATCGACCCAACGCACTTCGACATCATGCCAAAGCACATCAAGCAGGGATTGCGGAAAATCCGCCTCGCGATTCGGGAAATCCGCCTTACACAGCCAAAGCACAATCTTGTCAGGTAAAGTCTTCTGAGCCAGCAACGAACGAATCGCCAGATGTACGGTATCGATACGTGCAGGATACGATGTCATCGATACAATGATCTTAGGATGGCGACGCCTGATGGCCCTCAGTATATGCGTTCCAGCGCGACGTAGCCTGTTCTTCTTCACGTACAGCCAACTCATGCCCAATGCACGTACTCCTTACATTCACCCTCAATATAAATCATATGGTAACGCGACATGTACTTTTCGATATTCACCAGTACACTGTTACCAGTTGTCGAAACACGCAAACCTAGTCAGATTAGGGGACAATCGATGCCAAAGATTTCGATCATCATTCCCGCATACAACGTCGGTAGATATCTTCAGGAATGTCTCGATTCAGTACGGAATCAAACATTTCCCGATATCGAGGCCATCGTTGTGAATGATGGCAGTTCAGACGACACCGGAGAAATCGCAGCCAAGGTAGCTGCGCAGGATTCCCGTATCCATGTGGTGACCAACAATCCAAATATGGGCACGCATCGCACTCGCATGACAGGTGTGGAGAATGCCACCGGCGACTATGCGTTCTTCTTGGACGGAGACGATGCGCTCAAGCTGGACATGTGTGAGCAGCTGGCAACGGAGATGGAACTTCATTCCGCCGATATACTGCATTACGGCCTGACAGTGGTGGGAACCAACGATTTACTCCAATCCGAACTCGAGGCATTCGAGTCCAACAACAACTTCCCTACTGCGGATTCCACAGGCGAAGACATAATCCGCGACATCTTCGACGAATCTCGAGGATATAAAGTCGACTGGCGCATCACACAACGTTTGTATAAGACTTCCATGCTCAAGCAGGCTTTCAGCGCCATGACCCGAGAACGCTTAGGACGTTCCCAAGACGGCTATGAATGTTTCGTCGTATCCGCTTTCGCTCAAAGCTATCACTCTTTTAAAGAATGCCGTGGTTATATCTACTACTATGGCCGAGGCATCAGCGGTACCAACATCGTCGATGCGGCAAGGTATGCCCGCTACTGCGGTCATTTCAAAGCGGATTTCGATGCCGCCTACGATTTTGCCAACACACAGCAGTCCGATATGCTACGTGATTGCGCACAAGGTTTTCAACGTAAAGCCACTGAGATTCTAGCAAATGACTGGAAAGTCAGAGTCCCCGAAGACGAGAAGATTGAAGCGTCGACGCAGATGGAACAAGTATTTGGACCGGCAATCACCGGACGGGAGCTCTACCGTTTCGTTCGCGATCGGGCTTATGAACTGTTATCAAAACACCTGGATTTATCAGATGATGATGTTCTGCATCACTGGTATTCCATCGCGAACAGCATCCATGTACCGACTGATTACGTTGATGTCGACACCATGCGTTTTCACGACATGAAGGATATCGCTGACTTGCACATGCGTGATCTGATCACCCGTACCCAAATCGCCAAACGGACTGCATCCTACGCCAAGCAGGGCATCCGCATCTTCGTCACCACGCACAAAAACGTTGACCTGTTCGACAGCAATATCATACAGCCTGTGCAAGTCGGACCAAAAACGGAGCGGTTCCCTTGGGCGTTCCACGATGATGAAGGCGAAAACATCGCAGACCTCAACCCACGTTACTGCGAGCTGACCACACAATACTGGGCATGGAAAAACATCAATGCCGACTACTATGGCTTCTGCCACTATCGTCGCTATTTCGATTTCACCGAAACCGAGCATGAGGAGAACCCATTCGGTGAGATCATGGACGACTATATCGATGCCAAAGCCGCACAGGAATACGGTTTGGACGATGCAACCATCGCGGAAACCGTCAAGCAGTATGACGTAATCACCACGCCGTTCGGCAATCTCGAGGAAATCATCAACAAGTACGGCACACCACGGGCCTTGTGGGAAGCTGCCCCCCTGCTGCACGATGACGATTTGCAACGCTGTTATCATATTCTGTGCAAGATGTACCCGGACTATAGGCAGGACGCGGACGCCTTCCTTAAAGGTAACACGGCATGCTTCTGCAACATGTTCATCATGAGGAAGGATATCTTCTTCGACTACTGCTCTTGGCTGTTCCCCATTCTCGAGGAATTCGATAAGCAGACCGATTACGGTACATACAGCAAAGAAGCCCTTCGCACGCCGGGACATCTCTCCGAACGTTTATTGAACATTTATCTGATGCATCATAAGCGCATCGGCTCCAACTGGAGATTCAAAGAGTTGCAATGCGTACATTTCACCGATCCGGAACCGGCGGAAAAGCTCGGACCACTCACCGTATATGACAAGCCGATTATTCCTGTGGTGTTCGCCGCTGACGACAACTATGTACCGCAACTGGCCACTACGGTTTATTCCGCCATAAAGAACGCCGATCCGAACTACCTCTATGATGTGGTGGTATTGCAGCGTAATATCGCCTGGGACAAACAAGAGCGTCTACGCGATTTCTTCAAACGATTCCCGAATATGTCCCTGCGTTTTACCAATGTGGAACGCGAGCTGGCCGGGTATGACCTGTCCACGAATAATGCGCATATCAGTATCGAAACCTACTACCGTTTCCTGATACAGGAGCTGCTGCCCTTCTACGACAAGGTGCTGTATCTCGATTCCGATATCGTCATCAACGGCGACATCGCGGAGCTATACCGCACCGATCTGCAAGGTAAGCTACTTGGTGCGATTCGCGACATCGATTATCTTGCCAACCTCAATGTGAAGCACGGTGACCGTATGAAGTATACGAAAGACGTATTGAAGATGAAAAATCCATACGATTACTTTCAGGCGGGTGTGCTGATTTTGAACACCCGGGCCATGCGCGAACGCTACACCATCAAGCAGTGGCTCACCTATGCTTCCAATCCAGCCTTCATATATAACGATCAGGATGTGCTGAACGCGCACTGCGAGGGTAATGTACTGTACCTGCCATGGGAATGGAATGTAGTGCATGACTGCGGTGGCCGTGTCGGTAACTTGTTCGTGCAGGCTCCCGGTGACATCTACGATGCCTACATAAGGTCGCGCAGCAATCCGCAAATCATCCACTATGCCGGTTTCCAAAAGCCTTGGAACGACCCGGATTGCGATTTTGCCTCCATATACTGGCGTTACGCCCGTGAAACACCGTTCTACGAACGTCTGCTCAAGCGCATGGTGAAGGCCAATGAACCGAAGGTACCGGAAAACATGTTCCAACCGCGACACGAGCGTGCCGTCGGGGAAAACAACCCAATTCGCAAGGTCATCGATCCGCTGATGCCAATCGGTTCCAGGCGCCGTGATGTAGTGAAAGCCATTGTTCGAGCGGCTCGCGGACGACGCTGAACGGCAAACAGGACGGCAGCATCATGAGACTGGAGGCCTACGATGAGATCCCGAAAACACCCGGTCTCATGATGCTGCCATACCGCTACCTTTGCGCTGGCCGACTCATATCATTGATTCCGTCTGCGTGCTTGCACATAAGCGTAAGGAACAGCGGCGCGACGCAAATCAGTTGCAGCACATAACGCGTGGGCTCGCCGCCCATGCCCGATACCGGGACCAGCAACAGATACACGAAAGACATATCCACCGGGAGCATGGAAGCGACGCAACTCAATCTGCCCTTTCCCCGTCTCAAAGCCATAAACAGCATGAAGGATGGCAAAATGGAAGCCCACAGTGCCCTGGAGAACAAAGCGTTCAACACTGGAATACTCTGTTCCATATCATAAACGGACCTAGCGGTATCACTTCTGTACGCCTTCAATGGCCATTGCGGTATATATTTTAGAATCGGATCGTAATACCAAGCGGACTCGGTGCACACCACCATATAGTTCGGCGTGCCATCGTTATTGGAGAAACTGAACCATCCACGAACAAGGCCCATCCATGACTCCAGATGCCCGATTGGATGTTCCACAGTCTTCTTCAACCATAGCTTGATAAAATCATTGAACAAATCCGGGTCCTTCAGACTGGTTCCTTTGACGGGATCGGCTATCTGCGGATCATAGACCTCAGGAATTTTCTCATAGTCAATAGTCAAAAAATTCGAGACCAATTTCTTTTCCTGATCAGTCATACCGTTGCCGTTGTACTTAATATCGTGAGCCACCTGCTGAATGGCAAACGAGATGCTTTCCTGCTTGCCCCCGGATTCGATGCCCAAAGCCGGCAGAACGAACTTTGGGATCAGAACCATCATGATGATCGCGATCACAGCACCTATCGCAAAAGAAATTGCTTTAGCCTTCTTAGAAACATGGATCAAGAACATTAGCAGTAAGGACGGCACCACCACGTAGACACCCGCTTTTTTCGTCAGACACGCCAACAAGCCGCAAATGAAGAGCGTCGCGATAACGCCAGGGTTGTTCATCGCTTCACCACGAGTTCGAATTACCTCCACAAACAGGATGCAAAACGGAATAAAGAATAGGACGGATATAGTGTCTTTAGCCAAAGAAGAGAACATCACCGGAAAGACGGGGAACAATGCGAAGAACACAAGCTCCGCATGGCACAATCCTCGCGGAAGTCCGATTTTTTTCGTATACGAAATCATCCAGGAAAACAGCAGAGGCGCAGCCGCCAGCTGAAGCACAATCAGGCAGTACAGCCCAAAGATCGGGTTCCGGAAAGCCCACTGCCCAAAGTCAGCGAACCAACCAAACAAATAAGTTAGAGCGAAAGGATGATGATCTGTGAATTTTTCAACGCCATAATGTATGAGCAACTGCTTTGACGTATCGGACCAATAGACCCCGGGAAAAAGCCAAATAATGTACGGTAGCCAGCAAACGATGATCGCAACGGCATTTTTCAGTATCGCTCCAGCAGAATACCGGTAGTCAAAGAAACGATGTACCGTCCCCTTGTCCGAAGATGCATGGCCGACCATATCCGAACGGCGACAGTGCAATCTGGCAATCAGACGATCGACCGCATAAAACAAGATAGTGAATATCGTGCAGAAAAAAACTATCTTCACAAGCAACGCGACTTTGCCCTGCAAGATTGTTCCGTCAGGATTGGAGACCTCGTCTCCCAATCCGAACATGATTCCAAGTACCAAAGGCACAATCAGGCGCATTTCCAAATGATTCATAGATATATTTTTTTTCATATTTCTACTAACCTTTTACTAAATCAAAGTACAAAAAGTTTTTTTAATGAAAGGAATCTTTCTCAGCAAAATCGTAATAAACAGGCATCCTGCAAATACACAGATACACAACAGTACATTCACTACGGTGAGCGCTATCGAATTCAAATTTCCAAAACCATTGAATAAAGAGGTATCCTGCGCTCGGCACAGTAAAATCAGACCAGCCATATGTAGCATGTAGATGCCAAATGTATTCATGCCAATGGCACGGAACATCTCGGCTCCAAATCCGCGCATCCGCACTCGCCCCAATGCGAGCAGCAGCAGAAGGGTGGCAACGAAGGTCGGCAAAAGCCAATAGCCATTCTCCACTGTCAGAACGACACCCTTAACCGCATGCTGGTAGCGTTGAATCAACACCGTCACCACATAGCAGACAATGATGCCGCATACTGCCATGCCTTGAGAGATTTGGACACCACCATGAGCCGCTTCCTCTATTCCCGAACCGTGCACCAATCTCCTACCAACAAGTCCGCCGACCAAGAAATACAGTAGTACATACCCATATGAGCCGAAAATATAGTACTCATCAATCGAATTCATGATTGACGCAAAATCATGATGGGTCAATGTTCCAAGTCCCTGCAGGACGAGGGATACCGTATCCTTGCCTACAGTAAAGCCAAACAACACCGCCATCAAAGCATGAAGCACAATCCTGCGATCCGAATCGAATGCCATCTTCGCCAGAGGTAAGATAAGATATACGGCAATTAGCGCATTCATAAACCAGAAATAGCCAGTAGGATATCCACCTAAATTGCCACCAAGCAGAAATATACAAAAATCCTTAATCGTCACGGTTTGGGAGCCGTCAACGTAAATGAAAAAATCGCTGCAAGCACCTTCCAGATGCTCACGATAATGACAATATTGAGGACTTTCCTGTAGTGGCGATGCTCATCCAACGGTCGCGGCAATAACAAGGCGCCATTGACCGCAAAAAACAAGGGAACGCAAACCACACACATGACAGTTACCAAGGTACCGGCGATTCCGCCGGAATAGTATCTCGTGTAGAGCGAATAGTGAAGCATGACCACAAGGAACATTGCCAACGTTTTCGCTATATCATATCCAACTATACGTTTTTTCATCTATCTTGCATCGTTTCTGTCAACGGCGTTCATACAACTTTATATTCATCCTACACAGCAATATTAATTCCATCCACACGACGCCCTCTGACAAACAATTCCCTTCCTGCAACAAGCAGTCCCCCTTCTTGCGAGGATACTCAGCGAAAGAGAACAAGGACCCATACCAACGTCACCTCATCCATGAATGACCGTTGAGCCACTCGGCTGAGTGGCCTATGCCCATCGCCAGTCGGCCAGTGCAAAGGATATAGTGGACCGTATGCTAGAAAATTCGAATCCTTCCGTTGCCGTGCTACTGCCCTGCTACAACGAAGAAGTGACTATCGGCAAGGTCGTGCGTGACTTCAAGACCACACTGCCCCAAGCCGATATCTACGTGTACGATAACAACTCCACTGACCGCACCGCCCAAATCGCCGCTGCCGAAGGTGCAATCGTCAGGAAGGAGCCCCGCCAGGGTAAGGGCAATGTAATTCGCGCCATGTTCGAGGACATTGACGCCGACGTGTACATTATGGCTGACGGCGACGATACCTACCCCACCGACGCTGCGCCCGCCATGGTTGCCAAGGTCCTCGAAGGCTACGATATGGTGATTGGCGACCGCTTGAGCTCCACCTATTTCCAAGAAAACAAGCGACCCTTCCATAACTTTGGCAATCGGCTCGTACGAGGTTCAATCAATAGCCTATTCCACGCACATGTCACCGACATCATGACTGGATATCGCGCATTCTCCTTCACGTTCGTCAAGACCTACCCTGTGCTTTCCAAGGGTTTCGAGGTCGAAACCGAGATGACTATCCACTCGCTGAATAACAACCTTCGACTGTATGAAATGCCGATTCAATATCGGGATAGACCGGCCGGTTCCGTCAGCAAGCTCAACACCGTAGGTGACGGCATCAGGGTATTAGGCACCATCTTCCGCATGATCCGTGAATACAAACCCCTGCCCTTCTTCGGTGGGTTCGGATGCCTGATCGGCATTATCGGATTAGCGCTATGTGGCAGTGTAACCTTGGACTTCTGGCACACCGGCATGGTCGCCCGTTTCCCCACACTCGTTGGCGCAGTGATGCTTGTGATCACTGGTCTCTTGCTCATCATTGCAGGCATCATCCTTGACGTCATGGCCAAGAATGACCGTAAAACCTTCATCCTGGAAATGAATCGGTTCTCCCTGACGAGGCGGCACATGTAGAATATGCCGAGACCTATCCACTCCCTTTATCGCACTTGCCAACGTTGCGCATTGGTGCCGTTTGCAGCATAGAGCTGTACATTAGCGCCATTCGCCGCAGAGCCACCGGCCACATCCAGTACCATATTTTCCGAAAGTGCAGATTGAATAACGTAGGATCCGTCGGAATTCTTCAGCACAATCCACTTTTGAGCATACGTACCGTTCGCGGCATACTGTTGCACATTGGTACCGTTGGTCATCAATGCGCCGCTTACGTCCAACACCTTATTGGAATTTACGCTGGTCAGAGTCACATATCCACTGGAATCGTGGGCAATCTTCCACTTTTGGGCCTTGGTGCCATTGCCTGTCCATAGTTGCACGTTACCACCGTTAGCTTGAGAAGCTCCATTAACATCCAGTTTTAGGGAAGTCCTAAGCTTTGACCCAAACGCGTACGTACCATCAGTGATATCGTTTCTATGTTGGCGGGCCTTATCGTCCAGACGTTCGCGCACCGTCCGGCATTTCGTAACCACCCACTGCTGAGCGGCACTCCCGTTCGGCGAATACAGCTGCAATTTCGCGGTCGCATAAGCGTTGGCGCCTGGAACGTCCACTGCTTTATTGGCATTGACCGATACCAACGCAATCTTGCCATTTCCGTAATTACGCACCGTCCATTGTTGGGCAAGAGTGCCATTGTCGCCATACTGTTGCAGTACGGCGCCATCAACATTCGAACCACCGGATACGTCCAGCACCTTACCGGAATTTGCGTTGACGATTCGATAAGCGCCGTTGCCGAGGGTCTGGAAACGATAACATTGTGCATCCGTACCGTTGCTGCCGTAAAGCTGGATTCTTGCACCATTGACGGTAGAACCATTGGTCACATCAAGTACAAGATTCTTGTTGATTCCTGAGCTAACCGTTACTGCCGTATCTGTCGGGATACTGACATCACTCGATGAAACCACGAACATCTGCGCAGCAGAACCGTTTGGTGCATACAGGCGAATCGCAGTACCATTAGCGGTGCCGCCACCGCTCAAATCCAATACCCAATTCCCTAATGCGGACTGCAGGTAGTAGCCGACGCCCGAATCCCGAATGAACCAGCGTTGAGCCTTAGAACCGTTCGCACTATATTGCTGCACAACTGCATTATTACCAGCTGCAGCATTGCGCACATCCAAAGTCTTGCCGGAATTGACATTGACGATTTCATAACTGCCGTCAGACTGCTGAGTAAATTTGAATCGCTGTGCGTTTGAACCGTTGCCGGCATACAGCTGAATCGCCGTGGAATTTGCCGTGCTCGCACCCGGAATATCAACACTGGAACTAATTTTCGAACGCACGTTGATGTAATAGCTCCCATTCGGAATAGAAACCTTACTCAGCTGACGTGTATCAAGAGCCGGTGAGGGCACGGTGTAATCGGAATTATGCGAACCGCCGGACGAATAACTCTTATTACCAAACGCGTTCATATCCACATTGCCATCGATGCCGTCCACATGGCCGATGCTCGTATACTGCCAGCCACGATCATTAGTGGGGAACTTGGTGAAGCCCATCTTTGCGCCGTACTGCGCCACCCAACGGGTCTTGGCATGGATGTTGGCACTGTTCAACGGCCCCTGCAAATAGCTCGTATACGAATAGACGCCCAGATTGGAGTACCCATTCGACTGCATCACGTTGTACCAGTTGTTAACTATGTTGTCGTACGCACTCACACTGGTTGGTGGAGTATGGCCAGTCCAGCCACTCCACTTTTCCAAGTCATAGTAGATCGGGTATGTGAGATCCTTGGCGCTTACACCCACTTGCTTGAGCTTCGCCACAATGTCATTCGCCTCGGCCCTCGCCATGCTGCCGGTATCGGCGTATGAATACCAATAGATGCCGAATGGAATACCCAAACGCTTGCATTCGGAAATGTTACGTTTGGCTTTGGTATCAATTGAATTACCCTCGCCATATCCAAGACGGATAATCGCGCCTTCTACGCCATCGGCTTTCGCCTTAACCCAGTCGATATCGCCCTGCCATGTAGAAACATCGATCACACCCTTCGCCTGCTGCACAAACAGATTGTTTTCGTAATCGAAGAACGCTTTTGTACCGTTATAAGTACCCCAATGCGCACCGTAGCTGTTCGATTCGAACTTAGCGAATTTAATGGAACCGTCCGATGACGACGAAGACTGGCTCTCTCGCCCCTGTCCATCTGCGGATGTTTCGCTTTGCACCTCTTCAACGGCAGCCTTCACCGTCTCCGCAGACACAGGAATGAATGATTCGCCATCCGTCTTTGCAAGCGGATCAGGCTGCCGATCGCCAGCCTCCGCTGCAGCAGCCGCCCCTGGGTCTTCAACCGTTTCACCGGTCTCTATATTTTTCAGCTCACCTTCCGGTGTAATGGCCAGATCCGCCGAGACAACTGTCGCATCGTCGGGAATACTTTCACTTATCGAATCCGGAAGCGGTATCTGTGGATTATCCGGCATACTTTCCGATGAAGGCTCTTCTTGATCCGCCAAGGTAGCGCCGGCGGCCAATTTCTCGACAGCGCCAATCGAGGTATCCTGTAGTGCATGAGCGGGCACAGCGCTCGCTAAAATCAACGTGATTGCAGTCGCCGCAACAGCCGCACTCGAAACAAGTTCCCTCAGCATCTTCATCGAACGTTCCCTCCAGTCAGATAGTTACTGTGCAGATCCCTACCGACCTTTTCATTGAAACATACTTCATCAACATTTCGGTAGCCATTCACCAGCCCGCCCCATTGCCTTGCGAATACGTTGCAATGATGATAGCCCGATTGTTCTGTTGTACAGGCCGAGACGGTAACATGCTTCATATGCTGCGGCGATCAGAGTAGGAAGGTACTTGCGGAGCCTGCGGCACACAGCCTAACAGCGTAGTGGCACAGAAGGGTGATATGGCAGCACGGCACAGCAAAAAGCATGGCAGGCACAAAGCTCGGCATGCCGTTCCCAGCTCGAAGCCTGCCATCATCAAATCCATGTTCGTGCCCAAGGACCGCTTCTATACGGCAGTGATGCAAGGCGTGCACGACAGCATGGAACGGGAACGCAAACGCACGAGACAAGCCATGCACACGGCTGTGGCCGCCTTGGCGATTATCGTGCTCATCGGCAGCATCTGTTTTGGATGGATGGGAGCGCGCGCATCGCTGCGAACGCACGAGCTGGTCCGAGTATCCACCTGTCAACAAGCCGTCATCGATATGAACAACTCATATTTCAAGGCTTCCCAGCTCAAAACGCAGGTGGATTCCGCTTTCACCAGCATGGATGCCAACTACAATCTTGACCAATTGTCGAATCTGTATGGCGAAAAAGTTGACATTCCAAGCACACTGCAGTGCTCCAACAACCCTTCCGACACCGCCGATACCGCCACAAAAGCCAAGGCTGTCTACGACAAACAGGCAACGGCATTTCAAGATGCGTTGAAGAAAACGCAATAGCAAGGACGATTTCGCCATCCGCGAACTTCCGTCAATCCGATCGGTCTAAGCAACGGGGCGAGGATCACTGGAGACCCTACGCGGAACCGACGCGGCGGAAGACTCGATCACGATGGGTTCGGTGCGACGCAACGAGATATTGGAAGATGACTGTACGGAACGCGCCTCGCGGGAAGAGGTGGCCGCATCAGCCTGCACAGGCGGAAAAGCGCCGGTTACGGGGCGAATCCGACCGGTCGCCGTAGGAATGAAACTGGGTGGAAGCGGCTGCGTGGCGGCAGTGTCTTCAGAAGAATCCTGAGAGACGGTCCGCATGGAAACTCGAGAAGCCATCGCGGCAAGGGAATCGCGCGTATCCGGCTCCTGCTGCAGGCGATCATACTCCGTCATCACGCCTCCCCTCATTGACTCACCTCTCACTGTACCGAGGGTAACGCAGCCATAATGACTTCCACATTACGAATGCGCGATATGCGCAACTCCCTTACTCAACAGCAACTTAAGCGTTCACAGTGAACGAAATCGAATCATCGTCCCTCCGAAAAACAACCTTGGACCGGTAGGATTTCAGATATGGCTGAAAGTTCCCATCCGCCCGCAGACCATTCGGCCCATTATCTTTTTCTCATCGTCGGCGCCCCGCTGTCCGCCTTCCTCATCGCGGCATCACGCGCATTCGAGACGCATGGCCTGACCATTCCGCTGGTTCGCATCACGACCGGCATCGCGGGACTGATGCTGCAAGCCATCCCGTTCATGATGCTGGGGGCGTTGATGTCGGCGGCCGTAACCACATTCGTCAGCGAATCGCTGATCCGCCGCCATATTCCACACTCGACATTCGGCGGCCTCGCAATCGGCCTGCTCACAGGATTATGCCTGCCAGTATGCGACTGCATGGTAGTGCCCACCTTCGCAAGCATCGTACGCAAACGCATGCCATTGCCCTGCGCGGTCACGTTTCTGACCGCCGTACCGGTCACGAATCCCATAGCGATATGGTCCACCTGGTATGCGTTTCCCGACAAACCATGGATGGCGCTCTGGCGAACGGGACTGGGCATGATAATAGCCGCGGCGGTCGGCGCATCGTTCGCGCTATGGCCGCCGAAAAACTCCGCCACCGCCACGGATTACGCGGATTACGCGGATTACGCGATAAAGAATCGCACCGCATGCACGCGGCATGCAGATGACGCCTGCTGCAGCACCGGCCTCGGCGACGATGCCCGTAAGATGACGGACGGCCCGCCAATCATCCGTTTTCTACGCTGCACACACCACGATTTTCTACACATGATGCCAATCCTGCTGTTCAGCGCCATCATCGCCTCCCTGGCACGCACATATATACGTCCATCAGCAAACGGTCTCGACACATCCACACTGGCAAGCATCCTCGCAATCATCCTGGCGATGGGGCTGGCGTTTCTCTGCTCACTATGCTCATCCTCCGACGCCGTAATCGCCTCAAGCATGGTAGGCGTACTACCGCAATCGGCATTGATCGCATTCCTGACATTCGGCCCGGTGCTGGATCTGAAGAACACGCTGATGCTCATCTCGGCATGCCAGCCACGTTTCGTCATCAGATTCATCGGCACGTTCGCCATTGCCTGCCTCACCGCCGTCTGCATCGCGCAGCATTGGATGCCCGGAGCCTGACATGCATAGCCGGCCATCACTCCCCAACCGAATCGAAGGACTTTGCTTTGCGGCGCTCGCATCGGCCATCGCATACAGCGTGGCCAGCGGCGCATACGTTTCGCTGGCCACGCCACGTTCGAAACCGTATCTGATCATCGCCGTCGTCGCATTGTCGATTCTGGCTGCCGCCGCATGGCTGGGCCTGTTCCATGCCACCGAACGGTCGGCATTCCGCTGGCTGGTCGCGTTGATCATCCCGGCACTGCTAATCACCATACCGTTCCAGCAGGCGGGCGGCAGCACCGGTTTCGACATCTACGCAGGCGGACGGGCCATCGCCATTCCCCGCAACGTGTACGCGGCGGACGGCGCACGGCATCTGCACGGATTGGATGACACCCGTAGAACCATCACCGTACGCAACGACGAATTCGGCTCATGGTTCGAACAAATCGACCACAATCCGCAATCCTACGTCGGTTACCGTATCCGCATCACCGGTTTCGTCAGCAAACCGTCCACGCTCGGCACCGACGAATTCCAGATCTCCCGCCAGTTCATGAGCTGCTGCATCTTGGACATGACACCATTCGGATTCACCGCCGTCACCACAAAAGCCGCCAAACTGCACGAATATGACTGGGTGACCATCGACGCCACGATCGAACAGGGCACGTACGGCACCAGTGGGCATGAACGGCAGGGTCTGACATTGCAGGTCTCCTCATTGCGGCAGGCCGCGAATGCCCCTACCGGCTATTTTTACTGGCAATGAGTCCGGAGAATGGCCCCTCACTCAGACTTATGCTTCGACTCGTTATCTTTGACGTTCCAATCCCTAATCGCATTGAATGCGCAATATCCGGAGACGAACACCAGACATAGGGAGAGAATGATCGTCGCATAGGAGAACAATGTTCCATCCTCGTTTGCTTCGATTACGGACTGAACCAGCCAAATAATGCAGGAAGCACTGGTAATCGCATAGAGACGTGCGCGGCCGGAGGTGGTGAGTTTCATCATGGTTTCCTTTTTCAAGATATGCGTTCTTCCGAAAGCCGATGTTTTTTCAGGACGTTGCAGGACAGGCGAGATATGGGAAAGTCGGATCCGCCTTGCATACGGACGGATCCGACAGATTCTTCGGCACTATGACTTCAGCTCTTTTTGCGCTTCGACATGATGTCGACCGCGACGGCTCCCAGGAGCACCAGACCCTTGATGGTCTTCACGATTGCGGTATCGACACCCATGATGGACAGGCCTTGGTTGATGACGCCCATCACGAAGGCGCCGACAACAGCACCGGGGATGGTGCCGATGCCACCGGTTACCGCAGTACCGCCAATGAAGCAGGCCGCGATGGCGTCCATCTCGAATTCCATACCGGCCTGCGCGGTCGCGGAAGCCAGTCTGGAGAGCATGCACACTGCCGCGACCGCGGATAGGAAGCCCATATGAACGAACAGGGTGAAATCCACACGCTTGGTATTGATGCCGGACAGCTCAGCCGCCTTACGATTGCCACCGACCGCATACACATGACGACCGAACACAGTCTTGGTCAAGATGAAGTTGTAAATCAACACCAGTACGCCGACGATGACGAGCATAACCGGAGTGCCACCCTGGTCCGCATTTCCGGAGGAGGAAAGCAGGTAGGTGACGAAGCCGATGGCAAGAGCCGCGATGACGATCTTGATGATGGTCAGGCTCATCGGTTCGGCCACAAGACCGACCCTCTCCGCACGAGCGCGTTTGCGCAATTGGCTCCACGCGAACGCCGCAATGCACAGGATGCCCAAGACGATGGTCAGACCATCAAACGGCCCCCACCATCCGAGTACGTTCGGCAGGTAATTACGTGCGATGCCACGGAAGGATTCAGAGGTGATCGGCACGGATTCGCCGACGATGACGGTGGCGAGGCCTCGGAAAATCAGCATGCCGGCCAATGTGGTGATGAAGCCCGGAATACCGACATAGGCGACCCAGAAACCCTGCCAGACGCCGACGATGAGTCCCACGGCAAGGGAGATGACGATGGCAAGACCCCAATTGACCCCCTGTCGTTCCATCAGCAACGCACAGACGCCGCCGATGAAAGCCACGAGCGAACCGACCGAAAGATCGATATGGGTCGCAATGATGACCATTACCATGCCTATGGCCAGAATGATCACATATGCGTTCTGTTGAATCAGCGATACGAAACTGTTCGGTTTAAGCAGGACGCCACCTGTCAGAATCTGGAATACGATGACGATAACGAGCAATGCCCCTACAATGCCGTATTGTCGTGCGTTGTTGGCGATGGTGGCGAGCAGGCCGCCGGTTTTGTTCTTCGTCGCTGCTGGTGTCGCGGTCCTTGCGCTCATCGTGCAGCCACCTCCCTTTCTTTGGTCATGCCCCGCATGAGATACTCCTGTGTGAATCCTTGTTTTCCGACGTTATCGGTCACAACGCCTTGGCTGACCGTGTAAATGCGGTCGCAGATGCCAATCAGCTCGGGCAATTCTGATGAAATGACGATTATCGCCTTGCCGGCATCGGCCAACTGGTCGATGATTTCGTAGATTTCGTATTTCGCACCGACGTCGATGCCTCGCGTAGGCTCGTCGAGAATCAGGATGTCGGGATCTGCGATCACCCATTTCGCGAGCACTACTTTCTGTTGGTTTCCACCTGAGAGAGTGGATACCTGGACGTCGATGTCATGGCATTTGATGTTGAAATCCCTGCGGTACTGGCTGACTTCCTTACGTTCGATGTTGTCATCCATGATGCCGTGTCTGCTCAGCTTCCGCAGCGATGCGAGGGATGCGTTCTCTCGGATGTTCTGCAGAAGGTTGAGTCCGTACACCTTGCGATCCTCAGTGGCATATGCCAGTCCTGCATCAATCGCCGACTGGACGTCGGACAGGTCCGTTCTCTTGCCTTTGATGTAGATCTCACCGGAAATGTTGGAACCGTAGGAGCGGCCGAACACGCTCATGGCAAGTTCAGTACGGCCTGCGCCCATGAGTCCGGCCAATCCGACGATTTCGCCGGCATGCACGGAAATATTCGCATGATCGACAATGACGCGGTGTGGATCGAGCGGGTGGTGAACCGTCCAATTCTCCAGCCTCAGATATTCCTCACCTGGAATATTCGAGGTGTGGTCCGGGTAAAGATTGGTGAGTTCACGGCCGACCATCTTGCGGATAAGTTCATCCTGGTCGAGCGGCGTCTCCTTGGTGACGTACATTTGGCCGACGGTCGATCCGTCTCGGATGACGGTCACATTGTCGGCGACCGCCGCGACCTCGTTGAGCTTGTGCGTGATGATGATGCTGGTTACGCCCTGTTCATCACGTAATTGCCGTACCAGATCCAGCAGGTGCGCGGAATCCTCATCATTCAATGCCGCGGTCGGTTCATCGAGAATCAGGAGTTTCACGTTCTTGGATAGTGCCTTGGCAATCTCCACCAGTTGCTGTTTCCCTACGCCGATATCCGCGATCCTGGAGTCGGAATCTTCCGGCAGTCCGACTCGTTCCAGCAGGCGGGCAGCCTGCGCACGGGTCTCGTCCCAGTCGATTACTCCGCCCTTGGCCCGTTCGTTGCCGATGAAGATGTTCTCGGCGATGGACTGGAATGGACTCAATGCGAGTTCCTGATGGATGATCACGATTCCGTCCGCTTCGGAATCATTGACGGTACGGTATTTGCATTCCCTGCCGTCGAACATGATTCTGCCGCCGTAACTGCCGTAGGGATACACTCCGGAGAGAACGTTCATCAGTGTCGATTTCCCGGCACCGTTCTCACCGCAGATGGCATGTATCTCTCCACGTTCGACGGAAAGATTCACATCGGTAAGGGCCTTAACCGGTCCAAACGTCTTGGTGATGCTTTCCATCGTCAGAATGGTGTCTCTTTCAGACATGTCACCACTTCCTCATAATGATTTGGATGGGTGTGCGGCCGCATGCTCGATGGGCCGCACTTCCCTTATCGATTGGCCGGTCACTTGGTCAACTCGTCGAAACGCTCTTGGGTGATGTATTCGGCCTTGACCAAATCGGACAGGTTATCCTTGGTGATGCTCTGTGGATCGAGCAGCTTGGACGGCACGTCGATGGTATTGTTGTTGAACTTGCCGTTGATGCCGGAAACATCCTTGCCTTCGGCGATTTCGATGATCATGTCGTATACCGCATCGGCCAGCTTGTTGACGTCCTTGAATACGGTTTCGCCCTGCTTGCCCTTGGAGATGTTCGCCACGGCGATCTCCATGGCATCCTGACCGGTGATATACGGCCAGGAATCCGTGCCGGGCTTCATGTCAGGGCGCTTGGATTCGATGGCGTTGATTACGCCTTGGGTGATGCCGTCATAAGGAGAAAGCACCGCATCAAGCTTCTCGCCATGCGCATAGGTGGAATCCAGAATGGATTCCATGTCCTTCTGGGCCTGTTCAGTCTTCCAGGATTGCACGGAAATGGATTGCCAGTCATCAACCTTGAAATCCTTCGTCACACCTTGACCGTGGTTGGAAGGAGAGACCAGCGCCCCGGATGCGAAGTAGGGCTGTAGAAGCTCCCATGCCCCCTTGAAGAAGTATTTCGCGTTGTTGTCGTCTGGGGATCCGGTGAACAGTTCGATATTGAACGGACCTTTGGCGCCATCCTTCAGGCCCAGCTTCTCAATCAAATAGGTGGCCTCGAGCACGCCGACCTGTTCAAGCTGGAAAGTGGCGTAGTAGTCCACGGCTTTGGTGTTCATGATGAGGCGGTCGTAGGCGATGACCTTCGCGCCCGCATCGTGGGCTTTTTCAACCGCCGGGCCAACCGCGGTGCCGTCTTTGGAAGCGACCACGACGAGCTTCGCGTTATTGTTGACCATGTTCTCGATATCCGCGTTCTGCTGAGCCGGCTTGTCATCGGCGAACGACAGGATGACTTTGTACCCGGCCTTTTCGAGCTTGGTTTTCAGGTTGTTGCCGTCCTTGTTCCATCGCTCTTCGGATTTCGTAGGCATCGAGATGCCGATGGTGTCACCCTTGGCGATGGCATCATCCGAGCTGCCCGTCGACTGCCCTCCTCGAGCACCGCCGCACGCGGCCAAGCCAGCGCACATCGCCACACCCGCCAACAGTGCCACGACCTTCTTCGTGAATCTCATAGAGTCTCCTTCGACATTACGGGCGGGCCACTTCGCCCGTCCATATCCGTGGACTTTTCCGCGGATTCCCTAAGCATACATGATTGCGTTCAGTTGTCAAACTCAATATAAAGGTTTCAGAAATCTTGAGTTCGTTTGTTGAATTTAGCTGGTTGGCGCCGAATCACCCGTCAAGCAGCCGGAACAGCGTCTTTCGGTTTCCTCGGAAGAGCGCCAATTCATTACCATGGACACCGCCATGCGTTAAGCTAGCTTTCATGGCAAGACGAACGAACGGATCGCAAACATCTTTGCGCAGAGCGAACAAAGCGAATTTATTGGAGTCCATTCATAAATTCGGCGCGATGACGCAAATCGAACTTGCCGAAATCACCGGACTATCGACGGGAACCGTCTCCACCCAAGTGCATCAGTTGGTGGAAGAAGGCAAACTGGAAACCCATAACACCATACGCAACGGGCGTAGGGCAACGCTGGTCGCCCTGTCACACGATCAGGGATTGGGAGTCGGCCTGTCCATCACCCGACGTGATCTGTTCCTAGTCATCATCGACTACTCAAAAGACATCATTGCGGAGCACAGACTGCCGCTCCCGCCGAAACACAAAGCCGACACGACGCTGGAGCGAGCGATTCGGCTCATCAACGAAACACTCGAGAACGCAGGAACAGATGCCGGTGAAATCGTAGGCATCGGCGTCGCACTGGGAGCGCCCGTTGATTTTCACGCCCAAACGGCCGCAATACCGGGCATTCTTCCCGGCTGGGACGGCATTGACATCCGCACTCCCCTGACCACGGCGTTCCATGTGCCGGTTATGGTCGACAATGACGCAAACGCAGCCGCCATCTGCGAAGCCCGGATGGGCGTCGCATTGGGCAAGCAGAATTTTGTGTATATCGGCACCAACGATGGCGTCGGATCAGGCATCATGGTCAATGGGGACATCATGCATGGCGTAACCGGACTTGCGGGTGAAATCGGCCACATCCAAGTGGACCCGCTGGGCAGCATATGTTCCTGCGGAAACCGCGGTTGCCTCAACACCATCGTCGACGAGGCACGTCTCGTCTCGTTGCTTAGCGTCACGCACGGCAACATGACCATGGAAGATCTGGTGCAGACAGCCAATGCCGGTGACCCAGGCTGTCGTCGCGTCATTGCGGACGCCGCAGTACGCATCGGAACCGTTGCCAGCGATTTATGCATCTCCGTGGATCCGGAAATGGTCGTCGTCGGAGGCAGTCTCGCCATGTCCGGAGACACATTCATTGAGCCATTTTCCGAAACATTGCAACGACTATTATTCCCAAACGCGCTTACCCCAATCCAAGTTCTTGCAGCACAATACCCAGATAGCGGTTCGGCCCTCGGTGCTGCCATAATGGTCATCGAACTTGCTGAAAAGAAGAAGCTGCTTCAAGGCTGAAGCAGAGTCGACAGGGAGAATTGATGAAAGACACCACACCGTTGTTGGAGATTCGGGACGTTTCCATGCGCTTTGAATTCGTCGAAGCCCTCAAATCCGTCAACCTGACAATCGGTCATCAGGAAGTCGTCGCTCTTGTCGGAGACAACGGAGCAGGCAAGTCAACACTGGTGAAAATCATCGCAGGCCTCTATCAGCCATCCACCGGAAGCTTGCGCGTCCGCGGCCAGGAAACGAGAATCAGCGACATCCGCAACGCCAACGCCCTAGGCATAGCATCGGTCTTCCAAGACAATGAGTTTTGCGAGAATCTTAGCGTCGCGGCCAATCTTTTCCTCGGCAAGGAACTTCGTACCAACTATGGAATTCGCGATGAGAACTCCATGCACGTGAGAGCCCGAGCCGTTCTCAACACCCTATCGTCCTCCATTCAAGTCAGTAGACCGATATCCAGTCTTTCCATGGGACAACGACGGACCGTCGCAATCGCAAAGACACTGCTCAATAACCCCGATCTCATTCTGCTTGACGAGCCGACCGATTCACTATCCATCATCCAAACAGCTGAGGTGCTGGAATACATCAGACGACTGCGCGCAGAAGGGCGGTCGGTCGTCATGGTATGCCATGACCTACCGGACGTATTCGCCATTGCAGATCGCATTGCGGTATTACGCCAAGGGTGGATCATTGCAGTCCACAACGCCAGCGAAACCAGCTATGAACAGATTCTTGCGGAGATAGCCGGCATCCCGAACGTAGATGATCATGAAGATACCGATCTCGAAAGGCCACTACCGCATGGCGATTGCAACCCAAGAAGAGGACTGATCAAACGTCGAACCGAGCAAAGTGGCTTACCCGCATAAGGCCGAATACCCATCAGCCACGCCACCATAATTCATTGCCGTTAACGTATGAGACGAAGAGGTTGCCGACGGGCAGGCATCAGATCCACTCCGGTTCCCCTCACCGCACGGCGTGGCCGTCGCACCATACGTGCCGTATGGTCCAGTCTTCCGGATCGAGCAGCAGAACATCCGCCGCATAGCCTGGCGCAAGCAGGCCGAGTGGTCGCCCAGTAACACGGTTCGGCTTGTCGTAACCGAATGCCCTGGCCGGAGTCAATGTGGCCGCTTCGACGGCATCCGGTGCGCTGATGCCCAATTTCAGCACGGCACGCCGCACAGCCTGCTCCAGCACCAGGGTCGAACCGGCGATGGCACCATTGGACATCAGTCGCGCATGCCCATCGACGACATCCACATCCAACGCTCCGAGCAGATAACGACCGTCCGGACAGCCGGTGGCGGCCATGGCGTCGGTGACGAAGGCAATGCGATGCGGCGCGAAGCCGAACCCGAGCTTCACTATCGGATCGCTCACATGGAAGCCGTCGTTGATCAACTCGATGGTGACCCGTGGATCCTCCACAGCCGCTGGAATGGGACCGGGCCTTCGGTGATGCAATCCATTCATGGCGTTGAACATATGCGTCATGATGCCTGCACCGGCGGCGAAGCCTTGACGCGCAGTCTCATAATCGGCGTCGCAATGGCCGATTGCCGGAACCACGCCGGCATCGGCGAATCGACGGATCGCGCTGATGCCGTGGGGCAGCTCCGGAGCGATGGTGATCTGCCTCAGGCAGCCATCCGCGGCCCGCAGTATGTCATCCACCAAGCCATCGACGGGATCGCACAGGTACTCCGGGTTATGGGCACCCTTGCGCGATGCCGCAAGGAACGGTCCTTCGAGATGCACGCCGAGAATGTCGGAGCGCATGTCCGTCTGCCCGCGGATTGTGCGTAGATTGTCACAGATCGTATCAAACGGGTTGGTGATCAGGCTGAGCACCTGCCGCGTGGTGCCGTGCGACAGGTGGCCCGCACGCGCGAGTTCGATTCCTTCCGCACCATCGTCAAACGATGTGCCCCATGCGCCATGGGCGTGGATATCCACGTACCCTGGAGTCATGATGGCGCCCGAGGCGTCCATGACCGCAGTGTCCGGAATGCTGAGATTACGGCAAGCGGTTTCACAATCATCGTCAGAGGTGCCCACGGCGACGAGCGATTCGCCATCCGACACGACCCAAGCATGATCCCGCACCCCTCGGGCGTCGACTTTCCGCGCATTGCGAATGGCGAACGGTTCACCGTCTCGAAGAAAGGAACGCGCAATCCGCCGCGCGAAGTCCTGTCTCTGCCTTGGCTGCTCCATGTCTGACGCTCCTTGCATTGAGGGAAGGGAACCTCTCATCATGCGCAGGAAAGGGTCCCTGACGGGTGGCCGGTTCAGTCCTGATGTTCCGCCGGCTGGCTCATGGGTATAAGCGTACCGGCAGTGGTCCTTGCGACGCAGTCGGCTTGCGGCGTCGATGGTGACGTGACGCTACTCAAGTCTCTTGCGCTCCTTGACAAGGATTACGGAACAATACATGGCTACGCAGAAGTTTATTATGCAAGTCACCGCTGGTGCCAACTGTATGAATCGCTGGCCACGTCGAAGGCACCGGACGGCAATGCGACGCATGGCCCAAATCGGTCAGAATCGTTGAAAGGAAGCCATTTTTGGGTATGAAAAAAGGGCTTTCGGATTGCTCCGAAAGCCCTGCTGGCGGAGAATACGAGATTCGAACTCGTGAGGCTGTTACACCAACACGCTTTCCAAGCGTGCGCCATAGACCACTAGGCGAATTCTCCAATTATGCAACGCTCTGCAATGGTCACCTGCAAAACGCAACTTGATTAGGATACAACGCATTGTCTCAACCTCAAAATCGGCGTGTCGCGCCGCGTGGAGGGTGAACAGTCAAGCAGGATAACGCGACTTGCTGGCAACTTCGGCATCGCACCAATCAGGCATGAAGAGGCTCAACGCCGTACAGACATCCTACAGACAGGCCCATAGCCCCGAACATAGGAAATTCAGCGTACATAGGCCCTCAGACGGCCGACAATGCCCAACATGAGGAAGAAGGCGTCCGATGTCGACTTACGCCTGAGATAACTGAACAATGATGTTACGGGGACGACCGTCGGCAGACAACCGATAGCCAGACATTGGATTTGTGGACGCGCCGACGTGGAATTCCTGCTTAGGACTCGGGAAAGCACAATCAGACCGCGTTGTGATAAAAGCCGCAGAGGACCCCGATGACCGACGGCAGGAGAACGCGAAAAAGAATCTTCCCGGGGCGGCCAGTCCGTCCAAGGGGATCCCGTCAGGAACGGAAACAAAAAAAGGTGGGGTTTCCCGGAGCGTCGGCTCGACGGGAAACCCCGACAGGAATGCTTGCGGCGGCGTGTTACTCTCCCACACCCTGCCGGGTGCAGTACCATCACCGTGCCAGGCCTTAGCTTCCG